>Ga0075342_1000011_pt1 | contig 77997 bp, 78 predicted proteins | sample RushOxbow_ThreeS_3_FD_120085 | JGI IMG/M metagenome (GOLD analysis project Ga0075342, IMG submission 120085) | Natural and restored wetland microbial communities from the San Francisco Bay, California, USA, that impact long-term carbon... | ecosystem: Environmental > Terrestrial > Soil >...
TCGCACACCACCAGCCACCGCTCGCGAATCGGACTCTCGTCCACCACTGGACCCAGCATGGTGACTCAAGTGTTCGCCGTCGTCGGCGATCTCCCTACATTAAATTAGCTCGGTGCCCTTAGGGCCATCGAGACGCCAGGAAGCTCAGCAAAGGCCCCTTTGTCGGAGCTCACGACCTGTCGCTCCTGGGCTCGTGCCGTCGCAGCAATGATGAGGTCGTGGGCGCCACGTGGCGCTCCTGTCCGTCGAACGTGCGCCAACAGGTCGGCGTGTGCGTCGGCAACGTCGAGGTCATAGGGCTCAATCGAGATGGCATCGAGAACCGCTGCTACGAAACGCTCCCGCTTCTCCCGCCTGCGTCCGCTCGCCAGTTGGATACCGACTCGCAACTCCGCCACGGTGATCGCCGCGACCGCGACGTCATCGCCATCGTCAATTACTTCCTCCAGCGAGTCGCCGCCGCGCTCGGCGTCGACCAGGACGGTCGTATCGAGGATCAGTCGCGCCAGGGGTCCGTCACCAGCTCCATGCTCTGGCGAAGCTCCCGCAACTCGCCCGCCCAAGCCTCATCGGGCCGATTAGCGCGAAGCGCCTCCTTGAGCGCTCTTCCAGTCCCGCCGCCCGCAGGGCCGATGGTAGCCACGGCACGGCCGTGGCGAACCACGACATAGGACTCCCCCCTGCGCTCCACATCGTCCAAGACCTCCGAGAACCGGCGAGACGCATCGGTAGCGCTCAACTGCTTCATGAAATCAGATTATCAGATTTCAATCACCCGCCGCGTCGTTAGTCGTCCGCGCCGCCGCTCGGCTCCGCGCTGTCGTCGCCGCCGCTCACAGGCGGTTCGTACGGGGGCGATGTTTCCGGCGGAGGGGGAACGATGGGTGCAGTTTCTTCCGGCGGCGTCGATTCGGGGCTGTGGCTTTGGCGCTGGCTATGCGCTCTGCGGCCGTGTCTCGGCGCGGTGCCGCTCGTCGTCCGCTCCGCCGCAGGGGCGAGGGAATCGCCCGCCGAGACCGGCTCGGAGGCGAGGCCGATCTGCTGACTCGCCAGGCGACTGGCGACGATTGCGACGACGATCGCGACGACGATTCCCAGCAACGCGAGTCCCACCCAGCGGAGCATGGCGACGACGGTACGGGAGGGCGGGTAAAGCGCCGGCAAAATCACCCGCCGCCCCCGTCGGGGGTTTCCGGCAGGCGGATCGAGGCACTCGTTCCGCCCCCGTCGCGCGAGGCCAGCGTGACCTCGCCGCCCCACTGGCGAACCAGCTCGCGAGCGATCGGCAGGCCGAGCCCGGTGCCGCTCGGACCGCTCTTGCCGGCGCGGCCGCGGCGGAAGCGCTCGAACACGGCCGCCTCCTCCCCGGGCTCCAGCCCCGGCCCGCGGTCGAGGACGTCGATGCCGCCGCCGCGAGGCGCGATCGTCACCGTCGAGCCGCCGGGCGAGTAGCGCAACGCGTTCTCGACCAGGGCGTCGAGCGAGCGGTCGAGGTCGTGCGGCGCGCACCAGGCACGACCGCCGCCGTTGCCGTCGACGACCAGGTCGATCGAGAGCTCGGCCGCGCTCGGCTGCCAGCGGGCGGCGAGCCGCGCCGCCACGTCCGCGAGGTCGACCTCCTCGGGCGGCAGTTCGTGCTCGCCGGCGCGACTGAGGATCAGCAGCTCCTCGACGATCGACGAGAGGCGGTCGAGCTCGGCAAGGGCGGCGTCGAGCTCGGCCGGGTCGGGCTCGCCGTCGCTCTCCGCCATCCCCTCGATCCGCAGTCGCAGGCCGGTGAGCGGCGTGCGCAGCTGGTGGGAGGCGTCGGCGACGAAGTCCCGCTGGCTACGCAGCAGGCGTTTGAGTCGCTGCGTCATCTCGTTGAAGGCCAGCGCCAGCGAGCGCTGCTCCTTGCTGCCTTCGACCGCGACGGCCGTGTCGAGGTCGCCGGTGGCGACGCTGCGCGCCGCCCGATCGAGACGGCGAATCGGCCGGGCGATCCGCTGAGCGACCACAGCGCCGGCGACGAGCCCGAGCAGCAGGACGACGCCGGCCAGCGCCGCGATGTCGAGGATCGCCGTCTTCACCGCATCGTGAACCGCGGCGATGCTCTGGGTGACCCGCACCGCCCCCTCAGTGCGGCCGTGGCTCAGCACCGGCGCCGAGGTGGCGAGGATCTGGGCGCCGAGCGTCCTGCTGTCGCGGGTGATCTGCCCGCCCCTGCCGGCGAGCGCCGCGCGGATCTCCGGCCGGTCGGCATAGCTGCGACCGGCGGGTGCGCCGGCCGAGTCGACGAGCAGGCGCCCACTTTCGCCGACGACGATCACCCGCCCGCGCACGCTGTCGGCGGAGACCCGGACCAGGCGACGCAGGGCGCCGCGCTGACCCGGATCGAGCAGCTCGGAGGCCGAGGCCGCGACGACGTCGGCCTGGCTGCGCGCCTGGCCCTTGACCTCGGCGTCGACCCGGTCGCGCAGGCTGATCGCAAGGGGGACGCCGAAGGCGATCAGCGCCAGCAGCAGGACGTAGGCCAGCGCCAGCAGGAGGGTTGCCCTGAGGCTTATTCGGACACCTCCGGCGCGGCGAAGCGGAAGCCCACGCCGCGCACGGTCTCGATGTAGCGCGGATCGTTGGGGTCGTCGCCGAGCCTGCGCCGCAGCCAGCCGATGTGGACGTCGAGCGTCTTCGTCGAGCCGAACCAGTTGACGTCCCAGACCTTCGACATCAGATCCTCGCGCTTGACGACGCGACCGGCGTTGCGCATCAGCTCGGCAAGCAGGTCGAATTCCTTGCGCGACAGCTCCAGCTCCACGCCGTCGAGCGAGGCGGTCCGCGCGGCCGGGTCGAGCTCCAGCTCGCCCACCCGCAGCGGCTTCTCGTGCTCCCCCCCGTTGCGCGAGCCGCTGCGCCGCAGCACCGCGCGGATGCGCGAGATCACCTCGCGGGCGCTGAAGGGCTTGACCACGTAGTCGTCGGCGCCGAGCTCCAGCCCGACGATGCGGTCCATCTCGGTCCCGCGCGCAGTCAGCATCACGATCGGCACGTCGGAGCGACGCCGCAGCTCGCGGCAGACGTCGCGGCCGTCCCCGTCGGGGAGGCTGAGGTCGAGCATCACCAGATCGGGCTCGGCCTCCCCCGCCAGCTCGAGCGCCGCTGCCGCCGTCGCGGCGACCAGCGGCTCGAAGCCGGCGCGGCGCAGGGCCTCCGCGAAGGGCTCGGAGATCGATGCCTCGTCCTCGACGACGAGGATGCGCCCGGCCGGCGCCGCCTTGGTTGCCATGGATTCACTGTAACGGCGCGGTGGGGCTCTCCTTGCCCACCGATACGAGGTTTTGCCACCTCTTTACCCGCGCCTCACGCCCCCTTCAACACGCCCCCCGCACACTGGCGGCAATGCAACTCGGCCAGGAGGTGGAACGGTGCAACGGAGGATGAAAACCCGAATCGCGGTGGCGGCCACGGTCGTCGCTCTCGGCGGGCTCACCGGCCTCGCCCTCAGCGCTGGGGGCCAGAAGGCGAACACGCTCGCCGACAAGCCGCTGGTGCGGACCAGGGTGATCCACCGCACCGTCCACGTCACCAAGCACCAGAAGCCGAAGCACCCCGCCGCCGGCGGGCGCCCCGGCTACGCGAGCTCGGCCGGCGGCGAAGGCGCGCCCGTCGTCACCGGGAGCAGCAGCGCCGGCGGTGGCGAAACCGCACCGGTGACGACCGGGAGCAGCAGCACCGGCAGCCACGAAACCGCACCGGTGACGACCGCGACCAGCGGCACCGGCGGTGGCGAAACCACACCGGTAACCACCGGCGCGAGCAGCACCGGTGGCGGCGGTGGCGAGGTCGAGAACGAGAGCGAGGGCGGCGGTGACGACTGAGCGAGCACGCCCCAAGCGACCCGGTCCGGCAGCGGTGATCTGGGGGTCGATCGTCCTCTTCGCGGTCCTCTTCGCGCTCCTCACCTATCAGCTCAGCGCGAGCCAACCGCCGGCCCCACGTCCGGTGGTCGTGCGCAAGGTGTTGAAGCGGCGGGTGGTGACGACGATCGTCCCCAGCCCCGGGCAGAACACGGTCTCCAGCACGGGATCGGCCTCAGGGGAAACCGGCCCCCTCGGCTACGCCCCAGTGACCACCGGAGCGTCCTGACGATGACCGAGCACGACCTCCTCTTCGACGCGATGGGCTCGCACGTGCGGCTGCTGATCGGCGAGCCGGGCCCCGGGATGGACCCGGCGCCGGCGGCCGCCGAGGACGCCCGGCGCTTCGTCGCCGAGTTCGACGCCGCCCTCTCGCGCTTCAAGCCCGAGAGCGAGCTTTCCGCCCTCAACGCCGACCCGCGCGAGCGGGTCCCGGCGTCCGCGCTCCTGCGGCGAGCCGTCCGCGCCGGGCTGCAGGCGGCCGAGCTGAGCGACGGCCTGGTCGACCCGACCCTGGTCGGCGAGATCGAGTCGGCTGGCTACGTCGCCTCGCGCGCCGGCATCGAGGGTGAGCCGCTTGCGGCGGCGCTCGCGGAGGCACCTTCTCAACGGCCCGCCCGCCCCCGCCCCGACGAGAGCTGGCAACAGATCCAGGTCGACGACGAGGCGGGCACGATCTCACGCCCGCCGGGCGTCCGCTTCGACACGGGCGGCACCGGCAAGGGTCTCGCCGCCGACCTGATCGCCGAGCGCCTGCGCGGCTACTCGCGCTTCGTCGTCGACTGCGGCGGCGACATCCGAATCGGCGGCGCCGATGCGCTCGTCTCCCCCTACGAGGTCTTCGTCGAGCACCCGCTGAGCGGCGAGCGGGCATTCGTCCTCAAGCTCGGTGGCGGCGCCGTCGCGACCTCCGGCCTCAACGTGAGGATCTGGCGCGACGAGACTGGGCGCTGCGCGCACCACCTGCTCGACCCGGCTACCGGCGAACCGGCCTGGACCGGGCTGATCGGCGCGACCGCGCTGGGCGACACGGCGGTCGAAGCCGAGACCCTCGCCAAGGCGGCCCTGCTCTCCGGGCCGGAGGGAGGCCGCAAGGCCCTCGCCGAGCGTGGCGGCATGCTCGTCCACGACGACGGCCGCGTCGAGGCTGCGGGCCCCCTGGCCGTACGCCCGCGCGTGCGGATCCCCGACCCTTCCCCCGCCGCGCGATGAGCTCGGCGGCCTCGACGACCCTGCAGACCCACGGCTGGTGGATCGCCAGCCGTGCCTCCGGTTTGCTGGCGCTGGTCCTGGTCACGATCTCGGTCGCCATCGGCCTGATGATGGCCGGCAAGGTGATGCGCCGGCCCGGCCTCTCGCGCAAGCTGATGGCGGTCCACGAGCACACCGCAGTCGCCGGGATCGTCGCGATCGCCGTGCACGGCATCACGCTGCTCGGCGACCCCTGGCTGAATCCCGGCCTGCGCGGCGTCGCCGTTCCCTTCGCGATGGCCTTCCGGCCGCTCTGGACCGGCCTCGGGATCGTCGGCGGCTACCTCGCCGCCCTGCTCGGCCTCAGCTTCTACTTCCGCAAGCGAATCGGCGCCAAGCTCTGGCGCAAGGCCCACCGGGCGACCGTCGTCGTCTACCTGCTCGGCCTCGTCCACGCCTTCGGCGCCGGCACGGACGCCTCGACACCCTGGTTCCGCTGGTGGGCGGCGCTGACGGCTCCGCCGATCGCGGTCCTCTTCGCCTACCGGATGCTCGCGGGCAAGAGCGCCAAGCGCCGGCCCGCACCCCGGCCGATCCGCCCGATCCCGCTCACTGAGGAGGCATGATGAAAGGACACGGAGTCCTGATCGTCGGCGGCGGTCTCGCCGCCCAGCGCTGCGCCGAGACGCTTCGTCGCCGCGGCTACGACGGCGCGGTGCGAATCGTCTGCGCCGAGAGCGAGCCGCCCTACGACCGGCCGCCGCTCTCGAAGGAGCTGCTCGCAGGCGCGGCCGACGTGGGGACGACGGCCTTCCGGCCAACCTGGTGGTACGAGGAGAAGCGGGTCGAGCTGCTGCTCGGCGCCCGCGCCGAGTCGCTCGATCCGCACGCCCGCGCCGTGCGACTCGAATCGGGCCATGAGCTCGGCTACGAGAAGCTGCTGATCGCGACCGGGGGCGCGCCGCGACGGCTGCCCTTCCTCGACGGCTTCGACAACGTCCACTCTCTGCGCACGCTGATCGACGCTCGCCGCCTGCGCGCGGCGCTGCGGCCGGGTACGCGGCTGGCAGTCGTCGGCGCCGGCTTCATCGGTCAGGAGGTCGCCGCGACGGCCGTCTCCCTCGGCGTCGAGGTGACGATGATCGAGGCGCTCGAGACGCCGTTGGCGCCGATCCTCGGTGTCGAGCTGGGCGGCTGGTTCGCCAACCTGCATACCGAGGAAGGCGTCGACGTGCTCACCGGCGCGATGCTGGAGAGCGCCCGGGGCCGTGCGGGTCAGGTGGAGGAGCTCGCGCTCGGCGACGGCGCCGTGGTCGCCTGCGACGCGGTGGTCGTCGGGGTGGGAACCGCCCCGGCCACCGAGTGGCTGCGGGGAAGCGGCCTGGACGAGACGGGCGTCCGCACCGACGCGGCCGGGCGATCCGGAATCCCCGACGTCTTCGCCGCCGGCGACGCCTCGATCCCCTTCGATCCGCGCTTCGGCGTCCACGCAAGGACCGAGCACTGGGACGCAGCGGCATGGCAGGGCGCCGCCGCGGCCAGGGCGATGCTCGGCGAGGATCCGGGCACGCCCCCGCTGCCCAGCTTCTGGAGCGACCAGCACGGGCTCCGCATCCAATACGTCGGCCACGCCCACCGCGCCGACGCGGTGAGAATCGAGGGCAGCCCGGCCGAACGCGACTTCGAAGCGGTCTTCAGCCGCGACGGCGCCCCCGTCGCCGGCCTCACCGTCGGCCGCCCCCGCGCGATCCCGGCCCTGAGAAAGCTGATCGAGAAAAGTCACTCCACCAAAACCGGGGCCGACGGGCCGATACGTCAAGGTGACCTTGACGTATCGGCCCGTCGGCGGGGGGTGGCGGCGTGAGCTACGTGCCAGTGATCAACCCGGACGAGTGCAGCGCCCACGGCGACTGCGTCGACGTCGCGCCCGAGGTCTTCCGGCTCGACGACACGGCGGTCGTGATCGGCAACGGTCCCTACGAGCTGATCCTGGAAGCGGCCGAGGCCTGCCCGGCGGTCGCGATCTCGATCGTCGACGAGGCTACGGGCGAAACCGTCTTTCCATAGAGCCCGTCCTCTAGGGTCCCGGCGTATGAGAGTCATCGACGAGCTGCTCGCCAACAACGAAACATTTGCCGCGGCGCTGCCGACGCGTCACCTCGACGTGCGGCCGAGCCGCAAGCTGGCAATCGTCACCTGCATGGACTCGCGCCTCGACGTCTTCGCCGCCCTCGGCCTCGGGCATGGCGAGGCGCACGTGCTGCGTAACGCCGGCGGCGTGATCACCGACGACGTGATCCGCTCGCTCGCCGTCTCCCAGCGTCGCCTTGGCACCCGCGAGATCATGCTGATCCACCACGACGACTGCGGCATGCAGAAGCTCACCGACGACGGCTTCCGCGCCGAGCTGCAGGAGGCGACCGGCGTCTCCCCTGCCTTCGCGATCGAGTCCTTCACCGACGTCGAAGCCGACGTGCGCCAGTCGGTCCTGCGGGTGCGGCACTCGCCCTTTCTCCCGCACCGCGACGAGATCCGCGGTTTCGTCTACGGCGTCGACTCCCACGCGCTGCGCGAGGTCGACGCGGAGCTCGGCGGCTAGCCGCCGAGCCTGTAGGCGACGATCTTCGGCGCCTGACCGGCGGCTGTGGCCAGGCCGGCCGGCGCAATCAGTGTCGCGCCGTTTGCCATGACTCCGGAATTGGTGCCGGCCGGCAGCTTTTCTCGCCAGACGACCTGGCCGGTCTTTATGTTCAGAGCGCTGATCACGCCTTCGTAGTTCGTGGAGAAGACGAGGTCGTTGACCACCGTCGTGGCGCCGTATGCCGGCGTCACAGATTCCTTGGATTCCCACGTCACCTTGCCGGTGGCCGCGTCAAGTGCGACCACGAGGCCGCCCGCCGCACCACCTTCCCCGAGCTGGCTTCCGGATTCGACTTTCCCGGGGTAGTTGACGATCGGGGCAAATACGGTCGAGCCGTCGGTCGACATCGGCGCGATCACGCCGCCGAGCGTGCCTGGATAGAGCGTGCCGACCTTGATCTTCGACGCTTCGCCGTTCATTGCCAGCAGGCCGTCGTCGTCATGGCCGTTGTGCTTCCCGACCGCCCGCTGCCAGAGCACCTTGCCGGTTTCGCGATCCGCGGCGAGTACGATGCCCGACTTGCCCGCGGCGACCACGATCTGCCTGCCGCCCGCCTTCATCAGGATCGGTGGGCCCTGGAAGTCCCAGTCATAGAGGTCGTGCGGGGTGACCTGGTGGTACCAGACCATCTTGCCGGTCTTGGCGTTGAGCTTGATCAGCGAGTTGGTGTAGAGGTTGGGACCGGGTCGGCTCGAGCCCGACGGAAATTCGGGCGTTCCGGGGTAGGGCGCCGGGTTGCCGGTGCCGAAGTACATGAAGCCCTTCTCGTCGAAGGCCGGCGGGTACCAAACGCCGCCCCCCGCGTTGACATTGGGGTTGCCCCAGAGGTCGTTCGGCACCGTGTTGAAGTGCCAAATTTTCTTACCGGATTTCGCGTCGAGAGCCCAGAGGATCCCGACGCCGCCGCCTTCGTACTGCTCGTTCGTGTTGAGCGGCACCGTCGAGACGTAGACCATGCCGTTCCGGTAGCCGGGCGCCATGTCGATGCCCTCGTGTTCATTGCGCGCCAAGACTGTCGACCAGACCTGCTTGCCGGTCTTCTGGTCGAGCGCAAATGCTTCTGTCGGCGTCGCCCCGAATACCCGTCCGCCGGCGACGACGACGCCGTTCGGTCCCTCGTCGGGCTGGTTGTACATGCGCGACCAGAGAACTTCGCCGCTGTCGAGGCTGAGCGCCTGGACGTTCGAGCCGAGATCCTGCGAGTAGATCACGCCCTTGTCGATCACCGGCGTCGCGGCATAGCTGCCGAAATTGCTGGTGCCCGGGATGCCGGCCTTCCAGGCAACTTCCAGGCTCGACACATTGGAGCTGTCGATTTCGCTGGCCGGGTTGCGCGTGTTGGACGCGTCGACCCCCGGGTAGCCCGAGCCGGTGAAGTTGGCGCTGCTCCCGCTGTCGCTCCCGGACGACGAGCCACAACCCGCTGCTATCGCGATGACCGCAATTGCGACGACCGCAGCGACCCCTGCCCGCGCCCCCCGCGACGCCCCGCTCAGACAAGCCATTGCGCGACCCTATGCGACCGATCTCTTATTGTCAAGTATTTTTGTAATGCTAGGAACAAGTGGCTGCAGAACCCGGTTGGAGAGCAGGCCGAGCGCGCCGAGGTTGGCGAAGCCCGGGCCCTGGCTGAGACCCGCCAGTCCCGGGATCTGGAGGTGGGGGCGCAGGCCTCGCAGCTCGAGGTTGCGCCCGATCGGCACCTCCGTCCCGGCCGGCTGATCCCAAATCGGTCCTGCCTGCCGCTCGATCTCTTCCCTGACTTTCGCCGGGAACAACGTCCGCAACTGCGCTAGAAGATCGAACCCGGTGCAGTTTGCGACGTAGTCGTGATCGCGGCCGCCGCCCCCTTCGGGCGACTCGTAGACGACGTGCACGCGCCTTCCACCGTCGGCGGCGCCGACGTCCGTCACCCGCCCGAGCGCGAACTCGACCCGGTCGTCGTAGGCGATCTTCGCCAGGCTGGGCGGATCGAAGACCCCGCGGTCGGAGTGCTTGACGAAGTCGCGGCGGGTGCCCTGGTCGAGCGACTCCCACTCGATCACGTCGGGATTCGAGAAGACCCGGTTCTCGAGGAAGCTCTCGCCGCGGCTCATCGGCAGCATCGGGGTGTAGATGGTGAAGCGGCAATCGGGCCTCATCTCGCGCAGGAACATCGTCGCGCTGAGCGCGCTCTCGCCGCCGCCGACGATCGCCAGATCGTAGGAGCCGTCCTCTGGGATGCGGTCGAACTCGCTGCGCTTGCTGTCGCAGTGGAAGACCCGCTCGGCGATGCCCGGCTCGTGCGGGAAGGCGCGGTGGATGCCCGGTCCGGTCAGAACGAGCGCCGAGCAGGAGTGACGGGTGCGACCGCCGTCCTCGTCGACCTCGACGACCCAGCGCTCGGCCTCCTCGTCGTCGAGCGTCACCTGGACCACCTGGCCATGCAGATGCTCGACCCCCTCGGTCGCGCGCGACAGAACCCAGGTCAGGTACTCGCCGTAGTCGCGATGTCTCACCGAGGGCGACCCGGCGTCCACCCAACGCGCGTAACGTCGCCTGGCGATCATGAACTGGTGCCAGGTGAAGGCGGCGAGCCCGGCGTCGATCGCATCGCCGGCCTCGTCGAACTCGACGTGACTCCTGTAGGGGAAGCCGATGTCCTTGATCGGCGTCACCGCCAGCGGCTCCTCCCCCGAGGTCATGCCGTGGCGCCCCTTCCAGGACGCGGCGGCTTCCGAGCCCTCGATCACCTTGACCGTGAACTCGGCCAAGCCGAGGGTGTTGATCACGTGCGTCTTGGCGGCGATTCCGGCGGCCTTGGCGCCGGCGCCGACGATGAGGAGATCGGTCTCGGCGCTCATGCGAAGGCGGGGGTTCGTGGCTTGGCGACGACGAGGCCATGCTGCGAGGGGCTGAAGGCGATCGCGGCGCGGGAGATCCGCTCCCCGTCGGACTCGACCGGCTCGAGGTCGACCTCGTCGAGCACGACGCGAAGGACGCGCTTGATCTCCTGTTCGGCATAGCTGGCGGCGAGACAGCGGCGGGCACCACCGCCGAAGGGAATCCAGGTCGGCACCGCGGCGCGCTGGGTGAGGAAGCGCTCGGGGATGAACTCACCGGGCCGCTCGTATACGTCCTCGCGGTGATGGACCAGATAGACGCTGGGCGCGATCAACGTGCCGGCAGGCAGGTCGTAGCCATCCAGCTTCGCCGGTTTGAGCAGTCGGCGGACGACGACTGAGACCGGCGGCCGCAATCTCAGGGTCTCCTTGACAACCGCGTCCAGGTACTCCTCGCCCCCGCCCGCGCGCAGCTCGTCCCGCAGCCGTGCGAGCTTCTCGGGGTGGCGCAGCAGGCGCTCGAAGACCCAGGCCAGCGAGCTCGAGGTTGGGCCGTCGGTCAGCAGCGTCAGCAGTTCGTCGCGCAGCTCCTTCTCGCTCAGCGGCGAGCCGTCCTCGCGGCGGGCCTCGACCAGGATCGAGACCGCGTCGCGGCGCCCATCCTCGCCTTCGGCGCGGCGGCGGCGAGCCTCGGCCAGAACCTCTTCCTCCACCGGCGTCATCGCCGCCTGCCACTCGGGGCTCTGTTCGAGCCAGTCCGGGCCGAAGAGGGCGAGCTTCCAGAGCCGGTCGTCGTCGTTGATCGTCGCGGTCAGGTTCGTCAGCAGCCCGCGCAGGCCGTCGAGGCGCCCCTCGTCGTCGCCGAAGACGGCGCGCATCACGACGTCCTGGGTGAGCGCCTGCATGCGGGGCCAGAGCTCGAATGGCTCGCCCACCGGCCAGGAGCGCACCTCGCGACGGGCCAGCTCGGTCATCGCCTCGGCGTCCTGGCGCATCCGCTCGCCGTGGAAGCGCGGCAGCATCAACTTGCGCTGCGTCATGTGTTCGGGCTCCTCGCTGAGCATCACGGAGTGGGCGCCGAGGACGGGTCGCAGGGCGAGGTTCGGCACGCCGACGCCGAGGTCGTCGGTGTCGATCGAGAAGACGCGTTTGACGTCCTCGGGATCGGAGAGGACGACCCACGTGCCGAGGTGGCGCAACCGCAGGGTGAAGATGTCGCCGAAGCGCTCGCGGCACTCCTCCAGCATCGGCAGCGGCTCGCGTGCCCAGCGCATCGACTGCACCAGCTCGGGATCGTCGGGACCGGGCGGAAGCCCGGCGCCGGCCGACTCGGAGCCCAGGGCCGCACCATCGTCCATCAACTCGTCCTCGAGCTTGCAGGTGGCGCCGATCAGCAGCTCGAAGAGGTCGGCGCTGAAGTCTTCGGGCAGGCCGGCCTCCGCCCCCCGCGCGATGTAGCGGGCACAGACCTCGGCCACACGCTCGGGCTGCATCATCGGGATCCCGTGCTCGGTCTTGTACTCGGCGACTTCGCGGCAGATCTGGAAGCGCTCGCCGAGCAGGCGGGAGATCTCCTCGTCGATCGGGTCGAGCCGCTCGCGGAACCGTGCCAGCCCGTCGTCGCTCACGATCCCGCTCCCAGCAGCCCAATCGCAAACGCCTCGCTGCAGGCGGCGAGCGTCTCCAATGCGTACCCGCCCTCCTGGATCACGCAGACGGGCAGCCCGGAGTCGGCGAGCAGACCGCCGATCTCGCTGAATATCTCGGGCTCGAAGGCCCAGGAGCCGTGCGGGTCGCCGGCGACGATGTCGTAGCCGAGCGAGACGACGATCGCGCGCGAGGACTCGGCGAGCGTCGCGACCGAATCGGCAAGGGCCTCCAGATAGGCGGCGCGGTCAGGACTGCCTTCGAACTCGACGACGCGTTCACGCTCGCTTGTCGGCGTCACCGTCAGCTCGGCCACGTTCGTCACCGGCCAGGCGTGCAGAGAGTGGAGGCTGGCGTCCGGCATCGAGGCGACGATCGCCGCCGTGCCGTTCGGGTAATGCAGATCGATGTCGAGGATCCCGACCGGACTCAGCCCACGATCGCGCAGAACCTGCGCCGCGGCCGCCGCCGTGTTGAGGTAGCAGTAGCCCGCGAACCAGGCGGGGCCGGCGTGGTGCCCCGGCGGGCGGCAGAGCGCGTAGGTGAAGCGCTCGCCCTCGGCCAACAACTCCGCGGCCGTGATCGCCGTGCGAACGCCCTCGCGGGCCGCTTCGACGAGTCCGGCGCAGACCGGGATGTCGGGCGGCAGCCCTGGGGGCGTCAGGTCGGGCAGGACGACGGGCTCCTCCGCGACCTCGCCGAGCGCCTCCAGGTAGGAGGGATCGTGGAGGACGCTGAGCGTCTGCTCGACCTCTTCGCTGTCGGCGTCGGCGGCCGTCGCCCGCACGCCGCCGTGGCGGAGCAGGCCGCGACGCAGCTCCGCCATCCGCCGGTTGTCGTCGACGCCGGGCAGGATACGCCCGCCTTCGAGGATCCAGTGGGCAGCGTCGGCCTGGCCCTCGCGCTGCTCGACGAGGAGCAGGCCCATTTAGAGCACCCTCCGCATCCGCGGTCCGAGCGAGACGAAGCCGTTGCCGAGGTAGAAGGCCTCCGTAGCGCGCAGGTTGGGGAAATCGTCGCGCGGCAGGCCGACCTCGATGCGCTTGGCGCCATGCCGCCTGGCGACCGCGCAGAAAGCCTCCATCAGGTCGCGCCCGATCGCCTTGCTGCGCCATTCGGGGTGGACCCAGAGATCCTGGATCGTCCCGTAGTGACCGGGCACGTGGACCGCGAACTGCCAGGAGGCGGCGAGCACCCCGACCAGCCTCCCGTCGGCTTCGGCGACGAGCAGGACCCCCGCCCCCGGGTCTTCGATCAGGTGCCTGGTCGCCTCCTCGAGCGCGGTCGAGGACGGTCCCTCGCCGCCCAGCTCGACCAGCAGCTCGGCGATCCCGGCGGCCGCGGCGGCGGTGTCGGCGGCCTCCGCCTCGCGCACGCTCCAGGCCGGCGCCTCCCGGTCAGCGGTCTCGGCCCCTCCGGCGCTGACCTCGCTCATGCCGCGCTCACCGCCGTCTGCGGCTCCAGCTCGACGCTCCAGACGTCGGCCGAGTCGCTGCCGGTAACCGTGCGGGCGATCGCCGCCATCGGCGCCCGCGCCTTGAGCAGGATCTCGTCGAACTCGTCCTGCGGATCGGACTGCATGACGATCGCGCCACCGGCGCCGATCGTGGTCCGGCCGGGGCGCAGGACAATCGTGCGGATCACGATGCTGAGGTCCATCACGCCATCGAGCCCGAAGTAGCCGATCGCCCCCGAGTAGACGCCGCGCGCCTCGGCCTCGAGATCGTCGATGATCTCCATCGTGCGCAGCTTCGGCGCGCCGGTCATCGAGCCGCCGGGGAAGCAGGCCCGCGCGCATTCGGCGGCGCTGCGGTCGGCGGGTAGCGTGCCCTCGATCGTCGAGATCAGCTGGTGGACGGTCGCGTAGTCCTCGACGATCATCAGCTCGGGGACGGCGACGCTGCCGACCTCGCAGACGATGCCGAGGTCGTTGCGCAGCAGGTCGACGATCATCAGGTGCTCGGCGTAGGTCTTTTCGTCGTTGGTCAGGCTCGCCTTCAGCGCCGCGTCCTGGTCGGGATCGGCCGATCGCGGCGTCGTCCCCTTGATCGGCCGCGCCTCGACGCGGCGCTCGCGGTCGACGGAGAGGAAGCGCTCGGGCGAGGAGCTGACCACGGCGACGTCGCCGAGCTTGAGGAAGGCGGCGAAGGGCGCCGGATTGCTGCGGCGCAGGTTGCGGTAGAGGTCGAAGGGCTCCGGTTCCGCGTCGGTGGAGATCTGATCGGTGAGACAGACCTCGTAGGACTCGCCCGCCGCGAGTTCGGCCTGGCTGCGGACGATGTCGGCGAGGTACTGGCTGCGACCCCGGCCGCACTCGAAGCGAACGTGGCCAGCGCTCGGCTCCCCAAACGCCTGGCGGGGATCGGGCTGAACCGCGTCGGCGTCGGCGAGCACCTCGTGCACGACGCCCTCCGCCTCCTCGAGCCAGCGCTCTGCCTCCTCTGCCTCCTCGTCCTCGCGGAAGAGGGCGAGCACATGGGTGCGGTGACGGACGTGGTCGACCGCGACCACCCGGTTGGCAAGCATCAGGACGGAGTCCGGCACGTCGGAGCGGTGCACGTTGGGCGAGCCGCAGTCGGCCTTCAGCTCGTAGCCGAGGTAGCCGACGAACCCGCCCAGCAGGTTCGGCGTGTGCCCCGTGGGCCGCTCGATCGAGCGCTTGGCGATCTCACGATCGAGCACCTCGAAGATCGAGCCCTGCTCGAGCTTCGTCGTCTCCGGCCCGTGGACCTTGACCGCGCCATCCTCGACCGCGTACTCGAGGACGCAGCGGTCCGCCCCGGCGCTGGTGCCGAGATAGGAGCTCTGCGCGAGCCGAGTCGGCGCATCGGCGCTATCGAGCCAGAAGGCGTGCTCCTGGTCGGCGAACAGCCTTTCGAAGACCCGCTCGGTCGAGGGCTCGCCTGGGATCGAGCGCATCCGCAGCTTCGTGTCGGATGTGCCCCCACGCCGCGCCTCGACCTGTCGGGAGGGCGCCGCCGGACGTCGCGCCGGGCGGGCGCTCGGCGGCTTGCGCTGCTCTGCCAGCGCGTAGAAGTTGCGCACCAGGGTGGCGCCGTGAGCCGTCGCGATCGACTCCGGGTGGAACTGGACGCCCCACAGCGGCCGGCGTCTGTGTTCGATCCCCATCACGACCCCGTCGTCCGCCCAAGCGCAGACGTTGCCGTCGGTCCCCATGCCCGTGATCGCCAGCGAGTGGTAGCGGACGACCGAGAATCCCTGCGGAATGTCGGCGAAGAGCCCGGCGCCTTCGTGGAAGATATGACTGAGGCGCCCGTGCATCGCCTCGGGTGCGCTGGATACCTGGCCGTCGAGCATCTTGCCCAATCCCTGGTGACCGAGGCAGATGCCCAGCACCGGGATCTCGCTGTAGCGGAGGATGTCGTCGCAAACGCAGAAGTCGTGCCAGCGACGCGGCGTCCCTGGGCCGGGCGAGAGGACGATCGCGTCGAAGTCCCAGCGCGAGAGCGCCCGCCAGGAGACCGCGTCGTTGTCGACGACGATCGGCTCCTCGCCGGAGACGCCGGCGAGCAGGTGAAAGACGTTGTAGGTGTAGGAGTCGTGGTTGTCGACCAGCAGGGTCCTCACTTCGCTGCCTCCAGTCCCAGCCCGATGGCGCCCTGACCGAGGGAGGCCTGGATCGCGCCCTGCACCTGCGGGTTGCGGTCCTCCTCGAGGTACCAGCGCGAGAGATGCGCTACCCAGCGGGCCATCGGGCTGACGTCGAGCCGCTCGACCGCCTGCTGCAGGTGGCGCCGGTACATCTCCGACTGGACCACGGCAAAGCGGTAATCGGGATCGGCCGCAACCTCCGTCGCCGCCGCCGCGCCGTCGCCGTTGTGGGCACGGGCGCGGGCCAGATCCCAGCCGAGGCTCTGCTCCTCGCGCAGCAGCTTTTCCGGTTCGAAGTCGAGCGGTTTGGTGTTGGTGTGCATGAGGAAGTAGCCGAGGGCGACCTGGGGGACTATGTACTCGGCAGACGGGTGGCGGTCGCGCACGCCGACGCGCTCGGACTCGGCCTCCATCGCCCCCTCGATCCACTCGGCCAGCTCGTCGATCAGCAGCGCGTTTTTCTTGCTGGAGGAGACCGACTCGCTCTGTTTGGAGACCATCCCGTGGAAGATGTCGTGCTTGGGATGGTTGATGTCGGCGCCGGCGCCCTTGGCCATCATTTCGTCCATCAGCTGGCGCCGGCAGGTGACGTGCGAGACCCACTCGAGGCCGCAGACCTGGATCGAGGTCGTGCCTTCGAGGCCGGGGGCGGCCATCCAGTAGGCGAGCGCCCGCATGTGCTGGGTCGGCAGGCCGTCGGCGCGAACCAGAGGCATTTCCTCCAGCTCCTCGCGGTCGGTGAGGTAGATCACCGCGCCGTCGGGGCGCCGCTGCAGCATCCCGTGCTCTAGGCCGAGGTTCGAGTACTCGGCGACCTCGGGCAGGAAGTCGGACTCGAAGAAGACGCGGTCGAAGGCGATGCCGAGCCGGGCGAGCGTCTTGCGCTGGCCCGAGATCACCCAGGCGCGCGTCTTCGACCAGAGCTCGATCGCGTCCTGGTCGCCGTCGAGGACGCGTTTTAGGAGCTCGTCGGCGCTGTCGTGGTGGACGTCGAGCTCGCGGGTCAGCGAGGTCGCCGGGTTCTGGTCCTGCCCGTTTAGGCTCGGTCCGGCCTTGACGTACTCGGCGTAGCAGGTGCCGACGAAGTGGTCGCTCTTGACGCCGGCGTCGAGCGAGGACTGGGTGTGTTTGCCGCTGCGCACGACGCCGGCCATCGCCTCGCCCATGCTGCGCCCGACGTCGCAGATGATGCTGCGCCGCTCCACCTTGCCGCCGGCCTCGCCCAGCGCCGCGCCGAGCGCGTTGCCGAGCGCCAGGTTGCGCAGGTGTCCGATGTGGAGCGCCTTGGTCGAGTTGGCGTCCCAGAAGTTGAGCGCGTACGTCTGGCCGGCGGCGAGGTCGGAGTGGTCGCCGTTCTCGCCGGCGACGAGCGCCTCGCCGGTGCGCTCGATCCAGTCGTCGGCGAGGCGCACCCAGACCTGGTTGCCCTCGCGGTCGAGCTGCGCGACGACGGGCTCGGACTCGATCCGCTCGAGCGCGGCCTTCGCCGCCTCGTCCTCCCGCCACTCGCGCACCCGCGGCACGAGCATCAGGTCGTAGCGGTCGTGCGGCTGATAGGGCGCCCGCGCTGCCCAGAGCGGCCGACCCTCTGGGCCGGTCGCGATTTCGTCGAAGAAGTCGAAAAGATTGGCATCCATAGCTATTGCGGTCTTGCGTTCCGAGTAGCTATGCACCAGCCGGGGCTCGAACCCGGATCTCCGGCTTTTAAGGCCGGCCCTTTGACCGATTAAGGCACTGGTGCGAATAGGTGCCGCTTGTTGGAAACCCTCTCCCGAAGGGTCCGAATCTCCCAATCACCACTGATTGCTCTGAAATTCCTGGCCATCCTACCACCCTGTCAAGTACCGGGGTAGGTACTGAAGAGTGTCCAGATCGGGAAGGACGGAAGGCGGCGGGTTTCTAGGCGGCTTCGGCGAGGAACGCGCTGAGCTCGGCGTCGAGCCGGCCGGGGCTGAGTCGCCACTCGAGGATCGAGCTCGCCTCGACCAGGCGGGCGTTGGGCAGCTCCTCGGCGAGCATCCCCGAGTCGCTGAACGGGTGCAGGGGATCGCGCGGATGGCCGACGATCAGGGCCGGCTGCTCGATCCTGCGGCGCTCCTCGCTGTGCGGGGCGGTCTCGCCGAGCAGCAGCCCCTCGAGGACCGCGCCGGATGGGCCCGGGCGCTGGCGCACCCAGTCGAGACCCATGTCGGCGAGGTGGTGGGTGCGGGGGATCGCCGAGGTGAGGCGGGAGGCGATCTCGAACGCCGGCCGCGCCAGGCGCAGGCCGAGCAGCAGTGGCGCGAAGGCGGCGGCCACCGCGGGCAGAGCGTTATCCAGGACCGGCATCTCGACGAAGAGGCCGCTCGCCCGCTCGGGGCTGGCAGCGGCGAGCTCGAGCGCCACGTTGGCGCCGAGCGAGGTCCCGCCGACGACCGCGGTCGGCTGCTCGAGGTGGTCGAGCAGGGCGACGATCTGGCGGGCGAAGCGCGGCATCGAGTAGAGCCGCAGGTCCTCGGGACGGTCGGAGCCGCCGTGGCCGAGCAGGTCGACGCAGACGACCCGGTTGCCACCCGCGGCGATGACCGGCGCCAGTCGCTCGAACATGCGGCGGTTCATCAGCAGGCCATGGACGAGGACGAGCATCCGCTCGCCCTCGCCGAACTCCTCGTACTCGATCCGGTAGCCGTCGTAGCTGAACTCGCCCATCGCCGTGCCACAGGCTAGGAGGAGAGACGGTCGGTCGCCGCGTGGGCCTACTCCCCCGCCTTCTCGCCATTGGGGTGGAGCGGGTACCAGGTGCCGCCGTAGGACTTCAGGTCCGTGCCGTTGTCTTCGCCAGGCTTGGCGTCACCGGTGTAGGTATAGAGCGGCCAGCCGGCGTAGGCGACCTGAACCGCGCCGTCGCTGCGCTTCGTCGTGCCGAGCTTGGCCGACTGCACGCCGCCCGTCCCTTCGGGCGCGCCTTCGGTGACCAGCGGCGGCCAGACGCCCGCGCAGGCCCCGTAGCAGGCCGACTCGCCGCCTTTGTCCTTCTTGAAGTAGTAGAGCGTGAAGTCTTTTGAGTCGACCAACACGCTGCCGACATCGCCGCCGAGGTTCTTCACAGAGAGCGTCGCGGCCGCCCCTCCGGCGCTCGATTCGCTCGTCGTCTTGCTTGCCGCGGTGCTTTCGCTCGCCGAGCCATAGGCGCTTCCGCCGCCCGAACTCGAGCTGCCGCCGCAACCGGCCACCGCGATCGCGGCGAATAGGGCAACGACGACGATCACTGCATGCATCCTCTTCACGGGTCCTCCTCGATTCGTCCTTCCGGCGCTCTGCCGTTTGCCCGAGTTACGAGCGGGACCCGGCCCCAGGTTCAGGCCGCAACGCTTTTTCAATGCAATGCATCGAAAAAGCGTTGCGGCCGGTTCAAGCGGATCTCAGGGAACGCGGCGGATGCCGGCCTCGGCGGCGCCCCGCTCAAACGGCTCGAGGCCGAAGCCGTCGACCGGGCCGAGGGCGCCGGTCCCCTGCAGGCCGCCGGCGGCGGCGCTCTCGGCAGCCCAGGCGATCATCTCGCCGGTGAAGGTGTAGGCGTTGACGCCCTCGACCCGCACCTCGGCGAGCACCGCGCCCGATGCGTCGAGGGCTTCGGCGACGATCTCCGAGCCGGTGCTCTCGCGGTACTCGGCGCTCGGGCCGCCGGTCGAGCCCTTGACGAAGCGACTGACAGCGGCGTGTCCCGCCGACCTCGCCCCGGGGACGCGGAGCAGCGCCGACATCGCCCGCGAGGCGAAGGCCATCGTCTTCGTCGCGCCGCCGAACCAGCCGAGGTAGACGTCGACGTCGCGCAATCCGGGATGCACCCGGGGCAGCGCGAAGGCCTCGCTGCTCCCCGAGGAGACCGCGGGCCGCGGCCTGCCACCGACCTGGAAGCTCCGCACGCGACTCGAGCTGCGCTCGTCGACGATCGCGCCGCCGTGCCAGCGGTACTGCGGGTCGAGGAAGACGCCCATCGCCGAGGCCTTGGTGCCGCCGCTGGCGCTGTCCGAGCCGGCCTTGCCGCGGAAGAAGTAGCCGATGCGCACGGCCGTGGCCGCGTCGCCGGCGTCGCGCAGGGCGAGCGCCCCCGCCAGGTTGCCGGGCGCCCAGTCGTAGCCCATCGCGGTCAGCAGCCCGCAGTCCGCCTGCTCGGCGGGCGGACCGAACTGCTCGAAGACGCGCCGGATGAAAGAGGGCTCGCCGGTCGAGTCGACGTAGTGGGCGCCGGCGCCGATCGCCGCGTCGAGCGCGGTGTCGCCCCAGCGGGCGAAGGGGCCAACCGTGGTGGCGAGCACGTCGCCGCGCTCGACCAGGGCCGCGACGCTCTCGGGCCGGGCGACGTCGGCGACCGCCGTGTCGAGCCCACCCAGCTCCTCCGCCAGCGCCGCGAGGCGGCCGGCGTCGCGTCCAGCCAGAGTCGGGCGCTGTCCGCGCTGCACCAGAGCTTCGGAGACGAGGCGGCCGGTGTATCCGGTCGCGCCGAAGACGACTATGCGTCCGGCCATCGCGTCCTGCCTTCCCGCGGGCGCCCGCCCGCTTGTGATGGAATCGTTCGAGACGAACTCCAGAGAGGAGCGGCTGTGAACGGTAACGACCTGAACGAGATGGGGCCGATCGACTACATCGTCGTCGAGTGGCCGGGCAGGCAGCCGAACGGCGAGGTCGCGCCGCACCTGGTCGACCTGGTCGAACGCGGGCTGATCCGCATCCTCGACCTGGCCTTCGTGACCAAGGACGAGGAGGGCAACGTCGCCGGCCTCGAGATCTCCGAGCTTGCCGGCGAGGTCGCCGAGCTCTCGGTCTTCGAGGGCGCCGCCTCGGGCCTGCTCTCCGACGAGGACATCGACGAGGCCGGCGGCGTGCTCGCGCCGGGCACGTCGGCCGCCCTGCTCGTCTTCGAGAACGCCTGGGCCGGCCCCTTCGCCGCCGCCGTCCGCCGGTCGGGCGGCCAACTCGTCGCCAGCGGCCGCATCCCCGTACAAGACCTCCTCGCCGCCCTCGACGCGGCCGAGGCGAGCGAGTAAGAGAGGAGCAGCAAATGCCAGGACTGATCCGAGGCATGGCGCGCACGGCGGTCGTCGCCGGCACCGCCACCGCCGTCAGCAACCGCGTCTCGCGTCGCCAGGGGGAACGCTGGGCCGCCCAGGAAGCAGCCGAACAGCCGGCCGCCCCACCACCCGCACCGATGCCGGCCGCCCCGGCGCCAGCTGCCGGCGGTCAATCGACGATCGACCAGCTGAAGGAGCTGGGAGAACTGAAGGCCCAGGGAATCCTCACCGAGGACGAGTTCGAGGCGCAGAAGGCGAAGCTGCTCGCCTCCTAGACCCCCGAGCGAGGCTACGGTCGCAGCCCATCCAGCTCGGTGCCGTCTCCGCCACGGTCAGCTCGTCGATCGTCGGCCTCACCGCCGCGCCTCCTCGTCGCGCCGCTTGATCAGCAGCCAGCGCGACTTCTCGCCGGCCGGACCGGTGCGCTGCAGGGCAAAGCCGCCGCGCAGCTTCTCGCCGTGCAGGACGAAGACCGCGTGGCCGCGCTCGAGCGCCTCGGGCCAGGGCACGCGGCCGCCCTGCTCGTAGCTGCCGCGGTCCCAGACGATCACGGTGCCACCGTCATCCGTGCGGCCTTCGAAGCTGTTGTAGTCGAGCGAGTGGTCCTCGACCTGGATCGCCAGCCGCTTGACTGCCGGGTCCATCGAGGGCTCCTTGGGCACCGCCCAGGAGCGCATCGCGCCACCGACCTCGAGCCGCAGGTCGAAGTGATGGGCGGTCGCCGCATGCTCCTGGACGACGAAGGCGCCGGCGCTGACGCCGCGGATCGCGAACTGCTCGTGACCCTCGACCTTGGCGGGCTCGATCTCCAGGTCCGCGACCTGCGCGCCGCGCGGCCCCTCGCCAAGGAACTCAACCAGGGCCTCGACCGCCTCCTCCGGCCCCTCGGCATGGACGAGGACGCTGCCGTCCTCGGCGTTCCGCACCCACCCCATGACGGCCAGCTCCCGCGCCCGGCTCCGGGTCTCTTCGCGGAAGAAGACGCCCTGGACCCGGCCGCGGACGACCGCCCGAATTGCCCTCTCTGCCGACTCCCTCCTCGCCATCGGAGACAGAGGTTGCCAGTCGAACCGACACAGCACTATCCTCGCGCCGTGCCGGTCGACGTTACCTGCGCGATCGAGATCGCCAAGCCCCGCGAGCAGGTGGCCGCCTACGCCTGCGATCCAGACACCGCAACCGCCTGGTACGAGAACATCGAGGCCGTCGAGTGGCGGACGCCGCGGCCCCTAGCGGTCGGCTCGCAGCTCGCCTTCGTCGCCCACTTCATGGGCCGCCGCCTCGCCTACGTCTACGAGGTCAGCGAGCACACGCCGGGCGAGCGCTTCACGATGAGGACCGCCAACGGACCGTTCCCGATGGAGACGACCTACGCCTGGGAGGACACAGCAGACGGCGGTACCCGCATGACCCTGCGAAACCGCGGCGAGCCGGCCGGCTTCGCCAAGGTCGCCAAGCCGCTGATGGCGATAGCAATGCGCCGCGCCAACCGCAAGGATCTGCGACGCCTGAAGCAGATCCTCGAGCGAGAATAGGGACCGAACTCACCGGTATTGAGTGGCAATCGTCTTTGGTGTGGCCGTATGTCACTTACTGACATCTCTATATAAGCGGGCCATCGCGCAGTGGCGCACCGAAGCGGCCACACTGAATCTCGAATAGTCCCAGGCCTGAGACGATCCTTTTCGAAACGACCAGACGACTCAATTTTTCTATATTGGTCTATGTTGATGCTCAAGAACTCCTGAACAACCGTCAGAGGGGCAACTCATTTCAATGCAGTCGCCGGAGGGATCGTTAGCCAGCCACATCCGCTGGATCGTCGTCTTTTCGATCCTGCTGCTCGCCTGTTCAGCCGCACCCGTTCTTGCTGCCTCCACTTCAGAACCCTCTACGGACGAATCTCAAACGTCAACAGCCGAAAAAGGTCCGACCGCACTTCCGACAGCCGAAGACATTGCGAAGGGAATCGCCGAAGCCGAACGGGAAGGCGCGGAACGAAGCGAAGAGCTGGCAGCGCCCGAAGCCGTGCGCGAACGCGAAGCTTCCCGCAACGCATACTCCGGCCTCGGGGCCGCCGAAGCCGAACAGCTGCTGAGTGCCACATTCTCGAGGCAGCTTGCAACGCTGAACGCTGACCCCGCGCGCTTTCTCAGCGACGCGACCCTCGATCAACCACTCGGCGAGTTCGGGGCACGGATCACCGACAACGATGGAAACACACAGCTGCTCGAATCGAGCGTTCCGGTTCGTGTCGAAGGAGACGATGGACAGTTGCGCAAGCTCGACCTCACACTGACCGGCACAGACGAAGGCTTTACGCCGGCCCACCCACTGGTCGACCTCACAATCGGCGAATCGGCCAGCGAAGGCGTGGAGGTGGGCAAGGGCGGCCTGGCGATCGCCCCTGTCGGGACCGAAGGGGCGGGCAACGGGCGTCTCTTCGGCGACAAGAACGTCTTCTACCCCGAAGCGATGGCCGACACCGACCTGCTCGCCTCGCCCACGTCGGGCGGGGTCGAGCTCTTCGACCAGCTGCGCTCAGAACGCAGTCCGCAGACGCTGCGCTTCCATGTCGATCTCCCGCTCGGTGCGGCACTTCGTTCCGACGGGACCGGCGGGGCCGCGGTGGTATCAAACGACGGAGCGACGCTCGCCAGCGTTCCGGCGCCCGACGCGCAGGACGCGCAGGGCACCCACGTACCCGTCGAGCTCGAAGTCGGCGAAGACGCGATCGTCCTCGCCGTCAATCATCGCGAAGCCGATTTTGCCTACCCGATCCTCGTCGACCCCGAAGTTCAGACCGACAGCTTCGGCTGGTACTGGGGCTATGACCTGGCAGCGCTGGAAAACGAAAACACCTGGTATTGGAACAGCAACGACAACGCCCAGATCGCGCACAGCACCTACTGCATCTACACCTGCTGGGAAGGCTCCCACCGCGGCCTGTACGTCTCCACGACGAACGCAAACTACGCGGCCAACCAGTACGGCCAGTGGGCCTACACCGCGCCCGGAGAAACCACCTACATCCCCTCGATCTACCCGACTGTGAGCGCCTCCCTCAGCCCCTTCTACCGCGACAACCACGGCTGCAATTGGGAAAAATACAAACAGCCCCATGACTACGACGGCGTCTGGGAAGGCTCCGAATGGACATGGTTTGAGACCGACCGCGCCCAGTGGTACGGCAACGCCTCGATCTACACCAAAGGCAAGACGCTGATCTTCGGCCTAGGCTCTGGGGGAGGCGTGAACATCCCCTGCTGGCGCGACATCATGCTCGGCGGGGTAACCGTGGCGGTGGACGATCCGGAGGCGCCGACGATCAACTCGGTGGAAGGCACCCCGAGCGGCTGGGTGAGCGACGCGACCTCGTTCACGATCACCGCGAAAGCGAGCGATCCGGGGCTGGGCATCCGCCTGATGACGATCGCCCCCCAGGGCAAAGCCCTGATCAAAGACGAAGTCGGCTGCACCGGCCTGTATTCGAGCCGCTGTCCGGCAAGCCGCACCCACGCATTCAAACTGACCGGGACAAGCTTCGGCGAGGGCGAAAGAAGCGCCAAACTCAGCGCCGAAGACCCCACGGCCGAAATCTCCAAAACCTACGAATGGCAGACGAAGGTCGACCGCAGCCCGCCCGAAGTCGACCTCGAGGGCCAACTCGCCAAAATCACCGCCCAGGAAGGCCCCGAAGAAAACGAAGATCAGTCCGAGGGCGACGACGAGCTTCGCCTCTCCGCCTACAACCTCGACATCGAAGCCACCGACGGCAGCACCGCCAGCCCCGAAGCCAAGCGCTCGGGCGTCAAGAGCATCGAAGTCTTCCTCGACAAAAGCAAAACCCCAGACAAAAGCTGGACGCAGAGCTGCCCGGAAAGCAGCTGCGAAATGGCCGAGACCTATACACTTAACTTGACGAAACTTGTTGTCGGCGCTCACACCCTGAGAGTGGTCGTCAAGGACCAGGTGGAAAATCCCCGTGAACGCGAAATCGAGTTCTCATACATCCCTGCCACGGGCATCAAGGACGAATACCTGGTGCAGCGCTTCCCCCTCCCCGACGGGCAGGGAGACGAAACCGAGGAAGAACAGCCACGGCGCCCAGAACTGGCGGTGAACGTGATGAACGGCAACCTCGTCTATCGCGAGCGCGACATCGAAGTGAACGGCCCCGCGATCGACCTGGAAGTCGAACGCTATTACAACTCCATGCTTCCCGATTCGGAGAACACCGAATGGGGAGACGGCTGGACCCTGGCTCAGACCCCCCAGCTCGAACCCGAGGAAACCGAAGAAGAAGCAGCGCCGGACACGGCCTCGATGGTCGGCGCCAGCGGCACCCTTGAGAGCACAGTCGGCCTTCCAACCGAAACGGGGGAAGAAAGGTTCGACAGCAAGATTCAGGCCGTCGTCACCAAGGAACCCGGCGGCGGCTATGAGCTGATCGGCGAAAGCGGGGAAACCGACACCCCGATCGTCTTCGACGGCAACGGAGAAGCGGCCGAACTGCGCACCGGGGGAGAGGCGAGGATTGACTACGGCTACGAGGAAGGCGAACTCTCCGAAATCGCGGTCGACGATCCCGCGAGCACCGACACCCCGCCCGCTGAAGTCGAAGAACCGGAAACCGAAGTTACCGCCGAACCCGACCCCGCCTATCTGAGCTCCTTCGGAGAAGAAGGGGCCGGCGACGGGCAATTCGACCAGCCAGGTGGGGTCGCGGTTGACTCACAGGGCGGAATCTGGGTCGTCGACCAGGAAAACAACCGGATCCAGCGGTTTGACGAAGAAGGGCAATACCTGGACCAGTTCGGCTCCTACGGCAGCGGGAACGGACAGCTCGATCGTCCAGCCGGGATCGCGATCGACGCGGCCGGCGACATCTGGGTCGCAGACGCCGGCAACAGCCGGATTGAGGAGTTCGACTCCCAAGGGACATACCTGCGGAAATTCGGCTCCTACGGCTCCGGCAACGGGCAACTCTCCAACGCCGAAGGGATCGCGATCGACCCCGACGGCGACATCTGGGTGGCGGATACCTATAACAGTCGGCTTCAGAAGCTCGACGACGAAGGCAACTTCATCGAAGCCGTGGGCTCCTATGGCTACGGCTCAGAACAGTTCGTCAACCCCACCGGGATAGACGTCGACTCCAGCGGCAACGTCTGGGTGGCCGACTGGACGCGCAACAGCGTCTTCGAGCTCAACGAAAGCGGCGAATTCATCGGGCAGCTCGGCTCTAGCGGCAAAGGCGATGGGCAGTTCGAACACCCCGACGCCGTCGTCGTTGACGTGGGCGGGTACCTCTGGGTCGGCGACGAAGACAATGACCGGATTCAGGTATTTGACGAAACCGGCGAATACCTCACCCAACTCGGCACGGAAGGCTCTGGGCCCGAACAGTTCGACTTCCACTTCCCGATGGGCATCGCCATCGGCCCCGGGGGCAACCTCTGGGTCGCAGACGCTGGCAATAACCGGCTGCAGGAGTGGCGAGCGTTCAGCTACACGGTCTCCGGTGAAGGCATAGAAACCGAAGACGACCCCCAGGTCGACATCACCACCTCAGGCGGCCTTGTCACGAACGTCGAAGGCGAAGAGGCAGGCCAGTTCACATACGAACACGAAGAAGAGCTGCTGACGGCGGTCGACGGGCCTCAGGGAGAAACCACCTACGGCTATGACGAAGCGGGGCGGCTGAGCACAGTCGAACTCCCCAACGGCACAACCGGAGTGGTCACCTACGACTCCTACGGTCGCGTCGGCTCGGTAACCGTCGATCCCGCCGGCACGCCTCCGGCTCAGAAAACAGTCTTTGAATACTCGCTCGAACCGCGCCGCACTACGGTGACGCCGCCCGAAGCGCCGGTTATCACATACGACATCAGCGAAGACGGCTCCGTAGCTGAATGGTGGAACTCCGAATCCCCTCCCACCATCGACTATCTCGCCGGCACCCTCGCTGAAAACATGGAAACCCAGGAACCGATCACAATCGGAGATCACACCCTCGAAATCCAGGCCCACTCCGAAGAGGGCATCGCCTCGATCGATGTAATCGCCAGCGGGGACCAGCTTGTCCATGATGAGACCTGCGAACAGACAGAAGAAGAAGGGATTGAGTGCAAAACCGTCAAAACCGAGTGGGTTACGTATACCGGCAACTGGCCGCCCGGAATCCTGCAGCTCGAAGTTATGGTCACCGATCGGCTGAACCACACGACCAGCGAAGGGTTCTGGATCAACGTCCCCTACACGCCGCCGCCCGATCCGGAAGCTGAAACCCCACCTAGCTTCGAAGAAATTCTGAGCTTCCGCGAAGCATTCGGTCTCGATCTTGACCTCGAAGGGGACGAGATCGCGATCCACGAACGGATCTTCGACCTGATTGGCGCCTGGTACAACCCTCAGACTCCCGCGGGAGAGATCGCTCGAGCCGCAGCGGAGCACTGGGGCGTTCCTCTGCGTACGGTCGACGTGGCAGAGTTGGAATACAGGGACTCCTACATCGCCCACGACGGCCCGCTCATCGCCCAGTGGGGCGAAGCTAATGCGCCCTCAACCTACGCCGGGTACTACGTCGACCACCGTGCCGGGGGCCTGATCTACGTCGGCTTCACCGAAAATCAAGCGAGCCAGGTTGAAGCACTCAAGAGCGGCCTTACAGCGCCCGACCGCGTGCGCGCCTTCCCCCAGGAACCCACCTATTCCGCAACGCATTTCGTATCTATCGAGAAAGCGATCAACGAAGAACCCGAAATCAACGGCACGATCAGCGGACTGTGGGTCGACACCGCTGCGAACAATCTCGTCGTGGACACGACCGACCCCGAACTAGTATCGGAAATCCTGACGCCGGAATATGGCTCCGCCGTGCTCATCCACGAAGCTCCACCCCCGCCGGAAGCACCGGGCAAATTCACCAGGTTCGACAATTCGGGTCGGGTGCAGGCGGGCGACTACATCGAGAAGCCTGTCGGCGGTGGTTTCGTCACTTCATGCACCGCCGGCTTCGGCGCCTGGGATGAATATGTGAAAAAGGCCAACAACGAACGCGTCGTTCAGCCGTTTATTCTCACCGCGGGCCATTGCTTCCCGAAGTTCGGCATCGTGCGCAGGACGGAAGGTAAAAGCGGAATCGTGGGCGAAGTAAGGCGCAACAACTACGTGGAAGAACCGCCGACGGTCCCTCTCGACGCCGAGGCAATCAAGACCGAATGGGGTCTGGTTCCACGGTACATATACATTTCCCATGGGAAGCAAAAGCGGGTCGCTCACTACGTCACTCCAGAACCCGGTCAGACGGTATGCGCCTCCGGCGTCAAGACGAACAAGGTCCGTTGCGGTCCGGTGCTGGACGAACCCCGCGACACGCGCTCGCTTGGAAAGGACGGCAAATCAATCATCCATACAATTGCGATACCGATCGGGGTTCAGGTATCACGAGGCGACAGCGGCGGACCTACGTGGCTTCAGGGCACCGGCAACGCGGTCGGCCTGATCACAGCGGCCGCCGGCGGTGAATATGGGTATCCGTTCTGCCTCCCCTACGAAAAAGAAAACTACAAATGCCCGATAATTGGCACCACCCCAGTACAGGAGATCATCAAAGGAACCTCCGCGCTTTACAACGCGGCGAAGCTGAGCGAAAAGGGACTACCCGAAGTTCCCTCGCTCCCCGTGCAGGGAATCACGGTGGCGAAATAGCAATGGGGAATCTTCGGGAAAATCGGAGGGCGACCGACGAGCGGACCACCTGGCGAGCAATTCGATGGACGTGCGCGGTCATGGTTTGCGCCTGGAGTATTGCAGCCGCTCCCGCGGCCGTTGCGGCAAGTCCCGGCTTTTCGGCCATTCAGGCGTCCAAGCCTTCGGTCGATTGGAGTCACAGGGGCGTTTCCTACGTGTTGCCAGTGGAATCAGGGCCATCGGGGGCGCAGTTCGGACTGCAACTGGACCGCCCGGGCTGGCCCGAGGCCTCGACGGGGCTTACCGGTTCGCCGGTGGCGCTCTCCGGGGTTGAACTTGAAGGCCCCGGCGTGCTCAGGCAGGCGAGCATAGAACCGGTACCGCCACCAGTGGCTATTTCCAGAAGAAATAGCTGCAAGCGGGAAGTGACCTCAAACGTCGGCTCGAGATTCTGGATCGAAATGCCCGCGAACACGCAGACGAGGATCGTCGTCAAATCGTTCCTCGCCTTTCCCGCTTGGCCCCATACGGTCTATGGGCTCCAGTTCTCGACATTCGAAGATGACAGCACCGTCGCACCGCTCAGCCCGATCGCCTCGATCAGATCGTCGCTGAGAGGTCCAACTGGGACTCGCATTTCGCTGCACCTGGCGACACGCAAGGGACGCCGGCACTTGTCGAGGGCGATGAGCCCACGCCTCAGGGGGACCACCACCCCGCCGCTTCGGCAGGGTCGCATCGCGCTGCGCGCGGTGCGGCTTGGACCGGTCGGCGCCGGCGAGCTGTCGCTGAAGGCCTGGAGCTCCCGTGGGGCAGTGAAGCTGGGGGGCGTTACTTCCGACGGTCGTGGGCGCTTCCGCGTGCCCCCGGGCAAGCTCCCCGGCCCTGGTCGCTACGCGTTTCTCGCTCGATCGGCCAAAGCGCCGGGGGTCGCGGCCGACTGGAACTGCGGGCCGTTCTTCCGCGTTTCGAGATAGATGCCAAACCTTCACTTTGGATTGACTCTAGACAAACCATTGACAGACTCTCCATTTGCCTGTAGTACTGGCTTCTCTCCCGCAACCACGAATGCAAGGAGGAACCCAATGAAGAGATTGATCAGCCTGTCCGCGGTCGTTGCGGCCATCACGGCGTTCACCGCCGGCCCCGCTTCCGCCGCCGAGGGCAATGCCTACGGGCAGCAGATCAAGTCGACCTTCGGGGCGTCCTACGGCCAGCTGCTCAACTCCGTGCGGAACGACACGGGCGCCCACCAGGGCGTCTTCCCACCCGCGGACGGCGCCAAGGCGTTCTACACGAGTCACGTCGCGGGCAGCTAACAACCGCCCCGGTGTCCCTGAGAAGGTCCGCTTCGGCGGACCTTCTTCATTTGGGCATGCCTGCCGCGGCGGTCGCCGCATCGGGCTCGAGGGCCGTCGCACCGAGCCGCGTCGCCAGCTTCACGCCCGCACCCTCGCCGCCGATCAGCACCGGCGTTCCGCCGGCCAGTCGCCTGATCTCCGCGCCGACGGCCTCGAACGGCTCCGGGGCGACGGCCGCCAGGACGACAGCATCCGGCCGCAACTTTGCGACCGCGCTGGCGATCGTGTCGATCGGCGTGTCGGCGCCGAGCAGCGCGACGCGCCAGCCCCGTTCGCGGAGCAGGAGGCCGAAAGCGATCAGCCCCAGATCGTGCAGCTCTCCCGGCGGGCAGGCGAGGATCGCGAGCGGCCCGCGGCCCGCCCCCCAATTGCGGCCGAGCGCGAGCATTCGGCCGCGCAGTAGAGCCGTCGCGAAATGCTCCTCCGCAACCGAGACCTCACCGCTCTGCCAGCGGGTCCCGATCGCATGCAGCACCGGCAACAGCACGCGGCTGATGACGGCCTCGACGGTGAAACGGGCGATCGCGTCGTCGAGGATGGCGTTGGCGTCAGCCTCGTCGAAGCGCTTCAGCGCAAGGATGAGCCGCTGGTCATGGTCGGTGGGCGCTTCGTGCCGCCGGCCCTCGCCAGGTGCGTCGGCGACCGCGAGCCGGGCGGCCTCGGCGGCCGAGACGCCGGAATCGATCAGCGCCTTCATCGCCGCGACCCTCTCCTCGTCGCCGGCATCGTAGAGGCGGAAGCCACCGGGGCTGCGCTGCGGGCGAAGCAGTCCGTAGCGCCGCTCCCAGGCGCGCAGCGTGTCCACCCCGACGCCCGTGCGGCGGCTGAGCTCACCGATGCGGACGAGCGCTTCCCTATCGGGCTTCGGAGCTGAGACAGACATTGGACGAACCCTTGACGGCACTGAGGCTAGCTGCTGGGAGTTATCTCGTCAACTCTGGAAGGCTCTCGAAGTGGTCGCGGGCAACCCCGTGTCGATCATCAGCTCGATGTCCAGGCCGCTGGCGACCCTGACCAGGCGCTCCAGGCTCGGCGTGTGCTCGCGGGGCTTCGCGACCTGATCGCCCACGAGTACTTCCGGATCGACATCCACCGCATCCTCGAGATCGTGGAGCGGGACCTGCCGCCGCTTGAGCAGGCCATCGGTGGCCTGCTGAGCCGCGACGGGCACTTCTCGGCAAGAAGTGCCTCGTTTCGCGCGCCATTTCCAACCGCGCCCAGCCTGACTAGAACGGCGTCGCCGACCAGGGCGGACGGAGCCCTTCCAGCATCGGGAAGTGCTTCACATTCAGCGTCGCGAACTCGGCGCCCTCCTCCTCCGCCGTGGCCACGATCAGGTAGTCGGCGAGGTCGATCCCGGGGTGGGAGCTTCGGAAGCGTCGCAAATGGCGACCCGCCCGCCTGGCAACTGCATCGGTGACCGGGAGCAGGCGCAGCCCGTCGAACAGCCGACTGACGTCACGGCGCTCACCCGAGCGCATCCCGCCCTCGATCTCGGCGCGCGAGATCACACTCGCGAGTGCTCCCTCCGCGGCGGCATCGAGCAACAGGTCCGTCGCGCGACCGTCGCCGCGCAGGTGCGCGATCAGGATCGTCGAGTCGAACAGAGTGCTCAATGCTCCAGGCGCCTGAGCCGGTCGTCCGCCCCGCCGCCACGCACCCGGGCCAGCCAGGACTCCCAGTCATCGGCGTCTGGAAGGGCGCCCGCAGTGGCGCGAATCGCGCGGCGCCGTTCCTCTGCCCCGTCGTCGACTCCCAGCCCCTCATCGAGCATTCGCCGGATCACCTGCGCCTTCGACACCCCAGCATCGGCGGCACGTGACGCGATCCGCCGCTCCTGCTCCTCGGTGATGTAAATCTGCGTGCGAAGCATATACAGCATGAGTATACACCAAGAAGAAGGTCTCTCCCAATGTGAAAATCGCGCAGAGAGGGGTCGAGGCCGACCTGATTGCGCTGACGCCAATATACTGATATTGATATATTTTTCCGGTGCTCCCGATACCAGACGCCATCCGTCAAGCACGCCTGGACGCGAGTCTCTCTCAGGTCGATCTAGCGGCGCACGCCGGCACGTCCCAGTCCGCGCTCGCCCGCTATGAGACGGGTGCAGCTCTTCCAACCCTCCCCACGCTGGAGCGGCTTCTGGCTGCATGCGGCAGGCGCCTGGAAATCAGGACACCCCCTGCTCGCCCGTCCGCCCCTGCGAACTCTGTGCGCAGCCAGCTCGGCCCACATGCAGACAAGCTTCGCCACCGGCGCCGCCGACTGCTCGACGCCGCCGACAGGCACGGCATTGGCCGCCTTCGGGCATTCGGGTCACTAGCCCGTGGCGAAGCGAGAGCCGATAGCGACATCGACCTTCTCGTCGATCTCAAACCCGGCCGCACCCTCCTCGATCTGGCCGCGTTTCGCCGCGAGGCTGCGGAGATTCTCGACCTGCCCGTGGACGTCGCGACCCCCGACATGCTCAAGGCCCGCTTCCGCGACGAGGTGCTGAGCGAGGCACTCCCCCTATGAGCCGAGACGAGCAAGAGCGCCTTCGCGACATTCAGGATGCGATCGCCGCGATTCGCGAGCACCTCAAGCAGGCTGGCCAGACAGCCGCCGCCAAAGAAGATCCGCTGCTCCACGACGCCCTTCTCCTTCAGTTCGTCGTAATCGGGGAGGCCGTCAAAAACCTGAGCTCCGAGACCCGCGAGTCAGCGCCCGAGATCCCCTGGACCGACATCGCCGGGCTCCGCGACCTGATCGCCCACGAGTACTTCCGGATCGACATCCACCGTGTTCTCGAGATCGTGGAGCGGGACCTGCCGCCGCTTGAACAGGCCATCGGCGACCTACTCAGCTGAACCGCCCCGGCTTCGATGGAGACCAAATCCCCTGAGAGGATGAGGTTATGTCACGAAATCGGAGGTACCCGCCGGAGGTCAGAGAGAGGGCGCTCGATCGCGTCCAAGTTCGGAATGGCGGCCGAGACGCTCCGCAGCTGGGTCCGCCAAGCCGAACGCGACCGCGGCCTGAAGCCGGGTCCCACAAGCGAGGAGCTGGTCAGGATCAAGGAGCTCGAGCGCGAGGTCAAGGAGCTGCGCCGGGCCAACGAGATCCTCAAGGCCGCCTCGGCTTTTTTCGCGCGGGAGCGATGAGTGCCCGAATCGGTAATCCGTTTCCAACCGCGGAAATCGCCCCTCGCAAAGGTGGGCATATGAATGACGCGGACCGCTGCTGAGCGGGGGGCAATCATCCCAGCGCGGCGGCGATGTCAGAGACCTTCTGGACGAGCCGCCGGGTCCCGGGGATCTGCCGGAAGCCGTGGTGCTCGTAGAACCGCAGGGCGTTCTCGTCAATGGCGTCGACCACCACGAACCGTGCAGCGACCGTCGCCGTGGCGGCGAGTACACGCCGCAGCGCGTCGGCGAGCAGCGCCCCGCCCAGTCCTTGGCCCTGGAGCGATCGAGCGAGCGCCAGGCGCGCCAGCAGCACGGTGGGGACCTGACGCGGCCCGCCATGGCCCAATGCACGGGGAAGCTCCTCTCGCTGCAAGAGGTGCGCTGACAGCGAGTAGTAGGCGACGACGCCGCGATCGCCGCGATGCCATATGAACGTGCGGGCGGTGCGTCGTGCGGCGGCGCCCAGCGCGTGCCTGATCAACCATTCGTCAAGCTCGGGCCTGCCGCTGTCGAACTCACCGAGCTCGTGAGCCTCGCTCAGCTGCTCGGCGAGGATTCGCAAACTCGCTATCGCAACACCATGCGACGAGCGCGATCACCGGCGCTCGCCAAGGCCGGGCTCGGCTGCGGCTTCTCGTCGAGCGCGGAGATCATCTGGTCGAAGAAGGCAGCGGGCACCAGCGTGACGGCATCGCGCTCGAGCAAGACCTCCTCGGCGCGATGCTCAGCGGCGGTTCGCACGAAGTCGCTGGTGGACTCATCGACCAGTTTGGCGGCGTGCTCGATCCGCTCCCTGGACTCCTGTCGAAGCCGAAACTCAAGCCGGTTCGAGGCACGCGCCGCCATTACCGTACAACTGTACGGGACGCTTGGCGCTGAGTCAAGGTGTCTGGCTATGCAGCCCGACCACGGTCACGCCGCGAGCGTCTCGGGTCGGGCCGGGATCGCCCAACCAAGGCTTTGCTCGAGCAGGGCGCCAAGCTCGACCAAGGTGCGGCGGTCGGCGCTGATGAGAGTCATCTCCCGTTCATAGACGATCAGCCGCGCCGCTTCGATCTCGCCGTCACCCCCTGCGCCGCCGCCGAGGTCGAGAACACCGGCTGTCGGATCGTCGGGCCATGAGAAGGCCCAGCCGGTGGGGATCGCCTCGCCGATGCACTCCCACAGATCCTCATCCTCAAGCGCCTCGATGACCGCATCCTCGTCGCCGATCGACCATGTCGACTCGTAGAGGTCGACGCCGTCCGGGAGCGGCTCGGCCGCATCGTCGGGGTGGAAACCCAAGACGATCAGGGCGGCGCGCTCCGGGTCGGCGGGCAGACTTGCCAGCCGCGCCCGCCAGCGCCGCTCGCTGCCAGCGGCAAAGCGGACGCCGAGCCCCCACGGCGTCGGGACGCTGGTCGCGGTGTCGATCCGAGCCACGAGGATCTCCCCGACGCCGAGCCGCTCAAGCCCGTCCCCGGCGAGGATACGCAGCCGCTCGCCGCCGGTGAGCGGCTCGAGCTCGATCCACAGCTCGCCATCAAGCGCAACGACGCGGTAGACGCCCAGCCGGGCCCGCGTCAAGCCGTCGGCGATTGCGCGCGCCGAGGCGTCCAGATCGGCCCGCCCGGCGTAGCGGGCCAGCAATGGCGGCCCGCCGTCGGCAGGCCTGTAGTCGTTGAGCGCCCATACCAAGCTCATGCTCCTACCGGCCGGCCCACGCAGCATGCGGATCAGGACGGTCTCCTCGCTCGCCCGCTCAAGAGTCTGGCCATGCTCGTTCTTCAGCCACTCGATCAACTCGGCCAGGAACGCGTCGCGCTGGCGAAGCTCGTTGGCGACAGCCTCGCGCCGCTTCAGGCAGCACCGCTTGTACTTCATGCCGCTGCCGCATGGGCAGCGCTCGTTGCGGGCAGGCATGCCGGCCAGCGTACGGCGGCCTCCGGACAGCGGGGCGGTGCGAGACCAGCATCAGGGACCTCAGGGATACACGAACCCGTTCTCGAGCAGGTACCAGCGACCGCGGTGCTTTGCCGCCGTCACGAACAGCGACCAGCCGGGCTGGGCGAGGTCGCTGGCCTCCGTCGGGACGGCGATCGGTCCGACGCCGCCCTCGAACCAGATCCGGCCCGGCTCCACCCTGACGATCGCCAGGTAGTCCTCGACCCAGTCCTCGTCGGCAACCTCTTCGGGATCGAGCGGAGGCGCGGCTGCTGCCGCGTCATGGAGCAATTCGCCAAGGCGATCGGCGACCGGCAGCTCGCGCCGTGCGTCCTGCGCCCGGTCGACGGCATCTCCGGCGGACTCCTCGTCGATGTAACCGCGGGCTTGGAGCCAGCGCACGAGCTTCTTGGTCACCGTCCCCGAAGCCTTCAGCAGCTCCTGGCTCGCGAAGACCTTGCGGATCATGAAGTAGCCGAGGAACTCACCGAGGTGCTCAGGGATCTTCTCGGGGCCGAACAGGTGGCAGAAGGCCTCGTCGTCCTCCTCGAAGGCGGTCTCCCACCGGCGCCGCTCGCGGGCGTCGAGGGAGTTCGGGCCGTAGTTGTCGAGGCTGCTGCGCAGCAGTCCGATGACGTCCTCGTAGTTGGCGAAGGTCCGTGCCGACAGCCGCTCGCGCTGCTCGGCGAGGAATTCCGTGAGGGTCGAGTCGATGGTAGGGGTGTCGGTGGCGCTCACACCCAGAAACCTATGCGATCCGAACCCGTGCGCCGGGAAGTCGGGCTATCGTCCGCGTCGTGGGCGAGAGCTCCATCTGGAGATATCCGTTCTTCACGCCTGCGCTCGGCGCGGAGCCGCGAGAGCTTGCCGCACGCATCGAGACACCGCTGCGCCTCGAGCACCGAAACCGCTGGGACCCCGAGGAGGAGTATTGGGGCGAGCCGGGCGAACCTCTGGAGCCGTATCTGCGTGAGATCTTCGCCGCTGGCCCGCGCGAGGCCTGGGAGCAGGAGCAGCTGGTCCCGGGCGCCGGCGGAGAGGCGTTTCACGATCCGATCCTGGAGGCGACCGAAATCTTCGGCCGGGCCGAACGCGACCGGGCGCGTGGCCTGCTGGTGGGCCTGCTCGACGAGGAGCCGCGCTGCCTCGACGCCTACGCGCACCTCGGCGCTTTCGCCTTCGACTACGCGGCCAGCCTGGCATTGCCCCACTACGAAGCGGGCGTCGCGCTGGGCGAGCTCAGCCTGCCCGAGAACTTCGACGGTGTCCTGCCGTGGGGCTGGATCGACAACCGGCCCTTCCTGCGCTGCCTGCACGGCTACGGCCTGTGCCTCTGGCGGTTGGGCCGCTTCGCGAAGGCGGCGGCCGTCTTCGATGCGCTGCTGTGGCTGAACCCCGGCGACAACCAGGGGGCGCGAGAGCTGGTCGATACGGTGCGCGCCCATTCGACATGGGAGCCGACACCGCGCCTCCCCGGCGCGGGATTAGCCGACCGCGGCAACGGCAGGCGAGCCCTGCTCGACCGCGCCTCCCCGATCCTCGAGGTGGCGCCGCGCATCCCGCCCGCCGGCGAGACGGAGTCCGCGTTGGAGCCGCTGCTGTGGCTGCTCGACCGAGGCCGGGACGGCGGCCTGCAGCTAACCCAGACCGGAGCGCTCGCGCGGGCGATCGTGCGCGAAGCGGCGGAGAGGTTCCCTCACTGGTGGGACGCCGAGCTGTTCGGGCCACCGCACCAGGAGGCGGAACTGGTGCTGCTGGAGACACTGGACGCTCTCGCCCGCGAAGCCGGGCTACTGCGGAAACGCAAGCGGCGGCTGCTTGCAACGGCGCGGGCGAAGGCGATCCTCGAGGAGCCGGCGACGCTGATCGACGCCATCGCACCTCACCTCTATACCGGGAGCCCGTTCGAACGCGAGGTCGCCGAGCTCGCCAGCGCGGTCCTGCTCGTTGAGCGGAAGCTCACCCGCGCCGCGCTCGCCGAAACCGTCCACGATGCTGTTCATGAAGACTGGCGAGCCGAAGGCGGTCCGCTGGAGGAGCGCGGCGTCGAGCGCGCGCTCGCGCCGTTCCGTCACACGATGCTCGCCCTCGGGGCGCTTTCCGACCAGCCCGACCGGGAACGCCTGTCACTCCCCGATGCCGGCGCAGTGCTCCTCGCCCGGGCGCTGCGTCGGAACGCGGTGTCCGCTCGAAGCGGATCCGGGCGCTCCGAAAAGGGCGCGGGGATCTCAACCCCGTAAGAGTCTGCGGTGCCCTACTCGCCCAGGAGTCCTCACGGCGCTCGTTCACTCCGTCGTCTGCGGATCGAATTCGCCACCCCATGCCCGTGCGAGCGCTCGCGGCAGGGCCCACGCGCCAAGCGGGGTCAGGCGCTCGTCGCGGTCGATCAGGCCGAGGGCAAGCCAGGCCAGCACGGCAATCGAGAACGCGGCCTCGAGGTGAAGCTCCTCGCCGATATCGAGATCGGCCTCCAACGGGACCTCCGGGCAGTGGCTGACGGCATCCGCCAGCGCCTCTCCGGACGCCTCACAGCCCGCCCCCTCGCGCACGGTGACGATCGCAGCCGCCAGCCAGTCGGCGTGCTCAAGCGAGCAGCGTCGCCTCCTCCTCGATCTCCAGCCCGGTCTCCTCCCGAGGCGAGATCGTCGCTGCCGCGCAGCGCAGCATCAACTCGGCGTCGTCGGGGAGGGCCCCACGCTCGAGCGCCGCCGCACTATGCACCCAACCGAGCGGAAAGAGGTCGGCCTCGATCTCCTCGCGGATCCGCGCAGCCGCGACTGCGAGCTCGGCGGCCGGCGGCGGCAAGCCCCGATGGGCATCGAGCGCGGCACAGAGTAGGTCGACCGCCTCCCGGTCCACCTCATCCCAGGCAGCGATGAATTCGTCGAGCTCGTCCGGGTCGAGATCGTCCATATCTCCATCCTGACACCCCGGAGAAGCCGCGTGCGCCTTCCACGCCGCTCAGCTCTTCGATCTCCGCGGCGTCCATGTGGAGCTCGCCAACGCGGACGACCCGTCAACCATCGCCCTGAGCGTCTCCCGCTCGGAGGACCCTCGTCGCATCATGTGGCCGTAGACGCGCAGCGTGAACTCCGGGGCGACATGACCCAGCTGGTAGGTCACCGAAGCGGGATCCTCACCGCAGGCGATCAGCATCGAGGCAAAGGTATGGCGAAGCTTGTGTGGAGAAATCCCCGCTGGGAGAGGCGGCCGGCCGCGCTCGATCAGCAACTTGTCAGCGCGTCCCAACACAGGGGCGAGCACTCGAAACCTGAGGTTGTCCTTGTCTCTGCGTCTGCCGGTCCGGGTTGGAAACACGGGCTCGTCGGGGGCCGCGTGTATCGGGCGTTGCTTCGGTGAGCGAGGAGCGTGACGCGCAGAAGCGGCATCAGGTCGATCTCGCGCAGTCCCGCCTCGGTCTTCGAGCACTCGATCCGGATACGGCCGTTGACCAGATCGACGTGACGCCAGAGCAGCCCGCCGAGCTCTTCGGCACGAAGCCCGGCCAAAACCAGCGTGGCGATGATCGCGCGGCGATCGGAGCATCGGAAGAGCGGGTCGCGGTCGAGCTGCGCCGCCGCCTCGAGTAGGGCCGCGATTTGCTCGGCCGAATCGAGGTACACCGGCCGTCGCGGCGGCTCCCGCAACCTTCGCCGCCGGCCCTGTGCCGGATTGCCGGAGATGTGTCCGTATTCGCAGGCGACAGAGAGAATCCATCGCAAGACGTCGATCGTCTTGTTGATCGACGATGTCGAGAGTGGCCGGAGCATCCGCCCACGCGCATCCCGGGAAGGCTTGCCGCGTTCGATCGCCCATCGCCGCGTTTCGGACTCCCTCACCTTGTGCTCGCGGTAGATGTCGACTGCCTCGATGTCGATCTCCTGCAGACTCCAACTCGCGAAGCTCGGCATCAGGTGAGCGAGGCCCCACCGCAAGTACTCGAAGGTCCCAGCGGCTACCTGGCCTTCCCGAGAGGAGATCAGAGCGGTGGCGAACGGACCGAAGTCCGGAGTCGCGTCTCGGGGACGGGGCGCCCGGCGAGCACGAGATCGACGCAGAGGCGATGCCCACACGCCGCGCTCCACGTCAGCCATCACGCGCTTCAGCTCGGTCCTGGCACGGCTCCGCGTCCAGCCTTCGGCCTCCCCACCCAGCGTCACGTAATGGCGCTCGCCGTAGGCTCGAAAGCGGAGGGCGTAGATCGTCCCGCTCTTTCGACGTCGTTCCAGCACCTGTCCTGCGGACCCTTTAGCCACGAACACCACCTCCTCAATCGATGACGAATGAGGATGGATAGCGGCGAAGGCCAGTTCGAACCGACGACCGCCCTTGCGGGCACCGGTGCCCAGAAGAGGTAGCTCGGGATTCTCCAAAAATGTAAGCGTTCAGTCGCCGCCTCGGCCAGGCACGATCGCGACGACGTCGGCAGAGCGGAAGATCAGGCCAGCAGCGGCGCCGGATCGCCGCGGACCCGATGGCGCGGGTCACTGCTGACCCGGTTTCGCTGGCGCGGTAGCGCGACGTGCCGCAAGCGTCTTGCGGTGGCGAGAACGACCTCGCAGGCCGCTGACGACCCTGATCGGGCGAGAGACGCCGTGCAAAGTGGTTCTGCGATTTTTACGCCGATGAATATGCCAAAATACGCAATTGAAAATGCCAACCCCTGCAAACACGGGAGGGCCTGGTCTTTACGCCCGCAGCGAGAGAGAGGCAATCATCGCGACCCTTGAGACCACCAGAGTCGTGTTTCTGCTCGGTGCGCGCCAGGTCGGCAAGAGCACCCTGGCGCGGCAGATTGCCTCGGGAGATCCCTCCGCGACGATCGTCGACCTCGATGACCCAGCACCCCGCAACGCGGCCCTTGACGATCCCGTTGGATTCATAGCCGGCCTTGAGCGTCCTGTCTTCATCGATGAGATCCAGCGAGGCGGCCCAGACCTCGTGCTGGCCATCAAGTCGGTTGTCGATCGCGATATGTCGCCCGGACAGTTCCTCCTGACTGGATCGGCGAACCTGCTCCGCAACCCCCGCGTGCTCGACGCCCTGACCGGACGAGCCGCGATCGTAACCCTCTGGCCGTTGGCTCAATCTGAGATAGAGGGAAGTGTCTCGAACTTCGTCGATGCTCTTTTCGCCGCAGAGCCGCCACGTATCGCCGGAGCGACCGTAGGGCGCGACGCCCTCCGCGACCGGATCGCGTCCGGCGGCTATCCCGAGGCACGGCTTCGCAGCGGTCGCCCCCGCTCCCAATGGTTCGAGAGCTACCTCCGCATGACGATCGAGCGCGACCTGGAGAGCATCGCCGACGCCTACAAGCTGCACGAGATCCCGAGGCTGCTCCGCCTCCTGGCCACCCAGGCGGCTGCGCTCTGCGTGCCCGCGTCAATCGGCGGCAAGATCGGCCTTGACCACAGAACCGTCGAGCGATACGTGGGTTTGCTCGAAGCGACGTTCCTCGTCAAGCGCATCCCCGCCTGGCGACCCGGGCTCAGACAGCGGGAGGTGCGTCACTCAAAGGTGTATTTGGTCGACAGCGGCTTGCTCCTGCATCTACTCGGAGCCAACGAAGAGCGGCTTCTGGGTGACGATCGGGTGACCGGCATGGCTCTCGAGAATTTCATTGCCATGGAGGTGGCGAAGCATGCCGAATGGGCCTCCGCCGAAGCGCGACTCTTCCACTACCGGCGCGAGCGTGAAGAGATCGACCTGCTGCTCGAGAATCGCGCGGGCGAGGTGGTCGCGATCGAGGTCAAGTCGAAGGCCTCGCTGTCCGCCCGAGACTGGCGGTCCCTCGCCAAACTTCGTGACGCCATGGGCGATAAATTCCGTTGTGGTTGCGTCATACATCCCGGTTCCGACACCGTGCCACTCGGCAACCGCCTCTTCGCGCTTCCTCTTTGCGCACTGTGGTCTTGAGTGGGTCAACCCACGCATCCGATCATGTGCCTCGGCCGGAAGCGAAGGGTTTTGTCAGAGCTAGGGGTCCTCAGCGAGATACAAGTCGAACCCGGTGGCGAGGGTGGCCACCCATCCCGTTTCGTTGGCGCGGTAGCGCCGTGCCCCCAGCGAGGCGTCTATGCGGTGGCGAGAACGACCTCGCAGCCGCCCAGGGCGAAGGACCCCGCGTCGAGCGCTCGCTTCTTCGGCATCTGGGCCTTCTTCTTCTCCGGGCGGATGTCGATCATCAACTCGATGTCCAAGCCGCTGGCGACCCTGATCAGACGCTCCAAGCTGGGTGTGTGCTCGCCGGTCTCCATGCGGGCGACGTCGGACTGATGGCCTCCAAGCCGCTCCGCCAGCTGCCGCTGGGAGAGGCCGTGCTCGGCCCGGTAGTGGGCGACCTCGACGGCGAGCCAGCGGGCCAGTGCCGTCCGCTCCCACTCGGCGCGAAACTCGGGATCACGGAGATCTTTCGCGAGTACGTCTTCGTGGGGGATCAACTCTTGGATCTCCATACAGATCCTTAAATTATAACAAGGTTGTAATTTTTAAGGAGCGTCGTCATTTTCGCCCTCGCTTCAAGCGCACCTGGCGATCTTGGGCGGCACACACAGCACGGGCATAGTCGGACCTGTCGATGCCGGCCTCGGGCCCGACGGCCAATATGGCGAAAAGCGCGCCTTCCAGGCGACAATAGATAAGCCGCCACCGACTGCGACCGCGTTTGGGTCGCAGCTCCCGTAGCCCAGCCGACCCCCATTACCGCACTTTGATGTGGATATGTGAGCGTCGGGCCATCCACCCGGAGCTTCTCGATCACACCGCTCATCGCCGCGATTTCCCTGACATCGCGAATCGACTCCCGCTCCTCAAGCGCCTCGGGATGCCACAGAACCCGCCACTGAGTTGGGAGCTTCGCCGCGACCACCTCGGGCACGCGACCACGCAGTTGGCACGATGATGCCGCTTGTGGCAATCGGTACTCAGGCCGCAGCTGATCCTTGGTCCCTCTCGACCAAGCCAAGCGGCACGACGTCATCGTCAAAGACAGCGTTAACCTCGATGCGGCCGCCGAGGGCGCCCACGTAGTCGGCGAGGGTGCGCAGGTAGAGGTTCTCGGAGTGCTCAATCCGGGAAACGTTGGCTTGGGTCATCTCCAGCACCTGGGCAAGCTCGGTCTGCGTCTTGCCGATCTGCTCCCGCAGCTCGGACAGGCGAACCGCGGAGACGATCGCGCGCTTGCGCGCGTCGATCTCAGCGGCGGCGCCGGGGCGCTTTCTGACTTCCTTGCTCAGCTCGCTGAACGGCTTTCTTTTTATCTTTGGCATCTTGGTGCTCCTTGCCATCTTCGTGCTCGGCGAGCTCCCGAAGGTGGCGATCGTATATTCGGTCGGCGACCGGAATCATCTTTTTGTAGAAGCGCTTCGTCTTGCCCGCCTTGTCGCCCCCGATCAGGAGGATCGCCGTCCGCTCGGGGTCAAAGGCGAAGAAGACCCGCATAGTCCGGGTTATCCGCAACTCCTTCATGTTGGGATGCCGAGAGCCCTCGACGGTGTCCGCAAGCGGCCGGCCTGCGCTCGGACCAAGCTCCTGCAATGCCTCCACCGAGGCGACGACCTTGCGCTGCTCTTGGTCCATCAGGCCTTCCCACCACTCATCGAACTCGCTAGTCCTTTCGGCGGCCCAACTCACGCGGAAATTATAATGTCTACATTGTAGAAGTCAAACGTTATACGAGACCAAGCCCGACTGATGATCACGCGGCGCAAGGGTGCGGGCGCATCCGCAGATGGCCCTGGTCTACCCCTCGCCGTCAGCCGGAAGGAATGGCCCGTTCACGGCCTCCAGAGCCGCGATCTCCTCCTCGGTGGCGTCGCGCTCGCCCTTGCCGAGCATCGCTTTCCAGGACGTATCGCAACCGGTCATTTGCAAGAAATCGTCGCAGGACTCGCGGCCGGATGTGAATTCAAGACCAGGGGAAACGTTCGACTTCTGTGCAGTCAGGGTGGATGACCGGATTCGAACCGGCGACCGCCTGGACCACAAATGAGAAGATGAGATCGCCTCGCCCGACCAATGAGTACATGATTTGCAGGGATTTTCGGTCAAGACCGGGCCGCCCCTTTCGGTGTCCAAGTGCGACGATATACGGGGATTAGCGGCGATTCGGGCACTTCTGGCGAAGAAGTGCCTGACGCGGCGCGCCATTTCCAACCAGGGCATCTATGGCCGCCCCGAGAACAACGCCACCCGCCCCCACACGTCGGCTGCCTAGCATGCAGGCCAATGCCGCACCAGCGAGGGCGAGCGCGACCGGTGATCGATACCCGACGCTGAGGTGCGATAGTACCGCCGGGACGAGGGGTCGCCGAGCACTTGCTCTAGTTCAGCCTGAGAGCCGGCAGGTCGGCCGCAAGCAACTGTTCGGCGCGAACCCGGCCGATCTTGATCGCTTCGACCACGGATCTCCAGGCCCCCGCTGGCATTGCCGCCGAGTTGACCTCCGCTTTGCTCGGCGCAAGGGCCAGGGCCGCCACGCCGGCCGCAGCGATCTCTGAATCAGCAGCGATCTTTCCCCAAGCTATGCGAGCTTCGGGTCCAAGGCGGGCGAGGAACCACCTCGGTGATACTTCGACCGCTTGCGCATATGGTGAGCCATGAGGTCAGGTTAATGTCTTGCACGAAGGCCCCGCTCAGCATTGGTACTGGGCAGTGCGCGAGCAATCCTTACAGGTCAAGCTGGCCCGGCAGCTTGACTACAGGTGCGAGCGCACGGGCTCCTCGCCGTCGTCGCGTGAATTGGCTAGCTCGGCGCGCCTTGAGACCACCAACCTCGAGCTTGCAGAGTACTCCCCGTTCGTCGGCATCAGCACGACTGGCCGGGGCGAGATGCCGACGTGCCTCCCAGCCGCTTTCGCCCACCCAACCCGAGATTCCGGACTTCCAGGATCGGAGCTCGACGCAGGCATCGCGGCCAGATGACTCGACGCCCAACTCGCCCTCGAGCGACCAGGCTTCCAAACTGCGGTAGCCAAGCGTGCCGAGACGACAGTGGATCGGTAGGAAGAAGCGCTGCTCGTCAGCGGCCGAGACATCGATGCGCATGCCCATCACCCGGTCGCCGCGCGGATGGGGCCTCCAGGAGGCAGCAGCAAACGCAACGGGCCAGTCGGGTGGGATAACCTCGTTGAGAACGACGAGCGAGGCGCGCAGCGAAATTCGAAAGCGGTTGGCGAGGCAGTCGATTCCAGCAAGATCGGCTGGCATCCCAGCTTGACGCAGGTGCTCGCGCACCAACGCGGGTGGAGCGAGCGCCCGCCTTGCGAAGAGTTCGCAGAGGCCCTCCTCGGTACTTTCGTCGAGTTTCAAGGTCTGGCGGTCAGTCGCGCTAAGAAGGGCGTGGCCGAGCTCGTGAGCAAAGGTAAAGCGACGCTCACGTCGGTTGCCAACGCGACCGAGGCCGACGAAGAACGAGTCACCCCGAGGGGACGCAAGCGCTCCCCTTCCGGGCATATGCGCCATGTCGATGCCCAACTCCGGACGGGCGCCAGCGCACAAATCCTCGGAAAGATAGTCGTGAAAACGCGGTGCCCAAACCGAGATCGCAGCGCGCAAGCTAGCGATGTCGGGAGCGGAACTCAGTGCCCGCGCAGCGGTCTCGCGCAACCCCTCTTCAGGCATCGAGCGACTGGTCCGAAGCGTGCTTACTACAGATGAATACCAGTAGCTCCAGGTACTCGTCTTCTTCATCCCTCTTGCGCCCTGGGCGTTTGCGGCGAGACAGTTCTTCGGCGACTTCAGTCTGACCTCGACGCATTTCCGTCAGTGCCTGCTCTGCTGTCTCGCGATCAACTAGCTTCCCGTCGACCGCCTCGTCGACCCGGGCGGCCAGGCGTTCAATCAACTCGCGTGGCTGAGCGCCAAACGGCAATCGCGGCATCGCGCGCCAACGTTCGCGGATCGCCCAGGGATCTCTGCCCAACGAGAAGCGCGGCTCCGCGACCTGCGTGCCACCAATGGCCACCCCTTTGCCAAGGCCGACCTGCAGCGCTCGACGGCCGTTCCCGTCCTCGAGGTACTTCCGCAGTAGCTCCTGAACCTGTTCGGACGGCATGTAGGTGATTGCTGCGGAGATGACACCCTCCCCAAGATCGCCAGACGACAGCACGCTGTCGAGATGGGCAATGTGGTCCTCAGGGACGGTGAACATCCCGGTCGTGGTGTGCAGGTTCATGATCAGGTGCAGCGCCCAACCGGCGGTGTCCGGGAAGCGAAGCAGCGCGTCAACCAGGCGAGTGACTGCCAGCTCATGTTCCTCATGAAGGGAATCTTGACGAACGGATCGGTCGAGGTAGCGCGGTCCGCCGACATCCCAGTCTTCAACGGTTGAGAGAAAGGTTCGCCTGCTGGCGACCGCGCGGCAGCGGCTCTGGTGTGCGAAGTGCCAGGCAATCATCCATTGCATTTCCTCGACCTCGCGGCGGTTCACGTCGACACCGGTCACCGCTGAGATGTTGAAGCCCGCCTCGCGCAGCCGCTTGGCTCCGTCGAGGTGGTACGAGGCCGCCGCGGCAATAGCTGCATGCAGCAGTTTGTCACGACGCGCCGCCGCTTCCAACTTGCGGATTAGCAGCCGTTCCTGCTCGGAGCCAGCCGGGCACAACCGCCACATCAGCGCGTCGAAGCAAAGCGAAACCTGACGGCGGGCGAGTGGATCCTTCTGCGTCTTGCCAGCGAGGTCAAGGATGCGGCTTACCACCGGCGACCACAGTTCAAGCGAGATTGGTCTGCCGGTGCGCAGAACGGCCTCGAAGAGTGCATAGGCGCCTAGCTCACGATTGGCTTTGAGCAGCGCATCCCGCAACGCCCGGGCTTGTTTGTGGTCGCCCAAGATATCCCAGTGCAGCGCTAGGTCGAGCGCAACGTCTTTCGCGACCCAGTGGTCCCGAATACCCCCCCATGTGCGCCAAAGTACGTCGAGCGCCCGTTCCGGTTCACGCCGCTGCATCGCTCGGCCGACATACTCGGATCCGAATAGTTCAAGCTCGGCCCGGTTGAAGTCCTCGGGCAGGTCGCGGGAGGGGTCAACCTCGCGGAACACTCGCCAGTGCGCCAGAGCCTCCAAAGCCCAATGGCCTTCCTCGCCGGTGCCTTTCAGCCGCTTCTCCAGACCTTCGATATCGGCAGCCATCCAGTCGTCGATGACGCGGATGACGCCAGCGTGGCTGAGGCGTACGTAGCGCTCCCCATCCACCTCGATCGTCGCGCAAAGCCCCCATGGATCGTCAATCAACTTATCGGCAGTCGTGAGCCGATCGGCGCAGACCGCATTGGTTATGCGAACCAGCGATTCCTCCGAGCGGGCGATCGAGAAATCCTGCAGACGAAGCATCGCCAGTAGAAGCGCATATGGATTCTTGGCGTCATAGACGACATCGAGGTGATCGCGGAGTGGGGTCATCCAGTCTGCCTCCCACTCATGCAACGGCCTCCGCTCGAGCGTACGCACCGCTTGAGAGGGAGTCAGGACTGACCCCATGCGCACCTCACGGCAGACAACCTGGGCTCTATCACCGCCTCTCGCCCGCGCCCAGGCCCGCAGGTCGTCGCGTCGCCAGAGGGAGCGGCCACAAACAACAGTCGTCCTAAAGACACCGTGCAGCGAACGTGAAGCCTCCTTGGGGGCTGCCACCGAGTCGAGCGATGGTGCGTTGCAGGCTGCGACCGCTGCGTCGGGACGAGCGGTGGCGATCACGCGCAAGTCGCCAGCCTTGGCAAGCGCATCGGCGAGTCGGGTGTGGATCACCTCGATGTCGCCACTCTTGAGATCGCGCTCGTCGAAAAGATCATCGATCACAATCGCGCCTGCGCTTTCGCCGATGTTCGCGCAGTTCTCCAGGAACTCAAGCGCCTGCGCCGGCCCCTGGAAGCCGCGGATCCGGCAAGCACCGGGGTCCTTCCTATCAGCGGTCAGGCAACTCCACCAGGCGATGCGATAGGCAAGCGTCGAAGTGCCAACCCGCGGTACGCCGACAATCAGTGAGCGTTTCTGGTCGAGAAGCGGCTTGACCTTTTGCGGATTCGGAGGCAGCAGCTCAACAAGGGGAGGCAAGCAAGTCTCTGTCTGCAGTCCCTCAGGCCAGGGCAGGCTCACCTCTCGCGCACGCAGGGCAACCATCATCGCGTCGAAGTCAACGTCCGGGTTGCTAACAAAGTTATGAATTGAGTGCCGGGCAAGTAGGGCGTTTGAGAGGCCGACTGCGATCATAGATTTGAAGCCCGGCGCCCGCGCGAGCGGCCCCCTTTCGAAAACCCAAAGAGGCCTCACAGCGGTCGCGCCATGACACCCTTCCCCTTCGCCGCTGGACGGCAGCAGTGCCTGCAGCAGTTTGTGTGAATCGCGAGGCCCGGTCAGCGACGTCCCAGCGACGATAGTGAACGGCGCGAGCATCACCTGCAGCAGCTTCAATTCGTCGCCGCTGAAGTCAAGCGTGTCAGGCTGGGAGAAGCGGATCCCCTGAGGCTCCTCGGCCCCTTCGTGATCCTTCGCGTAGTCGAGGTACCCGTGAACGTGCGCGCAAACAACTCCGTGACCTCGATCTAGCGCCTCATCTATGCATTGGCGCCCCTCTGCGACATCCTTGAGGTCGAAGGAGCGTACGGGAACGTCCAGGCGCTTACCGGCGCATTTGACCGAATCGTCCCAATTGAGGTTGACAACGAAGATCGGCCGCGTCCGGGCCATAGCCACCAAGCAGCGGTAGCCAACGTAGGCTTCTGTCCGGCGGAACAGCGGGCCGATGATCTGCTCGCGCTCGATCGGAGTGAGGGAGGTTGAGAACTCATCGTAGACGGCTTGGTCAGTCGGAAAGACGCCCGGCCGCATGCGCCGACAGGTCGCCAGTATGTCGGCGGTTCTCGGCCCCCCCGAAGACAACGAAGCACCAGCTCCCAGCAGAAAGGTGAGCGGCTCAGGCTTTTCGCCCTCTTCCGGTTGAGACGTTTTCGCCACTTCATCAACTAGGTCTATCCACGGTTTTGTTTGCTCGTTCACGGGTGCGGAAGCATATGCACTTGAGCGGCTCTAGAACGTACTGATTGAGTTTTTATTCGCAAATTCCATGGTTTTTGAATGAGCCATTAGCTCAAACCGCTCTTCCGCCCAAGGAATCAGTGAGCAACCCGCCCACTGAGTTCGGTTCGCGATACCCAAAGCCGTGCGTGCTCGACAACGTGGCTTCCCGCACTTGAGCTATTTTTCTTAGAAAGTTTTAGTAATAGAAATTGTGCCGAGAGACGGGTCCTCCGTCGCCTCGAAAACAACCAAACGCGGCATGTCCATCACCCGACCGCAGTGAAGATGAGGCTGCACCTACTTATCAGCCACCGGCGGGTCTACCAGGAACTGCGCCAGGTCGTGAATCGACACACAGGGAAACGGTAGGTCGTCGATGAAAGGGGCGATCACGTCGCGCTCCGTAACTATCAGTCCGCGGAGCTCCCAGCCGTCCGCATCGTCGGGTAGGTCGAGTTGTTCGAGTTGTTCGAGCGCTGCTGGCATCCGCTCGCCGAGCCAGGCAACCCGCTCGCCGTGCTTGGTTACCGAGCTCGTCCCTGTCTGGTCGAAGTGGGCGGTCATTTCGAGCACCACTTCCGAGGATCTGAGACTGCCTGACAGCGACTTGCACTCGATCGCCCAGATCGTCTTTCTCGCCGGATCGGCGGCCAGAACGTCGATGTCACCAAGGTCTTCGGAGGAGGAACGCCGGAGCTTCTCGCCGTCGAGACGCTTCACGCTTCGGGCGACCGCGAAGCCCAGCTGCTCGACCTCCTCGGCGACCCGTGTCTCGAACTCGGCACCATCTTGATCGGCGAGACGACCGAGCACGCTCTTCAGCTCCGGGGCAGTGGCGAGCTCCTGATAGCGGCCACTTTCGATCTGGCCGTAGAGGATGTTGAAAGCTGCGAAGACTTGGCGCTGACCCCAGAGGAGTTCCTCCTCCCCGTCGACATCGATCCGTCGCACGAAGGGACGACGGCTATAGGACCAGCGCCGCGCATACCGCCAGGGGTAGACATCTGCACCGCTGCCATCAGGCGGCCGCAGGAAGTCCTTGCGGGGTGCGAGCGCCAGGTAGTTGACCGCCTTCTCGATGTCCTCTGGCTCGCGATCAATCGCCTGCGCTAGCGCTGTGACCGCCTGCGGGCGACCGAGGACCACTACATCCTGCCCGCCCGTCAGCGCGACGTGGTTCGCGGCGACTAGGGTCTCGCCGAGGATGTGGAGCGGCACCCCCGCCTCCGGAACAAACAGGGGATCAAGCCGTGCCAGCCACTCCGGCTGGTCCCCATTCTCTTGTCGCTCGAACCGGCTCGCCCAGCGCCGCTCGCTTTTGCGGCGCTCGGTGGCGATGTGACGATCGAAGAAGAGTGAACGCCCGGACTCGTAACGGTCCTCGCCGGTCGGCCACAGGATTCCGTCCTGATCGAAGCGCAGGCCAAGTCGGGAGAGTTTGCCGTGGATTGCATCGGAGAGGTCAGCCCAGTCGACGAGCTCGGCGGCGGCGGCGAGCGCGGCGTCGTAGGTCGCGAGTGAGATAGGTGCCTCGCCGCTCGGCGCCGCCGCTGTGGCGTACTCGACGAGGAAGCGAGCGCAGATCGCCGCCAGGTTCGCCTCCGCTGATTCCTCCCGCAGCCGCAGCGCTGCCTGCGGGTAGGTCGCAAGGCGCGCCGGCAGGATCGCCCGACGGTGCTCGCTAGTCGCGATCAACCGCTCGTTCATTGCCATCAGCAGCTCTAGCAATCCCTCACCGCGACAGCCCTCAAGCGTCGCGGTGATCTCCTGAAAGAGGATCTCAACCGCCTCGTTCAGGATCTCGTTGCGCTCCTCCTGGGGAACCTCGGTATCGCGATAGCCAAACTTCTCGACCAGGCTCTGCCCGAGTCGATAGCGCACCTCGCTGCGGTCGGCTTCCTTCACCGTCCGGGGGGAGCCCTGTGGCTCGGCGAGCGCCCGGTTCAGCTCTCCCGGCATAAGAATCAGGTGCTTCTTGATGCCCAGCGGAGCCACCCTCTCCCGCACCGCGGCCCGCTCCTCAGCACTGGGCGCCTCGACTTCGACTCCCTCGGCAAGGGCGGCGAGCGCTTCGAGCAGCAGCGCCACAAGCTCGCGCTCGGCGGTGTTGTCGGCCTGCGGCAACGTCCTTCGCAGCGCCGGTCCGAGCCGCAGCGTTACCCGCTCGTGGTCGATCACCTCGAAGCTGCCAAACGAATCCGAACCCGGGTCCTCGCCACCCTCGAACCAAAACTCGGGTGCCTCGAAATCTACGAGAACCTCAAGTGCCAACAGCTGCACGGACAGCCCCGCGAACAAACCGGCCAGCGGTTCGCAGAGCTCGCCGAGCCAGTAAGCGACCGACTCGATCGCGTCGAAGCTACGTGCAACGTTGCCTTCCGGCCCACTGACCCAGAGACCCAACGGCGCCCCGGCAACCGATATCGAGAGGCGGCGACCGGCGAAGCCGAGTTCGTAGTAGATCCGGTCGCGGACGTCGAGCTCAGCCGGCGTCGTGCGCCGCTCCACCTCACGCAGAGTGTTGCCCGGCCCAGCGACGCCGTGTCGGTCACGGGCGCGTGCAGCCACAATCCGCTCCGGCCCGGCATAGCCCGGCATGAAGCCGACGAGATTCGTCTCCCCGGCGGAGCCGAAGCTGCGCCCGCCATCCCGATAGGCGCCGTACACATCCAGCATCGAACTCGTACGCATGTGGGTGCTCGCACTGAGGCGGGAGACTGCGCTGGCGAACTTCCAAAGCGCCAGGGGGTCCTCGGCCTCGATCACGGCGATCGTCTCCAGATCGGCTGCAGTAAGAAGCATCAGCGGCACCTCCTGCTCACCGTCGCCGGGGGCAAGGAGAAGCGCCCGCCGTCCCGCCGCTTGCATCACGAGTAGGAGGAGCGGAGTCTCGCCCGTCTTCTCCGACTCGGATTCAATCTCGCCGAGGCGCCGATCAATCGCCTCAACCGAAGCGCTCCCGTCCCAAACCGTGTAGGGCTCCGCGGAGTTCACCCCTTCGAAGTCGTCGGTGAGAACCAGCGCGTGCAACGTCTTCTCCTCGTCGAAGGCCGCTTCGATCTCGCTGAAATCGCCGCTTCCCTCGCGCTTCGCCTTCTGCTCGGGCTTCATTCCCATCCGTCGCAATGAGGTGAGCACGTCGCGATCGACGGCGGCGCCGAAGTGCTCGGCGAGGCGCTCAGGCCCGCACTCTTCTGCGATCCGCAGTGAGAGATGGTGCCGAAGAGCGCTCAACAGCGCCATCGGCCGGGCGAGGACAATCCACTCGCCCGCGCGCAGGAACGGCCAGCGGTCCGCCGCGCCGTCCATCAGCTGCTGATCGTCGAACGGCGCCTCGCCAATCTCGGCGACGAGCGGCTCGAGCGCCTCGATGAACCGCGGCGGCATCATCCGCCCGAGCCGCTCCGGCCCGAAAGTCATCTCTTTCTGCAACTCGATCAGCAGCCCAAGCTTGGGGATTTCAACCCCACCTCTCACCTCGGGTTCGAGATTTCGCTCCAATCCCGCTCCGCGGAGGGCGGCATCGCAAACGGTCAGCGCTGCCACCCAGCAGTCGCGAAGCTCCGCCTGCAGCGCGGCCGGCAGCGTACCCGGCGAGAAGCAGGCCCCCGCGAGTCGACGAACGGTGTAGGCGTCGCACTCGCCAAGGCCCTCGCCGACCAGATAAGAGCCGCCGTGGAAAACGATCTCCTCGGTGAAGGGTCCCTCCGGCGGATCCTCCACGAGCACAGCCGCCTGGGCAACGCTGCCTTCGTTTACCAGCCTGTAGAGATCGCTTTTGGTCAGCTTCTCAAACTCGCCCTCGGGCAAGAAACCAGCGATCATCCCCGCGAGAAATCCAAGTCGCCAGTTCCCCATTGCATTGTCCGGCAGAACCTGGAGTGCCGAGAATGCGCTCGCCAGCGTCAGCGGGTTGAAGCGCGCGAGCTCCTGCCGCACCGTCTCGTGGTCGGCGTTGGGAAAGCCTGGGGTCAAATTAGGTCCGATCACAGTGCTGGCCACCTCGACATGATGGCGCTCTCGCCTGTTCACGCAATGGAGCAGAGGCAACCCTCTAGCGGCACGAGAAAACCTCGGCTTCAATTCATTGGCCTCCTGGGAGTAACTGACTCAATCATCCTGCTCGAACTGCGGGGGCCAGGAAACGCCCCGGCGATCGGCCCAGGCGAAAGCGGCCTGGATTCGCCGGAGAATCCCTTTAATCGCCTTGGGCTCCCCGCGCTCGAGCGGGTAGGTGTCTGCGACTACGCGCTCCATGCGGCGCCGCGCCGCCTGGGCGACCGCCGGCTCGATCTCGGGGTGGCTGTTCGCGAACCCGAGGACCGCCTCAGCCCTTTCGCGGATCGTCACCACCACGGTCGAGGTGGCGCCCTCGACGGCAAGTGAACGCAGGGCGGTCACGGAGACTACCTTCACCAACACGCTGAGACTCTCCCCAGCCGCCACGGAAGCTGGCCGCCCGGTGCGGATCTCTGAGTCGGTGAAGCACTGGATGATCTCCAGGTCGCGCGTGACCGAGGGCCCCTTGGTGGCCGCCGACATCCGCTCCGCCGGGACATCCAGGAGGGCGGCACCCGAGTCAGCGTCCAGGACGCGGTAAGAAGCGGCGTCGGGAACGATGGCCGACTGGGCGGCGACTGCCGTCATCAGCGGCGGCAGGCTCGCCTCCTCGAGGGCGCGCACGGTAGCGGTGGCGCCATTATCGCTCAGGTCTGCCAGTTCATAACCGGCGACCGAGAACGATGCCTCGATGAGCAGTCTTCTGATCGCTGGGTCCGTGCTCTCGGTCGGTACATGTAGCTCGACATCCGACGTGATCAGTCCGCACTGATACCCGGCATCGACGCCCACGACTGAGTCTCCAAGAGCCTCGACTCTCTCTTCGAGTTCTTCGACGTTCCAGCGCCGACCGGTCTTTAGGTTTTCTACTTCCGCAGCCTCGGGGTCCCAGCGATACTCGGCGTGGCCAGCGGCGTTTCGAAGCTCCGGGTCGACTGCCTCTCCGAGTCTCCGTGCGAGCTTCGAATCAGAAGCTGCGAGGCGCTGCTTTAGAGAGCCGAGCGTCGGCGGTTCCTCCTCGCCAACCACCTGTCCGGCGATCACATCCTGCAATCCGAGCACCGCCCAGGCAACGGTGCGAAAAGCCGACTCGGCGATCTCCAGATAAGAGGTCATCACCTCTCGGAGGAAGAGCTCCTCGGCGATCTCCTCCAGCTCCGAGGCGTGGCGAAGCAACCGCATCCCTGCATTCACGCGCGAGGCCGCGGCGAAGAGCTTCGGTCCTTCCTTGGCGCTCCGCCTAAAGACGACTCCGGCTGCCTCGTGATCGATTGTCGCGGCCTCCGCGACGAGCTTCGCCATCTCCGCTGCGCAGCCATGCGCCAGCAGCGGGCGGTCCAGGGACGACAAGTTGACGGCTGCGAGGATCAGGATCGTCCCAGCGGCCGGTTCCAGCTCGCCTGGCAGGAGATAGCCGAAATAGGAGGCGGCCGCCTCGGCCAGGCGCTCGTAGGGCTCCTCCTCGCCCGCGAAGGCGGTGAAGATGCGACCCGAATCGACAAATCCCGCCTCGTCGACGTAAGACGCCGGCCTGCCGGTGGCCAGGGAGATTCGGCTGTCGAGATCGGCACCGGCGAACAACTCAACGGCCCGCTCTTCGATGGCACCGTACAGGGAGCGTTCTGTCATTGCAGCCTGAAGCTGCTCTTCCCCGCCGCGAACCTCCGGGATCGTCGGCGCACTCACCGTCTGGAGGAACCGCATCAGCATCTCCACGGCGCGCCTGGCGGCTCCGATCAGTTCTCCGCGCAACTCAGGCTGGGGCGGGCTGACGTCGAAACGTGCGAGCTCAAGACATGCGTCCCTGACCTCCTCGACGAGGTCGAGCTCCGCTGTGACCGCGTTCCGCACGGTGGTACCAAGCGCAGCCTCCTCATCAAGGTCGAGGCCGCTGAGCCGCTGACAGGCAAGCTCTGCCTCCTCGAGCCGCTCAAGGATTCGCGACTGAGCGATCGAACCCGCAAGCTGGTCGGCGGTGATCTTCGCTCCCAGTGGCAGTTCGCCATCGCATCCTCGCCACAACTCTTCGGCCCGTTCGAGTAGAGAGGCAAGCGCGTCTCGGCGGGCACCAGCGATCTCAGAGAGCTCCTCAGTCGCCGGCACGTCCGCACCGCATTCCGCGCACACGCCCGGCTCGCGCAACTCGCCGCAGCCAGGACAGCGTGCAGCTGCCATCGCAAGACGCAGCATGAAGGAGCCGTCGTTCACAGGGCTAGGGCCATAAACCTCCATTCCACCGAGACTAGAAATCTCCCCGGCGGTTATGACGCTCGACGCTAGCTCGGCGGATCGCGTTCCAAAAGGGAGGCCAGGACACGAATCAGGGCGACCGCATCGCTTCGTTCCCACTCAATCGCGGTGGCCGTGGAGTCGCTGTGCTTGGCGGCGTGCGCGAGTGAACGAAGGGCATGGCGGAGGAGCCAGAAACGGGCTTCCTTGTCGGCGGACTTGAGGCCCGGGGCCTTAAATCCGAGCTCGGGCGGCGGCGGGTCGGAATCGCCATAAGCGAGCTCAAGGGCATCGCGACAGCCGGCGATAGCCGCTCGGTGGTCGCCGTCGGCGAGCTTCGCAATCGCAGCCTCAAGCTCTTTACCAGCGCGCTCGGCCGCGGGACTCGACGGGCGGCGAAAGCGAGGGACCTGTAGGAGAAAGCCCTGGGCATAGTCCCACTGTTCGAGTAGCTCCGCCCATTCCGCCTTCTTGATTCTGAATTCGGCGTCGGTCCAGAAAGCGGTCGGGGTAGCTGGTGGCTGGTCGGAGAGCTGCGCGAGGAGCAGAACGCCCCGGAACCGAAGATGGAGGTCCAGGTCGGCTCCGTCGCGACGTCGCTCGAGCTCGTCGAGCTGCATCTGGTCGAACTGACCGGAGAGGTCGAGGCGGGCAGGAAAAGTGCCATGTGAAGCGGACGCGAAGGCTGCCGCTCCGAGCGAGGTGGGCGTGAGTGAGATTGGGCCAGTGCCTGGAAGGCCAACGCTGATCTCGGCAGCACAGAGGAGACGGGCGTCGTGAAAGCGCTGCCAGTCCGCGGGGAGGAGATCGAAAACAAGACCAAGGCGATAGGTGCCGAGTCCGCACCCGCCGTCCAGACTGATGAGCGTGGCGCTCAGGTGGGCGCCGTCGATGCGAATGCCGGCGGTTTTCATTCGCGAGATCGTGGCAGATGAGAGATCAGCGAAGACTGGCGAAAAGCCGGCTAGCCGGTGATTCGGTCGCGGTGTCGCAACGGCGGGTCTGGATGCCGTCCCGAACGGGAGCACGACGACTACCGTTTCTGATGTATCGAAAGGAAAGCGCGGCTCGATTCTTGGTGTAAGGGCCTTTGCCGGAACCGGCTCCGGCCGTTTCGAGGGGAACGGCCTCCCCCGGCCTGAACTCCTAGACCCGAACGAGTTCGCCGGATGCGCGGATGCTCAATAACGGACTTACGACTCTGATTTCGGGAGGCGATGCTCAGGTATGGCAGCCAGAGACACAATCGAAAAGAAGCTCAGGAAGCTACGTAGCCTCGTGCAGCGGGCGGAGGAGGGGAAGCCCGTCGCCTCCCACGCCGTGCCGGCGGAGTTGGCGAGAGAGGGCGCAAAGCTGATCGTCTTCACGGCAGCCGAAAAGAGGGACATGCAGAGCCTGCAAGAAGCACTTTCGGCCGATCTGCGCTTCGAGCACCTGGAGAACGGTGGATGGGCACAACTGGTGGATTTCGTCACCCGCGTCCAACTCGAACCTGAGGTCGATTCCGTTGCCAAGTTCATGGAGCAGAACGCTAGGGCCCTAGAGAAGCGCACCTGCTATTTCCCGGTCGAGTTTCTTACTGTCAATGACAGTATCGAGGTGGCTGGCGTCTCACTGTTGCCGCGGGCCGGAGACGAGACGGAGAAGCTGAACATCTTGATCGCGCCTGAGGTGAAGACGGTGGCAGCTGTCCCTACCTCTGGCACGAATCTGAACTCGATGGCGCAGCGAGCGCGGTCGCATGCTGAGCACGCGTTGCGGATCCTGCGCATCTCATTGCGTGAAGACCGGACGGTCCATGCCTACCAATTGCGCTTCAGGCTCGGAGACCACTATGCGTTCGAGTCGGGACTAGGGGGCTGGGAGACCCCCGCCAATGTCGGCTGGGAGCTGGAGATCGATGACGAGCTCCTCCGCGTCGCTGAGCAACAACCGCTGTGGGCTGCACCGCTGAGACCCGCCACCAAACTCGAGCGGCGAGTCGATCGCGCGATGCGGTGGATCGAGCAAGCCTTTGTCGTCGGCGATGAGCTCTTGGAGCTTCTCTTCTGCTTCTTCGCTCTAGAGGCCCTACTCGGCGACAAGTCAGATGGCCTTAAGGCTCATGCGCTGGCCTTCCGCAGGGCGCTGCTCGGGAGCGTGGTGCGGGGCCACTTCTCCCATCCCAATCGCCTCGCCCTCCTCTACGACAAGGTCCGATCAGCAGCGGTTCACGGGAGCGAGCCGCCCGAGGTTGAACCGAAGCTGCTGGCAGCGTTCGCCTGGGACACCCGTCGCGCTCTTATCGAGTACGTCGAGTACGCGAAGGCCAACGAGTTCAAGCGCCCCGGCAAGCTCTTGAAGGCGTTGGAAAGAGACGCTAAGCGGGAGTTGCTGATCGCGGGGCTCCGCGAGAAAGAGCCCGACCTGTGGGGCGATTTCCTCGATGAACTCGAAAGCCGTTAGCGGAGCATGGCGGCGCTGAGTTGGCTGCTCGGCGCCATCAGTGAGTCTCGAAGCTGTTGTAGACGAGGGTGTCCAAGGCCATCGCGGCGTAGATCTCGAACAGGTTCCGCTCGATCGGGCCATCGAGCAGGATGAAGCGCACCTGCATCTCCGCCACCCTCGACTTCGCGCCGTCGAAATGGGCGATGAACTCTTCGTCCTGTTCTAAAACTTCCCGGTAGCGCTTCGTGTCTACCCCGGCCGCCTCGGCATCGGCCCGGGCGAGGAGGAAGGCGAACGTCGCCTGGTTATTTCGGCCGGCCAGGCGCGTGTGATTCTTCAGCCGCGAGCGCAGCTTCCGCGTCTGGCCGACATAGATCGCCTTCTCCTCTTCGACGGCCTCGCCTAGCTCGGAGAACAGGTAGATACCCGGGGCTTCAGGGATCGGTGGATGCTCGGCGACCTTGGCCGCCGGCGCCGCCAACAGCTCCTCGAGCAAGCCCGGCAACCGCGCCACCACCGACTCGTAGATCCTGACCCCGGGCTTGTGGACCCGCAGCCCGTTGGTGCCCGCCACCTTGGGGAATGGTCAGCCGTTGACGGCTTTTTTCAGGTCGGCGCCGGGGGTGAACTTTGCCGCCGTCTTCGCCGGGATCTGCATCGCCTCGCCGGTCTGGGGATTGCGGCCCTCGCGAGCCGGTCGGTCGACCGTGGAGAATTTCCCGAAGCCGGTGAATTTAACCTCGTTGCCAGCGGCGAGCTGAGCGGTGATCTCCTCGATGGTCGCCTCGACCGCGAGCTTCGCCTGACCCATTTGCAGCCCGGTCCGAGCGGCCACCGCCTGCGCCAACTCGTCCTTCGTCCTGATCGCCATCTTCATCTCCTCGTGTCAGCGGGTGCGAGGCCCGAACCCCGGCCTCCTCTCCGCCGACTTTCTACAGGTCAAGGCGGGCACTCCAGCCACAGAAGTCCCACCGGGCGCTTGCTTCAATGGCCCCCGGATGACGATCTCTCCCGCAATTACGCCCGCGGTAGCGGCTCAATGGAGACTCGCGCTCGCGGAAGCCGAAATTGGCGAAACCGACGCCCATCTACTCTCGGTGGCAGGCCAGGCGCCTCCCAACGAGCCCAAAGCAGCGTATTATCCCGCGGGCCGGTCCCTGGTCGATGAGCCCGGCGACATAATCCGAGGGCCAGCGCTGGAAGAGGCCAATTCGGTCGCGGTGATCAACAAGCAGCGAATAGCGATCTACGCGGACTTCGACGAAACCGACCCATTGGATTTGGCAATCGTGGGCGGCAAGCTGCGCCATGAGCTCCGTCATGCCGAGCAGCGCCTTTCGGCCTGCGGGCCGGAGTTGTTCAATCTCGTCGAGTTGGCCGACGAGATCGCCCGCGTCAAGGTTGGTGGCCTGCCAGGCGGCGCCTCGATCTACAATCTTATGCCGGTGGAGGTCGATGCCAACGCGGCTGCCGCAGGTTTCCTGCGGGCCCATCACGGCACCGTCGTCGCCGAGATCCTCCGCGGAAACGATGCGGCCCTGGCTCGCTCCAACACCCCGCCTGGCGACATCGCCGACCTACCGGCGAAGACGGTCGCTTTCATGTTCGTCTTCCGTGAGATCGCCGAGAACCCCGCTCAGTTCGCGAACATCACCTTCGAGCGTCGGCTGGAGCACATTTCCTCGGCGGCCGCGGCACGCTGGCGCGCATTGGCAGCCTGACCGCGATCTCGTTGCCACCGGTTACCGCGGATGTCCGCCCCGACCCATCCGTCGCTATCCTGACCCCGCATCGTGGCGGCCATAGTTCAACGGTAGAACTACGCGTTGTGGTCGCGTCAATGAGGGTTCGATTCCCTCTGGTCGCCCTACCGTCTCTCTCGCTCGAGCCCGAGCCTCTCAAGGGGCGTAGCGCCCTCAACCCTCCTCGGCGATCGCGACGAGCGCCCAGACAAGCGCTCCGGCGATCGCCGAGGTCCGGCGATCCTCGGCATCGACCCAGGCGCCATCGCCGCCACGGGCGATGCCGGCCCGCTCGATCAGCGCCTCGGCAAGCGAGCGGTTGACGGTGACCGAGACGTCGCCCGCGTGGAGCGCTGTGCGCCGCCCTCGCGCGCCCTGTGCCAGCTCCGCGGGGTCGAGCCGCAGCGTGCCGAGCCAGGCCGCTACGGCGCGCTCTGAATCGGAGCCGGTGAGCCGGATGCGCCCCCGGTCAAAGTCGAAGGTGCCTACGGCGAGGAGCGCATCACGCGGGACGATCCGCGTAGCCGTGGTCGCGTAGCGCTCCAGCATCCGCCCGGCCGCCTGCGTTGCGCGGTCGGCGAGCGTGCGCATGTTCTCCTGGCCGTAAAGCGCACCCTCGAAGTAGACCTCGACCTCGGCGCCGCCGGCTTGCGGCTCTCCCACGATCGCCGAGCCGCGGGCGATGCCGGTAGTCGACCGATAGCCGCCGCGCGGCACGTAGAGGACGAACTCCCCCATCCCCTACACCTCCCCGTTTACTTCGCGCGCCTCGGCGATCAGCTCGTCGGCCACCGCCTGCCAGTCCTCGCGCATGGCCGCGCCGAGGAGCTCGGCAATGAAGGAGGACAGGGTCTCGGCGATCACCGAGGGGTGGTAGCGGCCGGCGACGACGTGCTCGAAGAGCAGCTCGTTCACCGGGTCGGCGAGGGCGTCGTCCCCGAGTGTCCGCTTCAGGAAAGCGCGGAGCGCGGCGACGTCGATGCGGTTGCCCTGCTCGGTTTGCCGCTGCTCTTCGGAGCCGCTCATCCGACCCGCCTCCTCTGCGCCGGCCAGCGGTCGGCGGACTCCTCCGATACCCCGACGGCCCAGCCCCGCGTCGAATCGAGCCAGGCCGGTGCCCAGCGGCAGAAGAGGTGGCGGGCCAGCGGGCTCTTGTAGGTCTGGTGGCGCAGGGCGTAGTGCCAGTGGCCGGCGAGCCAGAGCAGGGCACCGATGGCGAGGACGAGAACGCCGCCGGCGCTGTGCTGAAGCCCGACGTCGAAGCCGCCGACAAGCACCAGGAGCAGGCCGCCGACCCGCGCCAGCGGCCCTCCGAACACCCAGAGCGCCGCCAGCCCGCCAAGGGTCGTTATGCCGAGAGTCAAGACGTTCATCGCGATGCCTCCTCATCTGGTTTCCGTGCCTCCTCTTCCTCGAGCCGCCCCAGCTCCTCGATGCCGGCGTCGGTCAGCTCCCAAAGGCCGCGCCGCAAGCCCGAGCGAAGCTGGCCACGCTCGATCAGCCGCAACCGCACGAAGCCGAGGCGGTTCTCCCAGCGGATCTCGCCGCTTTGCAGCGGCGCCCGATCGAGGGGCGTCAGCCGCTCGGCCAGCGCCGCCTCGACCGCATCCCTCACTTCGGCGCGCCAGGCCGCCCCGCCCGCCTCGGAGATCGCCCTCAGCACCGGAAGCTCGTACGCGGCCAGCGGCAAGAGCTCTCCGCTCTTCGCCCGGGCCTGACGTGCAGGCGGCTCGTCCGAGGGAAGCGGAGCGCATCCCGCCTCGCTCGCCGGGCCGAGGCCGAGCAGCCGGCGAAGCGCGTCGTTGGGGCTGTCGAGGAACGGCCTGGCCCGCCCCTGCACCTTCGCCATCACCTCGTCGTCGACCTCGATCCATCGGGGGCTCATGTTTCGGCCTCCTCCAGAAGCGCCTCGCGCGTGTCTTCGATCAGGACATCGGCGATCGCCAGCCAGTCCTCCTCGGCGGCGGCGTCGAGCACGTCGCCGATCAGCTCGGGCAAGAGGACCGAGAGGCCGTGGGCGTCGAGCCGCCCACGCTCGGCCCGCGAGACCATCTGCTCGATCAACGCGTCGCTGATCGCGTCGTGGCGCAGCGCCTGCAAGATGAAGTCGCGGAGGGTGCGAACGGGGATCGCGTCCTTGCCGGTGATCAGGCGCAGCTCCTCGGAGGGCTTCATGCCGCGATCGCCTCCCGCTCGGCGCCGGACCGCCGTCGGCTCGCATCGCCATTCAGCCTCACGACGTCCGACCCGCCCAAGCGCTCGATCCCGGCCTCTGAAAGCTCCCACACGCCGCGCGGGGAATCCGCCCGCAGGCAGCCTGCCGCAAGCAGCTTCGAGCGCGCCTTGTCGAAGCGCGCCTCCCAGCGCGGTTCGCCGCTCGGAAGCCGCTGCCGGTCGAACTCGCCGAGCAGGCCCGCGACCTCCGAGAGGACGGCGGCCCGGACCTCCCCGCGCCGCGCGGCGCCGCCCTGCTCTCTGAGCGCCCGCAGGATCGGCAGCTCATACGCGGCGCAATCCAAGACCCGGACCGGCTCCCGTCCTACAGCGAGGGCGGCTACGCGCTCGCCGTTGACCAGCGCCTTCAGCCGCGCCCGCTCGCCGGGCTCGCGGCTCATCATGTGGGCGTAGGTGCGCAGCGTGAAGGCCGGGTCGGTGTGGCCGAGCTGGGCCATCACCGAGACCGGGTCCTCGCCGCAGGCGACCAGGACCGAGGCGAAGGTGTGGCGCAGCTTGTGCGGGGTGAGGCCCTCCGGCAGCGGCGGCCGGCCGCGCCGCTCAAGCAACTCGTTCGCCCGCTCGAAGACCTGGGCCAGCACCTTGGTGCGCAGGCTGTCCTTGTCGCGGCGCCCGCCGGTTCCGGTCGGAAAGACGAGGTCCTCGTGCCCGCTGCGGTAGGCCCGCGCCTTGTAGGCGGCGAGGATGTCGCGCAGGACCGGCAGCATCTTGATCTCCCGCAGCCCGGCTTTCGTCTTCGAGCGGCCGACGCGCAGGCGCCCGTTGGCGAGGTCGACGTCGCGCCAGAGCAGGTGACTCAGCTCGATCGCGCGCGGGCCGGCGAGGACGAGGGTGGCGGCGACCGCCCGGCGTTCGCTCAGCTTGAACTTCGGGTCGCGGTCAAGCTCCTCGGCCGCCTCGAGCAGCGCTTCGATCTGCTCGGCCGTGTCGAGGTGGACGGGCGGCTTGTGGGGCTCCTTCAGCCGGCGCCGTTTGCCGACCGCCGGGTTCTCGGCGACGTGTTTGTATTCGAGCGCGACCGAGAGCACCCACTGCAGCGCGTCGATCGTCTTGTTGATCGAGGACGGCGCGAGCGGCTTCAGGATTCGGTTGCGCTGGTCGCGCAGCGGCCTTCCCCGCTCGATCGCCCGCCGGCGCGTTTCACCTTCTTGCACCTTGTGGTGACGGTAGGCATCGACCGCCTGGACGTCGATCTCGGTGAGTGACCACTCGCCGAAGAACGGCAGCAGGTGCATCAGCCCCCACCGCTCGTAGCTGTGCTGGCTCTCGCTCACCTGGCCCTTGCGCGAGGCGACGAGGCGGCGGGCGAAGGGGCCGAAGATCGGCGCCTCGCCGTCCTCATCTTGCTCGCGAGCGTCGGCGCGCTGCTTCTTTGGCCGCACCCAGATGCCGAGCCGGACTTCGGCGAGGATGTCGGCCAGCGCTTCCTCGGCCGCCTTGTAGGTCCAGCCGTCGCGCTCGAAGCCGAGCGTCAGGTACTCGCGCCTGCCGTAGGCCGAGAAGCGAAGCGCGTAGCCGCGCCCACTCTTCCAGTGGCGTTCGATCACCTGGCCTTTCGCTTTGCCTGCCATCACTGCCCTCCTTGCGTTCCGGCGACGAGCGAAGGGCCTGTGGCGAGATGGCCTGGCGGGGCTAGGCTTCTCATCGCGCCGGAGGCCCTCCTTCGGCGCCGGGCCGGGGGGCGTTGTCGCGTCGCCCCGGCCGCTTTGTGTCGTCTCGGCGGACCATAGCTCTGCGTCGCGCCGAAAGCGAGTCGATTCTGCAATCGCCGCCGATCGCGGGCGATCGCCGCGCATCGCCGCCGCCGGTTCCCCCAGCCGGGGCGCCGAGCCGCTCAGCCACCTCGTCGGGATCGAAGCGCAGCCGCGGCCGCGGCCCGGCGCCGATGCGCCGCGCGCCGAGCCGCTCGGCGTGCTGGTAGACCCAGCGCCGGCTCACCCCCCACCAGCGCGAGACCTCCTCGGCGGAAAGCAGCCGGGTGCGTGGCTCCGGCGCCGCGGGACTTTGCAGGATCTCGGCGAGGCGGCGGGCCAGCGCCTCGATCGATTCGGGGCTGAGGCGCAGCTCGCCCTCCCCCGCGCCGAGACGCTCCTCGGCGCTCACCGCCGCCTCCCGAAAGGGACGGGCTCGGCCTTCGCCTTCCCTCCCTTCGGCGCGTGGTGGGCGATGCGCGCGGCGGCGATCTCCGCGTAGGCGGGCTCGAACTCGATGCCGATGAAGCGCCGCCCCTCGATCGCCGCCGCGGCGCCGGTCGTGCCCGAGCCGCAGAAGGGGTCGAGGACGAGACCGCCCTCGAAACAAAGCAGCCGCACCAACCAGCGCATCAGCTCGAGCGGCTTCACGGTCGGGTGCGGGTTGCGGGCGTCGGCGGACCTGCTGGCGGCGGCGTTTGCGTCGGGGAAGAGGTCGAGGCTGCGGCGCGGCAGCCGCTCGCAGCCGGCGTCGCGCTCGAAGCGGCTCGCCTTCGGGCAGTAGAGGAAGCGGCTTGGCGCCAGCCGCCCCCGGCCCTCGGCGGCGCAGCGGTCGGCCTCGGCCACCGGGCAACCCGCCGCGCACTCTCCGTCTCCGCAGCCCGGATCGTGCCCGAGGAGGACGTTGGCCGGGTGGCGGCCGTGCACCTGGCACGCTTCGGCATTGAGCGCCCCGGTCCCGTGGCGGGCGATCGTCTGCGCGGTGGTTCCCTCGAGCGGGCGGCGGGCGAGGACGATCGGCTCGAAGGCCGGCTTCAAGGCCGTCGCCCGGCCACCGGGGTAGCGGCGCGACTTCGACATCCCCTCGGCGTGCAGCCAGATCAGCGTGTCGCGCAGCTCCAGGCCGGCGTCCTCGACCCCGCAGGCGAGCCGGTGGTAGGTGCGGGGCGAGCCGAAGGCGGCGAGGAAGGCGCCGGGCTTCATCGCCGCCCGGCACTCGCCGGCCCAGATCCGACACCAGGCCTCGAAGGCCTCGTTGGGGCTGAGCCGCTCGTGCCCCGCCTTGGCCGCCGCCTCGCGGATCGCGGTCGAGTCCCAGTGCTCGCCCTTGAAGCCGATCGCGTAGGGCGGGTCGGTGATGATCGCGTCGACGCTTTCGGGCTCCAGCGCGCCCAGCACCTCCAGGCAGTCGCCTTCGAGCAGCCTCACCCCGGCCCGGCCGGCTTTGGGGGTCCTGCTCAACCGGACCCCTCCTCGCCGGCGGACGGGTGGCCGAGCCAGTCGACCGCCCGTCCCGGGTCGCGGACCTCGCGGAAGATCGGCGCGAAGGGCCCCTCGGCCTGCAGGTCCTCAAGCAGGCAGATCGAGATCGATACCTCCGGCGTGGCGCCGAGCAGCGGGTCGCGCGCCACGAGCACCGAGGCGGTCGCGCGGCGGCGCAGCAGCACCCGCCGCGGAGCGCCGGTCAGCACGCAATGGACCGGCGGGAAGGCCGGATACGACAAGCGCCAGAGCGGCCGGCGCTTTGCGTCCTTTGCCTCGTGCAGCGCCGCGTAGCGGGCCAGCTCGGCGGCGAGGCGATCGACCGAGAGCGTCGCGCGGTCGAGCTCGAGGAAGCGCTGCTCGATCGCGGTCCCGTCCCCGTCGAGGCGCAGGTAGGTGAAGACGGCATCGGCGATCAGCGCCCGCCGGCGCCGTCCACGCCCGCGCGAGATCGGGTGGAAGACCTCGTGGCGCCAGGCGAGCGGGCCGAAATCGTCGCCGCGCTCGGCGGCGGCGCGCAAGAAGCAGATCGCCGCCTCGTTGAGCGCCAGCGTGTGGGCCTGCAGCGGCCCGGCGGCGAGCTCTGCCGCCAGCACCTGCGGCTCGGCCTCCAGGGCGCCGGCCCGGTGGGCCAACCGGGCGCCGCGCTCGGTCACGTACCAAAGACGCCTGGGGCGGCGCGCCGATTCGACGTAGTCGGCCAGCCCCGCTCGCTGCAGGCGCGCCAGCAGCCTCTGCGCCCAGCGCCTGTCGGCGTCGGGGAGGTGGATGGCGCGAATCTGGCGCGTGCCGAGCACCCGGTGCTGGGCGAGCGAGGCGAGGATCTCGAGCTCCTTCTCCGAGAGAGCGGGGGCTGTCTGCTCACCCATCGCCGGCCTCCTCCTCGTTGGGCGCCCGCGGCGGGCCCGGCTGCTCGGAGTCGGCGACCTTCGTCTCGCCTGCTTTGTCGCCGCCGCGCTCGCGCAACTCGGCGAGTATGCGATCGTCGAGCCCGGCCAGGCTCTCGATCGCCTTCGCCACCTTCACGCGAGCCACCGCTCCCGGGACGGGCTCGGGGCTTGGAGCCGGCGGCTTGCCGGCGACATCCTCGACCCTGATCCCCTCCAGGGCGAAGGGCTCGCTCAACTCGCCGCGGTCGGTGACCTGGGCGATGAAGTGGAAGCGCTTGAGCTTGGTCAACGCCGCGGGGTCGGGCTTTCCCGCCCACTCGCGGGTCAGCAGCGCCGCGGCGTGGGAGTTCATCGTCGTCGCCAGCAGATGCGAGCGATTGGTGGTCAGCGCGGTCAGCGTCTTGGGGTTGAGGCGATCGGGGTTCTGGTTCATCAGCACCGCCCGCAGGCCGAACTTGGCGCTCTGCTCCAGGAGTTCCGCCAGGGTGCCCGAGGCCATCCCGTCATAGCTCTGCACCTCGTCGAGGAAGACCCAGAAGGGCCGCCGCTCACAGGCGGCGAGCTCGCCGCGCGCCTTCGCCGCGCGCAAGAGGTCGAAGAGGATCAGGTTGGCGAGCAGGCGCTGGTGCAGGTCCCCCGCGCCGGGATGGGCGAGGACGATCCAGCCTTTGTCCATCGCCTCGCGCACCCGGTAGCTGCCCTGGCTCTGGCCGAGCAGGGCGGTGATCGCCGGTGAGATGCGCAGGCGATCGACCAGGTTCGTCACCGGGGTGATCGCGTCCTCGGCCAGGCGCGGGAAGCGCTCCTCCCAGAAGTCGCGCGAGGCCTGCGGCAGGAAGGGCAGGGCCGCCTCGCGCCAGCTCTCCTTGGAGAGCAGGGCGGGCAACTGGAAGATCGTCGGCGCCAACGCCTCTGGCAGCGCCTTGGCGAGATGAGAGAGGGCGCTCGTCGCCTGCGTGGTCAGGTTGATCGCCCGGGTGCTGCGATCGTCCCACCGCAGCGTCGAAGCGAAGGCATCGACGATCGCCGCCACCCGCGCTTCGGCTTCAGCCTCGTTTTCATCGCCGCGCAGCTCGAAGAGGTTCCAGCCGACCAGCTCGCGGGCGGCGGCGGAGACGTCGATTTCGACCACTCGGCTCGCCACCTCGGGCTCGGTCAGGTAGGGCCTGATCCGCTCCAGGGCGTCGCCGTGGGGGTCGAGGAAGAGGCCGCCCGCACCGTTTCGCACCAGGTGGACGAACTGGGCGATCGCGGTCTCGGTCTTGCCGTAGCGCGAGCGGCCGGCGATGTAGGTGAAGAAGGTGTCGGATGTTCGGGCGGCGAGGATCTGCCCGCTCTCGCCGCCGACCCGGCCCAGGGGGATCAGCTCGGCCTTGCCGGGCTCGAAGGCGGGCAGCGAGGGCGGTGCGCCCAGCAGCGTGCCCGAGCGCACGACGTTGCGCGAGACGCAGCGAGCGGTCGGCGGCTTGAGAAAACCGGCCAGCTCGCGGGCGCTGAGGATCATCTGCCGCGCGGGGCGGTGCAGGGCGGTTTCGAAGCGGCGATCGAAGCTCCGCCGCCTGGTCGGGAAGTCGGCGCCGAAGAAGACCGACTCGCCGCCTCCCAGACCCGAGGCGCGCAGGTGGTTGTGGGCGCCCAGCGGCGCGAAGGCGGCGAGCGCCAACTGCATCGCCTGCTTGGCGCGGGGCTTGCCGGATGCTTCGGCGCGCAGCAGGATCTGCGCTTCGAACAGCGGCCCGGCCTCGCGCAGCTTCGCGTCCAGCGCCTCGCCGACCATGCGGCGCTCGTGCAGCTCGGTCGGGTCGGCCGGTCCCTTGCGCCGTTCGTTGCTCAGGATCTCCGCCAGACTGCGGCGCTGCCCGTGGCGGCGCTTGGCCTGGCGCTTTAGCTTGCCCCGCAGGCGCGAGGCGCGTCGCCCGGCCGCCGGCAGCAGGTCGATGCAGACGTCGAGGCGCTCTCCCCGATCGGGGCGAAGCGCGGCCATCGCCGCGGCGAAGGGCTGCAGGGGATCGGGGTCCAGGCCGAGGCGGGCGAGCGGCTCGACGCTGGGCGCCGAGAGGCGCAGCTCGGTGCGCAGCCTGACCGGCTGGGCGGCGCTTTGCCTCGGCAGCAGCTCCGCATCCGTCCGCAGCTGCACCCCCTCATAGCCGCGCAGGGCGGCGCCGATCAGCTCGCGCGAGCGCCTGGGGACCTCCAGCAGGTAGAGGAGGTTGCCCCGGCTGTCGTTGAGCAGCTGCACCCGCAGGGCGCCGGCGCGGCGATCGAGCCAGCCGCGCAGGCCGCGGTCCGATCGTTCCAGCGCGGCGGCGAAGCGCAGCACCTGCTCGACCGATGCCTCGAACTCATCGGCCGGTATCACCGCCGCGACGCTTCGCTTGCCGAGCGCGCGGCGGGTGGCGAGGAAGCGTTGTGGAGCCAGCGCCGAGGCGATAGCGAGCGTGCCGAGAGCGAGGGGCACGAGCCAGCCGGCGAGTGAATGCAGCAGCGCAGCGGGGTGGATGCTCGATGTCCACTTGACGAGGAGGATCGCGGCGATCGCGGTGGCGATCGCGATTGCGAGGCGAGATTCGTCAGAGGAGTCGCGACGGTTCATGCACCGACCTCTGGGTGACGTAGATATGTCGGCAAAACGCGATCGGCGCAAACCGTGTCGGGGTGCGGGATCGCGGCGCTTTCGCGAAGCGGCGATGTGGTCTGACGGGGGACCGCACAGGGGTCCTGACAGGGGACCGGCCGGGGGACCTGCCGGGCGGGTTCGATTCGGCCCAGTCCGCGCGCACCGACGGCGAACGAGGACAGTAGGGTGCGCGCGGCATGGGATGGCCGCCGAAGGTGGGAGAGATGCTGCCGCGCTCGGCGGATGCTTGGTGTGACCCGCAGAAGTGGGAGGACTGGATTCTGGCCCGCTCCGGGCATGGCCCAGAGTGGGCTCGCGTCCTGCACGTCGAGAGCGGCGATTGGGAGCGGGTCTGGCAGGCGCTCGCCGAGGCGGTGCGCGAGGCCCCGATCCAGACGGTTCGCACGCCCGAAGCGGGTGGCGTCACCTGCGGGGTCGTGGTGGCCCTGCGTCTCGGGGAACGGATGGCGACCGTGACCAGCGCCTGGCACTACGCGGCGGAGGGCGCGGCGCCGCGGCTGGTCACCGCCTACCCCACCCCGTACAATTAGGGTCATGGCAGCAACGCGTGAGATCGCCGTCGGCGGGCTGGTCGAGTTGACCGCGCCGGTCGACGGAGCGCCCGCGGGCGCGCGAGGCGGCATCACCGACGTGCTGGACGGCGACAAGGTGATCGTCGAGTTGACCTCGCTGCCGACCGAGCCGATCCTCGATCGGATCGCGGTCGTGCCGGTCGAGAAGCTGCGCGTCTTGTAGGGGTCTTTCACGCGCCGACCCCCTCGCCGCGCCGGCCGCCGTGCTTCGGCAGCCGCCCACCGCCTTCAGACGCTCCGGTCGCGAAGACCTCGACCCAGCTCGCCGGCTCATAGGCGTAGCGGGCCCGGTTCTCGGGCTCACCCGGCGAGGCGGAGGTGAGCCAGGAGAGGTGGATGTGGGCGCCGCCTCCGCAGGGCACGCAGTGCAGCGGATCGCCGTGGCTGGGATAGCCGTTGTAGCCGACAAAGCGGAAGGGCGGGCGGGCGCATTCGGGCGCCACCCCCGAAGCTGCGCAGGAGGGCTTCCAGCCGACCGCGCGGGCGAGGCGCATGGTCCGCGACCAGTTCCCGTCGCGGGGCACGGCGTCGATCGCCGCCCCCAGCGGGTGCTCTCCCGTCGCCTCGTGGCCGCTGCCCGAGTAGCAGGCGGTGACGAGGGCGCCGAAACGCCGGGCGAGGTAGACGACGTCGGGGACGATCCGCGCGTCGCACTGGGTGCCCGGCGCCGACGCGACGCCAGCCGGAAGCGTCTCCAGGCGCCTCGGTGCGAAGGCCTTGCGCACCGGGCCGAGCGGCCCCGAGCCCGCGCCTTCGGAGGCGGCGCAGGCGCCGCCGAGGTCGGCGCCCGACTCCCCGCCCGGGCTGTGGCCGAAGCCGTAGCGCACCGCGCGCGCCATCACCTCGTCGGCGTAGTCGACGACCCCGTCGGCGCAGGCGCCGTAGTAGTTGCAGGCCGCCTGGCGGTAGGCGGCGTAGCTGCCGCCGGTCGGCGGCGCGTGCATGACCACGCGCATGATCCGCGCCGCGGTGAAGATCGCGTCGGCGAGATTGAAGGGTTCGGCGCGCCCGTCGCCGTCGCCGTCGACCTTGTAGGTGTCCCAGATAGTGGGGCCGGGGCCGGGGCTGCAGGCGCTGCCCGGCACCATGGCGATCTGCATCGGCCCGCCGCAGCCCGAGGGGTAGACGTGGGCGCAGAGTCCGGTCCCGCACTCCTGGGTGCCGATCGCCGCGACGAAGGCCCAGTCGATGTCGAAGCGCCTGCCAGCGGCCTGGTAGAGGGCGAGGCGGGCCGGCGGTATCTCGCGCCGCGCCGCCGCGCTCGCCGGCTGCGCGGAGGCGGTTCCGCCGCCCAGGCAACCGAGTTCGCCGCCGAGGATCGCCATCACCGTCGCGGTCACGGTCAGCACCACGGCCGCGCAAATCCCGAGGACCAGCGCCACGAGCAGCGCGCGGCCCCTGCCCACCTGGCCGATCGCGCGTCTCACCTGCCCCTCCCCTTCTCGCCCTCGGCACGCAGGTCGTCCTCGAGGCTGCCCTCCTCCCCGCTCGCGTCCCTTGGGCGCGCCGGGTCGGGCGCGCCGGGCTCGCGGGTCTGCGGCCGCGGTCGTTTCGAGAGAGAGGTCGCCTCCGGGGTCACGGCCGAGCCCGTCCGCTCAGCCGCGGCCTTGCCGCGCTTCTTCGGCTCCGCCGCGGGACGCCCGGCGCTCGTCTCTCGCGCCGTGGCGCTCAGGTCGGCCTCGGCGGCACGGGCGCGACGCCCGTCCTGCCTGGTGAGGGGCCAGCGGGTACCAGCCTCCGGGGTGGAAGCGCTCCGGCTCCCTCCTCCGGTTCGGGTGCCCCGACGCTCACCCGTCGATGTCGGCCCATCTGAACGACCGCGACCTGCCTCGCGGTGGGCCGCGCCGCGGGAGTCGCCCGGGCGGGCCTCCGACCCGCTCAGGCCGGCCCCGTCGCGGCCGCCTCTGCGCGAGCCCGAGCCGCCGCCGCGCAGGCGAGCCGGAGTGCCGCCGCCGGTTGGCGCGGGAGGCCCCGAGCTGCCTCGGCCGCGCAACGGCCGCCCCACCCTGCGCGCCCCGTAGTAGAGGGCGAGCAGGCGCAAAGAGCCCTCGCGCCCCGGGGCGCTCGGCCCGGTGGCGATCCCGATCAGGCCCTCGACCAGCGCCTGGCGCTGCAGGAAGACCGCCCAGAAGAAGAGCGCCTGCAGGCCGAAGGACATCAGCCAGCCGAGCGAGTCGGTGGCGGCGGCGAGGGCGCCATTGACGGCCAAGAGCACCGCCAGCACCAGCGAGTAGGCGGCCTTGCGCAGCAAGAAGCCCGCCAGCTTCTCCAGCCAGCCCCTGAAGAAGGCGTGACCTCGACCGGGGATCGCCGCCGCGACCAGCGCCACCGGCGAGAAGGCCAGCATCAGGAGCAGCAGGATCTGGGCGAGGATCACCCCGACGCAGAGCGCCCCGAGCAGGCAGAAGGCGCCGAGCTCGCCGCCGAAGACGACGATCGCCAGCAGCAGTCTCTGATATTGACCGCCCTCCTCCATCGCGTCGGTGGCGGGCTTGTCGGGCACCCCGAGCCGGTAGCCGCGGCGTTCGGGGTCGGCGTCGGGGAGCCTGGAGGAGTCGCCGTGGTTCAGGGCGTCGTACTCGTCGCTGCGCTCCTCGGAGCTGACGGGGAAGCGCAGGAAGTGCGGCCCGTGCTTGTTGGCGTCGTTGACGCAGACCTTGCGCCCAGCGACGATCCCGGTGCCGGCCTGAAGGCGGCGGGCGAGTTCCGCGTCGCGGTGCGGGTCCGGTGAGAGCGGGCGCACCGCGACCGAGACCGGATCCTCGTCATCGGAGCCGGTGCCGGCGACGACGCAGTGCTGCAGGCCGCCGAACTCCAGCACCGCCCAGGGCCTGGCGATCAGCAGGTCGAAGAGCTGCTGCGCGCCGCCTTCCCGTGCGCTTGTTCCGTTCGAGGGGCTGCCGTGGGAGGCGACCGAGAGGAAGGCGACCGACATCCGGTTGGTCCACTCCGAGGCGGCGCCGATCGTCTTGCCGGGGACGGCGACGAAGAACAGTGCGAGCGTCACGTAGATCAGGGAGAGCCCGAGGGCTCCCGCCGTCTCGGCGTAGCGGCGCTGCACCAATGCCTTCCACATCGCCCAAAGCCCGGCGACCGCGACGGCGAGCACCAGCCAGGGCGCGCCGAAGACGCTCGCATAGAGCGAGTGGATCGCCTGAGCGACGGGGCCGAGCGCCCCCTCTCCCCCGGTCGCCCGCGAGCCGTTGACCAGGTCGAGGCCGAAGGCGAAGGAAAAGAGGGCAATCAGGGCATTGGCGAGGAAGCTGGTCAGCGACCAGATCACGCTCGCCAGGAAGTAGGCGATCATCGGCGGCACGCCGGAGACGTCGACGCCGCCGGTCAGCGAAGCCGAGACGGCGTCGAAGTGCTGGTCGAGCATGTAGTGGGAGAGGGGGTATTGGCCGCGCAGGGCGCCGGATGCCGGGCCGACGTTGCCCCAGACGTCGCTCGCCCCGGCGAGGGGATGGGCGAGCAGGACGAGGGCGGCGGCAAGGCCGAGCGCCAGCGCGCCGCGCCTAATCCAGCGGCGCCGGCCCATCAGGCGCTCCCCTCTCCCGGCGTCGTCTCCAATGCCGCGAGCAGGTCTCCGAAGACGAGGTCGACCTGCAGCTCGCCGATCCGCCCGTCGAGGTCGCGCATCAAACACAGGCCCTGCTGGTAGCCAGCGAGGCGCGCCCGCAATGCCGCGTCCTCGGGATCCAGCCCGAGCAGCTCCAGCGCCCGCCCCGCCTCGGCCACCGAGCCCTGGCCGAAGAGCAGGTAGGTGCCGATCAGCTCGCTTAGGTCGCCGAGGTCGCCGAGGCGCTGGGTGGCGAGCAGGATCGTCGCGTTCATCGCCCGGCCGAGGCGCACCAGGCGGTTCAAGAGCAGCCGGCCCTGGGTGGAGGCCAGCAGAAACCACGCCTCGTCCAGGAGGACGATCTTGTGTCGTCGGCGTTCCCCACTGACGAGGCGCAGTGCTTGTGCCGCGACCAATGAGAGGGTCGCGACGGAGATTCGCTCGGCGCGGGTGTAGGTGTCGCGCGAGGCGGCGGGGTCGGGAAGGGAGAGGCCCGGAGTGCGGATCGTGATCGTGGAGATCGGCTGGCTCATCTACGCCGCCTCCTCGATCGGGGCGAAGCCGAGGCGGGCCAAGCCGAAGTCGGCCAGCACCTCGAGGGCGTCGCCGGCCTCGCGCGCCGCCGGCGCCTCGGAGGCGCGCAGGCGCTCGACCACGCAGATCAGGCTCCGGTCCCCCGCCCGCACCGCGTCGCGCACCGCGCGGTCGATCGCGTTCTCCCAGGCGGGCGGCGGGTCGCGCAGCAGCTCCAAGAGGTAGGAGGAGGCGAGCTCCTCGCGCAGCTCGGGCAGGCCGTAGGCGAGCGGGTCGAGTTTGCCGCGATGGGCGGGGTCGCCGGAGAGCTCGACCACCTCGACCCGGCCCTCCAGGCCGGGAGCGCCCTGCAGGTTGTGGTCGGGCTTGGGGTCGAAGTCGACGATGAGCGAGCCGCGGCGCTCGGCGCCGTAGGCGATCGCCTGCGCGGCGAGCGTCTTGCCAGAGCCGAGCGTGCCGGCGAGCAGCACCGCGGAGGGACGCGAGGTGCGCGGGGCCTCGGTCGGGTCGTAGCGGACGGGACGGCGGGCCCCCGTGGGCACGTAGCCGAGGTAGGGGCCGCTGCGCGAGCCGAGCTCGGCCGTGGCGGTCGGCACCGTCGCTCCCAGCTGCTCGACCGTCATCTGCTGGCGGTAGTCGGCGAGCGACCCGGCGTCGGTGCGCGGCAGATGGTCGAAGAAGAGGCGGTGCTGCAAGCCCCTGGGTCGGTGCAATCGCACCTCGCCGAAGCGCTCGCGCAGAACCTCGACCCGGCGCTCCAGCTCGGTGCGGTCCGGCGCCCCGACCGCGACCCCGAGGTAGGCGCGCAGCATCGGTGGGTGCGCGGAGCCCGAGAGCACCGCCTCGTACTCGCGGGCCAGCTCGCGGTCATCCTCGACGCGCCACTCGGGGCCGGCCTGCGCCCCTTCGGCCTGCTCGCGCCAGGCGTGCTCGGCGTCGAGGATGCGCTTTCGCACCTGTCCCAATGCCTCGCGATTGCCGATCCACTGCGCGTGAAGGACAGCGTCGGCGGGGAAGCCGGCGTCTTCGAAGGGCGCGTGCAGCAACTCGGCCGGGCCGGGGAAGCTCGCCTCCTCGGCGAGCGAGCCGGCGCAGAGGAAGGCCTGGAAGGAAGTTCCCTCCTCGGCCTCGACCAGGAGCGAGGGCGGCTCGCTGGGATCCTCTGACATCGGCGCGTTGGCGCAGCGCCAGAGATCGTGCCCGAGCGGGCGCCAACTCTTCTCGGTATCGCTGTCCGTCTCCACCAGCGCGTCGGGCTGCCAGCTCGCCTCCAGCACCGGCTCGGCCACCCCGCGGCAGGCGGCGCGGCGCAGCAGCCACTGCAACTCCGTCGTGCTCGCCCGCCGCAGGCCGAGCAGGGCGCCGAGGCGCTCGAAGCAGCGCCGCTCGGCGCCGGCCAACTCCTCCAGCTCGTTTCGCGAGATCGGTCGCGGCGCCCCGACGCCGGCCAGCTCCTCGACCCGGCGCCGGGCGCGATCGAGCGAGCGCAGGGTGCCCTTGGGCCGCTCGCCGAGGCAGACGGCGAGGTAGGCCTCGGGCAGGCTCGGATCGAGCTCGGCGAGGCGGTCCTGGTGGCCTTCGAGGTAGTGCCGCCAGGCCTTCGCGTCGGCGTGGCGGGGATCGGCTCTCCCTTCAAGGCCTTCGGCGTAGCGCTCGGCGGGGTAGGCACGGTTGACACGCCAGATCGAGAAGTCGGCGCCGACCAGGTGGGCGAAGCGCTCCAGCCGGTGCAGCAATGCCCACTTCTCGGCCAGCGGCGCGAAGGGGTAGGAGGCCGTCTGCACCCGGTAGAGGGCCGCCGCTTGCCCGCCGGGACCGATCAGGACGTTGCGGCGCGCGTAGCGCAGGGGGAAATCCTTCACGACCGCGCCTCCCTTGCGACCCAGAGCGAGCCCCTGTTCGGATGGGGGATGCCCGCCGCCGGCAGCGCCCGCCCCAGCGAGCGCCGGCGCGGCGCCAGGCGCAATGCGAGCCAGGAGGCGGCGAAGCGGTCGGCGCGGCGCCCGTCGGGGGCGGCCTGGGTGGCGAAGGTCGCGAAGGCGACCGGGACCACCACGAGTCGAAGCGGCCAGTCGAGCAGGCCGAGGCCAATGCCCGCGAGCCAGCTCGCCGCGAAGGCGGCGACGCCAGCCAGCGCAGCGCTCTCGCGCCCATCGAGCGCAAGGCCCAACCCCGCCGCTCCAAGAGCCGCCAGGACCGGGACCGCAAGCGAGCCCGAGGAGAGGGCGAGCACCGCGAGGAGCGCGGCGCCGGCGTAGGCGAGCCAGCGCAGCGGCACCCCGCCGGGCACGGGCAGGACGTGCCCCTCGACCTGGTAGATCCGCCGCTCGGGGCGGAAGATCCGCTGGTAGGAGCGGATCGGCTCATAGCCCCCACTCACGGCAGCACCTGTTTGCCGATCGCCCTTGCCGCGTTGGCGACCTGATCGGGGCTGAAGACCAGCCAGCCGACCAGCACGGCGGCGAGGAAGAAGATCGCCAGCTCGTTGAGGCGGCGGTTGAAGAGGAAGACGAGGCCGACGATCGCGACGATCCCGCCGTAGACCTCGCTCGCGTATCTGCGCAGCAGCGAAGCGAGGTTGTGGCCGACGTCGTTGCCGGCGGCGAGCGCCGCGGGCGCGAGCGCCAGGGCAACGACCGCGGCGAGGAGGAGCGCGAGTCCAAACTTCGCCCGGCGGCTCACGACAGCCCCCCCTCGACCGAGCGCACGTACCAGCGGTTGCGCCTGACCAGCTCCAGGCGGTAGGCGAGCCGGTAGACGACGCCGCTCACCGGGTCGCGGAAGCGGCCGGAGACGACGACCGTGCGCCGGTCGCCTTCGCCGTCGCCGAGCTGGGTTACCGATCCCGCCGAGCCGAGCGGCGCCAGCGCTCCACCGAGCGGCGCCACCGAGGCGCCGGGCGCCAGCAGGTAGGAGAGGTCGCGTGCGGAGCGGGCGGCGAGGTAGGCGGGCAGGAACTTCGCCGCCAGCGCTCTGATCGCCTCCGCGTCTTCGCCGGCGAGCGGCCGGGGTCGATCCCCTTCGACCCCGGCCGTGCTCGGCGCCGCGACCACCCAGGGCGCGCCGGAGACCGCCACCTCGCCCGCCCGCGAGCGGGAGATCGGGACGGCCAGGTAGAGGCTGCGCCCGTCGCGGAGCTCTGCGGCGACGGTGAGCACCGCTTTACCGCCGCCAAGTTCGTGTGTGGCCGCCAGCTCGGCCTGGGCGACCGGCGTGCCCCGCCCTGCCGGCCGGCCGGCGCCGACCCTCGCCCCTTCGGCGAGCAGGGGCGCGAGCGCCCGCCGGGTGGAGCTCCCGAGATAGGCGCGGGTGAAGCGCACCGCGAGAGAAGCGCTCGGTGGATCGGCGCTCGCGCCACGCGCCCCGGTAACCGGAGCCTCCGCCTGCGCTGGTGCCAGCACGGCGCCGAGGCCCCGCACCAGCAGCAGTCCGATGACGGCCCAGATCGCCACACGTCCCGTCGCTCTCAGCAGCGAGCGGACCTTCGTCTCCGTCGACCTGCGTTTCTTACCTACCTCACCACTCACCTTGCATACCCCTCCTTGGGATTGCCGGGGCGTGTCACCTCCCGACACGCCCCGGCGTGTTGTTTGCGTGTGTGAGTCAGGTGTAACTCGGTGAGGGTGAAATGGCTACAAACCCGCAAATTCGCAAATTCGCAAATGCGAATTTGCGAAGCGGGAGCCGCGATGTGCTAGCGAGCGCGAACGCCACACCCCTGCTGTGGTGCGTCGCGAGGGAACCGGCCCGGCGATCAGCTACCGGGCTCGGCGAGCTGGCCCTGGCTCGGTCGAGCGGCAGGCCGTTCGTCGAGGCGGGTGCGCAGCCAGCCCGAGATCTGCTCCACGACCCACCAGGCGCTCCAGTCCTCGATCTCATAGAGGGTCCCGGCCCCCTCGGCCCGGCGGGCGAGGATGCCGGCCCGCCAGAGAGCGGCGAGGTGGTGGGAGGTGTTCTGGTGAGGCAATCCAACGCGGTCGGCGAGTTCCTGCACGCTGGCCTCGCCGCCGGTCAGCGCCTCGAGCAGCGCCATCCGGTGTGGCTCGGCAATCGCCTGCAGGTACTCGGAGGCCAGCGCGCGGAGTGGCGCGGGAAGCGGCTCGCGGAGCGAGCCGACCGATGTGCCCGGCCTTCTCACCCCGCTCCTAGAGCCCGAACTCTTCCGATTCGGTGGCGCCGTCGCGCAGGCGCGAATCTTCCTCTGGCTCGCCCGCGGAGGGCGAACTTGGCTCTGGAGCCGATTCTGAGGGCGCGGCGTCAGCTGCGGGCACCTGGCTCTGCACGTCTGATTCCGCCGGGGCAGACTCGTGCCGCGGGTGGGCCCGCCGCCTTCCCCGTGGGGCATCGGGCATGGGGCGCCCCTGCCGCGGCCGTGGGCTTGCATCCGGTTCCCTCACCCAGCGGGTCTTGCCCGTGCCTTGCCCGTCGGGCCTGTGCGCCTTCGCGGGCAGGGCGCGGTGTGTCGGCCGCGAATGAGGCGAGCTGTCCCCGATCAGCGCCGGGACGACGATCGCCGCCAGCGCCACGGCAAAGGCGGCTACGGCGATCGGGGCGGCGAGCCTGACGCGCCGTGAGGGGGCGCTTTTCGGCTTACCCTCCTCGGGGCCCTTACCCTCATCCTGCGGCGTTGCGGGTTCGACCTCGGGCTCAGGCGCGACTCCTGTGCGGACTTCCGTGTCCTTCCACGGGTCGTCGGCGCGAAACTCAGGGGGCTCTTCTTTGGGTGTAGTGGGGTTTTCCGTCGACATCGCGATCCTCCAATCGCCGGACCCGATTCGAGCCCGGCTCGATGTTCTCTTTCACCCCTTACACGTATGAGTGCGACCTCGCGCCACCCCCTCGGAGACCTTCTGGACGAAGGGACGAGTCGACGGTCAGGTTTGCGAGCGCCCGGCGGCGCCGGCGCTCAGAGGCCGAACTCCGAACTCGACTTGCCGGTACTCGTCGAGCCTCCGCCGCTCTTCGCGGCGCTCCCGTCCGAGACCGAGGTTTCCTGCGAGGCACCCGAGGACGTGCCGCTCGACGGCGCGGGCTGGCCCGACTCGGGCCCGAACTCGGTGGCGACCTGCCGGCCGGTGGCGGGAGCGGCAATGGAGGATTCTTCGCGCGAGGCGGAGCCGGCTTTTCGCTTTGCCGACGTCCCCGCGCTCGCCGCTCCGGAGGCCGTCGCCGCAGGCGCGGTGTATTCGGGCGGGCCGCCGACCTGCGGGGCGCTCCCCGCCCTCGCTTGCTTCGCCGCGGGCGCCGCCTGGTGGCGGTGGTGGCCCGTGAGGCCGACGCCGCCGACGCCCGGCACGACGCCGGCTGCCACGCAGGCGCCGGCCGCAATGGTGGCGGTGCAGGCCGAGGCGACGCGCCAGGAGGAGGCGCCGAGCGCCTGCGAGACGCCCGCGTCGGCGCCTGGGCCGGGCAGGGCGCCGGCGAGCTTGAGCACGGCCTCGCGCGCTCGCTCACGGGCAGCGCGGCCCGCCTCGCCGAGCGCCTGGGCGCCCCGCGAGGCGAGCTCGAGCAGCTGGGCCGGGGCGGCCGGGGCGCGCTCGGGACCCAGCGAGGAGGCGAGCAGGGTCCCGTTCGCGACGTCGATGAGGTAGTCGCGCATCCGCGCCTGGGCCTGCCGGCAGACCCGGCAGTGGGCCAGGTGCGCTGCGACCGCCTTGAGCTCGGCGGCATCGCTTGACGGCGGCCATGAGAATCTCCCCGTAGACGGCCATCGGATCTCCCCGCTGGCGGACACCAAAACTCCCCAGTGGCGGCCATCGGATCTCCCCACCGACGACTGAAAACCACCGGCCAAGACGACCGGTACCGACCGCCCGCCTCGCTACGCCTCGCCCCTTCGGCAAGCGAGCGAGGAGACGTCGGGTTGAAGAGAGCGGAGGAAGTAATGGAGATCCTGGAGGCATATGACCTGATCGGCA
>Ga0075342_1000018_pt1 | contig 58192 bp, 63 predicted proteins | sample RushOxbow_ThreeS_3_FD_120085 | JGI IMG/M metagenome (GOLD analysis project Ga0075342, IMG submission 120085) | Natural and restored wetland microbial communities from the San Francisco Bay, California, USA, that impact long-term carbon... | ecosystem: Environmental > Terrestrial > Soil >...
GGCTCTCCTGACGTTTCCGTGGGTCATGTAAGCACCTGAAGAACGGCGCACGCCGCTCCGCGCCTAGGTTTCCGGCTTGTAAGGAGTCGAAAACGAAAGGAGCGGCAACGACGTGCGCAAGAAAAGGGTATGGGCAGGCCTGTTCGGGCTGGAGCGGGCGGTCGTCGAGAGTGTGGAGATCGACGATGAAGGGCAGGTAGTAGTGGCGGTCCGGCCACACCATCGGGAACTGGATCGCTGCGGCCTATGCGGGCGCCGCGCGCCCGGCTTTGACCTCGGCGAGGGACGGCGGCGCTGGAGAGCGCTGGACCTCGGCACGACCATCGCCCAGCTGGAGGCCGACGCGCCGAGGGTGCGCTGCCCCGAGCACGGCGTCGTCGTCTGCGCCGTGCCCTGGGCCCGCCACGGATCCCGCTTCACCCGGGCCTTCGAGGAGCAGGTCGCCTGGCTGGCGGTGAACACCTCGGCCAGCGCCGTCGCCGAGCTGATGCGGGTCAGCTGGCGAAGCGTCGGGCGGATCTGCGAGCGGGTCGCTGAGGAGGCCGGGCGCGACCTCGACCTGCTGGCCGGCCTGCGGCGGATCGGGATCGACGAGATCTCCCACCGCAAGGGCCACCGCTACCTGACCGTGGTCGTCGACCACGACACCGGCAGGCTCATCTGGGCGGCGCCGGGACGAGACAAGGCCACCGTGGAGGCCTTCTTCGACGCCCTGGGGAAGAAGCGCACCAGGCAGCTGAAGCTCGTCTCCTGCGACATGGCCGGCTGGATCGAGGCGGTGCTGGCGAAGCGCTGCCCGAAGGCGAAGCGCTGCGTCGACCCCTTCCACGTCGTGCAGCTCGCCACCGAAGCGCTCGACAAGGTCCGCCGCGAGGTCTGGAACGAGGCGCGCCGTCAGGGACAGGGCGACGTGGCAGCAGGGCTCAAGGGCGCCCGCTACGCCCTCTGGAAGAACCCCGAGGACCTGACAGCGCGCCAGCAGTCAAAGCTCGCCGACATCGAGCGCCTCAACCGCCCGCTCTACCGTGCCTACCTGCTCAAGGAGCAGCTGCGCCAGATCTACCGTCTGCCGGCACGGGCGGCGATCCTCTTGCTCGACGAATGGCTCGCCTGGGCGCGGCGCTGTCGCCTGCGGCCCTTCGTCAAGCTCGCTCGCACGATCGCCGCGCAGCGAGAGGGCATCGTGGCGGCAATCCGCCACGGTCTCTCCAACGCGCGGGTGGAGGCGATCAACACCCAGATCCGCCTGATCGCCCGCCGCGCCTTCGGGTTTCACTCACCCGAGGCGCTGATCTCCCTGGCGATGCTGAAGCTGGGTGGGTTGTGTCCGCCTCTGCCCGGCCGAGTCACCGTTACATGACCCACGGAAACGTCAGTAGAGCCCCTTTTCGCAGCGCGCTCAGTGAGACCGCATCGACCAACGTAGAGATGTCTGCCAGTCTCAGTGAATAGGTAGACGCCGTGCTCGCGCGGCGGTAGCTCCCGGCCGGGACCACGGCCGAACACCTCGGAATCCAATAGCGCTTCGAGGTAGCAGGGCAGCTTGGCCTCCACTTTCGCCCATTCCCGCTTGCGAGTCTGGTCTGCCATCGGTTGACGTCCTTTATCCAATCGGCTCGAGGCGGAGCCCGGTCTCGGCGCTCCCGGTATTGCGAAGCGCAAACTGGCGGGCCTTTCGGATGCCCCCGGCAAACGCCTCAACCGTCACGAGATACTCCTCGTCGGGAAGCTCCAGTTCAGGCGAGCAGAAGTCGGGAAACGCATAAGACGCGCTGGTAAAGCCGAAGGCGCTGTTATCGCCTTTGCGCTTTATGGCCACCGCAACGACCTCGCCGTCGAAATCCGCAGAGAGATCCGTGCGTAAGGTCTCCGGCAGTTTCGTGTGGTCGAAGTACCACTGGATATCTGGAACTCCGGCCTGGGGATGAATCTTCGCGTATGCGATTGGGACGCGCGGAGGCAGGGGAACGAGCGAGAGTGGCTCCGGACTCCCGCTCCATCGCCCTGCCATCTGAATCTCGCTTCCATCGCTGATGCTCTTGAAGGTAATTGCCACGCGACAGGCCGTCGCCGGGTTCCGAAGAAGCCACCGACTTAGCAGCCCACGCAGAGGCAGGTTCGCGATCTTGACGTGGACGATCCGCCACGGCGGATCGACATCGCGCTGGTTGGCATCGTCGCCTCTTTCGACCATCAGCTTCGGGCGTCGAGACCACTCCACGAACAGAGGGACCCCGAGGGCAAGCAGGATCCCGATGAGCGCCAGCACGGTCCCGGTCATTGCCGGCGAGACTACTTCGCTCGCCCGAGCCTCTGATCGGCGTCCGCTGAGAAGCTCGGTGATCACCGTGTAGCTTCACCGATGGACGTGGCTTTCGACCAAGAATCGCCGACTTCTACCTCGCTGTTCTCAGACGAGCCTCGAATCTCGGTTCGAGAGCTTCCGTATTCGGCTTCTGCCTATGAACGCCTCAACCGCAGCCGAGGCGAGCCGGCTCGCATGACCCGCGAGATGATCGACAGCTGGTGGCTACGCCTCCCTGACGCCGCCCGTCCTCAGATTCGAGAACGGTTCATGGATTCAGCCTCGGCCGTCCATCTTGGCGGGTTTTTCGAGATCTACATGCACGAGGTACTTCGGCGAGTGTGCTTTGGAGTGGAGGTCGACATCGGCAATGACAGCAACGGTAGTCGTCGCCCGGACCTACGCGCGGTATCGGGGGGCGCGGGATTCGGCATCGAGGTGACGGCGATCCTCGGCGACGATGCCGTCGTTCCGAAGGATCGCCCCCGGGTCAATCAGCTCTATGACGCATTGAACACCCGACTCCAAAATCGCGACTTTCTCGTGACCATCAACCTCAGGAAGCCTGGCCCCCAGACGCCCGGCAGGAAGCTGGTTTCGGAAATAGACCGCTGGCTTGATCCCCTCGATCCCGATATCGAGATGGAACGGCAGGCAGCAGGCGGCGGGCCGCCACAGCTTCAGTTGGAGCACCGCGGCTGGGTACTCGACCTCGAAGCAACTCCACTTCAGCCGCACCTGCGCAACAGTTCTGATCTCCGCGTTATCGGAGGACGCGTGGAGGGCTTCGAAATCGCCTCGATTGGCGACCGTGAGCTGGACACCCTCAAGGCAATGGACGACATCGGGCCTCTACGTCGAGGCCTAAGCGACAAGGCCAGCCACGGATATGAACTCCAGGAGGAGCCGTTCGTGATCGCCGCCCTGTGCGCTGGGCCGTTCGTCGAGCAGATGGAGATCGAGATGGCCCTCATGGGACAGCCGCGGGTGAGCGATGGCTTGTGGCTTAGCCGGGCCGGCCGGCCGAGCTACACGCGCGTATCGGCAGTCCTAACCGTGACCGAGCTGACGCCGGGAAGCTGCGCGCTCGTCGAGCCTTGCCTTTGGCTCAACCCGTGGGCACAACGGCCACTGCCTGTGGATGGATTGCCCTGGCGGCGGATCGAATTTCGAAGCGACGGTCGCCCGGTCGAAATCCCAGCCCGCCGCACGACGGCGGAGATCCTCGAAGTCGGCCCTCACTGGCCGTATGAGCCCTAACAGGACGAGTTCATGCCGGCAGAGCTGACTCTCTACGGACGACCCGTTGGCACGGTCTTCGACCTGCTCGGCGACAAGGAGAACGACATCACCTACTCGATGGGCTGGGCACTCGCAGAATGCGAGCGGCTCTCGAGTGCCCTGCTTGAGGACATCGTTTCCTCTGGAGGAGCCGAGCTCACCGCGGACTCGGTTCGGCTGCAGGAGGGCGTTTCGGGAGCAGGCTTCACCGATATCGAGGTGCTCGCTGGCAATGGCGACGTCCATATCGTCATCGAGGCAAAGCGCGGCTATGACCTACCGCAGCAGACCCAGCTGAAGAAGTACGCGACCCGCACGCAACCACCGCCTACCGCGCTCGTCATCTGCGCTGAGGCATCGGCTGACTTCGTCTCCGGCAAGCTCCCGCCGACCGTCGCAGGGGTCCCAGTGCTGTACCGGTCCTGGCAGGAGATCGAGGCGCTGGTGTCCTCGACTGCTGGCGGCTCCTGTCGCAATGCGGAAAAACGCCTTCTTCGGGACCTATCGCGCTATCTGAAAGGTTTGATGACCATGCAGGACGTCAGCTCGAACCTCGTTTACGTCGTCAGCCTCGGCAGGGAGATCGAGGACACCGGGATGAGCTTCCGCGACGTCGTCGTCGATCACGACACCTACTTCTGCCCAATCGGCGGCGGCTCCGGCGGCTGGCCAAAGGAGCCGCCCAACTACCTCGGTTTTCGGTTCGACGGCAAGCTGCAGCAGGTTCGCCACGTCGAGGACTACCGAGTCACCGACGACAACTACGCGGGCTTTGAGCCGCTGAAGGGGAAAGTGGATTGGTCGGACGAACGCCACTGGGTCTTCAGCCTTGGCCCTGTGATGAAGCCGATGCATGAGGTGCGCACCGGCAACCTGTATCGAGCGCAGCGGGTCTGGGTGGCTCTCGACCTCCTGCTCACCTGCGAGACGATCGCCGAGGCTCGCGACAAGACCAAGCTGCGCCTCGCCGAGGCCGGTATCTAGCTCTCCCCGAGGGGAGCAAAGTTGTCACGGAAGACGTCGCTATCCCAGCCTGACTCGATTCCCTGAAACGTCACGCGACGAGCGGCCAAGTGGACCGCCGTGGCGATGACGGGGAAGGCCACAGCGGCTTCGGCGACGGACAATTCATGACCGGTCCGCCTGTGGCCCCCGCGCAGCACTCGGGTTTGGTCCGGCGGATAGCCGAGGTTCAGCAAGGTGTCGTCACTACCGTGGGTCGCCACGTTTCGGAGGTCGCGGGCAAGGGCCTTGGCCTCCTCGATCTCCCCTTGGAGGTAGGAGCCGCGCATCTCCCGCCAGATTCCATGACGCTCGGTAAAGCGAGCCCAGCGGTTCTTCGCCTCTCCCGTCGGCCCCTCGCCCAGATCACACAGCGCATCGATCGCCGCCGAAACGAGCATCACTCGGTCGGTTCGCTCAAAGTCAGCAGGGGCTCGTTCGGCCAGGTAGAGCGACCACGCAGCGCTCAAAGCGGCTCTGGCCGGAAGGCTGTTGTTCTCCGCCCGCTCGAGCGCGTCGAACGGGGCCCGCAGGAACTCCGGGCGGCGCGGCACTTCGTACTCCTGGTAGTGCGTGATGTGACCGCCCTTGACCGGACTTCGCCGGCCTGCCCAAACACGGTCGTCGAACTTCTTGTGTTTCGTCCCTCGTTCGATATACGGCCGGGGCTCCCAATCAGCCAGCGACGGCCATAGGTGGCGCCACTCGGGAGGGGACAGAAGACACCACATCGCAAGTGCGTACCGAGCCTTCGTCCTCGCCACGCTGAGCGCCAACGGCTCCGCCCCTTTCTCGCGGAAGATCAGGGCTGCCGTTCTGCGACCGTCAAGTGGGCCGGTATAGGTGTTGTCGCGATGCCACCTAACGCCGACGTCGATGTAGTCGCCGAGGTGGTTGAAGATTTCCCGGATTTCTACCGGGGGTTCGGAATCGCGCTCCCAATCTCGATCTTGGAGAACCTCGGCAAGGCCGACCCACTCGGTGATCGGCGTGTACCCCTGAGTCTGGGCATTCGACAGGGGTATCGCGATGATCCAATCCGAGCTTTCATCGAGGAGCCGCTCCAGGCCCTGGAGCAAGCCGGACCAATCGATCTCACAGTCGCTCTCGGCGACAAGGTCGATCACGGCGTTCGCAAGGAACGGCTCGTTGCCGAAGCGGTTGTAGAGAGCCTTCTCTCGGAACCGAATTTCTGAAACCACTCGCCATTTCGCATTCCTGTCCCTATCCGCGAAATACTCGGTCAGCGGAAGCATCTTCTTGATCTCGCCCTCAGGAGGCGGAGATCGCATCTCAATTTCAGCCCGCCTAACTGCCTCCTTCAGCCGTGCGAGACCGGGAGCATCAGCCTGCACCGGGGTCACCCGCCGGCGAGTCCTGACGCTCTGCCATCTCAACCAAGCCTGGCCGCCAGTGGTCCCATCGCATTAGAAGAGGTCGCGCGCCAGCCTGCAGGCTGGCGCCAACTACGGCCGGACGCTCCCAATCAGCGAGCTGGTTGCCGGCGATCACCCATTTCAGGGCGTCGCCGTAGTCAATGCTCAGCGATGAACCGTCCGCAGCAGCGATCGCGACGAATCGGTACTCGTGCTCGGTCTGCCAATCGAGGGTCTTGGTGAAGAACAGGGCGCTGAAGTTGGCCTCGACATAGCCGTCGAAGAAGTCGGGGTCACTGCGCGCGGCGTCGCCTTCGATTATCGGCTTGAGCATGCCGCCGCCGTTGTAGATGACCGCGCGGTGATAGGTCTTGGTGACCGCGCCCCCTTCAAGGGCTTCGGCAAAGCGCTGAGTCAGTAGTTCCCTGTCGAAGACGAGGCAGACACCGCGGTAGCGCTCGGCATACTGCTCCCACATACGCGCCCGCGCCCATCCGAAGCAGAAAGGTGGCCGCTCCCCATCGGCCTGCGGCTCCGCATCGATCGTCAGCGAAAGCAGATGGGATCGAGCCCGCGTCTCCTGGTTTGCTCGGCGTTCGAACTCGGTCTGCTCGGCAACATCCGCGATCACGGTCGCATCGTCCCGAGCTCCGCGACCAGTGAAGGTGAACTTCCACTGCTGATTCTCAAGCGGGTCGCGCATCACACCGTATGGCGAGAGGCGAAGACATCGGCTCGGCAGGATGCCGCCGAAGGCAGCATCCCGGGTCGTGTAGTGGAAGAAGTATCTGGCGGGATCGAGGCGGGCGGGCGGCATGATCGGACCCTAAGTCCTAGCGCCCCTCTGTCGCCGAAAGAAAGGTCCCGCGACCCGCCCTTTGAATCAGGCTGCAGCACGAGCAGTGGCGCCACCGCCCGGGACGTTGCCGTACTGCAGGATCGCTTCGGTCAGCAACTCGGCTTCGTTAGCCATCAGCGGCACCGCAGCGTCGAGTCCGCGGATGACAAAGCTCATCGGGTTGCCCGCCGGCTCTTCGCCGTCCCAGTGCCAGGAGTAGTTCGTGAAGAACACGGCGGAGAAGCGATCGGGCTCACCGGTTGCCTCGCGGCCGAATGGCGCCAGCACCTTGCGGTGTAGCTCCGCCGACCACGCCTCGACGTCCTCGCCCTGCTCGGGCGGCAGGTTCAAGTCGAGGCAGACGATGTAGCGATGGCCGTCGGTCTCCTTTTCAAGCGCCCGCTTCATCAGCCTGTCGACGTCGACTCGCAGATCCTCTACCTCGGGGAGATCGCCATCGCGACCGAGGACGCCCGGGCGGTGGCGGCTCTTGGCCTCGACGGCGATCTCGACCTTCGACGAAGGGTGGCTGGCAATGAACTCTGGCAGCTTGCGGTCGGTCGCCGTGAGCCAGCAGATTTCGTAGCCCGCGCGGACGAAGACAGCGGCGACCGCCATCTCGTAGCGGGCGCCCTGGAACTGGTCCTCCTGCCCCAGCCGGTTCACCAGCGATTCCGGCAGCACCTGGGCGTGAAGCAGGGTGTAATTGTCATAGGCAAGGCAGAGCAACGACTTCAGCTCGCCGGTGGCGGGCGAGCTGTAGCTGTGCTCGGCATGCTTCGTCAGCGGCGCCTTCTCCGATTCGCCGCTGCGGGCGTGGGCGTAGGCGTCAACCCAGTGCTCGATGACGTGGCGCTCCGCGGCGGGGCGCTCGAGTTGGGCTCGGTGCCAATCGGCCCCGAGGGTCTGCGAGCAGAGCAGGTCGACGTAGAACTCGTGGTCCGTCTCGTGCGGCGGGCGGAAGGCGACGGTGCTGCCGACCGCGCGGACCCGTTTGCCCTGGGCCTCCCAGATCGTGTCGATCGGCGCCCGGCCGACCAGCAGCCCCCGCTCGTCGCGCTCGCTGCGGAGAGCCGGCGCGCGATCCGAGTCGAGGCAGCACTTCTTGTACTTGCGGCCGCTGCCGCAGTGACAGGGATCGTTCCGGCCCGGTGACGACATCCCCTCAGATTAAGAGACGGCGATCCCCCCGGCCCGAACTTTTCGGCCGGCGCCGAAATGCCGCCCCGAGCGTTCCAACCGCCCCGTTCCGTTTCGGGCACTTCTCGCCAGGAATGCCCGACTCCCTGCATATCGCCGGGAGGTCGCTGGTTCGAGTCTTCGTCCCTGCTGAGAGGAGTACGATGCCCTCTCACCAATGGCGGCAACGGCGGCAACAGAATTCACAGCGGTGCGGCAACACGGCGGCAACAGCTGCAGCTTCTCAGCGGCTCGCGCCAGCGTCGCTGCCGATGTATCGGCCCAGTGTCCTGTTGCCGAAAATGTTGCCGAAATCACGTCTCATGGCCTTGTCACGAACGAGATCGGCTTGCTAGAGCCATACCGCTACGGGGATTCGAACCCCGGTTTCCGGACTGAGAATCCGGCGTCCTAGTCCCCTAGACGATAGCGGCGAGGAAGGGGCATTCTAGCGATACGTCCGACGGTGCTCTTCGTCGGCTGAGGCGCACAATCGTTTTCCATGAATCGAACGTATGTTCGATAGAATATCTGCTCTATGGCCGCCCATAGCCGATACATTGCTGATCTCCGCGGCGGTGGAGGAACTGGCAGACTCGCGAGCTTCAGGTGCTCGTGTCCGAGAGGACGTGGGGGTTCGAATCCCCCCCGCCGCATTTTTCAGGGGTGAGGATGCACTCCAAGGCGACGGTCGAAGAGGCGCTGCGGCTTCGTGACGAGAAGGGCCTCGGGGCTCGTAGGGTGGCGCGACGGCTGGGAGTCCCCGTCGGCACGGTTCGCGATTGGCATGCCGGAAAGCTGCCCTGGCATTCCCGCCCAGCGCCGACTGACGAGAGCGGTCGACCATTGGCCTGCCCAAATTGCCGGCAGTCGATACACAGGCACGGGGATCTTGGATCCGCCTATGCTCATTTGCTCGGCCTGTATCTGGGCGACGGGAGCATTTCGGTCCATCCGCGCGGGGTTTACCGCCTGCGGATCTTCCTCGACAAGAAATATCCAGGGATCGTTGACGAATGCGTCGACTCGATCCGCGCTGTCGCGCCAGATAACAGGGTGCACGTTTTGCTCACGCCCTCGAACTGTTTCTCTGTCTCAACCTATTCGCGATCCTGGCCGTGCCTGTTCCCCCAGCACGGTCCCGGGCCCAAGCACAAGCGGCCGATCTTCCTCGCCGGGTGGCAGCAGGAGATCGCCGAGACCTGGCCCGACTGGCTGATCAAGGGCCTGATTCAGTCGGACGGCTGCCGGTTCGTCAATTCGGGACGCGACGGATGGCGTCACCCGCGCTACGCCTTCTCAAACGTCTCGACCGACATCACGAGCATCTTCTGCTCCGCCTGCGACTGCCTCGGCCTGAAGTGGTCGGCCGCCTTTCCGAAGCGGGAGTCGGCAGCAGTCGCGATCTACGTCTCCCGCAAGGCCGACGTGGCGAGACTCGACGAGTTCGTCGGTCCGAAGCGCTGAGGTCAGGCGGCTTGGGCGACCGTGGCGCGCTGGCCGGCACGCGCTGCGGTATCGACGATCTCGTCGGTGAAGATCGGCCAGAGGGCACGCGGCAGATCGTGGCCCATGCCCTCGACGATGCGCAGGCGGGCGCCGGGGATGGCACGGGCAGTGGCACGGCCGCCGCTGGGGCGGACGAGGGGATCGCGGGTGCCGTGGATCACGGTCGCCGGCAGGCGAATCTGGCGCAGCGCCGCGGTGCGGTCGCCGGAGGCGGTGATCGCGTGCATCTGGCGCAGGATTCCCCGCGGATTGTGCGAGCGGTCGTACATCCGCCCGGCGATGTCGCGCAGTCGCTCCTCATCGGTCGGGTAAGCCGGCGAACCGACCACCGCGAAGGTCCTCAGCACGCGCTCTATGTAGGCGTCGCGACCGCGCGGCGCCGCAGCAAGCATCAGGCCGAAGGCCCGGAAGGTGGGGGTGCCGACCCGGCGACTGCCGGTCGTCGACATGATCGAGACCAGCGAGCGAACGCGCTCGGGATGCTCGATCGCCAGCGTCTGCCCGATCATCCCGCCCATCGAGGCGCCGACCACGTGCGCCGACTCGATCCCCAGGTGGTCCATCAGGCCGATCGCGTCCCCCGCCATGTCCGAGAGCAGGTAGGCGGCGCGGGCGCGGCGCCCGAGGAAGAGGTCGGCGCGCCGCGGAACGCCTGCGTCTTCGAGCGTCGTCGAGTGACCGATGTCGCGATTGTCGAAGCGCACGACGCGGAATCCACGCCCGGCGAGCGCCTCGCAGAATTCGTCGTCCCAGCCAAGCATCTGCGTGCCCAGACCCATGACCAGGAGCAGCGGCTCGGCGCCCGGATCGCCGACCTCCTGGTAGGCGATCTCGATGCCGTTCGACGGCGCCAGGCGCTCTTCGCTCAGCTCGGCCACGGGCGAAGTCTAGCCGGGCTGGCTGATCAGCCAGTCGCTAGGTTGGGCTGATGCGCACCGCGATCGTCTCCGACCTCCACCTCGGCAGCTCCCGCGGCGGCGACCTTGCCCGCGACCCCGAGATCCGCCGGATCATGCTCGAGGAGATCGCCGGCGCCGACCGAGTCGTCCTGCTCGGCGACGCGCTCGAGCTGCGCGAACTGCCATTGGCCCAGGTGCTGGGCGCGGCGCAACCGTTCTTCGAGGAGCTCGGTGAGGCGATGGCCGGCCGCCGAGTCGTCCTCGTCCCCGGCAACCACGACCACCGCCTCGCCGAGCCGCTGCTCGAGGAGGTTGCGCTTGCCGGCGGGCCGCTCGGCCTCGAGCACCGCGCGGTGCCGGCGGGCGAGCCCGCGACTCGCATCGCCGAGTGGCTCGGCGAGGCCGAGCTGAGCATCGCCTACCCCGGCCTCTGGCTGCGCGACGACGTCTACGCGACCCACGGCCATTACATGGATTGCCACATGAGCCTGCCGCGGCTCGAGTGCCTGGCCGCAGCGGCGGCGATCCGCGCCGGCGGACGCCTGCCCGACCCAACCGCGCCCGAGGACTACGAGCGGGTGCTGCGCCCGATCTACGGGCTGGCCTTCGGGCTCGCCGAGGCCGGGCTCTCGGGCAGGGCGACGATGCCCTCCGAGCGGGCCTGGCACGCAATCTCGGGGGGCCGCAACGGCGGCCGCCTGCGCCGGACGGCGACCAGGGCGGCGTTCGCCGCCGGCGTCCCGGGCAGCGTCTGGCTGCTCAACCGGATGCTCCGCGCGGACTTCGACGCCGACCTCTCCCCCGCGGCGATCTCACGCAGCGGGGTCGACGCCGCCGCGGAGCTGAACCGCCGCCTGCGCGTCGAGGCCGCGCACACGATCACCGGCCATACCCATCGCGGCGGCCCCGAAGAGAGAGACCCGGAGTGGCGGGCGCCCGGCGGCGGCCGTCTCCACAACACGGGCAGCTGGGTCTACGCCGACGCCTTCCACCACCCCGGCCGCCCACCCGGGCCCTACTGGCCGGGCACTGTCACCTGGGTCGAGGACGAGGGCGCGCCGCGTCGCGTGCGCCTGCTGCTCGACCGGCGGCGCGAGGATCTCCTGGCGGCGATCGGCCGCGTGGCCCACCCGCCGACGGGCCGATAAGTCAAGCCTGACTTGACTTATCGGCCCGTCGGCGGCTCAGGCCTGCAGCCACTCGGCGATGGTGCGGCCGATCTCGGGGCCGGCGTCCTCCTGCAGGAAGTGGCCGGCGTTCTCGACCGGCCGCGGCGCCGCGAAGTTGAGCTGGCTCGATACCCGCTCGCCGACCGAGAAGGGCAGGATCGGGTCGGAGTCGGCCCAGAGCACGAGCGTCGGCCGCTCGTCGCCGCGCAGCGCGTCCGCCACCTGCCGGCCCTCGGCGGCGCCCGGCGCGTCGGGCTCGGTCGGCAGGATCAGCGGGAAGGCGCGGGCGCCCGCCTTCGACTCGGGAGTCGGGAAGGGCGCGTCGTAGGCGGCGATCACCTCGTCGCCGGGGTCCTCCTTGCAGCCGCCGCGCACGAGCATGCCGATCGGCACGTCGGCGTTGTCGCGGACGAACTCGCGGAAATGCAGCCAGGCCTCGCTCATCCGCTGGTGCCCGGTGAACGGGCCGGTCTCCATGATCACGATGCGCGAGAAGCGGTCCGGGTGCTCGACCGCCAGCCGCAGGCCGATCGGCCCACCCCAGTCGTGCACCACGGCGGTCGCGTCGCGCACGTCAAGCTCCTCGAGCAGCCGCGACATCAGCTCGACGTGACGGTCGTAGGTGTACCAGTCGACCTCGGTCGGCTTGTCGGAACGGCCGAAGCCGGCGTAGTCGGGCGCGATGCAGCGGAAGCCGGCGTCGCGCACCGGCGGGATCACCTTGCGCCATAGGAATGACCAGGTCGGCTCCCCGTGAAAGAAGACGACGGGCGCGCCCTCGCCCTCGTCGAGGTAAGCGAGCCGCAGCCCGTCGATCTCGCGGTAGCTCGACTCGAACGGGAAGTCCGGCAGACCCTGCAGTGCCCCCTCCGGCGTGCGGAACGCGTCCATGGCCGATCAGCCTAGTTCAGCCTGACCGCAACGGTCGAGCCGTACGGCATGAAAACGGCCGCGCGAAGGAACGGCGCACCGCGCAGCGAAGCGGTGCTGGATGCATTCCTCGTCCAATCAATTTCGGCATCAGAAAGGGTTCCCAAATGAACGATGAGAGCACACTCAGCGGTTGGTGGGTGTTCGCCGGCATCCTCCTGCTCGTCGCTGGAGTCCTGAACATCATCTACGGCATCGCCGCGATCGACGATTCGAAGTTCTTCACCGAAAACGTCACCTACGTCTTCAGCAGCCTGCACACCTGGGGCTGGATCCTCCTGATCATCGGCGTGCTCGAGCTCGTCGCGGCCTTCTCGCTCTTCTCGGGCGGGGAATTCGGCCGCTGGTTCGGCATCTTCATCGCCTCGCTGAACGCGATCGGCGCGCTGCTCTCGATGGGCGGCGCCTACCCGCTCTGGTCGCTGGCGGTCTTCGCCCTGGCGATCATCATCATCTACAAGCTCGCGGAGGGGCCGGAAGGCTCAACCGGCTAGTCGACGCCAGCTACGCGTTGCGATCGAAGGCCCCGGGCATCCGGGGCCTTCGTCGTTGAAGGGGACGATGGGGCAGCCGACCCGGATGTCGACTCCAGTCGCGACCAGGGGGCGGCGCGGCGCTCCTCACCCTCATAGACCATGTCGACCCGGCTGAGCCGGTCGTCCCAGGCGCGGCGGCGCTCGTCGAAGAGGATGCCGACGTAGCCGAGCCCGAACGGGATCGCCGCCAGCGCCATGCCGAACAGGCGCCGAACCGAGAAGCGCAGGGACAGCCCGCGTCCGGCGACGTCGAGCCTGATCCCAAGGAAGCGCATTCCCGGCGTCTGCCCGGCGAGCGACCAGAACCCGACCAGGTAGACGGCGCCAAGCGTCAGCCAGGCGGTGGTGCCGATCGCGAGGGCGAACTGGGAGACGCCGCTTCCGTCGCGACTGAAGGCAGAGGCGATCAGGGCGGCGATCGCCGCCAGCCCGGAGAAGCCGAGGTTGATGATCAGCACGTCGAGTCCGAAGGCGGCGGCGCGGCTGACGATGCCGGCGCGATCGGTCGGCTCAGAGCGCCGCCTGCGGAAGAAGATGCGGCGCACGACGCTCTCGACGCCGGCGTCGGCGCGGCGGGTGCCGCTGCCGATCGTGTGGCCGACGTCGGCGATCAGCCCCATGCTCTGGGCGCTGATCGCGGCCCGGATCTCGGGCGCCTCGGCGATGCGCTCGACCAGATGCTGCGCCTCGTCGCTTGCCAGGAGCCGGCGCCAGACGTCGTCGACGAGCTCGCTGTCGAGGGCGTCGATCAGGGCGCGTTTGACCGCGTCGCTCTCCAGGGCGCTGTTCATCGCCTCCTCGACGAGCGGCCCTCTGAGCACGCGCGCGATCGCCCGTTCGACCGCCTCGCTCTCCACCGCGGCCACTATCGCGTCCTCGGCGGCGCTCTCGACCGCGCGGTCCAGCCCCGTCGCCTTGCCGACGCCCTGGGCGCTTCGCACGCCCGCCTCGAGCAGCCGGACGGAGAGCGGCGACGGCCTGTCCGACGGCCCCTCGCCGGGCGGCGTCGAGCGCGCTTGCGGACCGTCGGCCATCGCTGGCGAGTATAGGTCGGCGGTTAGAGCGTGGCGAGCAGGCGGTCGATCAGCTCGACCTGGGCCGGGTTGATCTTCTCCCGCGCCTGTTCAGGCGCGAGCCACTCGGCCCGGTCGACCTCCGGGAACTCGCGCTCCCGGCCCGAGCGCGGCGGCCACTCCATCGTGAAGGTGGCGCTGCGCAGCTCGGCCGGATCGAAGTCTCGTTCGGCAGCCCAGCAGTGCACGAGCTTGCCGCCTTTCTGACGAACCGAGCCCAGCTCGAGCAGGTCGTCCTCGGCGAGGCCGAGGCCGGAGCCGAGCTCCTCCTCCAGCTCGCGCAGAGCGCAGGCCGGCGGCTCCTCGCCCAGCTCGACTTCCCCCTTGGGGATAGACCAGGCGCCGGAGTCCCGCTTGACCCAGAACGGTCCGCCTGGGTGGACGAGGAGAACCTCGAGCGATTCACCCTCCCCGCGGAAGAGGAGAATCCCGGCGCTGGTCGCGGACGTGCTCACAGTCAAGACACTAGCCAGGCAAATCGGCGCGGATTATACTTTGACTTGCTTGAGCAATTGAATATCCGTCCGGAGCCAATAGCCGCACGGCCCCTCCGGACACGTCGGCTCGCTGACCCCGATCGAGAGCAGAGAGGAGATCAGGTGGCGAAACACACGAGCGACGGCAATGAGACGCGGGGGGCGGAAAGCGGCAAAACACAGCGAATGTCGGCGGCGCTGATTCGCGCTCTGGACAATGCGACGCGCCGCGAGGCATTGCGCTTCCTGCAGTGCCCGAAAAGCTCTTCGCCTCGGAGGTCTCCGGCCACCGCCAGATCGTCGCGATCCTCGCCGACACCGAGCAGGACGACGAGTGGCTGCGGCGCTAGGTGAGGATCAGCGGGCGAGAAGGACGATCCGCCGGTGCAGGTGCCGCTTCGCCTGTCCCGGGGGTGTGACCCAGACGTCGACCCGCGCCTTCAGCCGGCGATGGCGAGCGAGCAGCCGCTTGCCCGGGCGGGTCAGCTTCAGCGCCAGGCCGCGCTTGCGTGCCGGGGTCTCGAAGAAGCGGTGCCCGAGCACCCGGCGGCCGTGTTTGGCGACGGCCCAGACGCGGCCGCAGGCGGCCGAGCAGCCGACGACGCCGATCTTGACGATGCGCTTCCCCGCCCGGGCCCGGCGGCGGAGGTGGAGGCGCACCTTGGTGCGGGCCGCGGGCGCCGGGGCCGCGGCGCCGCAGTTCGGGTTGCCGCCGGCCTGCGGCTGTGAGTTGCCCGAGTCGGGCAGGATCGTCAGCTTCAGCGTCTTCACCGCGCCGCCGCTGACCGGCTGGTCGAGCCCGACCGTGACCCGCTTCGAGGCGTCGCTGTAGGGGTTGCCGTAGGAGTCGCTGTACTGGTTGATCACGGCGGCGTACTGCTCACAGGTTGGGAATGGTGAGAGCTCGAGCCGAGCGTCGCCAAAGGCGGGCTGGTTGAAGCCTTTCGGGCACCAGCTTCCCTGTTCGGTGCTCATCGGGTCCGAGCAGAAGGAAAGCGCGTCGTTGCCGTAGCGGCCTCCCCACAGCCCCGTGCTGAAGCCGGCGAGGAGATCGCGGCGGATCGTCCCTTCCAGGTCGTTGGGGGTATGGGCTCCCGTGTAGATGTCTTCGATCAGTTCTTCGCCTTGGACCGTGAACGAGGCGGGGGCGGCTTCGGCCGGGTTGCTCGCGCCCGCGAGAGTGATGGTTCCGTCCGGCCCGAAGGTGCCGGAGTACTGGCTGGTCGTGAACGGTTTGCCGAAGAAGGCGGTGTGCAGCGTGACCGTCTTCCCGCTCAGCGAGCGCACGTATTCGCCGAGGTCCGGGTAGGCGCTCGTGTGCAGCGGCGAGAGCACGCGGATGACGTTGTCGCCGCCGTCCCTGACCGTCGCCTCTACGCCGCCGGGAATCCCCTGCATGGCGGCAAACACCGCATCGGAATTGGCGGCACTCAGCGCTTCCAGGTGTTCTTCGGCTTCGTCGTAGGTGTCGAGGCGCATCCCGATCCCGAACTGGTCGACCGCGGTCAGGTTCGCCACGTCGGCCGCCACCGGGGTGACCGTGAGCTCAGCCCAGTCGAACCGGGTCGGCGAGTCGAAGGGGACGCTCAGGGTGACCCCCGCGCCGTAGGCGATGTAGACACGGCCCGAGATCAGCTTTTCGATCGTCAACTTCCCTTCCGGGATTTCGCTCAGCTTCTTCGGTTCGTCATTGACCATCCCGGGAACGTCAAACGTGCCCGCTTCCCCCGCGACCGTGACGTAGACGTCCTCCGGTTCCCTGCCGCTTTCGTTGACAATCTGAAGCTCCAGCGCCGACGCCGCGGCCGGGAGCAGCATCGCGGCGAAGAGTGCGATCAGCACGAGGGACGGAACGCGACACGAACCCGGCAGGAAGCGCATGCGGCCCTATCGGCCCCGGCCGGTCACAGCTTGAGGACGACGAATGATCTCCTCGGCCACGCATGTGCGTCCCTGGCGGTCAATTCCAGCCGTATTTGTGATTAGACGATTAAACGTTTAATCGTCTAGACTCTCGGGCGATGATCTTCGCCACCCCGCCGATTGCCTCGGAGCTGCAGCGCCGGCTCGATGAGCTGGCAAAGCTGCGCGCATCCTTGGGCGACGAGGTCAGGACGCGCAGTCGCTGGATGGGCAGCCTCAGGCGCGAGGTGCGAGCCCGCTCAATTGCGGGCTCGACCTCGATCGAGGGCTTCAGCGTCTCCCCCGAGGAAGCGCTGGCACTGACCAGCCACGGGCACACCGCCGACAACAGCGATGAGAATCGGCAGGCGGTCGCCTGCTATGCGCACGCGATGGATCATGTCGGCGCATTGGCGCTCGACCCCTCCTTTCGCTGGGTCGACCGGGTGATCCTCGACCTGCATTTCGACGCCTGCCACTTCCAGCACGGCGTCGAACCCGGCCTCTGGCGCACGGGGCCGATCGGAGTCACCGGCGCCGACGGCTCGCTCGAGTACACGGGTCCGGACGGCGATCGGGTCGTCGGCCTGATGGACGAGGCGATCGAGTGGCTGGCCACGGGGGACCTGGAGGTCGACGTCGTCGTGCGGGCGGCGATGGCCCACCTCCACGTCGTTTCGGTTCACCCCTTCCGCGACGGCAATGGCCGCATCGCGCGGATCGTCCAGTCGCTCGTCCTCGCCCGCGCGGGACTGGTGGCGCCGGAGCTCTTCTCGATCGAGGAGTACCTCGGCGACCACACCCAGGAGTACTACGCCGCGCTGCGCGAAACGCAGGGCGGGAGCTACCAGCCCGAGCGCGACGCGAGCGGGTGGGTCTCCTTCTGCGTCGCCGCTCACCTCGCTCAGGCGCGGCAGCGCCTGGCGCAGATCGAGGAGGCCGCGGCCCGCTGGGCGTCCCTGGAAGAGCTGGCCGACGCCCGCGACTGGCCGGACCGAATGGCGATCGCGCTCGAGCAGAGCCTCCTCGGCGGAACCGACAGGGGCAAGTACGGAGAGGAGGCGGACGTGTCGCCGGCCACCGCGAGCGCCGACTTCCGGCGCCTGCTGGACGCGGGGCTCGTGGAGCAGCACGGGCGCGGCAGAAGCACTCGCTATCTCGCGAGCGGACGCCTGCGAGAGGCAGTCGGCGCTCGACTGTGGCTTTGACCCCCAAATACGGGGGTCAAAGCCACAGTCGGCTGAATCGAAGTGAGTCCCTAACCCACCGAGCGCACCGAGAGAGGCGTCGCCTCGACGGCGAAGACCTCCCACTCGTCGGCGACGCCCTTGAGCGTGTGGGTGCCGCCGGGCCGGAACTCGATCCCCGAGCCGCCCGCCAGGTCGCGCACGGTGCGCGAGGCCAGCACCTCGCCCGGCTCGGCGAGCGCCGAGATCCGCGCCGCGACGTGGACGGCGATGCCGCCGACGTCCTCGCCCATCAGCTCGATCTCGCCGGCGTGCAGCCCGGCGCGGATCTCGACACCGAGCGCCGGCATGTCGTCGGCGATCTGGCGCGCGCACTCGACCGCCCGCGTCGGGCCGTCGAAGGTGGCGAGGAAGCCGTCGCCGGTGGTCTTGATCTCGCGCCCGTCGAAGCGCGCCAGCCGCTCGCGCACGAGCGCCTGGTGGTCCTCGAGCAGCTCGCGCCAGCGGCGGTCGCCGAGCTCCTCGGCACGCTTGGTCGAGTCGACGATGTCGGTGAAGAGAACGGTGGCGAGGATGCGCTGCGCCGACGGCGCCGGCCGAGCGCCGGTGAGGAACTCCTCGATCTCGTCCATGCCGTCGTCGCTGCCCTCGCCGCCCCAGGGAAAGTGGTCGGGGCCGGGGAGCTCGACGTAGGTGCTGTCCTCGATCTGCTCGGCGAGCCAGCGGGCCGCCCGGTAGTTGACGGCGTGGTCCTCGCGTCGGTGGATGACCAGGGTCGGGGTGCGGATCAACGGCAGGGCTCCGCGGACGTCGGTGTCGAGGAACATCTCGACCAGCTTCCTGACCCGCAGCGGGCTCGCCGACTGGCGCTCGAAGCGCGCCTGCATCTCGCGCGCCTTGGGGTCGCCGGCGGCGCTCGGAGAGAAGATGTCGAGCGTCGCGCCCTGGCCCCAGAACGGCATCACCAGCTCGTCCTCGGCTTCCAGCACGGCCTCGCGCGGCGGCGCCCAGGGGTAGTCCTCGGCCCAGGTCGAGCGCGCCATCGCCCCCCAGAGGACCAGCGCCGAGGTGCGCTCGGGGTGGGCGGCGGCGAAGAGCATGCACATCATCGCCCCCTCGGACATGCCGAAGAGCGCCGCCCGCTCCGAGCCGGCGGCGTCCATCACGGCGCGCACATCGTCCATCCGCTGCTCGAGCGTCGGCGTCGTTTCGACCGGATCGGAGAGCCCGACGCCGCGCCGGTCGAAGGGGATGACGCGGGCGAAGCTGCCGAGCCGGCGGATGAAGCGGGCCATCGCCGGCACCTCCCAGAGCATGTCGAGGTGGGAGACGTAGGGAAAGGCGACGACGAGGTCGAGGTCCCCTTCGCCGTAGACCTGGTAGGCGATGGCGAGGTCGCCGCTGCGCGCGTATTTTGTTTCCGGCTTCGCTGGCACTGACCGTCACCTTACGCCGCCTGCGCGAACTAATCGACCCTCTGCGGGCGTGCACACCGGCGAGGTCGAGGAGGCGGGGGACGACATCGGCGGCATCGCGGTTCACAGCGCGGCCCGGATCGCCGCCAAGGCCGGCGACAGCGAGGTGCTGGTCTCGAGCACCGTCAGGGACCTGGTGGCGGGCTCCGGCCTCGAGTTCGCCGATCGCGGCGAGACCGCGCTGAAGGGCGTGCCGGGCAGCTGGCACCTGCTCGCGGCGACGACCTGACTTGCGCCCCGAGTCCGTACCGACGCGAGCCGCCGGTCTACCCTCGATACATGAAGGAGACCCTCGGCCCATCCCTGCGCGCCGCGGCGCTGATCGCGTTCATCGTCGGACTGGCGATGCTGCTGCTCAACCCGCCCTCGTTCGCCGGGATCGGTGGCCTGCTGGCGCTGCTGGCGGGGATCGTCGCGATTGTCCTGATCACCGCCTGGGCTACGGTGATGCTGCTCGGCGACGAGATGCCCGAGCGGGAGTTCCGCAAGCTCTCAGACCGCAGCGAGGCACTGGCCAGGCTGCCCCTGCCCGAGCAGCCGCTGAGCGAGTTCGACGAGCTCGTCGTCGAGGCGATCGACGGCCTGCCCGAGGACCTGCGCGAGGTGGTCGAGGGCATCCCGATCCTCGTCTCCCACCTCGGCCACCTGCACCACGCCTACGGCCACTACATCGGCGACACCGTCGCCCGCGACAACTACCGCGACCACATCGTCATCTACCGCGACACGCTCGAACGCGACTTCGGCCACGACCCCGAGCTGCTGCGAGCCCAGGTCGAGCGCACCGTCCGCCACGAGATCGCCCACCACCTCGGCTGGGGCGAGCGCGGCGTCCGCGACCTCGGGCTTTGAGGGCAACGAGCGAAGGAGTCGCCGCCAGATCCATTCTTTTATTCGGTGTTTACGGCCTCTTCACCCGGGCAGCAGGAAGGGACGCAACGCTGTCCCAACCCCGAAAGAAAGGAGCCACCATGCCCCAGCTGCTGATCTCGACCGACCGGCGCGACGAGGACGCTGGCACGGTCGTCTACCGGGAGCGGGTCAACCTCAGCGACCTAGAGTCCGACCACTTCTCGCACCAATTGGTCGAGCGGGTCGGGTGGGCGCTGCACGACGCAAACGAGCTCGAGCACCGTCCCGCGGAGGAGAGGCCAGCGGGCGGCGGCTAGCGCCATGATGCGGGGATCGTGCTCGATCCCCTCCCCCAGAAGACTCCCCAGATCAGGCCGGCGTCGGAGGACGACCACGAGGCGGCCGCCGAGGCCCTGGCGCTGGCGTTCGCCGACGACCCGGCCTGGTCGCACCTGCTGCCCGACCCCGCGACGCGCGCGGAGCGGCTGCTCGGCTTCTTCAGCGCCGAGATCGGCAACCTGGCGCCCGACCTGCGCGAGGTCTGGGTCGCCGAGGACGGCAGCGGTGCCGCGATCTGGGCGCGGCCCGGCCGCTGGCGCGTGCCAACCAGGCGAACCCTGCGCGCCGCGCGGCAGATGACAGCCGTCTTCGGCAGGCGCCTGCCGCTCGCGCTGCGGACCCAGCTGCGCCTCGAGCGCCACCATCCGCGTCAGCCCCACTGGTACCTGCACTACATCGGCGTCGAACCCCGGCGCCAGGGCCGCGGCCTGGGTGCCGCCCTGATGGCGCCGGTCCTCGCCCACTGCGACGAGAACGGTGTGCCCGTGCACCTGGAGGCGAGCACCGAGCGCAACCGCGTCCTATACGAGCGCCACGGCTTCGGCCTCGCCGGCACATTCGGCATGCCCGGCGGCGGCCCGCCCCTGCGCGAGATGTGGCGCGATCCCCGCTGAGGCAGCCGGCCACATCCAGGCGCCACACGACAAGGCGGCTATTCGTCCTCCGGGATTCTGAACCCGATGGCCCGCTTTGGCCGGACGGGCGGGGCGATCAGCTGCCGCAAGGCCTTGAAGACCTCATCCAGTCGTTCATCGTGCTGGCCCAACTTCGAACTCGTATCTCGTTCCAGCTGATCGAGCCGTTTCTCCAGCGCCGCGTAGTCCGCCGCCGCACGACGCAACTCGACAAACGCTCGCATGATCGCGATGTTCACGGCGACGGCCGTCTTGCTCCGGAGAACCGAAGAGAGCATTGCCACGCCTTGCTCAGTGAAAGCATAGGGGGCGTAACGGCGCCCGCCACGGCCGGCGTTTGAGGTCGCAATCTGCGACCTCAAAGCCGCAGCCTCTTCTTGGTTGAGCTGGAACATGAAATCCCCCGGGAATCGCGCCAAGTTCCGTTTCACCTGCTCAAGCAGGCGTTTTGTCTCAACGCCGTAGAGATCGGCCAAGTCTTCGTCGAGCATCACCTGGCGCCCGCGGACGACCAAGATCCGCTTCTCGATGGCTGGGGGTATTTGAACCGCGAGGCGCCTGCACGCATTCGAGCGCTGCACGACAAAGCCCCGGCCGCATAACTCCAAGGAGTCCTAGGCGGGACCGGGGCGTCTTGAATAGCGTAGCGCGATCATGGAGGAGCAACAAGCGCGTGCCTGGCTATCCGAGCCGCGATACATGCGATTTCTCGACGCTGCCAGCGGCGATCACACGCAGGCGGTTGCGCTGTATGAGTGGCATGCCGAGCTCTCCGTCGCATCGTTCGGCTTGATTCACCGCTTCGAGGTGCTTCTGCGCAACGCAATCGACGGGGTGCTCGGCGAGGGCCAGCCGCAGACGCCGATCAAGGACACCTGGTTGCTGGACTTCGAGATCCTCCAGCCCGACGGGATCAAGCAGGTGATCGTCGCGATCGAGCGTCTTGAGAAGGGCAAGCTCGTCACGCGGGGCCGCGTCGTTGCCGGAGTCTCCTTTTCATTCTGGGCCGGACTATTCGGTCGTCGCTACGAGGAGTTGTGGAGGCACCGTCTCCGCGCTGCGTTTCCGCATGAAGCGCTGACCCGCAAGGATCTCAGCGCCCGCATGCGTCGCGTTCAGCGTTTCCGCAATCGCGTCGCACATCACGACTCGTTGCTCGATCAGGATGCTCCGGGTCGCCTCGAAGACGTGCTCGCGATTGCGGGCTGGATCGACCCTGCGGCTCAGGAGTGGCTCGCCCGTCGCACGAACGCACTCGCCATCGCGCAGCAGATGCCATAACCGCCTGGCGAATCCGACTGGGATTCAAGACGAAAGCTTTTGTCTGCGACAATCGGCCTGACCGGACGCGCTTGATGCGAAGCGAGCGGGGTAGCTCGCGTCCCTCGCGAAGGGCATCGACCAATTTCTTGACCGCCACCCGAAACGCGCGTCGCTGCTCACGCGGCAGCCGCCCGAACTCCCGAGCGAAGCTCTGGGACAGCCCGTAGGTGGGGCTCATCAATCGGCCCGCTGTGAAGATGCCGCGCTGAGACGATCGAGAGCGTCGAGGAACTCATCGCTGTCGAGCGGCCGGTCCACCGTCTCGGCAATGACCTCCTCGACGGTCTCCGGGACGAGCACCAGGGAGCCGTCCCGGCGTCGCTCGGAGACCTTGTAGCGACCAAGCCGCCCACCGGCGGCATCTGCCGCCGTGATGTCCACAACGAGCATCTTCATCCCCTCCAGTGTCCCAGGCGCTTGACCCAGAAACAAGTCGAACGACCAGAGCATGCCAGATAGACCGGATGCTGTTGTCTGCAAAATCGGGGAGACAGGATTTGAACCTGCGACCGCTCGGCCCCCAGCCGAGTGCGCTACCAGACTGCGCCACTCCCCGTGGGTGGCCTACATTCTGGCGCATCCCTGCGGCGGTAGCTCAACGGTAGAGCCTCGCCCTTCCAAGGCGATGATGCGGGTTCAATTCCCGTCCGCCGCTTCCCCGGGCCGGGGTAGCGACGCTCAGGAGTCGTCGGCGCCGACCCAGGCCTCGGCGGCGGCTCGCTCCGTCACCGGGAAGACGCGAACCTCGGCGGGGATCGTCCAGCCGAAGGCCCGGATCATGTGGCCGATCCACTCGGCGTCGGTGACCACGGCCATGCGCTCCCAGGCACGGAGGTGCTCGAAGCCCAGCTTCGTGTCCTCCCACATCGCGCCCGGGCTCATCCCCTCGAAGCGCTCGCCGAGGACGTAGAGGAAGCGAATCCCCTCGCCCTCCTTCAACGCCGCCTCGACAGCGGGGATGAGAACCTTGGCGTAGTCCTCGGCGCTGACCTCGCCGACGGCCTCGAAGCCGACGACGCCCTCGGGAAGTCCCTCGATCGTCTCGATCATCGGCGACGACCATAGCGGCTCGCGGCGGTCCTCTAGTCTCGGCCGGAGCGATGGCCTCCTGTACGCACCTCGACAGCGTCCGCGTCACCGAGCTGCCAGCCTCGGTGGACGGCTGCGAGGAGTGCCTGACCGCGGGCGATCCCTGGCTGCACCTGCGCATCTGCCTCGAGTGCGGCAAGGTGGGCTGCTGCGACGACTCGCCCAACCGCCACGCCAGCGCTCACGCGCAGAGCAGCGGCCACCCGCTGATCCGCTCGCTCGAGCCGGGCGAGATCTGGTCCTGGTGCTTCGTCGACGGCTTTGGCCTGGTGATCCCCGAGGTGCAGGGAAAGACGCGCATCCCGCCGTCGCCACTGGGACGGGGCATCTAGCCGAATCGCTCGACCCAGCGTCGCCGCCACCCGATGAGCACGCCGTCTTCCCACAGGGCCAGGCCGGCGCCGAGGGCGATCCCCGCCGCCGCCAGCAGAGAGAGGACCATCGGCAGCTGGACCGTGCCTACGAACTCGACGGGGACGTCGATCCCGACGCTTACTTCGCTGCCGAAGTCGGGCGGGACGACGATCCGGAAGAGGATCAGCAGCGCCGAGATCGCTCCGAGGGTGGCGACCACGGCGTTGACCGGGACGGGGGGCCTGTGGATGGCGTCAAGGAGACGCAGCAGCGCAACGGCAATCGCGGCGACGACCGCCAGCAGGAGAACGATCGAGATGACCGAGAGCGCCTCCCAGGCGCTTTGTCCAGCATGACCTGTCGCAAAGGCAATAAGCAGGTTGTTGTAGCCGGATTCCCCGACCACGTCGAACCAGTCAAGCGACATGAGGATGTAGAGCAGAACCCCCGAGACGGCCGCGATCCGCTCACCGCTGCTGACCCTGTCCAAGTCCACCATCGCACGGGCGGGGCAGCTAGGACTCGCCGAACGGATCGAAGAGCTCGACGCCGGTCCTCTCGACGTCGGCGACGTTGCGAGTGGCGAGCGTCAAGCCAAGGACCTTCGCGGTCGCGGCCAGGAGACCGTCGACGACAGGCAGGGGGTCGGGCGCGTTCATCCTCCCCCACTCCTCGGCAATCGCCCGGTCGACGGGCAGGATTCGGTCGCGGTGGGCCTCGCTCAAGCGAGCGAGCCAGCTGTCCAGAGCGGCACCCGAATCGGGGTCGCGGCGACGCACGCTCTCCACGCCACGGCGAATCTCGCCGAGTGTCAGAACGCTCAGGTAGATCTCCTCCTCGGCGAGGCCGGCAAACCAGGAGGAGACGTTGCGGTTGGCTCGCTCTCCCTTGCGCAGCTCGGAGATGACGTTGGTGTCGAGTAGGTAGCTCAAAGCTCGACCGCGCGACCGCGGTCCTCGGGCCGCTCGAAGTCCCGATCCTCTCCTACGGCGGGCATCGAGAGCAGGAGCTCCTTGAGGGACCGCGGCGGCCCTCCGGGCCCCAATGCCTCGCGGAGGATTTGCCGGTGCTCCTCCTCAGCCGAGCGGCCATGGCGAGCGGCGCGTACCTTCAGCTCGCGTACGACCTCGCTCTCTATGTCGCGGACCAAAAGCTGTGCCACGGTGATAGCAATGATAGCACTCACTGGACGCCCCAGCCTGAAGGTCGATCTCCGTCGATTCGCGTGGCTTCACCGAATCAACACCCGCCGATGAGCCAAACCGGTTCACGGGGAAACACCCAGAAGCTCGACGGACCGCTACCGTCGCGCGGCTGACGTGAAGACGTAGCGCCGCTTCCAAACCCCTCGCACCTGGTATTTCTCGACCTCTCGCAAAACACCGAAGTTCGCCAGGCTTGTCATGTGGTACGAGATGCCCGGCAGGTTGAGTTCGCCGTCGAAGACCTCAGCCAGTTCCGAGGCCGCGAGCGGCTGGGCGATCCAGCGCATCGCTTCGAGTATCTGCACCTTCGTCGGGTGCACGAGCAACGCGACGATTGCCTGCCAGTCAAGGGCAGGCCCGGCGTCACAGGGTTGGGGGTGATGTTTTGGCATGGCGGCACAGCGCGTCCCAGGGCAGACAAGAGCCGCATTGACAGAATGCCGCCCTGGGACGCCCCAACCGAAACCGCCGGTTGCTCGTGCTGACACGGAGGCGGTTATCTGGTTTGGATTAGTGCAGGGTTCCAGATCGTAACTCCTGGGTCTATCCCTATTTCTCGAACCTTGTTCGCTGGCTATTCAGCGATTTGTGATGCAAGGCGGCGACCCCGCCTGCGCCCGGCGCGGCTGCGGATGAAGCTCATCGAAGCCACGATCAAGGACAGCGGCGTCTCGCCGGATTCGGCCATGCGGTTGGCGGAGCGGGCCTCGATATCCACGATCCGTTCGTAGGATTCGGTCTTCTCCTCCGCGATTTCCCGCTGGCCTTGGGCATCGACGCTCAGGGCGCGCCACCCCAGCCAAAGGTGCTCGTCGTCATCCAGCTTCCGCGCTCGGAACGCGGAGAGCACCTCGGCCATGATGGCTTGGATGATGATGCCCATGATCCGGCGACGGGTCTTCGTCGGCAGGGCGCGCGCTTCCTCGTCGCTCAGAAACGGTCGCTCGACGGCACGGTAGAAGTGCTCGTTGGCATTGCGGGCAGGCTCGATGCCGACGAATTCGATCCCGCCGTTGTCGAGCAGGTATTTGATGTGGTTCCCGACCCGGCTCACCGTCGTGCCGATCATGCGGGCGATCTCGCTGGGACTCGCTGGGCCATCGTTGAGGATCGCGAGCGCCTCGACCCTGATTCAGTGCGAGAGGTTGCTCGACACCGCTTCGTCGGCGGATCGCTCCTGCTTCCTTACGGCCTTGGTCATTCCCGCTCCTCTCCCAGATCAGTGGTCATTGGTTAGTCAAGGGAGGCAGAGCATAGGCCGTTTTCAGGCGGCCGGACTTCGCCGCACACGATCTGCGGAATACTCAGGAAATCCTTAGCATTCACCTCTCGCGCCCGGCTCGGCCGGGCTGATGGGCGAAGGGAGGTGAGCCGACATGACGATCAGCAAGGTTGCTGCGACGACGCCGCTGCTACACGTGCTCAAGCACAACTAGCCAGGATGCCGGAGGCGGAGCCGGTTTTTGAGGGGGCGAAATCGGTTCCGGCCCGGCTACTGGCTCCCAAGGATTCGGCCCGCTTGGTAGAAACATGAGCGGGGCAGCTAGGACTCGAACCTAGAATCGCCGGTTTTGGAGACCGGTGCCTTAGCCAGTTTGGCCACTGCCCCAGGGTCAGGCATCGTAGCGACCGACTTGGGCACGAATGCGGGCGGAGGGACTTGAACCCCCATGGGCCGGAGCCCACCAGGTCCTAAACCTGGCGCGTATTCCAATTCCGCCACGCCCGCACGGTTTGACGTGGTCTCGTCTTAATACGCGACCAACGGGCCGCGTCTCTCCTAGATTCTATGATCGCGGAGTGGCGGTTGGAGAGGTCAGGCCGGGTTATGAGCTTTGGCGGCCAAATCGGGAGAAGGCCGAGTCGGTCACGACCAAGTTCGTGCTCGTGCTGCTGCTCGCCTCGACGGCGGGCGTCGCCGCGGTCGTCACGATCGCCGGCTTCTCGCTGCTGACCGGCGGCAGCGGCATGGGCGTGATCTGCCTGATCTTCGCCGCCCTCTACGCCTTCTTCGCCTTTCTCGTCTTCCGCTGGAACCGAGGCATCCTCCCCGTTGCCGCGGCGCTTTCGACGATCCTGGCGATCCTCTGCGCCGTCGGCGCCGACAGCTGGTTCGCCCGTGACAAGGCGGGCTTCGAAGAGGCGCTGCTGCCGACGCCCCTGATCGGCACCCTCGTCGTGGTCCTCATCCTCCTGCAGCTGGTGACGATCGCAGTCGCCCTATACGCCTTCAACCAGAACTGGCACGTCGAGGAGGAACGACCGATCGGCTCGGGCGAGGACTACGGCGCCGGTGCTACGCCTGAGGGCGGCGCGGCGCTGCCGGCCTGAAACGAGGGAGAAAATGCCGGAGGCGGGAGTCGAACCCGCACGCCCTTTCGGACAATTGATTTTGAGTCAATAGCGTCTGCCATTCCGCCACTCCGGCGCTGACCAAAAAGATAGAGCGGTCGGAAGCGCGGCGCGCTGCAGCGTCGCAGCGGTGCGCCACACACGACTAGACTGCGCCGGCGCATGCGCATCCACCACCTCAACTGCGGATCGTTCTGCCCCCACGGGAGGCGGCTGATCAACGGGGACGGCGGGCTGCTCAGGCGGGCCGAGATCGTCTGCCACTGCTTGGCGATCGAGACGGCCGACGGGCTCGTCCTCGTCGACACCGGCTTCGGCATGGAGGACGCCCGCAATCCGCGGCAGCTCGGCACGACTTTCCGCCTGTTGATGGAGCCGAAACCGGCGGTGGAGACCACCGCTTTGAAGCAGCTCGAAGCGCTCGGCTTCGAGGCCGGCGACGTCAAGCACCTCGTCGTCACCCATCTCGACCTCGATCATGCCGGTGGGCTGCCCGATTTCCCCGAGGCGGAGGTCCACGTCTTCGCTCCGGAGCTTGCGGTCGCGCTCAACCCGCCCCTGAGCGAACGGCTGCGCTACATCGGCGGCGCCCACTGGCGCCACAACCCGCACTGGGTCGAGCACAACACCGGAGGCGACGAGTGGTTCGGCTTCGAGAGCGTCCGAATCCTGCCCGGCCTCGACATCGAGGTGCTGCTGGTGCCGCTCGTCGGTCACTCGCGCGGCCACACCGGTGTCGCCGTCCGCAACGGCGACGGCTGGCTGCTGCACTGCGGCGACGCCTTTTTCAACGCCGGCGAGATGGCGACGCCGCCGACGTGCCCGCCGATGATGTGGGTCTTCCAGCGGCTCGTCGCCTCCGACCGCGCCGCTCGCCTCAGCAACCAGGAGCGCCTGCGCGAGCTGGCGCGGACCCACGGCGACGAGGTCACCGCCTTCTGCGCCCACGACCCGAATCAGCTCGAGCTGATTCGAGCGCGGGCGGCCGGCGCCGCGACGGCGTGAGCGGCGCCGCGGCCGAGAAGCTCTGGGAGCCCTCGGCCGCGCTGGTCGAGCGCTCGCGGCTGCGCGAGTACATGCGCTGGCTGGAGGCCGAGCGCAGCCTGCGCTTCGAGAACTACGACGAGCTCTGGCGCTGGTCGGTCGACGACCTCGAGGGCTTCTGGTCCTCGATCTGGGACTACTTCGAGGTACGGGCCGACGGCTCGTTCGAGCGCGCCCTCGGTCGGCGCGAGATGCCGGGCGCCGAGTGGTTCGCCGGCGCCAGCCTCAACTACGCCGAGCACGTCTTCGCCGGCAAGGACGACGCCGCCGAGGTGGCGATCCTGCACGCCTCCGAGCTGCGCGAGCTGAGCGAGCTGAGCTGGGGCGAGCTGCGCGCCGCGGTCGCGGCGACCGCCGCCGGCCTGCGCGCGCTCGGGGTGCAGCGCGGCGACCGCGTCGTCGCCTACATGCCCAACGTCCCGGAGACGATCGTCGCCTTCCTCGCCGCCGCCAGCATCGGCGCGATCTGGTCGAGCTGCTCGCCCGACTTCGGCCCGGCCAGCGTGATCGACCGCTTCGCCCAGATCGAGCCCAAGATCCTCTTCGCGGTCGACGGCTACCGCTACGGCGGCAAGGACTTCGACCGCCGCGAGACCGTCGCAGCTCTCCAGGAGGCGATGCCGAGCCTCGAGCGCACCGTCGTCCTCCCCTACCTCGACGCCGACCCCGACCTCTCCGGGCTGCGCGATGCGACGACCTGGGACGAGCTGCGCGCCCCCGGCGAGGGCGCCGAGCTGACCTTCGACCGCGTTCCCTTCGACCACCCGCTCTGGGTCCTCTACTCCTCGGGCACCACCGGGCTGCCGAAGGCGATCGTCCAGTCGCAGGGCGGCATCCTGCTCGAGCACCTGAAGAAGCTCAACCTCCACGTCGACGCCCATCCCGGCGACCGCCTCTTCTGGTTCACGACGACCGGCTGGATGATGTGGAACTTCCTCGTCTCCGGCCTGCTCACCCGCGCCGCGATCGTCCTCTACGACGGCAACCCTGGGCATCCCGACATGGGCGCGCTCTGGGACCTCGCCGAGCGCGCCGGGGTGACGATGTTCGGCACCAGCGCCTCCTACGTCGCCGCCTGCATGAAGGCGGGGGTCGAGCCGGGGGCGGGCCGCAACCTGAGCCGGCTGAAGGCAGTCGGCTCGACCGGCTCCCCCCTCTCCCCCGAGGGCTTCGACTGGATCTACGAGCAGATCGGCGCCGACACCTGGCTCTTCTCGACCAGCGGCGGCACCGACCTCTGCACCGCCTTCGTCGGCGGCTGCGTCCTGCAGCCCGTCTACCGCGGCGAGCTGCAGGCGCGGGCGCTGGGCGCCGCGGTCGAGGCCTGGGACGAGGACGGCAACGCCGTCGTCGACGAGGTCGGCGAGCTGGTCGTCACCGAGCCGATGCCCTCGATGCCCGTCTCCTTCTGGGGCGACGACGCCGAGCAGAGCCGCTACCGGGCCAGCTACTTCGAGCACTACCCGGGCGTCTGGCGCCACGGCGACTGGATCGAGATCACCTCGCGCGGCACGGCGGTGATCTACGGCCGCTCGGACTCGACGATCAACCGCTCCGGCGTGCGCATGGGGACGAGCGAGATCTACCGCGCCGTGCTCTCGCTCGACGAGATCGTCGACGCGCTGGTCGTCGACATCCCGCGTTCGGGGACCGAGGGCTGGATGCCGCTCTTCGTCGTCCTCCGCGACGGCGCCGCGCTCGACGACGCGCTGCGCGCCGAGATCGCCCGCCGCGTGCGCGAGCAGTGCTCGCCGCGCCACGTCCCCGACGAGGTCTACGCGATCGCCGAGGTGCCGCGCACGCTGAGCGGCAAGGCGCTCGAGGTCCCGGTCAAGCGCATCCTGATGGGTACGCCGCCCGAGCAGGCTGCCAGCCGCGACTCGCTCGCCAACCCCGCCGCGCTCGACTGGTTCACGGAGTTCGCCGCCTCAATGTAGCGGCGCCGAGCGCGAGCAGGAGGACGGTCGCGCCGGAGATCACGGCGACGTCGAGCGTGCCGCGCGGCCCGAGCGTCCCTTCCGTGGTGACGTGGTTGAGCGCCTCGAAGGCATAGGTAAGCGGCATCGTGTCGGAGATCACCTGCAGCACCTCCGCCATCTGGTCGCGTGCGACGAAGAGGCCGCAGAGCAGCAGCTGCGGGAAGACGATCGCCGGCATGAACTGGACCGCCTGGAACTCGGTGCGGGCGAAAGCGCTGACGAAGAGGCCGAGTGACATGCCGAGCAGCGCATTGCCGACCGCGAGCGCGACGACGGCCGCGGTCGAGCCGGCGACGTCGAGGCCGAGCAGGCCGAAGGCGACGGCGCTGGTCACGCTCGCCTGGACCACGGCAAGCGCGGCGAAGGCGATCCCGTAGCCGAAGAGCAGGTCGAGCTTCGCCAGGGGCAGCGACATCAGCCTCTCCAGGGTCCCGGTCGTGCGCTCGCGCAGCATCGTGATCGAGGTGACGACGAACATCGTGCTGAAGGGGAAGAGGCCGACCAGCGGCCCGGCGACGTGCTGGAAGGTCTCGGGGTCCTGCTGGTAGGCGCCCTTGAGCAGGGTCAACAGGAAGGGCGGGACGGCGAGCAACAGCGCGATCGTGCGCGGATCGCGGCGCAGCTGGGTGAGCACGCGCAGCGCGGTCGCCCAGGTGATCCGCGCGCTCACGCTCCTCCCCCCTCCCGCTCCTCGATCAATGCGAGGAAGGCCTCGTCGAGGTCGTGCTGGCCGGTGCGCTCGCGCAGCGCGTCAGGCGATTCGATCGCCAGCAGGTCGCCGTCGCGCATCAACAGCAGCTCGTCGCAGTGCTCGGCCTCCTCCATCACATGGCTGGAGACGAGCAGCGTCGTCCCGGCCGCGGCGAGCGAGCGGAACGTCGCCCAGAGGTCGCGGCGCAGAACCGGGTCGAGGCCGACTGTCGGCTCGTCGAGGACGAGGACGTCGGGCTCGCCGAGCAGCGCCGTCGCCAGCGAGGCGCGGGCGCTCTGACCGCCCGAGAGGCTGGAGACGACCTGGTCGGCCTGCTCACCGAGGGCGACCGTCTCGATCGCGGCGTCGATCCGCTCGTGGCCGACGCCGAGCACGCGGGCGAAGTAGCGCAGGTTCTCGCGCACGCTGAGGTCGCCGTAGACCGATGGCGCCTGCGTCACGTAGCCGACCCGTGAGCGCAGCTCGCGCGACCCGGCCGGCTGGTCCAGCACCGCGATCCGCCCGCCGGCGACGATCTGCACGCCGACGATCGCCCGCATCAGCGTCGTCTTGCCGCAGCCGCTCGGCCCGAGCAGTCCCGTCACCCGACCGGCCGCGACCTCGAAGTCGATCCCGTGCAACACCTCTCGCCCACCCCTGCAGACGACGAGATCGCGGCCCTCGATCACGCGGGGGTGACGGGGTTGCGGCGCTCGGCGAAGGAGCGATCCTTGCTCGCGGCGAGCGCGAAGCGGCGGATCAGCTCGGCGCGCAGGTCGGCCGGATCGACGACGGCGTCGACGACCAGCTCGGAGGCGAGATGGAGGATGTCGATGTCCGCCGCGTACTCCTCGCGCTTGGCGGCGACGAAGGCCTCGCGCTCGGCCTCGTCCTCGATCGCCTGGATCTGGTTGTAGAAGACGGCGTTGATCGCGGCCTGCGGGCCCATCACGGCGATCGAGGCGCTGGGCAGGGCGATGCAGCAGTCGGGCTCGAAGGCGGGCCCGGCCATCGCGTAGAGACCGGCGCCGTAGGCCTTGCGCACGATCACCGAGATCTTCGGCACGGTCGCTTCCGAGACGGCGCTGATCATCTTCGCGCCGTGGCGGATGATGCCCTGGCGCTCGACCGCCGAGCCGATCATGAAACCGGGCACGTCGGCGAGGAAAAGCAGCGGCACGTTGAAGGCGTTGCAGGTCTGGATGAAGCGCGCCGCCTTGTCGGCCGAGTCGACGAAGAGGACGCCGCCGGTGTGCTTGGGCTGGTTGGCGACGACGCCGACGACGCGGCCGTCGAGCCGCCCGTAGCCGACGATCAGCTCCTTTGCCCAGCGCTCGTGGACGGGCAGGAAGCTGCCGGCGTCGAGCAGCGAGTCGAGCAGCAGCTCCATGTCGAAGGGCCGGTTCTCGTCGGCGGGGACGATCTCGGCGATCGGCGTGTTGGAGGCGGGCTCGGCGACGGGCGCGACCGGCGGCTGCTCCCGCCAGTTGCCCGGCATGTAAGACAGGTAGCGCTTGGCGAGGTCGATCGCCTCCTCGTCGCTGCGAACGAGGAAGTGGCCGCAACCGGAGACGCCGGTGTGCATCCTGGCGCCGCCCATCTCCTCCAGCGTCACCTGCTCGCCGATCACCATCTCGGCCATTCGCGGCGAGCCGAGGTACATCGAGGCGTTGCCGTCGCGCATGATCACGACGTCGCAGAAGGCGGGGATGTAGGCGCCGCCGGCGGCGCTCGGCCCGAAGAGCAGGCAGACCTGCGGCACCTGACCGGAGAGCCGCACCTCGTTGTGGAAGATGCGCCCGGCGCCGCGGCGGCCGGGGAACATCTGCACCTGGTCGGTGATCCGCGCCCCCGCCGAGTCGACCATATAGACGAGGGGAACCTGAAGGGAGAGTGCCCGTTCCTGGATGCGGAGGATCTTCTCGACCGTCTTCGGACCCCAGGAGCCAGCCTTGACTGTGGGGTCGTTGGCCATCAGGGCGACGCGACGGCCGTCGATCGTCGCCTGACCGGTGACGACCCCATCAGCGCCGAGTCCCTCCTTCTCCCAGTTGGCCAGCGCCCCCTCCTCGGCGAAGGAGCCGGGATCGACCAGCCGGGAGACCCGCTCGCGCACAGGCAGCTTGCCCTGCTCGGCGGTCTTCTCGTGATGGCGCTGCGGTCCACCGGCAAGGGCGGCCTCGAGCGCTTGCCTGAAGTCCGTCACGCCAGGAGCCTATTCGTCCCGCCCGCTTCCCCGAACTGCATCAAATTCCCTATCTGCCAGATAGGGAATTTGATGCAGTTCGGCTAGGGGTGCCAGTCCACGGGACCGGCGCGCAGCACGTGCGAGCCGAGCGGGCGACCCAGCGCCTCCTGCGCGGCGCGCGAGGCCTCGACCAGCGCGGGCAGGTCGATCCCTGTCTCAACCCCCATCTCGTGCAGCATCGAGACGACATCCTCGGTGGCGACGTTGCCGGTCGCGCCGGGCGGGACCGGACAGCCGCCGAGCTCGCCGAAGCTCGCCTCGAAGGAGTCGACGCCGGCCTCCAGCGCGGCGAGCACGTTGGCGAGTCCCTGGCCGCGGGTGTTGTGGAAGTGGGCGGTCAGCTCGATACCGGCGAGCCACTTGCCCGCCATGGCGAAGAACCCGCCGACCTGGCGCGGGTTGGCCATCCCGGTCGTGTCGCCGAAGCCGATCTCCTCGCAGCCGGCCGCCGCCAGCCGCTCGGCGATGGCGAAGACGCGATCGGGCGGCACCTCGCCCTCGTAGGGACAGCCGAAGGCGACCGAGATCACGCCCTCGCAGCGCAGGTCCGCCTCGCGGGCGATCCCCACCGTCCGCTCCAGCCCGGCGAGCGACTCCTCGATCGTCCGATTGACGTTCTTGCGGTTGTGCGTCTCAGAGGCGGAGACAAAGACGTTGATCTCATCGAAGCGCTCGCGCAGCGCCAGCGCCCGCTCCAGCCCGCGCTCGTTGGGGATCAGGACCGAGAAGGCGACCCCCTCGCGCCGCTGCACGCCCGTCAGCACCTCCTCGGCGTCCGAGAGCTGCGGGATCACGTCGGGGCGCACGAACGAGGTGACCTCGAGCCGTCGCAGCCCGGTCGCCGAGAGCATGTCGACCAGCCGGATCTTCTCCGCCGTCGGGATCGTCTCCGGCTCGTTCTGGAAGCCGTCGCGCGGCCCAACCTCGCGGATGCGAACGGCTTTCGGCAGCTCGGTCACGCCCGCAAGCTTATGCGGCGCCGAGTCGCCTCCAGGACCGAGAGCACGTGCTCGGATTCGTAACGCACCTGCTCATGCGTGAAGCGAAGGTTGGTGAGTCCCGCGGCGGTGTGCGCCTGATCGCGGAGCCGATCGCGCGCCTGCTGGGCGGGTGTGCGGTGGTATTGCAGCCCGTCCGTCTCAACCACCAGCCCGAGATCGGGCCAGTAGAAATCGACCTCGTATCCGTTGACCCACTGTTTCGTCTCGGGCAGTGGCAGGCCCGCTCGCTTCGTGAGCGGAAGGAACATCCGCTCCAGCTCGGAGCGGGTCAACCTGAACGTGCGCCGGTCGAGCAACGCGCGGAGCGGCCTGACACCCGGCTCGCAGCGGTGAGGCTGGAGCTCCACTCGCAGGGTTGGGGGATCGATCAGACCGAGACGATCGGCCTCGTTGACCGCTCTCTCCACGACGCGCGATTTGAGAATCGCCGCGAGGTCGACGAAGGTTCGGACCAGGCTGGTGACCCGAATGCCCTCGCGGCTCAAGACGTCGCGATCCGGCAGGGTCGGACGCCGGTAGACGCGGATGCCCGACCTGCGGTGCGGCGAAGCAGTGCGCACTGTGACTTCGATCTCGTCGCCCTCGTCGCCTATCCCCCAAATCGCCGCCGCGCTGCGGTGACTGAGCATGGCGTCGGGATCGCAGGCGAGCACCGCCGCCATCCACTCCCCCTGTCGGCTCAATTCCCGTCGCCCGACCGCGTAAACGCCACTCGTCACCGGGTGCAGTCCCCCTCGCTCGATGCGGTGCTGGATCGCTCGACGACTCAGCCCCGCATCGAGCAACTGCCGACGTGACACGACGCCATGCTGCGCCTCGGCGAGCTCCCAAACCCCCCGCCCCCCATTCGCTGCGTGATCGATCGAGCACATCCCAGTGTGCTCAATGCATCGAGCGGCGAGATCTCTCCGGGGTGGAGTGCGCTATTTGCGAGAAAAACGACCGCTGAGCTATCCCCGCCGGGGATCAGACCATGCCGAGGCCGCCGGAGACGCCCAGGGTCTCGCCGGTGACGTAAGTGGCGTCGTCGGAGACGAGGAAGGCGACCGCGGCGGCGACCTCCTCGGGCTGGCCGAGGCGGTTCATCTGGGTCGCCGAGCGCATCGTCTCGATCACCTTCTCGCCGATCTCGCCGAACTCCTTGGCGCCCATCAGCAGCGGCGTCTCGATCGGGCCGGGAGCGATCGAGTTGGCGGTGACCCCGTAGCGGGCGTTCTCGCGCGCAATCGCCTTCATGAAGGCGACGACGCCGCCCTTGGTCGCCGAGTAGACGGCCGAGCCCTTGGAGCCGACCCGGCCCGCCTCGGAGGAGATGCTGAGAATGCGGCCGTACTTCGCCTCCTGCATCCCGGGCAGCGCCGCGTGGGTGCAGTTGAAGACGCCGACGAGGTTGATCCCGATCAGCCTCTGCCACTGCTCGGGGCTGGTGTAGGTGAAGAAGCCGAACTCATCGGTGCCGGCGTTGTTGACGAGGATGTCGAGGGTGCCGCCGGCCGCCTCGACCGCGGCTCGGGCGGAATCGAGACTGGTCACGTCGAGCTCGAGCGCGTGGCCGTTGACCTCACCGGCAACCCGCTCCGCGCCGGTCGTGTCGATGTCGCCGACCCAGACCTCGGCGCCCTCGGCGGCGAGCCGCGCGGCGATCGCGGCGCCGATCCCGCTCGCGGCGCCGGTGACCAGCGCCTTTCTCCCCTCCAGTCTCATCGGGCGGCAGCATAGACTCACGAGCCCCGTGGCGGACCTCCCCACCATCCCGATCGTCGGCGGCACCGGCGCCCTCGGCGCCGGCCTCGCCCTGCGCTGGGCGCAGGCCGGAGCGCCGATCGCGATCGGCTCGCGCTCGGCCGAGCGCGCCGAGGAGGCGGCTACGAAGCTGCGCGAGGCCGTCCCCGGCGCCGAGGTCCGGGGCCTGCTCAACGAGGACGCGGCGCGCGCGGCGGAGATCGTCTTCCTCACGGTCCCCTTCCGCGCCCAGTCGGAGAACCTCAACAACCTGCGCGAGGCATTGCGGCCGGGTCAGATCCTGGTCGACTGCACGGTGCCGCTCGCCGCCGCGGTCAGTGGCAAGGCGACGCGCTCGCTCGGCGTCTGGCAGGGCAGCGCCGCGCAGCAGGCGCAGGAGATGGTCCCCGAGGGGGTCACCGTCGTCGCCGCCCTGCACACGGTCGGCGCGCCGACCCTCGCCGACCCTGACACCACGCTCGACGAGGACGTGCTCGTCTGCGGCGACCGTAAGGCCGACAAGGCGCGGGTCGCGAAGCTGATCGAGCTGGTCCCCGGCCTGCGCGCGGTCAACGCCGGCCCGCTGGAGATGGCGCGGATCGTCGAGCAACTGACACCGCTGCTGATCTCGGTCAACGTCCGCTACAAGGCGCACGCCGGAATCAAGCTCACCGGCCTCCCCGACGGCGACCACTGGGAGTAGCCGGGTGCGGGTGGCGCTGCTCGCGGGCGGGACCGGCGGCGCCAAGCTCGCCGCCGGCATGCAGGAGGAGATCGGCGCCGACCTCTCGGTGATCGCCAACACCGGCGACGACATCGAGACGCTCGGCGTCCACGTCTCCCCCGACCCCGACCTGATCACCTACTGGCTCAGCGGCGAGATCGACGAGGAGCGCGGCTGGGGCCTGCGTGACGATGGCTTCACCGTCTTCGAGCGCTTGACCAAGCTCGGCGCCCCCGCGTGGTTCGGGCTCTCCGACCGCGACCTCGCTGGCTGCCTGTACCGGCGCCAGTTCCTCGACGAGGGCGGAAGGCTCACCGACGCCCAGGCGCAGATCGGCCGCGGGCTCGGAGTGAAGGCAAAGGTGCTGCCGATGTGCGAGGCACCGGTGCGCACGCAGGTGCAGACGGCGGCCGGCCGGCGCGCATTGCAGGAGTACCTGATCGTCGACCAGGGCGAGCCCGAGGTGCTCGGCGTCGAGCTCGAAGGGGTCGAGAAGGCCGAGCCGACGGCCGAGGTGCTGGACGCTCTGCGCTGGGCCGAGGCGATCGTGCTCGGCCCCTCCAACCCGGTGATCAGCATCGGCCCGATCCTCGCAGTGCCCGGCATGACAGAGGCGATCTCGGCCTCCAGCGCACCGGTCGTCGCGGTCAGCCCCTTCGTCGCCGGCAAGGTCGTCAAGGGACCGACCGAGCGCTTCATGCAGGGCCTGGGCCGCCCCTCGACCGCCGCCGGGGTCGCATCCCTCTACACCGGCCTGCTCGACGGCATGGTCGTCGACGAGGACGACCCCGATCCGCCACCGAGCGACATCCCGACCCTGGCGACCAAGACCCTGATGGAGGGCGCCGCGGGCCGCGCGCGCCTGGCGCGCATCGTGCTCGACTACGCGGCTAACCTCACCCCCGGTTGAAAGCCACCGCAGTCCTCCCCGTCAAGCGCTTCGGCGCGGCCAAGCAGCGGCTCACCGCCGGGCTCGGCAAGGAGCGCCGGGCGGAGATCGCCGCGGCGATGCTGGGTGACGTGCTCGAAGCGATCGGCGAGTCGCATCTGATCGAGCGCACGATCGTCGTCACAAGCGAGCCGCGCGCCGCCGAGCTGGCAACGGCGGCCGACGCTGAGATCGTCCCCGACCCGGACGAGGGCGGCCATTCCGGCGCGGCAGTCGCCGGAGTCGCGCGCGCGATCAAGCTGGGCGCCGCCTGCACCGTCCTCCTCCCGATCGACTGTCCGCTGCTCGACCCGCGCGAGCTCGAACGACTGCTGACCGGGATGCCGAACCGGTTCGTCGGCATCGTCCCCGATCGCCACGGGACCGGGACCAACGCCCTGGCGCTGGCGCCCCCCGACGCGATCCGGCCCGCCTTCGGCGAGGGCAGCTGCGCCCGCCACGTCGCCGCCGCGCGCGAGGCCGGCGTCCCCTATGCGGTCGAGGAGCTGCCGTCGCTGGCGCTGGACCTGGACACCCCAGCCGACGTGATCGCCTTGACGCGGGTGCTGGAGGGCGACCGCGGCCGCGCTCGGCGCACCGCCAAGGCGCTGGGAATATGAGCCTCCCACCCCTTCCGGTGCGCTTTATCCCCGTATATCCGGGGAAAGGCGCACCGGAATGAGTGATGTGCGGGTGATTGCGGTGCGGGGCTTGCCGGAGGTTGCGGCCGGCGACCCCCTCGGTGAGTTGATCGCAGCGCACGCCGAGATCGAGGCCGGTGACGTGGTCGTCATCTCCCAGAAGATCGTCTCCAAGGCGGAGGGCCAGGTTCGGCGACTCGATTCAGTTACAGCCGGAGCAGAGGCACAACGGCTGGCTGGAAACCTAGGCAAGGACGCAGCCTTGGTTGAGCTGATCCTGCAAGAGAGTGCCGAAGTCCTACGAGCCGAGCGGGGCGTCCTCATCACCGAAACACACCATGGCTTCGTCTGCGCCAACGCGGGAATCGACAGCTCGAACCTCCCCGAGGACGACACGGTCTGCCTGCTCCCCGAGGACCCGGACGCATCGGCCCGTCGCATCAAGGCTGAAGTCGAGGGGGTCGGAGTCGTGATCGCGGACAGCTTTGGACGAGCGTGGCGTTTGGGCCAAGCTGAGGTAGCAATCGGCTGTGCTGGGCTCATGCCTCTCGATGACTGGAGAGGTCGCGCCGATGCCGAAGGGCGAGAGCTAGAAGCAACCCTGATCGCGATCGCCGACCAGGCCGCAGCAGCTGCCGACCTGGTCCGCAGCAAGGACAGCCGCGTCCCCGCCGCCATCGTCCGCGGCCTCTCCCGCTTCGTCATTGAGGACGACGGCCCCGGCGCTGCGACCCTCCGTCGCCCCCGCGACGAAGACCTCTTCCGATGACGTGCCGGTCCCCAGGTGCCTTTTTAGGCACCTGGGGACCGGCACGTCCCTCAGCGGATCTTGAGGACGGCGGCGCCGCGGAGCTCGCCGGTGCGGATCGAGTCGAGAGCGTCGTTGGCGGCCTCAAGCGGATGCAGCTCGACCTCGGTCCGAATCGGAACCCGCGACGCGAGCGCCATGAACTCCTCGCCGTCCTCGCGGGTCAGGTTGGCGACCGAAGCCAGCGACCGCTCTCCCCATAGCTGCTCATAGGGAAACGAGGGGATGTCGCTCATGTGGATGCCGGCGCTGACGATCCGCGCGCCCTTGGCGCTGGCGCGCAGCGCCGTCGTCATCAGCGCCCCGACCGGCGCGAAGACGATCGCGCCGTCGATCTCCTCCGGCGGCGCCTCCTCCGAGGATCCCGCCCAATCCGCCCCCAGCTCGCGCGCGAACGCCTGCGTCTCCTCGTCGCCGGCGCGGGTGAAGGCGAAGACGCGCCGGCCCTGGTGCGCCGCGACCTGGCAGAGGATGTGGGCCGAAGCGCCAAAGCCGTAAAAGCCGATCCGCTCCGCGTCGCCGACCAGGCGCAATGCCCGGTAGCCGATCAGCCCGGCGCAGAGCAGCGGTGCCGCCTGCTCGTCGGGGTAGCCCGCGGGAATCGGGAGGCAGTAGCGCTCGTCGGCGACCGCCAGCTCGGCGTAGCCGCCATCGAGGTCGTAGCCGGTGAAGCGAGCGCGGTCGCAGAGGTTCTCGCGCCCGCTGCGGCAGTAGCGACACTCGCCGCAGGTCCAGCCGAGCCAGGGGACGCCGACGCGTTCGCCCGCGGCGAAGCGCTCGGCCCCCTCCCCCACCCCGACCACGGTGCCGACGATCTGGTGACCCATGGCCAGCGGCAGCTTCGGCTCGCGCAGCTCGCCGTCGGCGATGTGCAGGTCGGTGCGGCAGACGCCGCAGGCGTGGACGGAGAGCAAGACCTGGCCAGCCGCCGGCCGCGGCTCGGCAAGCTCAGCCGGCCGCAGCGGCCGCAGCTGGTGCTCGAGGACCATCGCTCGCATACGTCTCGATGATCTCGTACAGCGTCGTCCGCTGCGCCGGTTCACGCCCAGCCGCCCGCGCCGCCGCGATCAGCTGCTCGGGCTCGAGGCGCACGCCGTGCTGGGAGCCGGCCATGCGCGAGATGTTCTCCTCCATCAGCGTGCCGCCGAGGTCGTTGACGCCCCAGCGCAATGCCTCGGTCGCCGCGTCGAGGCCCATCTTCACCCAGCTCGCCTGCAGGTTGGGGATCGTCCGCCCCAGCGCCAGGCGGAAGGCGGCCGTGTGCTTGAGGTTCTCCGCCGCCGAGATCTCCTCGATCCCGTGCGTGCGGCCGAGCATCGTGTTGAAGGGGATGAAGCTGAGCGGCACGAACTCGGTGATGCCCCCGGTGCGCTCCTGCAGGGCGCGGACGACGCGCATGTGGCGGGCCAGCTCGCGCGGCTCCTCGATGTGGCCGAACATCACGGTCGAGGTCGAGCGGAGGCCCGCTCGGTGGGAGGCCTCGATGATCTCGATCCAGCGCGCCACCGGCAGCTTGTTGGGCGAGATCCGCTGGCGGACGCCGTCGTCGAGGATCTCGGCCGCGGTCCCCGGCGTCGAGCCGAGGCCGCACTCGATCAGGAACTCGAACACCTCAGCGGGCGAGCGGCCCGAGCGCTCGCACATGAAGTGGACCTCCATCGGCGAGTAGGCGTGCAGGTGCAGCTGCGGCGCCACCTCCTTCGCCAGCCGCAGCCAGTGGCCGTACTCCTCCAGCGTCAGGTCGGGATGGATGCCGCCCTGCATGCAGATCTCGGTCGCGCCGAACTCGACCGCCTCGCGCACCCGCGCCGCGAAGTCCTCCTCGGAGACCTCGTAGGCGTCGGGCGAGCGCCGTCCCTGGCCGAAGCCGCAGAAGGCGCAGCCGACCGTGCAGATGTTGGTGAAGTTGATGTTGCGGTTGACGACGAACGTCACCCGCTCCCCGGCCAGCTCCGCTCGCAGCTCGTCGGCGGCGACCCGCATCTCCTCGATCGCCTCGGGCCGCGTCTCGGCGAACAGCGCGGTCAGCTCGTCCTCCGTCAGCTCCTCGCCCTCGCGGCCCTTGGCGATCGCCCGCTCGGTCAAGCCCGCAGGCAGCCTCTCCTCGCTCCTCCGCCCGGACCCCTGCCTCGGGATGAAGCTCCAGTACTTCAACTTGACGACGTCGAGCACCCCCTGCTCCATCCAGGCGGGATCCATGTACTGCGGGTAGACGCACAACCGCTCCGTCAGCGCATACCCCCGCGGCGCCAGCTCCTTGCGCACCTGGTGCGGGCTGGGAAACGGCTCCTCCGGAGAGATGTGATCGCCATTCGCCGAGAGCCCCCCGAGATCCGTCGCCCCGGCCTCCACAAGCTCCCCCCAAGCATCGGAGAGGTTGGGAGGAATCTGGATGCCGACATCCGGCATCAAGCGCTTGCACTCAGCAATGAGCTGCTTGATCTCCTCGACGGAGACCTCGCTTGCCCAGGCGGGGAGGGAGGGCGAGGGCCCCTCCGAACGAGCCTCCACGGCTGTTGCTCGGGCGGAGGGGTCCTCGCCCTCCCTCCAGCGCTTCAGGGAAGCGGCATCCGCGATATCAGCCACTTCAGCTCCGTAGTACCGCGGGTGGGGGACGAAGTTCTGCAGGATCACCTCTTGCAGGTGCCCATAGCGCTCGTGGAGCTCAGCCAACGCCTCCAGCGATTCGACCCGCTCCCGCTCGCTCTCCCCGATGCCGACGAGGATGCCGCTCGTGAAGGGGATTTTGAGCTCGCCGGCGAGCTCGATCGTCCGCAGGCGTTGCGCGGGGTGCTTGGTCGGGGAGCCGGCGTGAACCGTCTCCATCAAACGCTCGGAGACGGACTCGAGCATCAGGCCCTGAGAGGCGGTCACCTCCCGCAGGCGAGCGAGGTCGTCGCGCTCGAGCACGCCGATGTTGGTGTGCGGCAGGAGGCCGCGTTCGAGGCCGCGCTCACAGGCCCAGACCACGTAGGACGTGAAGTCGTCGTGCCCCCACTCGGCCAGCTTGGCGGCGACGACCGGGTTGACCTCCGGCCGCTCGCCGGTCAGGACCAGCAGCTCCTTCGCATTGCGCCGCAGCGCCTCGTCGAGCAGACGCTCGACCTCCTCGGGCGCGCGGATGTGCGCCTGATGCGTCGCGAACGCGCAGTACTTGCAGTAGCACTGGCACGTTCGCGAGAGCGAGAGCGTGTAGTTCCGCGAAAAGGTGACCCGACGCATTCGCGGGAAGCTACCGCACGCGCCTCGGAGTCCCGGCGCGTGCGGCGAAGGGCGGAGTGGCGCCCGGAGGAGCTAGGCGGTCTTGATCCGCTCGGGCGACTCGGTCGGCGGCTTGCCGCCCGGCTCGAGCACGTACTTGAAGACCGCGGCGGCGAGCAGCGAGCCGACGATCGGCCCGAGCAGGTAGGGCCAGACGCCGGCGAAGCCGCCCCAATCGTTGGCGACGAGCGCCGGGCCGAACCAGCGGGCCGGGTTGAACGAGCCGCCGGTAAGCGGACCGCCGACCATGACGATGAAGCCCAGCGTCGTGCCGATCGCCAGCGGCGCCCACTCCTTGAAGCTCTTTTTCGAGAAGACGGCGGCGAGGATCACCAGCACCAGGCAGAAGGTGCCGAGCGCCTCGACGACCGCCCCCTGGAAGGCGCTGCCGAGCAGGTTGCTCACTTCGGCCGCGCCGTAGTGCACCGCGCGACCCTCGTCGAGCAGCAGGCCCTTGCAGAGCAGCGCACCGAGCACGGCGCCCGAGAGCTGGGCGAGCATGTAGATGACCGCGTCGATCCCGGCGATCCGTTTGATCGCCCAGGCGGCGAGGGTGACGGCGGGGTTGAAGTGACCGCCGCTGACCACGCCGAACATCACGATCAGGCCGAAGAGCAGGAATGCGTGGACAAGGCCGATCACGGCGAAGTCGGAGCCGAAGCTGGCCTGTTCGCCGGTCGAGACGAACAGCACGACGACGCTGGCGATGAAGAACACCAGCAGGAAGGTGCCAATCAGCTCGGCAAGGTATGCCGAAAGTCCTCTTTCCTCCACTCTGCTCTCCTCCTACCTGTAGCTGAATCGTTCGACGTGGCGGCGCCAGTCTAACCAGATCGTCAGAGCGAATATGCTGCGCGCCTCAATGAGGGTGGTCACCGCGCTGCTGGCGGCCGTCCTGCTGGCGGCCGGCAACGGCGGCTGCGGCGGGGACGGCGCTGAACCGAGCGCGCCAGTCGGCGCGACGCTCGTGCTCGATTTCATCCCCAACGCCGCCCACTCCGGCATCTACGCGGCGCAGCGCGAGGGCTTCTATCGCGACGCCGGCCTGAAGCTGACGATCCGCCAGCCGGGCGAATCGACCGACGCGCCGAAGCTGCTCGCCGCCGGCCGCACCGACTTCGCCATTCTCGACATCCACGACCTCGGCATCGCCCGCGAGCGCGGCCTCGACCTCGTCGGCGCGATGCCGATCGTGCAGCGCCCGCTGGCCGCGGTGATCGTCGACGCGCGCAGCGGCGTGACCCGGCCGCGGCAGCTTCAGGGCCACCAGGTCGGCGTCACCGGATTGCCCTCCGACGAAGCCGTGGTCGACTCCGAGGTGAGCGCCGACGGCGGCGACCCTGCTCGCGTCAAGCGGGTGACGATCGGCTTCAACGCCGTCTCCTCGCTCGCCGCCGGGAAGGTGGCGGCGGCAACCGGCTTCTGGAACGCGGAGGGAGTCACCCTCGAACAGCGCGGCGTGCCGATCCACGTCTTCAAGGTGAACCGATACGGCGCGCCGCCCTACCCCGAGCTGGTGCTCGTCGCCTCACGCGAGACGATCCGCAACGACCCGGATTTGGTCGGGACGATGGTCGAAGCGACCAGACGCGGCTACGAGTTCGCGGTCGCCCGCCCGGGCCGCGCCCTCGCCGACCTGCTCGCGTCGGCGCCCGGCCTGGAGCGCGCCGACCAGGCAGCTCAGATGAGGGCGCTGCTGCCCGACCTGCGCCCTGCCCCGTTCGACCAGAGCGTCCTGCGCGCCTGGGCCCGATGGGACCTCGAGCACGGCCTGCTGGAAAGGCCGCTCGACGTCGATGCCGCCTTCGACGAACCCTGACCCGCGACGCCGCCAGATACGCTTCGCCGGTGAGCCTTGCAGCCGACTTCCAGCAGGCCCTCGACACGCTGCCGCCCGACTGGACCGACCTCGAGCTGGATCTGCGGATCGAGGACGAGAGCCGCTACGTCGACACCGCCGTCGCGCTCAGCCAGGTCAACGCGCGGCCCTACTCGAAGGCCGACTGGGACTGGCGTCTGCTCGTCGCCCACAGCTTCGGCCACGCGGCCGCCCCGGAGACCGTCAAGGGCGTCCTCGCCAAGCTCGACGCCGACGGCGTTCGCGGCGAGATGGCCGTCCGCGAGGTGCGCGAGGGCCGCGCCGAGGTCGTGCAGATGTGGGGCCGGCCGGAGAGCGTGCGCGAGGAGCTGCGCCAGCGCCGCTCGCTCTAGTGGCGCGCATCGTCGCCATCTCCACCGACCTCCTCCTGGGCAGCAAGGTCGAGGCGATGCTGAAGGCCGCGGGTCACGAGGTCACACTCGCCCCTTCCGTCCCGCCGCAACTCGAGGATGTCGACCTCCTCGTAGCCGACCTCGACGCCGAGGACCCAAGAGCTCTCACCGAACCCGGCATCCCCGTCCTCGGCTACTACTCGCACGTAGACGTCGAGGCCAAGAAAGCCGCCGAAGCCGCCGGCATCGACCTCGCCATCCCCCGCTCTCGGATGGCCAGAGAGCTTCCAGCCCTAGCAGCCGAGCTTCTTCAACGCTGATCCCTCAGACGATCAAGTCAACAATGAGGAAGACGTTCAACCCGATGATCAGCGCCGCCAACGCCCCCGCAACCGCCGTCAGCCACCCGGGATTCGCAAGCGACCCCATGATGTCTCGCCGCCGGGCGATCATCAACAGCGGGACCAGCGCGAAGGGGATGCCGAAGGAGAGGACGACCTGGCTGAGCACGAGCGCGTCGGTCGGGTTGAAGCCGACGGCCAGGACGAAGAGCGCCGGCGCGAGCGTGATCGCGCGCCGCAGGAAGAGCGGGATGCGGCGGCGGATGAAGCCCTGCATGACGACCTGGCCGGCCATCGTCCCGACCGAGGAGGAGGCGAAGCCGGAGGCGAGCAGGGCGATGCCGAAGACCGCGGCGGCGTTGCCGGAGACCAGCGTCTTCAGTCCGTCGTAGGCCCCTTCGATGCTGTCGATCCCGGTCAAACCGCTTTCGTGGAAGAGCGCGGCGGCGACGATCATCATCGAGAGGTTGACCAGGCCGGCGAGCGAAAGGGCGATCACCACGTCGACCTTCTCGAAGCCGAGGATCTTCTTCTTCTCGGCGTCGTCCCGGCCGACGATCCGTCGCTGGGTCAGCGCCGAGTGCAGGTAGACGACGTGCGGCATCACGGTCGCGCCGATGATCCCGGTGGCGAGCAGGATGCTCTCGGTGCCGGCGAAACCGGGCACGACAAGGTGCTTGGCGACTTCGCCGCCATCCGGCGCCGCGTCGATCAGCTCGAAGACGAAGGAGGCGACGACGACGCCGACCAGGGCCGTGATCCCGGCCTCGAGCCGGCGGAAGCCCATCTGCTGCAGGGCGAGGATCGCGAAGGCGCCGGCGCCGGCGATCAGGCCGGCGGGGAAGAGTGGGATGCCGAAGAGCAGGTTGAGGCCGAGCGCGGCGCCGACCACCTCGGCGATGTCGGTCGCCATCGCGACCAGCTCGGCCTGCAGCCAGAGCCCGATCGAGGTGCGGCGCGAGAAGGTCTCGCGGCAGAGCTCGGCGAGGTTCTTGCCGGTGGCGATGCCGAGCTTCGCCGACTGAGTCTGGACCAGCATCGCGATCAGGTTGGCCGAGAGCACGACCCAGAGCAGCAGGTAGCCGAACTTGGCGCCGCCGGCGATGTTGGTGGCGAAGTTGCCGGGGTCGATGTAGGCGACGGCGGCGATGAAGGCCGGGCCGAGGAAGGGCCAGACGCGGCGGGCGCCGCGGCTGTGGCCGTCGAGCGAGCGGCGCGCGGCGGCGGCGACCGCGGCCTCGCCGGGGAGGACGTCTTCGACGGTCGCTTCGCTGGCGGGCGGGGGCGGCGGCTTCACGTCCGCGCCTCCTCCGGCGGCGGCAGCAGGTCCGGGCCGGGGATGGGCGTCCCGTGCGGATCGTGGCTCGGCTCTCCGAGCTTGGCGGCGATCAGCAGCTCCAGCTCCTCGGAGATGTGGTGCTCGAGCACCTCGGCCTCGGCATGGACCTGGTCCTCGGGCATCCCCAGCGCCTCGGCGAGGTAGGTCTCGATCAGCCGGTGGTGGCGGATCACCTCGAGCGCGACACGCTCCCCGGCGGGCGTCAGGGTCACCCCCCTGTATGGGATGTACTCGACAAGGCCGAGGCCATCGAGCTTCTTCAGCATCGAGGTCGCCGTGGCCGGGGCGACGCCAAGGCGGTTGGCGACATCGCCGTTGAGGACCGGGCCTTTGCGCTGGTGCGAAAGGGCGTAGATCGCCTTCGCGTAGTCCTCGATGGCTTCAGAGGGTTTAGACATGGCTAAAGAGTTTAGACATATCTAAAACGGAATTTCGGATAAGCGTTTTCTTAGACTTGAGCTGTGGCCGAGACGATCACGGTGGAGCTCGATGCGCAGTACAGGCAGCTGAAGGAGGAGTGCGGGCTGCTCGATCGCTCGGATAGGGGGAAGCTGCTCGTCGAGGGCGCGGAGGCTGGCGAGTATCTGCAGGGACAGCTGACGAACGACATCGAGGGACTCGGGGTTGGTGAGGGCTGTTACGCGGCGCTGCTCGACCGCAAGGGGCATATGCAGGCGGATATGCGAGTCCTCAACTGCTCCGGTGCGCCTTTCCCCCGATATGCCGGGGAAAGGCGCACCGGAACGGAGGGGGACGGGGTGTTTTGGCTGGACACCGAGTCAGTGGCGCTGGAGGCGGCGCGGCGGCACCTGCAGACGTACAAGATCGGGCGGGAGGTGGAGGTTGAGGACGTGACGGCGGAGCGGGCGATCCTGGCGCTGGTCGGTCCCCGGGCCGCCGAGATCGCCGGCTCGCCGCCGCTGCCCGAGTTTTCCTCCGTTCCCCACACCGTCGCGGGGGTCGAGTGCGTCGCGGTCGGCACCCGCGACGGGATCGACCTGATCGCGGCGCGCGAGGATGCCGAGCGACTGCGGACCGCCCTGCTCGAGGCCGGCGCCGCCGAGGTCTCTCCCGAGGCGGTGGAGATCCTCCGCATCGAGGCCGGCGTGCCGCGCTTCGGGGTCGAGATGGACACGGCGACGATGCCGGCCGAGGCAGGGATCGTCGATGCCGCCGTCGACTTCGAGAAGGGCTGCTACATCGGCCAGGAGACGGTCGCCCGTCTCCACTACAAGGGCAGGCCCAACCGCCACCTGCGTGGACTGCGACTGAGCGCCCTCGTCCCCAGCGGGACGACGCTGGCGCTGGGCGAGAAGGAGGTCGGCCGCGTCGGCGGCAGCTGCGTCTCCCCGGCCCACGGCCCGATCGCGCTCGCGATCGTGCGCCGCGAGGCCGAGCCCGGCGCCGAGCTGACCGTAGGTGAAGATGGCGTTACGGCTCGCGTGATCGACCTGCCGTTCGTCTAGATTCCGCCTCGATGGGTCTCGGCGGAGGCAGATTCCTCGCAACGGGCTGTGCGCTCGCCGCGCTGGCCGCCGCGACCGCCGGCTGCGGCGCCGAAGAGACCGCCAACGAATCGCGCCCGCAACCGCCGACCCGGGTCAGCGTCGCGATCACCCCGACCTCGATCACCGTGCGGCCGGCGCGGATCGCGATCGGCCCCGAACCGACCCAGCAGATCCCCCAGAACCAGCACGCCGGACAGCCTCCGATCCGCTCGGACAAGCCCCTCGACGTCGTCTTCGTCGCCGCCAACCTGACCGACTTCGACTCCCAGCTCGAGATTCGCGGCCCGAAGAACGCCAAATCGGACCTGCTCGTCGCCAACGGCAACGGCTCGCTGCAGACCGACCTGCCGACCGGCGTCTACCGCATCAGCGCTGCCGACATCCCAACCGCCAGGCCGGTTCGCTTCGTCGTCGGCCCCTACCGCACCTCCTCGCAGAACGACGTCCTGCTGCCGTAATTAGCGGCCTTCGACAGCTTCGGCTCCGTCTGGACCGGGCGTCAACATCGGTCGGGTGACCGTAGTCCTCGCCATAGCAGTGCTCGCCCTCGCCGCCGCCGTCGCCTACCTGGCGACGCGCCGCGCGCCCGAGCAGGCTCCCGTCGACCACGGGCCGGCGATCCAGGAGGCGACCGCCAAGGCCGTAGCCGATCTGCTGCGGGTCAACGAGGAGTCGCGCAAGGTCGACGCGCAGGCAGCTGAGGCGGCGCTGCAGAAGCGCGAGGCCGAGTTCAAGCGCCTGACCGAGCCGATCGGCAAGAACCTCGAGCGGATCGAAAAAGAGGTGACGACGCTGAGCCGCGATCGCGGCAAGGCCGACGAGGCTGTGCGGACGCTGCTCGACGAGATGAAGGCCGGGCTCGGCGACCTCGGCACCCAGACCGGCACCCTGGTCAAGGCGCTGCGCCAGCCGCAGACGCGCGGCAAGTGGGGCGAGGTGCAGCTCAAGCGTTGCGTCGAGATCGCCGGCATGACCGAGCACGTCGACTTCGAGCTGCAGCAGACGATGAGCGACGGCGAGACCGTGCTGCGACCCGACGCCGTCGTCATGCTCCCCGGCAGCCGTCGCGTCGTGATCGACTCCAAGGTGCCGCTCGACGCCTACCTCGAGGTGCTCGAGGCCGACGACGACGCGACCCGCAAGGGCGAGCTGATCCGCCACGCGCGCCAGGTCCGCGACCACATCACGAAACTCTCCTCGAAGCGCTACCAGGACCAGTTCGAGGGCGGCGAGACGCCCGACTTCGTCGTCTGCTTCATGCCCTCCGAGGCCGCGCTGCACGCCGCCTTCGAGGCCGAGGCCTCGCTCTACGACTACGCGCTGGAGCAGAAGATCCTGATCGCGACGCCGACCACTCTGGTCGGGCTGCTGCGCACGGTCGAGCTCGGCTGGCGCCAGGAGCAGATCGCCGAGCAGGCGCAGGAGATCGCCGCCGCCGCCCGCGAGCTGCACAGCCGCACCGGCTCATTCCTCGAGCACTTCGCCAAGGCCGGGCGCCAGCTGAGCTCGGCGACGAAATCCTTCGACGACGCGGTCGGCTCGCTGGAGAGCCGGATCATGCCCCAGCTGCGCCGGATCGAGGAGATGGGCGCGGCCTCCGGCAAGGAGCTGGAGGAGCCGCGCCGCGTAGACCGCGCCGTGCGGCCGGTTGCCGAGGAGCTGAAGGAGCTCGAGGCGGCAACCGAGGCAGAGGCGGCCTGAGGCGAGTCCGACTAGGATTCGCCGCCCGCCTGCAAACGACCCCGCGGAGGATCTTCTCTTGGCCGTAGACACGAGCGCAGTCGCGAAATTGGACGTCGAGCCCGGCACGCTGCCGGAGACGATGGCGGCGTGGGTGATCCGCCAGGAGCGCGAGGGGGAGCCGACCGACGCCTTCCAGCTCGAGCAGATCGAGGTGCCCGAGCCGGGCGCCTTCGAGGTGGTCGTGCGGGTGATGGCGGCCGGGGTCAACTTCAACAACGTCTGGGCGGCATTGGGCAAGCCGGTCTCGGTCTTCGGCTACGGCGACCACCCCGAGTACGGCCACCACATCGGCGGCTCCGACGCCTCCGGAATCGTCTGGAAGGTCGGCGAGGGCGTCACCCGCTGGAAGCCGGGCGACGAGGTCGTGGTCCACTGCAACCAGGCCTCCTACGAGGACGTCGAGGTGCACGGGCTCGACCCGCTCGCCGCGCCGAGCCAGAAGATCTGGGGCTACGAGACGACCTGGGGCTCCTTCGCCCAGTTCACCAAGGTGCAGGCGCAGCAGCTCCTCCCCCGCCCCCAGAACCTCTCATGGGTCGATTCCTCCGCCTACGGGCTGACCTACTTCACCGCCTACCGGATGCTGATGGACCAGTGCAAGCTGCAGCCCGGCCACAACGTCCTGATCTGGGGCGCGGCCGGCGGCCTCGGGGTCTTCGCCGTGCAGCTCTGCAAGGCCGCCGGCGCCAACGCCGTCGGCGTCGTCTCCTCCGCTGAGAAGGGCGAGCTGGTCAAGCAGCTCGGCGCCGTCGACTACATCGACCGCAACGAGTTCGGCGAGATGATGCGGACCGACGAGAACCTCACCGACCCGGCCGCCGACAAGGAGCGCTTCAAGGCCTCGCGCGCCTTCGCCAAGCGGGTCAAGGAGATCCTCGGCGACGCCCCCGACATCGTCTTCGAGCACGTCGGCAAAGCGACCTTCCCGACCTCGGTCTTCGTCGTCAAGCCGTTCGGCAAAGTCGTCATCTGCGGCGCCACCTCGGGCTTCCAGCTCGACTTCGACGTGCGCTACCTGTGGATGCGCCAGAAACAGATCATCGGCTCCCACTTCGCCAACGCGTACGAGTGCATGCGCGCCAACCAGTTGATGGCGGAGGGCAAGGTGCGGCCGGTGATCTGGAAGACGATGGGCTTCGAGGGTGTCGCCGAGGCGCACCAGCTGCTGCACGAAAACAAGCACCTCGGCAAGATCTCGATCCTGGTCGGGGCTGAGTCCGAGGATGAGGGCAAGAATGCGGACGGCCCGGGCGCGATCCGGGCGGAGGTGGGAGCGTAAATGGCTGAGATCTGCGTACTCGACTGGCACGTCGCCCCCTTCCGGGCGGACCGTTTCCTCGACCTCTGGGAACCGGCGGCGGCAAAGATGCCCGCCTTCGGCGCCAAGAGCTGGTCGCTGACCCGCTCCAACGACGACCCGCTGTCGATCCGTCAGACCTCGGTCTGGGAGAGCCGCTCGGACTTCGAGCGCTACTGGTTCTCGGAGGAGATCGAGGCGGCGCGCACCGCGGCGATCGACCTCTACGACCTGCCGATCCTGCCCACCTGGCACGAGCTGATCGCGGCCGAGTAGGGCGCCGCCGCGGGCGTCCAGCCGGTCAGCGCACCTGCCAGACGAAGCCCGCCGGGCTCTTGTCGCGATTGCCGGCCGCGTCGATCGCGAAGACGCGGAGGACGTGGCGACCGCGCTTCAGCTTGCGGAAGGTCGTCTTGGCGCGGCACGCCTTGTAGCGGCGCCGGTCGAGCTTGCAGCGGAAGCGCACTCCGGCCTCGTTGGCGGCGAAGACGAAGCGGGCGACGTGCTTGCGCGTCTTCTTCGGCGGGTGCTTCTTGATCCGGGTCCGCGGCGGGGTCGTGTCCACCGGTTCTTCTTTCGGAGACGGTTCTTCTTCGGTCGCGTAGACCGCTTCGTAGGCAGTCGATTTTTTGGCGAGCACCGAGTGGCTGCGAGCCCCGCCGTCCGACCATTTCTGCCAGTCGTAGGTCTTGCCTTCGAGGACGGCAGTCTGAGGTGCCGCGATTGCGATGTTCGAGCCCTCGATCGCGGTCAGGGTGAAGGGCGCCGGCTCAACGTCCAGGCCCGCCGTCAATTCGATGCCCGGTGGATTCGACTCCATCGCCAGTTCGACCGTGCGCGGATTGATTTTGATCGTTTTGCTCGCCGCGAGCCCGCGTTTGTCAGAAGCGGTGAGGGTGATTTCGATGTAGGAGGGGTAGTCGTGTTCGGGTGCCAGGAAGCTCGCTTCCTTGAGGCCGGCGAAGACCTGCAGCGGGTGCTTATGGCAGTTTTCAGGTTCCAGCGGGTTCGGGCAGTGGGCAAGCCGCGTGCTCCAGTAGAGCGAGAGCCCCGGGAGGCTTTTTTCTTCGAAGTATTCGCGCGCCGAGCCGATCAGGGTGATTTTCTGACCCACGCCCCATGTGGATGTCGGTTTCGGCGCTTCGATCACCGGTTTCGGCGGTTCGTCGCCGGGATAGAGGGTGATGCGAGCGACGCTGTCGAATTTGCCGTCGCTGACCCGCACGGCGACGGCGACGTTTTCCGCTTCCGTGTATTTGACGGTCTGCGTTTCGCCGCCTTTCACCTCAAAGTTTCCGTCGCCGTCGAGGTCCCATTCGAATTCGAGCGGTTCTTCCGCCGGGTCGCTTGATTCGGAGGCGTCGAGCTGGAATTCGTGTTCGACTTTCGGCGAGTACTGCGCGTCGGCGGTCAACCTCGCCGTCGGGGCGCCGGGAGCGTAGGTCACCCGGTGGATTGCGCCGGGACCGTATTCTTCGTCGCCGAAGAGGCTGGCGTAGTAGAGCGCCCCGTCCGGCCCTTCTTCGATGTCGACGCCGGGGTAGATCTGGCCCTCGCGCATGAAGCGTTCGGTCGTCAGCGGGTCCGGCCTCCCGTCTTCGCCTGGGAACATCACGTACATGCAGCCCCGCACGGCGTCGGAGAAGAAGAGGGCGCCTTCGTATTTGGCCGGGAACTGTTCTCCCTCGTAAAAGGAGACGCCGCCGATCGCCGAGCCGCTGGCGTAGGAGCATTCGTCGCCAGGGACGATCTCCTGCTTGTGGCTGTAATAGAAAAACGGCAGCGAGGTCGAGTTGGGCTCGCCCGCATAGAGGTTTTCGCAGACGGTGAATTTCTGCGGCGCGAAGAGGAACTGGTGCACGGGCCCCTCGTAGCAGGGCCAGCCCGAGTTGTAGGCGGTTTTGGGCGGCGCTGCGAAGCGGTCGATCTCCTCCATCTCCGAGGAACCGACGTTGTCGACGTAGAGTTCGCCAGTCACCGGGTCGGCGGTGAAGCGGAAGGGGTTGCGGAAGCCGTAGGCGACGATCCTGCGCGTGTTGGCGTTTTCGCTCGACGCGAAGGGGTTGCCCGGCCAGGCTTCGCCGGTGTCAGGGTTGATGCGGATGATCGAGCCGTCGAGGTTTTCCAGATTCTGCGCGCGCAGCGCCCCGCCTTCGGCGGTGGGCGGTTCCAGTTTTACCCCGTACCCGCCGGGCGGGTCGCCGCAGGGGTTGGGCGGTTCGCCGAGCTGGCCGTAGTCGAGGCCGGTGAAACTGGCTCCGTCGCCGCCGCTGGCGTAGAGGGCGCCTTCGGGGCCGAAGTTCAGGTCGCCGATCGAGTGCGAGGAGAACTGCTGGCACCAGTCTTCGGCCAGCAGCAATTCTTCGGGAGATCCGGCTGACGGCACAGCGTGGTCTTCGCCTTCGGCCACAGTGAGGCGGACCAGCCGGCCGCTGACGACGCAGGCGTTTTCAGGTTCCGGGCATTCGTCGCCGACGGTTTCGGGTTTCCCCCACCTGGGCGGCGGCGCTTCTTCGCCGAGGATGTGGTCATAGGTATAGAGCGCGTAGACGTAAGGCCGGCCTTTTTCGAATTCGGGATCGAGCGCGAGCCCCAGCAGACCACGATCGTCGCGGTTATACACCTTTGTGCGCATGTCGGCGAACAGTTCGGGGGATTTGTCTTCGAGGCCATCGAAGACCTCGATCGTTCCGGCCTGCTCAGCGACGAAGACTCGCCCGTCGGGGGCGAAGCGGAAGGCGACCGGCTGTTCGAGTTCGCCGAAGACGACCGTGTCCTGGAAGCCTTCGGGCAGGGCCGGCTCGGCCATCGCCGATCCCGGCGCCACCAGCGCAAAGAGAGCGAAGACGGCGGCGAGCGCGGCGGCCTGCGGTCGAGCCCTCTTCACGCCCGCTCCAGCGGCGCCATCGTCAGCCCGGCGGAGTCGAGCTGCTGCCAGTAGTGCTCGGCGGGCTCGCGCGGTCCGCTCCAGACGATCGCCTGCCCTGTGTTGTGGATCGTCTCGGCGAGATGGTGGCCCTGGTCCAGGCTGACGCCGGGAAGGACCCGCGCCAGGGTCTCAGCCACGTGGTCGAACGTGTTGTGGTCGTCGTTGCGGACGATCACCCGCCACTCACCGCCCAGGTCCGATCCCGGCCCCCCGAGGCGGGGCCGCTCCACCGTCGTCGTCGACATCGACCGCATTATGCGGAAAACCGGCCGGCGCGTCCGCGATTCGGTTGGCCTGGGACAGGCCCTTCTTTAAACTGGACTTAACTACTCAAGTTAATTATAACCTACACTCCTCCTGATCAATCGCAATCCAGTCCCGGAGGTTGGACCGTGGAGCGCCGTCCCGTCTCGATACATCACCAGCTCGCGAAGGCCCTCTCGAGCCCCCTCCGGGCGCGGGCTCTGGAGCTGATCGCCGGCGGGGCGACGAGCCCAAAGGCGATCGCCGACAAGCTCGACGTCGACCTACGCACGGTCGCCTACCACGTGCGCGTGCTGCGCCAACTCGGCTGCGTCGAGCTGATCGAAACGAAGCGACGGCGCGGCGCCGTCGAACACATCTACCGGGTGGCGACGCGGGCGCTGGAGGAAGGCTAGAAGGGGCTCGGCACGCGGACGACGACGTCGTCGAAGCTGGCCTCGGCGCCATTCGCGATCTTCGCCGAGCCGACGGAGAAGCCAGAGGCGCGACCCTGCAGGTCGCCGGCCCCTTCGTCGACCACGTTGGAGACCAGCTTGTTGCCGACGAAGGCGCGGATGCGGCAGTTGCCCTTTTCGTCTCCTTTGGTGACGTTGAAGGCGCGCAGCCGCAGCTTGTTGGCCTTGTCGACGCCTTGCACCTGCTTCAGGCCCTTCTCGATGTCGAGGTAGTCGATCGTGCCGTCGGCGTGGATCTTGCGCAGCTGCGCCTTGCGCTGCAGCGGGAAGACGGCGAACTGGTAGCGGGCGCCGCCGCCGGCTCGCAGGTTGAGCGCCAGGAAGGTCGACTTGCGCAGCGCTTTCGGCGTGCCGCTGAGCAGCCGCTCGGTGGCGGCGATCTCGAGGTCGCGGCCAACCGCGAGCGTGCGATAGGAGCACTCTTTCGTCCGCTTGCCGACGACCACGCGCAGAGCATGGCCGGTGCCGTTGCGAGCGCAGCTGTAGCCGGACAGCTTGGTGATCTGCGCCAGCTGGCCCTTGCTCTCCATGCCGTTGCGATAGATGCCGACCAGCTGCGCCGCGGCGGGGGCCGCGAAGGCCGTCGCGGCAGCGAGCATGGCGACGAGCGCCCCTGTGCGTAGGTGCCTCACGATCTCGGGAGCCTAAACACAGGTGGGCCCGAAAGATGCGGCTCGCCGGCCCCTGAACGGCGGATTTCGAGACGACCCAAATAAGATTGGAGGCATGAGCGAGCACCGTCTTCCCGAGCCCGACCGCCCCTGGGTGATGCGCACCTACGCCGGGCACTCCGACGCCCGGCGCTCGAACGAGCTCTATAGGCGCAATCTGGCCAAGGGCCAGACCGGGCTCTCGGTCGCCTTCGACCTGCCGACGCAGACTGGCTATGACCCCGACCACGTCCTCGCCCGCGGCGAGGTCGGCAAGGTCGGCGTCTCGATCGCCCACAAGGGCGACATGCACCAGCTCTTCGACGGCATCCCGCTCGACGAGATGAACACCTCGATGACGATCAACGCGACCGCGGCCTGGCTGCTCGGCCTCTACGTCACCGTCGCCGAGGAGAACGGCGTCGAGCGGGCGCAGCTGAAGGGGACGACGCAGAACGACATCATCAAGGAGTACCTCTCGCGCGGCACCTACGCCTTCCCGCCCGAGCCCTCGATGCGGCTGATCGCCGACATGGTCGCCTTCAGCGTCAACGAGGTGCCGAGCTGGAACCCGACCAACATCTGCAGCTACCACCTGCAGGAGGCCGGGGCGACGCCGGTGCAGGAGATCGCCTACGCGCTGTGCACCGGGATCGCCGTGCTCGACGAGGTCAAACGCCGCGGCCAGGTCGCCGAGGCCGACTTCGCCAAGGTCTTCGGCCGCATCTCCTTTTTTGTCAACGCCGGGATCCGTCTGGTCGAGGAGATCGCCAAGCTGCGCACGATGGGCGCGCTCTGGCGGGAGATCGGCCGCGAGCGCTACGGCGTCAGCGACGAGAAGATGCTGCGCTTCCGCTACGGCGTGCAGGTCAACTCGCTCGGCCTGACCGAGGCGCAGCCGGAGAACAACATCCAGCGCATCGTGCTCGAGGCATTGGCGGTGACGTTGAGCCGCGACGCGCGGGCGCGGGCGATCCAGCTGCCGGCCTGGAACGAGGCGATGGGCCTGCCCCGGCCCTGGGACCAGCAGTGGAGCCTGCGCATCCAACAGGTGCTCGCCAACGAGACCGACCTGCTCGAGTACCCCGATCTGTTCGAGGGCTCGGTGGTGATGGACGGGCTGGTCGAGGAGCTGACCGAGGGGGCGCGGGCCGAGATGGCGGTGGTCGAGGAGCACGGCGGCGCGGTCGCCGCCGTCCCCTACATGAAGGCGCGCCTGGTCGAGTCCCACCGCGAGCGGGTGGCGCGGATCGAGGCCGGCGAGCAGAAGGTCGTCGGCCAGAACAGCTTCGTCGAGAGCGAGGACTCGCCGCTGACCGCGGGCGCCGACGGCGGCATCCTGACGCCCGACCCCGAGGTCGAGCGCGAGCGGATCGAGGCGCTCGAGGCGTGGAAGGCCGAGCGCGACGAGGGCGCGGCGCAGGCGGCGCTGGAGGAGCTTGCCGCGGTCGCCGCCGACGACTCGAAGAACGTGATGCCGGCGACGATCGCCGCCGCCAAGGCCGGCGCGACGACGGGAGAGTGGGCGGCGGTCCTGCGCGAGGCGTTCGGCGCCTACCGGGCGCCTACCGGGGTCGACGGCGCCGCGCCGCCGGCCGACCGCGAGCAGCTGGCCGAGGTGCGACGACGGGTCGACGAGGTCTCCGAGCGGCTCGGCCACCGGATCAAGATCCTGGTCGGCAAGCCGGGGCTGGACGGGCACTCCAACGGCTCCGAGCAGATCGCGCTGCGGGCGCGCGACGCCGGCATGGAGGTGATCTACCAGGGCATCCGCCTGACGCCCGAGGAGATCGCCGAGTCGGCATTGCAGGAGGACGTCGACGTGGTCGGCCTCTCGATCCTCTCCGGCTCGCACCTGGAGCTGGTCCCCGACGTCGTCAAACGCCTGCGCGACGAGGGCGTCGAGGCGCCAGTCGTCGCCGGCGGCATCATCCCCCCCGCCGACGCCGAGCGCCTGCGCGAGGCCGGAGTCGACGGCGTCTACACGCCAAAGGACTTCGACATCAACAAGATCATGGCCGAGATCGTCGACCTCGTTGCGCAGCGCGCCGGCTCCCCAACCACCGCCTGAGCGCCGGCGCTCCGGCGCTGCCTGACGCTTACGCGCGCTTTTTCCGGCGTTTAGACGCCTTAGGCGCAGTTATTCTGGGTTGGAACCAATGACGCAACCTCCTAAGCGCGCTTTTTCCCTGGCGGATCTACCAGAGGTCTTCCCCACCTCTACGGCAATTTCCGAACCCCTCCAACGAGCGGTCAGGGCCGGCAAGGCCCGGAAATTCGCCGGACGGCTCTACACGTGGAATCTCGACGAGCCCCTCGAGCAGATCGCTCGCCGCAACTGGCAGCGGATAGCTGCGCTCTATTTCCCCAATGCGGTGGTTGTCGATCGCAGCGCTATTGAAGCCAAGCCCGCGGCGGACGGGTCGCTCTTCCTGGATGCGGGACCCGAATATGCGCGTAAACGTCCCGTGCGACTGCCGGGACTCAACCTGCGCCCACGAAAAGGCCCTGGTCCGGTGTCCAACGACATGCCCTACATGGGCATCTACATCTCAAGTCGCGCCCGGGCAATGTTGGACAATCTGCGTCCTTCGCGTACCTCCGGCGGCCTCCCCCGAACCCTCTCCCGAGGAGACCTGGAGGCCGAGGTGGTTCGAATTGTCGAACTGCGCGGGGAAAAAGCCCTGAACGAACTGCGCGACGAAGCCCGCAGCCTCGCCCCTCGAATCAACGCGATCAAGGAGATGGAGGCGCTCGACGATCTGATCGGCGCGGTGCTGGGGACGCGTGAGGCTCCCCTGCAAACCACCGCCGCGCGCGCTCACCGCGACGGGGCCGGATTCGACCGCCACCGGGTAGACCTCTTCGCCGCGCTTCAAGCTGAGCTGCTGCGGGAGCCGCTTGCCGAACGCCCCGAGCAACCGCGCTCCTTCCCAGCCCTCTCCTTTTTCGAGGCCTACTTCTCCAACTGGATAGAGGGAACGGAGTTCGAGGTCGAGGATGAGAACGGCAACCTGCACTGGCCCCAGAGCGGCGGCTTGAACTGGCCCCACCCGGTCACGGTTGACGTGTCGGTTTGATCATCGCGCATCGGTCCTCCGAACGCCCACGCGCGAAGCGAA
>Ga0075342_1000021_pt1 | contig 52271 bp, 66 predicted proteins | sample RushOxbow_ThreeS_3_FD_120085 | JGI IMG/M metagenome (GOLD analysis project Ga0075342, IMG submission 120085) | Natural and restored wetland microbial communities from the San Francisco Bay, California, USA, that impact long-term carbon... | ecosystem: Environmental > Terrestrial > Soil >...
AAGGTGCGGCGGATCTCGAAACAAGAGCAGGGCCATCTCGTCGGTCGCACACGATCCACCCCTCACGCGTCCCCTGGCATGGCCAGCAATCCGGGGCAAGGGGCGTTAGCTCCGTGGTGCCCTGGTCTCGCTTCCCCCCGACCAAGCAAGCGCGCCCACTGCCGTAACCGCGCATCGAGATCCTCTCCTCTTCCTAGTTGTCCGACGACCCGGAACGTACCCAACGACAGACGAGCTCCGCAAACTGGCATGGCCTGCAGACGGGCTTGCATCAGGATGCAGCTATGTCGTCCGTCAGAGAGGTCGTCATGGGAGCTGCATCTCCCGAAGATGGAGAGGCGATATGCGCGATCTACAACGTGGCGATCGCAGAACGAGGATCGACGTTCGAGACCGAGATGCGATCTTCGGCCGACTTTCAGGGGCGGATCAACGACACCCGCCTTCCCCTTTTGGTCGCCAAGCTGGGCGGCGATGTCGTCGGCTGGGCCGGCCTCGCCCCCTATAGCAGTCGTTCTTGCTACGCCGGCATCGCAGAGTGCAGCGTTTACGTCGATGCTGAGACGCGCGGACGCGGGATCGGGACGGCCCTGGCTGAAACGCTCGCCTCTACAGCCGAGGACGGCGGGTTCAACAAGCTGATCGGCAAGCTTTTTACGGACAACGTCGCCAGCGTCCGCCTCGTTGAGCGGTGCGGCTTCGCGACCATTGGCTTGCATCATTGTCACGGGAGGCTCGACGGCGACTGGCGAGACGTGCTGGTCGTGGAGCTGTTGCTGAATCCAGCGCCTTCCACCGAGCTGTAGGCGCCCGCGGCGCTCGTCGCGCCAAACCGCGCCCCTACCTCCGATACTTGCCTGCCCGCAATCACGGAGAAGGCCCGACTCCTCTCTGTCGCCCGACATTACGACTCGCGAGATACCGTTTAACGCTTTAGCGTGTATCAAACAGAGCCTGGCCGACAGAAACCGGCCTGCCGCGATCGTCGGGTGACTTGCGTGCCTGGCTAGCGGCGGCGAGAATCGCGGAGCTTCTCCATCCGCTCCGCCAGCTCGCTCAACTCGATGCCAAAGCCGCTGGTAATCCGAACGAGCGTGGCGAAGGTCGGATTGGCGACACCCCGCTCAAGCTCGCTGATGCGTTGGAAGCCAACTTCGAGGCGATCGGCAAGCTCCTCGTGGGTCATATCCGCCTCGTCGCGCAGCTCCTTGATCGCTTCGCCAAGCGCCCTATGGGCACTGGAGCGCGGTTTGCTGCGACGAGCGGGGGGCACCGTGGCAGCAGCTTTCCCGTCGGAGAACCGGCGGGTTAACCGTTATAACGTGAGGCAGCCCCATGGCTGGTCCCAGTCCTCTCTTCGCCGGGGGCATGTTTTAGTTGCGCCGGGCGGAATCGGCGGCCAAAATCCAAAACTGGGCCCGACCTCGTCTCACCGGGAATCCCGGATCCTCTCGAGGCGTGTCGTCAACTCGCTTAGGTCGACGTTTAGGCCTTCGCTGACGCGAACGAGCGTTGAAAGCATCGGGTTGGTCGTTCCGCGCTCCAAGTCGCTGACAAGCTGAAAGCGCATGTCGGCCTTGTCGGCCAGCTCCTCCAGCGTGAGGCCCGCCTCTTCTCGGAGCTGCCCAATTGCTTCGCCCAGGGCCCGATGAACGGGTGAGCGGGGTTTGCTTCGACGGCGGGGTGGCACAGTGTCCGGCAGCCTTCCCGCCTACGGCCCATCTTGTTATCCGTTCTAACGGAAAACGTCCAGCACATCGCATACCGCCTGCATTCCCCAGGACGCCCTGCGAAAAGGCCGGCAAGGCTCTGCCGGCACCTTGCAGCGGCCAATCCCGCCTATCCGACGCCGGCTCGCAGTGCGGTCGCTCTGTGGGATGCCCAGGACGATCTTCGGCCAATCCAGGCAGAGTCGGGGATCCCGTACCGACCCAGGAATGCCGTCAGAAGAGGCAAAGCAGCCGATGTCCCGGCGTTCGCACTCTCGATGAGCACCACAATGAGCATGAAGCGCAAAGCGCGGCGCCAGGCCTGCGCCGGATCGCTATAGTGATCCTGACTATGTTATCCGCTATAGCGTGAAACGCGATTCTTGATGGCAACGCGAGATCATGAGCGCAAGTCAGGGCGAGACCCGATCGGGCCGCTAACACATCCGGTCCGACGTCGCATCCTTCGACACTTGCACCGATACAGCCAGCCGATGGGAGCGCCAGAAGTGGCGAGAGCGCTCGACGAGCGGATTCCACAAATCCGCTACCACCTCCTCGCCCTTGAGCGCTACAGCACGACCCAAGAGGCGGGCCCTGAGCGGGGTGAAAAAGACTCGCAGTTATATGAGTCTGCGGTCAGAGAGAACCCTGAGGTCCTGGAGCTACTAGAGGCGACCGAAACCGAGGACGAAAACAACGATCGCAAGGCTGCGTAGAACCTTCCTCCCATGCCACCGCAAGGCCAACAAGTGAGGCGGCTGGCTTTCGTGGCCAGCCGCCCCCTCGGCTCTCGCCGGTCCGCCTGATTTTGGGCAAAAAAAGGGAGAGTTGGATTTGGTTGACCGGCAGGAAACAAGCCAAAACAGCTTGCTTCCTGCCGGTCGCGCAACGTAGGGCTGGCCTCAACAGAACCCTAGGTCGAAACCTCTAGCTTTCGAGGACATCGCGGGTCAAGCTGCCTGGCTTGGTCCGTTACTTCTCTAAACCTCGGAGTCAAGGATCTCGCGGCCCGTGCGAGGCACCAGCTGGCAGACGAATTCGACGAAGTCCGCGCCCTGGCATTCGCCCGGCTGGTTGACGTAGGCGGCGATCGCGTCCATCGCGTCCTCGTCGTCGATCACGCTCTCACCGGCCGGGAGCTGCTCGGGACGCCAGTCCTCCCAGCGCACTCCGCCTTGCTCCCGGCCGCAGCTCCGGCAGGAGATCTGCACCTCGTCTAGCACCGCGGTGTGCGGCGAGCTGTCCAAGACGAGGACCTCGTCCTCAACTCGGAGGGGCTTGGCGACGAGCAGCGCGTCGCGCTCGTAGGCGAGGTCCTCCGAGTCGCAGTGTTCACACCTCACCGTTCACCTCCAGCCAGCGCAGGTGGTCTTCGAGCCAGTCGACGGCAGGGCCGCCGTAGCGGTCCCAGAACTCATCGACGTGGACTCGGGCCAGCTGCTCGGGGCTGACCTCGAGCGTCCGGCGGTCGACGAGGACGCCGGCGATCACGCCGATCAGGCAAGCCTCGAGCGGGCCGTGCTCGCGCAGGCAATTCGCACAGCGAGCGCACGGCGAGGCCTCGACCCGTTCGACCGCAGACCAGCGGACGCTCACCGGACCGACCCGCACTCTGCGCGGGCCGAGGCCGCGAAGCGGCCCGGCCGCCAGGGGGCGATCCTCACCGAAGCTGCGGTAGAGCGCGACCTCGCGCCGGCCGCGCTTGCTTGCGGCCCAGAGCTCGCGGGCCAACGCGACCCTTCGTCTCAACTCTCTCATCTGGTTCCTTTCGATCTAGGAGCTAATAGCCGAGCGGCGCTCAGCCCGGGCGCCGTCAGGGGACGGCGCCCATGAGCCCCGGGCCTCAGTCGGCGGGGTCGAGCAGCTCGCTCGCTCGTTCGGGGCCGAACTCGCGCTCGAGCAGCTCGCGCACCTGCGCGGGGTCCTCGCATTCGGTGCGGCTGACCTCCTCGCCGCCCTCGAAGGCGATCGCGCCGGCGAAGCCGAGCGCGGGATGGAAGAAGGAGAACTCGACCGAGAGCGCGGGGAAGCGGGCGGCCAGCGTGGCCGCGATCCCCTCCGGCGGGCCCCAGGGCGTGGAGAGCCGGAAGCTGAGGACCCCCTCGTCGGTGTCCTCGAGGCAGATCGAGTCGGGGTCGGCCGGGCGGGTGCAGCCCCAGTGGGCGCCGCGCCAGGCGTAGGGATCCTCTGCCTCGGCCGCCCCGCAGAGCGCGGCCATCATCGCCGCGTCGGGATCGGGCCGGCGGCCGAGGAGTTCGGGCGGCGTCGGGTCGACGCGCTCGAAGTCAAGCGCGCCTCCCGGGCCCGCCACCGCCTCGCGCAGGCCCTCGAGCTGCTCGGCATCGCCGCGCGCCACCAGGCTGTTGAAGCACCAGTCAGGCACTCCGCTCACCTCCGGCGCCGGCGAGCACCGGGCCCTCGGGCCCAAGGACGTCGTCGACCTCCTCACCGCAGGCGAGGCAGAAGATGTCGGTCAGCTCGCCGCCCTCGCTCAGCACTGGCGTCCCGTCGCGCGACACGCCGAGCAGGTCGTAGCGGTACTCGAAGCGCAGGCTGTCCTCCGCTCCGCAGCTCGGGCAGCGCGCCGGGGCGCTGACCGCCCTGCCGGCGCCGCGCTCCTCGAGCTCGCGCACCGCGGCGATCGCGCCGTTGGCGAGCCCGATCGTCCCTTCGACGATCGACACGGTCAGCGCGGCGATGTCCGAGCCCTCCCAGAGGTCGCGGTCCGCCAGCTTGCGCATCTCCTCGGAGGCGGCGACGACGTGGGCGTTCGGGTTCGCGGTCGAGAAGACCGTGATCAACGTCACGTCGCTCTCTTCTACCGCGCTCGGGTAGACGAGGATCTCGAGGCTTTTCGGGCACTCGAGGACCGCCGCCCGGTGCAGTTCGTCGAGCACACGGTTCAGGTCATCGGCGCCCGAGAACTCATCGAGGCAGCCGAAGTCCTCTTCGAGCCGCGGCCCGAGCTCGGCGGGCTCTCCCTTCAGGCGGAACTCCTCGCCCATCAGAAGCCGTGCTCCCAGACCGGCCAGTTGCCGGCCTCAGCAATCTCGGTCGCCCGTTTGGCGACCGCGCTCGGGATCGGGTGAAGGATGCTCTCCTGGCGCGCCCCTTCGGTGTGGTCGAGGGCGATGTCTTCGTCGATCACGACGACGCGATCGACCCTGCCCTCCTGCAGATCGACGATCACCTCGACCGGGACCCTGTAGGCGACCTGGACGCGGTACTCGACGTCGGTCTGCTCGAGCTCGGCGAGCACTTTGTCGCTCATCTCAGCTTGCTCCTCTCAAGAGGTTTGCCGGGCTCGGCCCGGCCTTTCGCCCCGGCGCCCAGACGGACGGCGCGGGGCCGGTGCGGACCACGGCCCGCCCCTCGCCTCGCTCACTCCTCACCTTCGAAGCCGGCGGCGGCGAGGACGCCGCGCACCGCCCGCAGGCGGGCGATTACGTTCCAGACCTCGGTCGGCCCGTCGCCCCAGCTCATCCCGCCGGTCAGATGCAGGCGGGCGCCACGGACGATCATCTCGGTCATCTCGCGGCATCCGGCGATCGCCTCGCGCAGCTCCTGAAGGTCGGCGCGCAACACGGCGCGGATCTGCTCGAGCCCCTCCGGCTCCTCGGGATCGTGGCCGTCGAACCAATCTGGGTCGGTGACGTCGTGGCCCTGCAGCGCCGAGATCGCCCGCTCGGCGGCCTCGAAGTCGGGCTCGCGGCGCTCGTCGAGCATCAGCGCGGTGATCAACAGATCGGCGCCCATCGCTCCGCTCCTTCCTGCCCGACATTCCCGCCGGGCGATTCGATTTGCAAGCCGACGCCGGGCTCGAGGCGCAACAGGCCCTCGGCCCCGCGCAGGCAGAGCTTTCGCTCGAGGCGCTGAGCGAGGCGCTCGATCCGCGCGACCCTCGATCCGGGCACGCCGGAGAAGCAGACCTCCAGCAGCTCGGCATGGGGGAAGAGACGGCCGGGCTCGGCGGCCAAGGCCGAGAGCAGGCTGAATTCAGCCTCGCTCAGGTAGAGCTCGCCGCCCTCGACGCTGGCGCTGCGCGCCTCGGCGTCGATCGCGAGCGAGCCGAGAGAGGGTGCTGCGGTAACGGCGGTGGCGTTCCCCATCAACACGCCGCTCCCGCCAGCTCGCCAGCGCCGGAGCGCCGCTGCGCGCCTTCGTCGAGGAGCTCGGCGACGCGGGTGAGCACCGCATCATGCTCGCCGCCGCGCACGCAGCTGTAGGGGGTGCCGCCCTCGCGCAGCCCGAGCGACCCCGGATCCCCGATTCCCACCGCAAACGACGAGTAGCCGGTGCGGAAGTCGAAGGGGAAGCGCAGCACCGCCTCGAAGCTGGCGCAAGGCTGCAACGAGTAGTAACCGCAGCCCGGGTAGGTGTCTTCGACGATGAGTTCGAGGTCTCGCTCCTCGGCCAGCCTCCTCATCGCCGCGGTGAACTTCTCCTGCGTGTCCAAACGCATGTACCTCCTTTTGAGTCAGGGGCGCCCATACGCGGCGAGCGCCCGGTGCGTGCCTTCGCGGCGCTCAGGCGGCGGGACGAAGGACGCCGATCAGCTCCTCGGTGCGGTGCCGTTCTGAGGGCGCGCGGCCGAGGCTGCGGTTGACGACCTCGGTCACCGCCTCGGCGAGCTCGGAGTGGGCCGGGCTCGCCTCGCGCTCGACGAGGACCTCGTTGGCCGCGAGGATCAACTTGGCGGAGTCGAGCACGAGCGGCGTCGTCGAGGTGGCCGGCAGCTCGACCCAGACCGTCCAGTCGATCTGGGCCCCATCGCCGGGCGCGCGAGGATGGTCGAGGTCGCAGACCCAGTTGGCCGCCCAGCCTTCGGCGAAGCTCGAGGCGAGCCATCCCGCCATCTCGCGCCGCTCGCCGGCGAAGAAGTCGGGGTTGTCGCGGTAAGTCGACTCCCCGGTGCCCTCCGATGTGCAGCCGAGGAAGCGCGGGCAGGACCCGCCCTTCCCGTGGAGCTCCCGCACCTCGTCGTTGTGGATCCCGTCGACCGGGCCCTCCTCGTCGATCAGAGCGCGGAGGATCTGCAGGCGCCTGGCGTTGCTCACGAGGGACCCCCCTCGGCGAGCGCCTCTTCGATCTCCTCGGTCCCCCACTCCGCGGGGACTTCGTAGACCCGGCAGCCCTCGAGCGGCGAGAACGTCTCGCCGTCGTCGAGGACGAGGATCCGCTCGGTCGCGGGGCCCGGCGCCGGCGCCGACGACACTTCCTCGCCGGGGCGCGTCTCCGAGGTCGGGAAGGCGGAGTGGATCTCCGCCCAGGCCCCATCGGAGGCGAAGACCTCGCTGGGGTCGACCTCCTCGGTGGGTTGGACCAGCCCGCAGACGGTGCGGTGCGCTTCGGGGCCCAGGGCGATGAGGCGCACCTCTTCGATCGCATTGCTCATCGGCGTCTCCTCTTCTCGTGTTCGGCTGGGCGGGCTCATGGCTGCCCGCTGGCGATGACCGAGAGCAGCTGCTCGGCGCAGAGCCCCGCGGCGGTGTCCTGGATGTGCTTGGCCCACTCGTGGGCGCGGCGCAGCGCCAGGACCTCGGAGACCCCGGCCTGCTCGGCGTAGTCGCGGATGTCGGCCTCGCCGTAGACGAGTGAGATCAACGGCTCCGCGGAGAGCTCATCGGCGAGCGCCCGCAGGTAGCCGGCGCGCTCCAGCTCGGCCTCGACGGCCTCTTGGTTGCCCGACTCCTCGTGGATGTCGGCCATCACTTCCCGTGCTTTGGCCTCAACCCGAAGTGCGGCCGGCGCCGCACTCATCGGCGGACCTCCGCAGCGCTCGCGCTCCCGCAGACCGCGCAGGTGTCGGCGATGTGGGGAGTGCTGGCTTCGCAGGGCTCGCAGCGCCGGTAGGCGACATGGGGCGCGACCCAAGGGCCGCGCGCCCAGGCTTCGACCGCCGCCTGGCCGTCGCGGGCGCCGTGGTAGATCGCGTTCGCCACCGCCAGCAGCGGCTCGGAGTCGGCGGGCAGCGTCCGGTGGAACTGGGCGCGGGAGAGCGCGGGGCCGGCGAGCCGGAACTCGGAGCGCTCGCCGCACTCCTTGCAGGAAACGACGAGCTCTGACTCCAGCGCGGCCGGGTGGCCGTCGAAGGAGTCGTTCAGCTCGGCGATCTCGATGCCGGTGACGGCGAGCTCGCCGTCGGCACGGCGCTCGGCGGCGGTGAGGTCGAAGTAGACCTTGGCCGCCGCCTCCAGGCGCCCGCCACAACGCTGGCAGGCGAGCGCCTCTGGGATCGGTGAGTCGCTCAATTCATGTACCTCCTCTCTCGGGGCCGAGGGGCACTGCCCCTCGCCTTTGGCATTGCGGCGCCCCGGGGGACCGGCGGGCCCTTGGCCCGGACGCGGGCCATCTCCGCCCGCACCAGCTCCAAGCGGCGCCGGCGCGCCGCCTTTGACTCCGGCGGCGCCGGAGGCCGCGCGGGGCGCTTCGCTCGGCTGCTTTCCAGCGGCCTCAGGAGGAGGCCTCCCCGGCAAGCAGCGCCCTGACCCCGGCGATCGCTTCGACAGCCGTGACCCGCGAGTGCTGGGCATCGACCGCCTCGCGCTGCTCGCGCAGCGCTCGCACCTCCCAGTTGGGCTCGGCGAGGCTGTCGGCGCAGCCGATCACGACCTGGCGGCCGAGGCCCCAGACGTGGGCGTTCACCGCCAGCCCGGCGACCGCGACCGGCGAGATGTCGCACCCGTACCAGACGTAGTCGCCGGGATCGCGACCGTCGCCGCGCAGGGCCGAGGCGGCCGCTCGAAGCAGGCCGCCGGTGCCCGCGGTCGGGTCACAGATCGACTGCCCGGGCTCGAGACCGCCCAGGCTCATCCGGGCCATCAGCTCGGCGACGTTCGGCGGCGTGTAGAACTCGCCGCGCGCGGCTTTGGCGCTGTGGCTGCGCATCATCGTGTAGACGCAGCCGAGGAGGTCGACCTGGCGGGCGACGTCGAGGTCGAGGGTCAGGTCGAGCAGGCCGGTCTTCACCGCGGCGCGGGCGACCGCGCCGGCGCCGGCTAGCAGATGGCGATCTGGCTCCTCGGCGTTCAGCCACTCGCCGAAGGGCCCGCAGCGAAAGGCGAGATCGGGGCGGGCGATCGTGAACATGGCCCAGACCCCGCCGAGCAGCTGGGCGACCTCCGCATCCTCGAGAGCGAGGATCTGGTCGCGAGGGTCTGGGCCCTCGGGATCGGCACGGCCGAGCAGGGACAGCGCGGCGAGGACGCCGACGCAGACCCCCTCGTCGGTTCCGGCCCCGGCGCTGTGCCAGGCGCGATCGGCGGCCTCGGCGACCCGCTGGGCCGCGATCCGGGGCTCGCTCACCGGCGGGCTCGGGCGCCGCGGGGCTTGCCCGCGGGCGGGTGGTGGTGTTGCATGAAGCTCTCCTTCTCGTAGGGGCGAGCAGGGCGCGACCACGCTGGTCGCGCCCTGCCTCGGGTTGGGGATGCCGGCGCGCTCAGTCGCGCGAGCCGGCCGCGCGGCGCCAGTGGGCGATCACCTGGTTCGCGCTCAGGAAGCGGGTTGGGATCGGCCTGCCGGTCAGCGAGCTGACCGTCAGCACCCGACGCTTCAGGACCTCGTTCACCGCCACCGGCTCGGTGACGAGCCCGTAGAAGCGATCGCCGCGGACGTCGGCGAGGACGACATCGCGGGCCTTGATCGACGCCAGCTTCATGGCGTGGCCTCCTGCTCGCAGTCGGCGGGGTGGCGTTCCCTCCACTCGGCGCGACCTCGGCCTCGGGCCGCGGCCGGCGTTTGCCGGCGTTGCGGCGCACCGCGCACTCCTCGCCGTCGGCGCAGCGCCAGTGCGAGTAGCGGCGGGCGCCGCGGAAGCCGCCGCCGTGGGATTTGTCGGGGGTCCAGCGGCCGCAGACGATGCAGGGCCCTTCGGCTGGGGCCTCAGTCGTCTCGCCCCGGCCGGGCGCGGTCACGTCGGTGTTGATCGAATTTCCTGCTGGCAATCGAGCTCCTTTCTCTCCTCTCACGGGCGCTAGGCCGCGGCCGCCACCGCCGGCCCTGCCTCCTCGAGCTCGGGCTCAGCGTCGGGATCGCTCTCGGGCATCAGCTCGAGCGCTTCGCCGGAGAGGTCCGCGCTGCGCGCGAGGCGGTCGCGGGCCGGCTCGGCGTCGGCCTCGGGCGCCGTGAACAGCGGCGCCAGCTCGACAGCACGCTCTTCGCCGAGACAGGCCTCGGCCTCCCTCCACAGCGCCGCCGGCGCCAGGCCCTGCAGCTGCTCCTCGCGGCCGAGGGTGTAGGGGAGCTCGAGGTTCGGCCGGGCGGCGGCGCCGAGCACGCTCTGGTCGGCGAAGATCGCCGAGACGCAGGCGGCGAAGATCCGCCCGATCAGGGCGGGGCCGGTGGTCGCCTTGCGCCACTCGGCCTCCAGCAGACCGACGATCTCGTCGACCGAGGGGTATTCCTCGACCATCCGCGAGCCGCCCCGGCCCGGCCGGAAGTCGCGTTTGAGCCAGGCCTCGCGCACCACCCGGTGCCCGGCGGCGATCTCGCGGCCGAGGAGCTCGAGGAAGAGCACCGCGATCACTCGCGCCTGGTCGAGGCTGACCTCGCTCTGGTAGTCGAAGCGATTGGTCAGCTCGCGGTCCAGGTGGCCGTTCGCGGACTTGCCGCGCAGGGCTTCGGCCTTCCGGCGTTCCCGGGCGGCTTTGAGGTCCTCGCGTTCGGCCGGCATCTCGACCGGCTCGCCGGGCTCGATCTCGCCGCCGCTCTCCGCCAGCTCAGCGGCGGCGCCCCGCGCCCAGTCGGCGGCGAAGGCGGCGTCGATGAGGACGCCGGAGCGCCGGTAGGCGCCCTCGCGGTACTCGATCAGGGCCTCGAAGGCGCGGGCCCGGTCGGCGTCGGCCTCGCTGATGTGAGCGGTCCGCAGTTCGGCGGGGACCGAGGCCAGCGATTCGTCGATCGCCTTCAGCGCCTCCTCGACGTCGGGCACCTGGGCCTCGGCGACAAGGCCTTCGGTGGCCGCCGCGCCGATCCGCGCGGTCACCTCGTCGAGGTTGACGGTGTCGTGGGGCCCGAAGGGGATCAGGAAGGCCCGCTCGGGCGCCCGCTCCTCATCGGCGAGGCGGCGCAGCGCCGCGGCGGGGTCGCCGTCGAGGGCGCTCTGGCTCTGGGCGCCGCTCGCGACCCGCCCGGCGAGCGCCTCGGCGACGCCGGGCGCCTTCGCTGCGATCGGCGCCAAGGTGGCTGCGTTTCGCAGGGTCAGCTCCCCAGCGGCAAGGCGCTCGCGCACCCGCTCGGGAAGCTCGAGCAGGACCATGCGCGCCTCTGCGAGCTCACGGGTCATCCCGAGGTGCTCAGCCGCGCCCTCGAGGCTGAAGCCGAAGCGCGAGATCAAGCCCGCCAGGAGCATCGCCTCCTCGAGCGGGGTGAGCTTCTCGCGCAGCGCGTTCTCGGCGAAGGCCATCGCCAGCCGGGTCGGCTCGTCGACCTCCTCGTCGGCCCCGAGCACCATCGAGGGCACCCGCGGGCGCCCGGCCCGCCGGGCCGCAAGCCAGCGCCGTTCGCCGGCGATCAGCTCGAAGTCCTCCTCGCCGAGTTCGCGGACGAGGACCGTCTGCAGGGTCCCCATCCGCTCGGTCGAGGTCGTCAGCGTCGCCAGCGCCGGCTCTGAAGCGCTGCGGCGCGGGTTGGCGCCGGGCCTGATCTGCTCGACCGGCAGGTAGCGCAGCGGGCGCTCGCGCTCCCCCATCCCGGTCTCGATCTGCTTCTGGCCCTCGATGTGGTCCGGGGGCCTCTCAATGACAGTGGCGGTGCTCATCGCCACCTCCTCTCTTCTCGTGTCTGCGGCGCAGGGCGCCGCCTTTCTCGTTCAGCGGGCACCGAGCGCCTCGACCGCGGCGCTGCCGATCACCGCGGCGATCTCCAGGGCCTCGCCGACAGCGACACGGGAGCTCTCCCCGTGGGGCCGGGGCTCGGAGCCAATCCCGATCGAGACGACGCCGCAGCCGCTCGCGCGCAGCTCGGCGATGTTTCGCTCGCCCGCCTCAGCCCACGGCGCAGACGTCCAGTAGCCGTCGCCGACCAGGAACAGCAGGCGCGGGCGACGGCGGTCCGACAGCGGCAGCACCGCGCGCAGCAATTCGATCCCCTCGCCGACGTCCTCCGAGCCGCCAACCGCCGAGACCTCCGGCACTTCGCCGAGGCGATGGCCGGAGCGGCAGAGCAGCTTCGCCTCATCGCCGAAGAGCGAGACGGCGGCGCGCCCGCCAACTTGCTCGACGGCCGAGTGCGCCACCCAGGCGACCGAGGCGACCGGTCCCTCGAAGGGGCTCATCGAGCCCGAGACATCGACCGCGATCCCGACCACCGGCCGCCAGAGCTCGGCGAGGACGGTGCGCTTGGTGGCGAAGGCGAGGCCCCGGACCGGTGCCCCGCGCTCGAGCTCTGAGGCCTGGCGCATCGCGCCGCGACCCGAGAAGCGCCCGGGCGGGTTGACCCGGCCCTCGCGGATGAGGCGCTTGGAGCGAGCCTCCTGTAGGGCGTGGGCGAGACGCCGGGCGGCGGTCCGCTCGATCGCGACCGGCGGACGCCCGCCACCGTCGGGGATCCCCGGCCCGAGGCCGAAGCCATGCCCGCCGCCGAAGAGGGCGAGGCGCTTCGCGGCGGCGACGCCGCCCTCGGCGATCTCGCGGGCGAGCTCGCGCAGCTCGGGGTCGACGCCGCCTTCGCGGGGGTCGAGCTCGACGGCCTCGGCGCGGGCGCTGCGCTCCGCGGCTGCAAGCGGGCCGCTGGCCTGCTCCCAGCTCGGGGCCTCGCCGCCTGGCTCGCCCTCGCCGCCGCCTGAGCCCTCCCCCGCCCCGCCTTCGCCGTGTTCCTCTTCCTCGGTCGGGGCGAGCTCGGCCAGGCGCCGGGCGCCCTCGGTCAGCGCCGCGATCGCTTCAGAGTCAGGCGCGGCGCAGACCTCGGCGACGATCTCCTTGACCGTCTCCAGGTCTTCTTCTCCGAGAACCGCGGCGAAGCGCGCTTCGCTTTCGGTGACGTCGGCGGCGCGCAGGGTGCCGGCGGGCACCCGCGAGCAGATCAAGACCGCGCCCTTCACCGCCCGGGCGCGACTCATCGGCTCCAAGGGGTCTTCTGGGCGGTGCTCGAGGAGGATCTTCGTGATCGCGGCACGCAGGTAGCGCGCGACCCGCGGCACCCCTTCGATCAGCCGCGCCTCCATGCGCCCCTCCTCGAGCCACTTGGCGCGTTCGATCAGCTCTTCAGGGATCTCCTGCATCGCCCGCGGCGTCGGGGTGTGTTTCACATGCCCGCACTCGTGATCGAGGACGCCGAGGACGACGACGAGCGCCTTCAGCTCATCGCCTTCCGGTTCGGCGGGGATCTCCTCGGGCGCGCAGCCGAGCAGCTCGCCGTCGATCAGGATCACGTTGGTGACCCGGTTGACGAGCCCGGCTACCGGCGCCGAGGCCTTCGGGTAGCACTTGACGAGAACCCCGCCGACGATCGAGTGCGCCGCCTTGGTCAGCGCGGCGCTCGCCCTGCCCCAGCCGCCGGGCAAGGCGGAGGGCTGGACGCGTTCGGCGGGCAGCCGCCGGAACGCCTCCTTCCAACCCATCGCTATTCGACCCGCAGGGGGTCGAGCGCGACGCCACCAGTGACATGGGCCTGAAGCGCCTCGCTCATCGCCACTCGCGACTCCTCCGGGCAGAGTCCGAGCAGGTTGCGCGCCGCGGTCAGCGGGTCGAAGACTTCCGCGACCGCCTTGAAGGCGAGCAACTCGCGCAGCTGGGGGGCCCAAGTCGCGGGCCCCGCCTCACCGGGAGCGACGCCGGCGAGCGGGTCGGAGGCCTCGAACTCGCGGTTCAGCTTCTCGGCTGCGGAGACCGCGTCGACCGGGACGCCGAGGCGGCGCGCGGTGGCCGCGTCGAAGCCGACGTAGACGTGGATCGCGCAGCGCGAGGCGAGCGCTTCGGAGAACGTCGTGCCGGGGAGGTTGGGGTTGTAGGCGATGACCGCGCCAAAGCCCTGCTGGGCTCCGACGACCTCGCCACCGCACTCGTTCAGGGTGAGCTGGCGGCGCGAGTCAAGCGCGGGGAAGACGCGGCTCTGCACCCTCGGGTCACCCTGGGTGATGTCGTCCCCGAACCAGAGCTTGCCCTCGCGGAGGGCGCGGGTCAGCGAGCCGTCGCCCCACTCCCAGCCCTTCTCGGGGGCGGGGAAGAAGCTGCCGGTGATGTCCTCGACCTGGGTGCCCTCGGAGAACTCCTGGGTGATCACCCGGCCCTCGCCGAGGGCGGCCTCGACGAGCGTCGTCTTGCCGGTCCCCGGCGGGCCGAAGAGGCAGACGTTGAAGCCCGCCTCGATCGCGGTGCGGATGAAGTCGACGTCGTCCATGCCGGCGATGCGGCGCACCAGGTAGGCGCGGCCGTCGGCGAGCGTCACGGTGCGCCTGCCCGAGGACTCCTCCTCGGAGCCCTCCAGGGTGGTGGCGTCGATGTCGACGCCGGCCGCCTCGGCGGCCATCTCGCGCAGGCGGTCGACCCCGCCGGCTGGCGGGGTTGCGGTTGCAGTAGCCAAATCGTGCTCCTCTCTGAGAGCTGTGGTGGCGGGGCGCCACTGGCGGGCGCCCGCGTTCGGTCTGCGCCCGGGCTCCTGGGGCCGGGCGCCGTAGGTAGGGCCGCGCTAGGCGGCGAGGGGGACGGCCGCGCGGCGCGCGGCGAATATCTGCGCAGCGACCTTCATCTTGGTCGAGGCCCCTTCGCGGTCGGCGAGCTCGGTGGCGAGGCCGGCGAACTGGCGCGCGAACTCCTCCGAGCCGCCCTCGCCGGGTGCCGCACTTGCGTCTTCGCCGCGGTTGAGGACGCCGTCGACCTCGGCGGCGCGGGGGATCAGGATGCCCGCGCGGTGCAGCTCGCAGGGGTAGTTGAGGAGAGCGAGCAGGACCCCGACGGTGTCGAACTCCGAGCCGGTCCGCGTCGCCCGTCCGATCCGCTGCTCGAAGGGCCGCGGCGTCCAGGGCAGGTCGTAGTGGCCGACCAGAGAGGCCGGCAGGTTGTGGCCCCGCTTGCCGATCGGGCTCATCAGCATCACCGGGAACTCGCCGAGCCGGAAGGAGCGCTTGAGGCGAGCCGCCTCGCGCTCCCCGATGCCGCCGATGAAGAGCGGCGCCTCGACCCCGTGGGTCTCTGCCAGCTCGCGCGAGAGCAGCCGCAAGAGCTCGACCGACTCGGCGAAGAGCAGCGTCTTCTCGCCGTCGGCTGCGGCGGCGGCCGCGGTCCCAGCAATCCAGGCTCGCTTGCTGGGGCCCGTCTTCACCACCGCGTCGATCAGCCCCTCGGACTCAAGGAGCGCGGCGGCGACCGCCTTGGAGGCGCGCAGGGCCTCCGCGTCGGAGGCGGCGAGCAGCGCCACCTCGGTCGCCGAGAGCAGCAGGCCCCGGGTGGAAGCCATGCGCTTTCGCAGCACCGCCAGCTCCGAGTCATCGGGTGCCAGCGCGGCCGCCCGCTCGACCTGCTCGCGCAGCGTCCCGAAGAGCGAGGCGATCCGCTCCTCGGCGGCATCGAGCAGCGCCAGCTCGGCGAGCGTCGGGTCGATGATCTTGAACTCGGGCTCGTCGAGCTCGGGCATGTAGTCCTTCATGTCCTCGCGAGTGAGCCGGACCATCGTCGGGCCCATCGCCCGGCGCAAGCGCCGCTGGGAGACCTCGTCGAAGGTCGCGTAGCGGCTCGAAAGCGGCTTGGCCCGAAGCGCCTCGCGGTCGTTGCGGGCGAAGGCCTCCAGGGCGTCGTATTCGTCGTTTGACTTGCCCCGCGGCGTCCCGGTCATCAGGACCGCGACCTTGGCCCGCTCGCGCAGGCGCCAGAGCGCCCTAGCGAGCTGGGTGCCGGGGTTGGCGAGCGCTTCGTCGGCCTCCTCGACGATGAGGTCGTCGTAGGTGAGGACGCGTAGGTCCTCGACCGCAGTGCGGACCTGCTCGAAGGTCGCGATCAGGATCCCCGGCGCGGCACCGAGTTCGCGATCGAAGGCGATCAGACCGGCGGCGATCCGCCGGTCCTCGGCGACATGCACGGCGACCCCCGGCCAGAACTTCGGGATCTGCTCGTCGACCCATTCGGTCCGCATGTAGCGGGGCAGCGCCACACACATCCGGTAGGCCTCGAGCTCGGCGGCCTTGCCGCGGGCAGCGATCAGGGTCATCGCCGTCTTGCCGGTGCCGACTTTGGAGAAGTTCAGGATCCCCACCTCGGTCGCCCGGTGGCGAGCAACCGCCCCGCGCTGCGGCGGCAGTAGGTCGCCGTCGAGGGCGGGGCGTGCCGCCGCCATCGTCAGCACGTCGGCGACTTCGGGATCGAGGACGACCTTGGCGCCGCCCTCCCTGGCGACGGTGACCTCGCGCTTTGCCTCCTCGGCGCTGACCTCCCGCGCCGAACCAAGCGGCCAGCCGCTCGGCTCACCGTGCACGACTTCGGCAAGCCCCGGCAAGCCCGGGACCCGGCGGGCGACCAGGTGCTCGCGGGCGAGGGCCTCAAGCGGCTCGAGGATCGCTTCGGGATCGTCGACCTCGATGTCCGCCTCGCGCATCTGGTGGGCGAGCTCAAGGACCTCATGGGCCAGCAGCGCTTCGGGCGGACGCGGCGTCTCCAGCGGCCAGGCGTTCGCCGCGCACTCCTCTGAGAGCCAGCCGACTGGGCGGGTGAGAATCCGCCCGAAGAGGCCCCCGCCAGCGTTGGCGCGCAGCACCACCGCCATCTGCGCCAGCGGGCCCTCCTCGTCGTCGTGCTCGCGTACCTCGACCCGCGGCTTCGTGAAGCCGAGCTTGCCGAGCTCGCTGGCAAGCTTCTCCTGGCGCGTGGAGACACGCCGGTTATGCGCCTCCCAAGCGCCCTTGGTGTAAAGGATCTCGGGCGGGATTAGGTCGAGGACCGCCTGCACGGCGCGGATGTCGGCACCGGGGAGCTGGAAGCTGCGCTCGCTGCGCCAGCTGCCCTCGCGGGCCGTGATCCCCAGCGCGAATACCTCGCGGACGTAGGGACGGACCAAGACCGAGCGCCGCAGCAGTTGGTTGGGTCCGAGGGCGGAGCGCTCGACCCCCTGCAGGGTGAAGCGGAAGCCAAGCGGCGCCTCACGCCGGGGACAGGCGCTGCCGAAGCGCGCTGCCAGCTCGCGCCGCGCCGCGGCGGCTTCTCGGGCCCGCTGCTCGCGGCGGCGCTCGCCAATCACCCGGCCGCGCGCCGATGCCGGCATGCCCGGCAGGCTTGGCGCCGGAGCGGTTGCCGTCTCGCTCAAGGTGCACCTCCTTGTGGGTGGGGCCCACGCGGGCGCCGAGGCGCCCAGGGCCGATGGATGGATGCCGGCGCGGGTTGCCGACGGCGCGCAGAGGCGCGCCCGGGTGTGCCGCTCAAAACGGCGGCAGTTCTTCGACGGTGAAGACGTAGAGCGGCGGCTCCCTTGTGCCGCGGGCGACCTTGCCCGCAGCAAAGAAGCGCAGGTGTCGCAGCGCCTCCTCGCCGTCGAAGAGCCCGACGATCACGTCGTCAGCTCGAGCGGCGAGGGCCAGCGAGCCCTGCGGGGCGCAGAGGCGCCGCAGTTCCGCCAGCCCGCGGGGCGATCACCGCGGGGACCTCGGAGAGCGGGATGAGTCCCGGCTCGGCACCGAAGCACCGCCCCGGCTCGGCGGCGGGGGGGCCGCATGACCTTCATGGCGCACAGGGCGGCGCCGGGGTGGCATTGGAACCACTTGCCGAGCGCTTCGCGAGCCCTCTCACAACAAGGTGGCGCTGCCGTTCGGTGAGCGTCCCGAGTCGCTTGTTCTCGCCGATCAACAGCGGCATCAAGAACTTGCGGACCCGAGTGCGCCCCCAGCCGCGCTGGCTGGTCAGCAGCTCGGCGATGGTCATGCTCGTGGCTTCCCATGGGCAGCGGCGAACAACCTCCGCGGCATCCATGTCACCTCGCGCGATCGCGCGTTTTAGCTCAGCCCGCGCAAGCCGCACTTTGTTGGCCCTCTCAAGGGCCCTCAAATGCTGCGGAACCTCGGTTGGGCCGAAAGGCGATTGTGGTGCTGCTGTCGCAGCCTCCATTGATTCCTCCTTCAACGATTCGAGGTAGCTCAGTCACTCGCCGCGAAGAGCGACTAGCGTCCGAAGAGGTGCCCCTTCGTAAGTGGCCGAGCCACCGAGGTGGCCCCCACGGGGCAGTGATCCCAGTAAGGGCAACCCTCCCCGCCGATACGCGGCGCGCACCACCAGCCGAGGTCCGTGGACAACGGCCACTCGGCAGGCTCGGTCTGATCGAGGTGGGCGATCAGCCGTGCAACGCGAGCGACACGGCGCTGGAAGGCGAGCAACTGGGCGACGCTGCGCGGCGCCGGGACAACCCGCCACCGCGGTCCCTCATCGGGGGGTTCGAGCGTCGCGGCGTGAAAAACGAACTCCGCCGGGTTTCGCTCCGCCCAACGCATGAAGGTCTGCGCGGTCGCCTGCAGATCGCGGTCGGCGCGCTCCTCCTTGATCTCCGAGCGGCCGAACTTCAGGTCAGCCAGAAGCCGCGCGCACTCGAGGTCGAAGTAGCAGACGAAGCGCCACTCCTGCTCGGCGTTGAAGCGGAAGCTGGCCCGGCGCTCAACCGAGACCGGCTCCACGAAGGGGGCGATCTCGACCAGGTAGTCGGCGACCGCGCCTCGACACTGGGCCTTGCTGCGATCCGGGTCATCCTCGATGCCGAGGACGGTTTCGCCGATCTTCGCGGCGAAGAGCTCGAGCACCAAGTCGTCGAGCTCGGCGGCGCTCGGTGCCTGCCCGGCGATCTGCCCGGCGAAGTAGTGGGCGAGGGTGTCGCCGACCACCGAGCCAAGGGTCATGGACAGATTCGGCGGCACCTTCTCCCCCAGGAGGTACTGGCGCCGAAATGCCTCCGGGCACTTCTCGAAGGCACGGACGCTCGCCGGCGAGAGCCACTGCAGCCGGAAGCGGCGACCGTAGCGGCGCGCCGGCAGTTGCAGCGGCACAGACAGCGGGGAGACGCGCACGTTGTCGGCTGGGGCCGCGAGGCCACTCACCCCGACCAGCTCTCCGGTGCCACCGCGATCGCCGGCAGTTACCGTCAAGGAGCACCCCGACTGCGACGTAGCTCAGCGGGGTCGAGGGCATCACGCCCCAGCCATGTCGCCAGGACCGCTTCGGCCTGGTCGTCGACCGCCGTGATCGTGCCGCTTGCCGGGTCGAAGGTGCCGACCTCGACCAGCGAGGCGGCGGGCAGCGCCATTTTCGCCACAGTCGGGTAGTTCTCGACGAGGCGCCCGTGGGCATAGAAGACGCGGTCGGCGAGGCGAGCCATTTCTGATTGCCCATAGATGGCGCCCTCGTAGTAGATACGGACGAGCTCTTCATCGGGCAACGGGACGCCGACGATGCCCGAGCCTGCATGAATGCCCGTCGCCCCCTCGCGCGGCACGAAAACGAGAAAGGGGCTCGCCAGTCGCGCCGTCGCCTTGCTCTCGACCAGCATCCGCGCGATCCGGTGCAGGCGCGGGCGCTTGTGCGGAGGAACGTCGGCGTCATCAACAACGACGGGTTTTGTCCCGATCGCTTCGTCAGCTCCGCGGGAGTAACGGGTCAGGACACCGTCCTCGAGGACATAGACACAGTCTTCCTCTGGACAGTCGACATAGGGGCCGGGTTGCAGCTCCCCAGTGAACCCCTGAACGAGTTCCATCTGAAACCTCCTTTGTCTTCCGCGGGGGTGTAGCCCCGCGGGTGGCGCGCCCGCACCCGGAACGGCACGGGCGATCTCGCAGCGAGGTAGTCGCGAGCGCGATCAGACCGCGGGGGCCGCTGGTGCGCAGGCGACGCCGTTCAGCGCGTCACAGGCCGCCTGGGCCTTGCCGCGCGATGACCAGACATCGGCGAGGAGCACCTCGGTCCGGGTGTCGAGGACCTGGTAGCCCTCGGTCGTCACCTCGACGACGTGGCGCATCGCCTTGTCGACGTAGTAGCGCTCGGCACGCTCGAAACCCAGGAGGTCGCAAACCTCTTCGACGAGGTCGAGGATCGGCTGGTCACCCGAGGCCGACGCCTCGCCAGCGATGTCGTCCAAGATCGCCGCCAGGGTTCGTTGTTTGTCGGGCATGTTTGCTCCTTTCAGACTTCGTTCGCCGCGGAAGGCGCACCAGCGGCGGCCTCCCCGGCGATGTCCAGCTGCAGTTGCGCCTGGGTGCGCTCGTAGCCCGCCTGCTCGAGCAGCAGGGCCGCGCCGAGCTCGATCGGGTCCTTGGTCCCCAGGTAGGCGGCGATGTCGGCGAGCTGGGCTTTCACCTCCTCGGGGCTGCCATAGATGCAGCCGGTGCGCCGCACCTGCCGGTAGGCCTCCTCGATGCTCACCGCGCGGCGGCCGCTGCGAGGCGCCGCAGCCGGACGAACAGCCGGCGGCGGCCGTCGCGGCCGAGCCCCCGCTCGCCCCGGCGCAGCGCTTCGAAGCTCGGCAGCAAGGAACTGGCCCGCTGCAAGAGCTCCTCGATCGCCTCGCAAGCCTCGCCGAAGCTGCGGTCGTCGAAGTTGACGACGTACTTGGTCTCGAAGGAGTAAGTGGCGAGCTGGCGCAACGCCACCGGCAACTCGAACGGCAGCTGCTCATCGCGGACGGCGACGATCACGGAGTCCTCCAGCGCGTAGACGATCACCTCGACCCCGGGCGGGCCGGTGATGGCCCCGGCGTCGAGGGCGTCGTGGAAGCGGTGTGAGAGGGCAGCGCCAATGCCGTCTTCGCAGTCGACGTCGATCCCCTCGAGCTCGCCGTACTCCTCGCGAATAGCGGCTGCGAAGCGCTCGCGGTCAAGCGCGAAGGGCACGACTGCGGCCCTCCGCGCAAGCGGTCTCTTCATCTTTCCCTCCTTGGGTAGGTGGTGCAGAGCAACCCTGAGGGAGGTGCAGCTCAGGGCAGCGAGATACGGTTTGGCGGCGTGATCGTCTACGTCCTCACCCAAATCGAGGCCAACGAGGGTGGCACGGTGGAGGGCGTCTACTCGACCGAGCAGAAGGCCCGCGACGAGGCGGCGAGCCGCCCCCTGCCGGGTGGAGATGACTCGGTCTTCTTCTGGGAGATCGTGCCCTTCGAGGTAGACGGCCCCCCGAGCGACCCCGACCCGATCAGCCTCGACTAGCGCCAGGGCTGCCCAATCCGCCGGCGCGGGCCGGACGGCTCTCAATGGGCCTCTTCCGGCCCCGGGTCGGCGTCGAGCAACGAGGGCACCTCGCTCGGCTCCTCCGCGCCCGGCGCCTCGGCCGTGGCGGCCTCTGGCAGCACCGCGGCGCGCTCGGCCGCGGCCTCCGCCTCGGCTTCGGCTTTCTGGAGGCGCTCGGAGATCCACTCCAAGAACTCCCGCGAGCGGGCCTCGACGTTGCCTTTGCCCTCTTTCAGGGCGACCTTGCAGCGGCGCTCGAGCTCGACCGCCGTGATCCCGGCCCCCTCGGCTTCGGCGAGGGTGGTAGCCAGCTCCGCGGACTGCTCGTCGGTGAGCCGGTCGGGCATCTGGTCAAAGAGCGCCTCGGTCAGCTCACCGCGCAGTCGCTCGAACTCGCCGCTGATGAGCGCCTCGGCCAGGGTGCGCTTGGCGGCTGGGCGCGCCGGGGCGCCGCTCGGCTGTCCCTCGGCGGCGTCGACGATCACCGACGGGGCCCCCGCGCCTGGGCCTTCGGGCGCCGCGGGCGGAGGCGTCGGTGGGGCCGGAGCCGCGGGCGGCGGGGTGCTCGGGGCGCCCAGCACGTCGACCGCGACCGAAGCGGAGCCGCCGCTCTCCTCGCCACCGCCGATCGCGGCCAGCGAGATCCCCAGCTCCTCGGCGGTGTAGAGGCCGGAGAGCTGAGAGGGGAACGCCTTGCGCAAGGCGAGGGCCTCGGCGCGGATGCTCAGCATGTGGGCGGGCTTGCCGCCCACCTTGTTCCACAGCGAGTCGGCGCCGGCATCGCCCTGGGGGGCGAAGTCGTGCCAGTTGGCGGTCCCGGTGGTCGGTACCTTGGTCCCCTTGCGGTGGACGCGGACCCGGGCGGCGATCGGCGTGTCCTCGCCCGCCCAATAGTCGGTCCAGTTGCCCTCGGCATCGCACCATTCGGGGTCGCTCTGGCCGTCGTAGAGCTCGGTGCGCTCGGCCAAGAGGCGCATGCCGTCGATCGTCGCGACGGCGCGCATCAGGCCGTTCTCCCATACGGCGTAAATCTGGCCGGCCAGGGGCTCGAGGTCGTAGATCCGGCATTCGAGCAGGAACTGGTCGACCTCCTTCTCTTCGGGCGTCGTGCGCTGCGAGACGCCCCCCTCGCCGACCACGTACTTCTTCATCTTCACCTTGACCGCCTCGCGGTAGCGGAGGACGTCGTGCTTGGCGCCGTCTCCGTTTCGCGAGGGGGCCTCTGCAGTTGCACTCATCGCATCTCCTTCCCGGCGCGCCGCTGCAAGCGCGGGCGCCGTGGATCGGCGGCACCGGACAGGCCGGCGCCGCTCAGGTGTGTGTGGGCGGGCCCGCTCGGGGCCCGGGCGCTACAGCCCCGCCTCGGTGACGAAGCGCGAGGTCTTCACCTGCTTGCCCCAGCGCCGCGCGCAGCTCGACATCACGAGGCTCTCCCGCGCGCGGGTCAGCGCCACGTAGGCGAGGCGGCGCTCCTCTTCAGTGCGGCCCTCCTGCAGGGCGCGGGTGGAGGGCATCACCCCCTCGTCGAGGCCGGCGACCCAGACGTGGGCGAACTCCAGGCCCTTGACCGCATGCACGGTGCCGAGCGCCAGCGAGGAGGCGGTGCGCCGGGTATCTGTCGAATACAGCGTCAGCTCCTGCAGGAACTCCGCGAGGGCGGGGCGACGGCCCTCGACCATGCACTGCTGCTGGTAGGAGCGCGCCGCGCGGAAGAGCTCGCGGACGCTGCCGAGCTGCCCGGCGCCCGCCCGCCCGCGGCGGCGCAGCCGGTCGGGGATGCCGGAGATGACGATGATGTCGCCGACCAGCATCTTGAACTCGCGCCGCCCGCTGCGGGCGATCTCGCGGATCTGCTCCATCGACTCGCCGAAGGCGATCGCCGCCTTGCCGCGGCTCTCGCCGATGCCCGCCTCCCAGGGCACCAGGCAGACCTGCTCGTAGCCGAGCCCTCGCGACTTGGCCACCTCGGTCAGGGTGCGGGCGGTCGCCGGTCCGAGGCCCGGGCGCGATTCCAGCGCGCGGGCGAAGGCGGCCGAGTTGGCCGGGTTGACGGTCAGCGTCAGCCAGGCGAGCGCGTCGCGCACCTCCGAGCGCGCCCACAGCGCGCGTTCGCCAAGGGTCGTGTAGGGGATGCCGCGGGTGGCGAGGGCGATCTCCAGGTCTTGGCGGACCCGCAGGCCCCGCATCCGCACCAGCACCCCGAGCTGCCCGGGCGCCACACCGGACTCGATATGGCTCTGGGCCCAGGCGGCGATCGCCTCGGCCTCCTCCTCCTCGGAGTCGTAGTGCTCATAGATCGGGTCGGGCCCGGCGCCGTCGGCGGCTTCGAGGGCCTTGGGACGGCGCTGCTCGTTGTGGGCGATCAGTCGCAGGGCGGAGTCGACGATGCCGCCGTGGGAGCGGTAGTTGCGCCGCAGGACGACCGCGGCCGCGCTCGGGAAGTAGCGCTCGAAGTCGACCGTGAACTCGGGGTCGGCACCGCGGAACGCGTAGACGATCTGATCGTCGTCGGCGACGACCGTCAGCCCGGCGCCGCTCGGCGCCAGCAGGCGGATCATCGCGAACTGGGCCTCGGAGACGTCGTGGAACTCGTCGACGAGCAGGGCCTTGACCCCCGCCCGCCAGGGCATGGCATAGCGCTCGTCGGAGAGGACGATCGCCGCGGCCCGCACCAGGCCCTCGAAGTCCAAGGCGTTTGCGGCACGCAGGTCGGACTCGTAGATGTCGAAGGCCCGGGCCAGCTCGCCCTCGCCGCGCACCACCCACAGCGCAGAGTCCTCGAGGTTGGCCTTGGCGGTGCCGATCCGGCGCACCAGCTCGTGGGCGTCGACGCCGGGCTCGGCGCGCTCGACCGCCGAGCGCGCCAACTGCAGCTGGTCGTCGGAGTCGAAGATCGAGAACTGGGGATCGAGGCCGACGACCTCGGGATGGCCGCGCACCACTTGGGCGGCGAGCGCGTGGATCGTCGAGATCCTCACCCCCGCCTGCTCGGAGGGCAGCTCGGCCTCGACCCGCTCGGACATCTCCGTCGCGGCGGCGTTGGTGAAGGTGATCGCCACCACCTGGGCCGGGGCGATCTCGCCGCCTCTGACCAGGTGGATGATCCGCTGGGTCAGGACACGGGTCTTGCCCGCGCCCGGGCCGGCGACGACCAAGAGCGGGCGCTCCAGCGATGCGTGGACCGCAGCGCCCTGGTCGTCATCGAGGCTGCGCTCCTGCGCAGGAGCGGGAGCCTCTTCGACTGCCCCCGCGATCGGGGGCACCTCAGTTGCTTGAGCCATCTCACCTCCTTTCGGTGTGGCTGCGGGCCCATCGCGGACCCGATGTGTTGCCGGCGGGGCGCCGGCCGCGCCTCCCCCTCAGCCCTCTTCACAGAGGGCTTCGAAGTCGGGCTCGGCCTGCGCCGGCGAGTCGTATTCGCGGACCACGACCCCACCGGGCTCGAAGAGCGCCAGGAAGCGGTCGACGAGGACGACCGGACCGGGCTCGGTCTCCGCGCACTCGTCGTATTCGCCGCGCTCGTGAAGGACGGCAAGCGCTGCGGCAAGGCGCGGGTTACCGGCACCGGCGAAGCGCGGCTCGGGGACCAGGCGGGCCAGCTCGGGCTCGCCCTCGGCCTCGAGCATCGCCTCTGCCAGCGCGACCACGAGCTCGTATTCGTTCTGGCGAGCGGCCTCGCGGTGGGCGGCTTCGGCCGGGAACGGGCCGACCCTGTGGGTGCCCGACTCGGCGAAGAAGACCCCGTCGGAGTGCTCGGCCACCCCCCACTCGCGCCCCTCGGGCACCGAGAAGGCTGCGCGGGTGAGACCCGGGCGCTCGGCGGCGCCCATCAGGCGCTCGCTCCCGCAAGCTCGGCGCCGACCGCGGGGCCGACGCGGGCGCAGCCGAGCCGCCGGCGCGCGGCGCAGCGCAGGGTGCGCGGCGGCGGGCTCGGCCGACAGCGGGCGGGGTCGCTGGGGACCGCGGGCTGCTCGGGCGCGGGCTCGGCGGCGGGAGCGCCGCTCCACTCGAGGGTCAGCTCGATCGCCCGGGGCGGCTCGCCCTCGCCGCGGGCGAGGGCCACCGGCAGCCAGTCGGCGACCTCGCCCGCCATCTCGGCGAAGCAGGCCACCAGCGAGGGCGCGGCAACCTCGGCGAAGGCATCGCCGCTTTTGCCGTCGGGAAAGAGCGCGAAGGCGCTCATCGTGAACTCATCCATCCGGTTCCTCCTTTCCTTCGGACTCCTCGGCGCCACAGCCCCCACAGCTGGTGGTGCCGACGTTCATGTAGTCGCAGGGGAAACCCGCCACCTCGGCGCGGCACTTCAACCCCAGGCCGGCGCGCTCGACGAGCTCGTCGAGCATCGCCAGCTCTGAGTCATAGGCCGCGTTGAAGAGCACCTCGATCGCTTCGGCGCCGTCGAGGCGGAGCGCCGCGGGGGCCTCGGCGCGGGACCGGTGCGTGAGCCGGCGCACCGCGACGGCGAGGATCATGGCGCCGCGGTGGCCCAGCCACGGGCCGCGAGACGGCGGGCCGGCCAAGCCGATGCCGCCGTACACGCGGCAGAGCCGCTCGAGCTCCTCGACCGGAACCCGGTCTTCGCCCACCAAGCGCTCGGCTTCTCGTCGCAGGGTGTAGGGGTCGGCGGGCACGCTCAGGACGCCCCCGCCGCGGCCCCGATGCCCTCGACATCGCAGCCGGCGATCTCGTAGAACTCGGTGCCCTCCTGGGCGGCGAAGTACATCTCGACCGCCTCTGTGTCATCGGCCGGCGGGCTCTCCGGCAGGGTCCGCTCGCGCTGGCGCGCTTCGGACCAGTCGCGGCGGGCGATCTCGGCCGCCGCCGCGTAGGCCAGCTCGGCACTGGCGTGGACGGTGATGTCGCGCCCGTGGCGGTGCTCGAAGACGAACACGTGGACGTCCATCTGGACTCCTTTCGCTCAGATGCGGCAGCGGCTGCCACCGCGGTTTGTGGCGGCGCTCAGGCGCCGCGCCTGGGTACGGCGATCACGCGGAAGCCGTCGCGCAGGAGGTGGATCTCCTCGGTGCGGTAGCAACGGGCCGCGACGATCGGGCAGGCCTCCCCGATGTAGGGGACGGGCAGGGGGCGATCCCAGCGCACCCCCTCGCTGAGCATGTTGCCGAGGAAGCGCTCGGCCTCCTCGGCGTCGGCCGCCTCGACGACGACCGCGACCGCGAAGCGCTCCATCAGCTCGCGGCCGCGACCGGCAGGATCTCGAAAGGCTCCCGCCACCAGCCGGTGAGGCGGTAGACCGTCTCCTTGGGGCCGCGGAAGTAGCCCTGGCCGGGGTCGACCGCCTCGAAGATCCGACAGGGGCCCTCGGGGTGAGGAAGTCGAGCTCGAAGCGGACCTGGACGCCGGGGATGACCGCGGCCAGGTGGCGCAGTCGGGCCCGGCAGCGCGAGCGCCACTCGAGGGCGTGCTCGCTCGTGGTCGGGCTCAGCAGGTCGAGGACCTCGGCGGGGCATTCGCACTGAGCGGGCCCTTGGGACTCCTCCATCTCCTTGTAGCCGAAGCGCGATCCCGGCCGGCCGGTGGTAAGGACGACGAGCGCCCAGACCTCGCCGCTTCGCTTCTCGCAAACCGCGGCGTAGAAGGTCCCGCCGATGCCACCGAGGTGAGCGCTGGCGAGGATCTCCTGGCCCTCGTGCAAGAGCTCGCGGGCGAAGAAGTCCTCGTGGCTCTCCCCGGCGGAGCGGTGGTCGATCAGGGTCCAGCCCATCTCAGGCCTCCTCTCGGCCGCGCGCCGCGGGCAAGTCGGCCGCGGAGCGGATCACGCGGGCGCCCTCAGCCAGCAAACGGTTCGGGCCGGCGGAAACCGGCGAGGTGACCGGGCCCGGGACGGCGCACAGCTCGCGGCCCATCTGCCGCGCCATCTCGGCGGTGATCAGCGAGCCCGAGCGCTCGGCCGCCTCGACGATGATCGTCGAGCCCGCGAGGGCGGCGACGATCCGGTTGCGCGCCGGGAAGCTCCAGCGCCAGGCGACCGTCCCCGGCGGCATCTCCGAGACGGCCGCGCCGCGCTCAACGATCTGCTCGCAAAGCGGGCCGTGGCTGGTCGGGTAGGGGACGTCGGGCCCGGTGGCGAGAACGGCGATCGTCCGCCCGGCTTCGAGCGCTCCGCGGTGGGCGAGGCCGTCGACGCCGAAGGCCATACCGCTGATCACGATCAGGCCTGCGTGGGCGAGCTCGCGCCCGAGCTCGCGGGCCACCTCGCGCCCGTAGGAGGTGGTGCGCCGGGCGCCGACGACCCCGACTGCGTCGTCGAGTCTCAGGTCGCACAGGAGCGCGGGGTCGCCGCGGCCGAAGAGCGCCCAGGGAGCGTCGGGCGCCTCACGAAGCGAGGCCGGGAACCTCTCGTTGCAGCGGCAGAGCGCCCAGCAGCCAGCGGCGGCCAGGCTCTCGGCGAGCTCGGACTCACCGAGCGCCTCGACGCCGGCGAGGATCCCCGCCGCCTCCTTGGGGGCGACTGTCTCTGCCAAGGTGCGACTCGGCAGACCGAGCAGCTCGCGCAGCGCCCGGCTGCGGTGAACTGAGCAGGTCTGCTCGAGGTGGGGAGCCAGGGCAACCAGAAGGTGGGCGCGGCGCTGGCACTCGGGGCAGGCGCGAGGGCGCGAGAGCGCCTCGGCCCTCAGCGCCGGGCCAGAAGCCAACGGCTCCAGCTCGCCGCAGGCGAAGGCGGCGAGCTCGGCGAGACGGCCGAGCTCATAGACAGCGATGCCCCCGGCGCGGGACGCCTCGGGGCCCTGTCCGGCGGGGACGACGATCGCCTCGGAGCCCGCGGCGCGGGCTGCCGCGGCCAGCTTGGCGACATCGGCCACGGGGCTCAGCTCGCCCGAGAGCTTCAGCTCGCCGACGAAGGCGCAGCGCTCGAAGCGCCCGGGCTCGAGCTGGCCCGAGGCGCAGAGGAGGCCGGCGGCGATCGCCAGCCCCATCTCGGGACCGGCCTTGCGCAAGCCGACCGGCGCGAGGTTGACGACGATCCGCCGCAGCGGGTACTCGAAGCCGCAGGCTACGAGGGCGGCGCTGAGGCGCTCGCGTTCCTCGCGGGCGGGGGTGTCAGCCATGCCAACGACCGCGAAGGAGGGAAGGCCGCGGTGCACGTCGACCTCGACGCGGATCACGCGGGCCTTGCCCTCCTGCAGGGTGGCAGAGGCGACGCGGCTCAGCATCGCCCCTCCCGGTTAGGGGTTCGGTTCATCCTCTGGTTCCTTTCGATCTGCGGCCGCGCGGTCGGCGGCCGGGTCTGGGGCGAGCGGGCCGCGAGCCCGGCGCGCTCAGGAGGGGACGCCCTCTTCGATCTCGACGATCAGCTCGTCGGCGATCGCCTCGAAGTCGACGGACTCCAAGGCGCCGGCGAGCAGGACGGTGGTGACGTCGGGGCGTTCCTCACTTCCGGAGCGCTCGACGGCGCTGAGCCCCGAGACCTCTTCGCAGAGAACCTCCAGGGCATGGCCGCCCTCGCCGCGGGCGACGTGGCGCTCCTCGCTGGTGAGGTCGAGGCCGCCGATCGCACAGCGCAGCTCCTCGCGGGCCCGCTCTGCCAGCGCGGGCTCGACGAGCAGGGCGTTGCGAAGGCGCCTGGTCAGATCGGCGCGCTTCATCGGCTCTCGAACTCCACGCTGCCGGGGAAGGTCCCGGTGCGAAGGGCGCGGGCGACGCTGCGCTCGTGCTCGGAGCGCCGCTCGGCGCTCTCGAGCGGGCCGCGGGCGTAGAGGTCGAGCGCCCTGACGTAGGCCTCAAGCTCGTCGAAGACGCGGACGCCGATGTCGCCCTCGCTGTAGTCGATCATCGCCAGGCCGAGGTCGTCGGCCAAGGAGAAGGAGTAGGGGAACTCGCCGCCATCGGGCAGCAGGCGGATGTGGCCGCTGTTTTCCCAGGCGCCGAGCGCGGCAACGAACTCGGCTCCGTCGCCGAGCGCAGCGAAACCGGCGTGAAAGGTGTGATCGCCGCGGCGCTCTGAGCGCCAGGCGCTGGCCTTCTCGCCGAGCGGAACGCAGAGGCGCTCGATCACGCGCTGTGCGTTGATCCCGCGGCGGCGAAGCGGAACTTCTTCATCGCCGGGGTAGCGCTGGCGCACCTCCCCGTCTTGGTCGAGGAAGGTGACCTCGACCTCGGCGGTGCCTGGGACGGCGCTGAGCTGTGAGACGACCGCGAAGCGATCGCGCTCGCTGCAGAAGGCGACGTCGGTGCGGCGCAGATCCGCGGCCTTGACCGGGATCGGCTCGGTGTCCATCGGACTCCTTTCGTGGGGCCGCCGGCGCAGCTGGGCCAACGGCAGGTGGGTGGGTGGGCTCAGGCCGCGGGCGGGCGCGGCGCGGGCAGGCGAGCCAGCCCGACGCTCGCTTCGACCTGCTCGCAGATCGCCTCGTGGTTGTCGGTGGCGTCCCGGAGCTCGAAGGCGAGCCCCGAGCCGAAGTGATCGACCTCGGGGCCGTCTTCGCCCCAGGTGACCGTGGTTTCGTAGGCGCTCGGGCGCACCTCCGTCGTCGTCACGACGTAGGGCCCGACGCGAGTCCTGACCCAGTGGCGGGTCAGGAAGAAGCGGGCGGCCTCGCCGATCGTCTTCAGCGCGATCGCGACCACCTCCTCTCTGTCATGTGGGGCTGGGCAGGCGCTAATCCAGCGCCGGGCGCAGCGCCCCGGCGGGAACGCGGCCGCGCTCGGCGCGGGCGCGCCGGTGGGCGGCGGCGAGTGCCGGCCGGGCCCTGACCATCGCCCGCAGCTCGCCTCCCTGCAGGTGGGCTAGGAGCGACCAGGCCGCCGACGGGGTCGGCTGGGCCGCGGCGGTCAGGCGCTCGAAGCCCCGTTCCCGGGCGCGGCGGCGCTTCATCACCACGGCGGCGAGCTCGGTGGAGTCGACGAGCTGGCTCGCGCGCCAGGCGAGGACCTGACGGGCTCGGCGCGCGCCAACGGCGGCGAGCGTCAGCCAGGCGCTCTCCTCGGGCTGCGCACACCCCTCGGCGGCGGCGATCAGGGCGCTCGGGAACTCGGGGTCGGCCACCGCGGCGAGGACCTCGCCGGCGTCGGTCACCGCCTCGAGCACCCGGGCGGCCGCGCGGATCTCCGCGGCGCCCTCTTCACCGGCGTCCAGGCTGCACCTGATCGCTTCGACTCTGCGTATGGGGTCCACACGCACTCCTTCCTGCCCGCGGAGCGGGCGGCTTCGGTTTGCGGCCCGGCGGCGGTTGCCGCCGGGTTGGCCGGCATGGGCCTAGACGAGGCCCAGGGCCTCGAGCTGGCTGCGCAGCTGCGGGTTAATCGGGCGCTTGGACTCGCGGCGCGCCGCCTCATAACGGCGGCGAAGCGGCGCCTGGCGCTCGACGAGGCGACGGATGTCGCGACCGCGCAGACGGGCGAGGAGCAGCCAGGCACCCCACTCCTCTTCGCTCGTGGCCGCCTCGGCGCGCTGCTCGCAGGCCGCGTGCAGATCACCGCTGGCGATCAGGGTCTCGACCAGCTCATGCGGCGCGACGATCTGGGTCGCCCGCTTGGCCAGGACGCGGCGGGCAGCCCTCGGCCCCGCGGCGGCGATCGTCATCCACGCCAGCAGCTCGGGTCGGCCGCGACCCTGGGCGGCGTCGAGGACGACATCGGTGAACTCGCGCGCGGCGAAAGTTGACATCAGCGCCCCGACCGGCGTCTCGGCTTCGACGATCGCCAGGGAGCGCTCGAGGCCCTCCCGCTCGATCTCGCCGCCGGCGGCTTTCTTGATCTCCTTCATCAGCTTGTAGCTCGGGTACATGTACTGCTCCTTTCCTCGCCCGGATCCGGGCAGGGGTCATCGGGCCCGCGGGCCCGCTTGGTCAATCGCTATGGAGCCGCGCCTAGTCCTGGCGGCGCGGCGGTTGAAGCCCAACGCCCCGGCGGTGAGCCGAGGTGCGGTGCGGATGGCGCTCGGCGAGGCGCCGGGGTCCGCTCAAGACTGCTCGGGGTCCTCCGCCCAGCTGGCGATCACCCGCTCGCCACTTCTGACGCTGACCGAGAACGGGTGGGAGCCCTCGTGGCCGAGCTCCTCGGCAATCCTCTGGGCGTTGTTGGTGACGGTCATGTCGATGAGCGGGTGCTCGGAGTCGACTTCGATCGTGTAGATCATCGAGACCTCCTTGATGTCGTTCACGGGAAGCGCGGGCGACGCGGCTCAGCTGCCACCGCCCGCCAGCTCTTCGGCCCAGAGCGCCAGGGCCTCGCCGTGCTCGCGGGCGAAGGCGAGCTGGGGCTCGGTGTAGCGGGCGAAGAGGGCGGGGTCGGCCTCGCCAGGGCGAAGCGAGCAGAAGCCGACGATCGCCGCCAGGGCGGCGTCGGAGCCCGGCTCGGTGGCGCCGGGCGCGGCGAATCCTTCGCCGGCGAAGGCGAGGATCCAACGCGCCCCCTCGGAGACGCAGAGCCGGTAGGCCAGCTCGGCCTCACCGCCGGGGCCGCGCTCGCCGCTGTCCCAGAGGTCGAGGCGGAACTCGCCGTGGGTGGCGGTGCGCAGCCAGTGCAGGCGCTCGGGCGCTTCGATGCCGGGGCCGAAAGGGTGTTCGAGCTCGGCATCGCTCAGCAGCATCGGAGCCGCCGGCGCCGGGGGCACCGCCTCGCGCGAGGTCCCGCAGACCGCGCAGCGGCCTCCCTCGGTCGCGGCGCGGTAGCCGCAGTGCCGGCACTTGGGTGCCTCGGCGGCGCGGTGGTGATCGCAGCTCGCCAGGTGCTGGCCGTCGGGGAGGCCGCGGCAGCCGCAGGGCGCGAGGCGCCGACTGTAGAGGGGGGTCTGGGTCATTCGGCGCCGGGCCTCCCGACTACGATCGCGACCACCTCGGGATCGGGGTCCGCCGAGTCCAGGAGCGACTGTTGGAGTTCGGCGCGGCTTCGGCCCGAGCGGGCCTCGGAGGCGAGCTCGGGGCGGCCAGCCTCCTCCAGGCGCAGGGCGAACATCCCGGCGTTCTCGACCCCGGCGAGGTCGCCGGGCAAGAGCTGAGTGACCCCGAGGACCCGCGCCTTGCCGATCCCCCAGCCGGGGCTCGTGTAGCGCCCGCCGGAAGGGTCGCGGAACTCCATCTCCTCGGCCATCACGCCTGCCATGCGGGCGGCCTCCTCGTCGCTGAGCGGGCGGTCGAAGTGCAGCCGCACGACCATCTCGTTGTTCTCGATCTCCATCGCCGTTGCCTCCAGTGTCGGGTTAGTCATCGGATCGCCGCCCCGCGCCGGCGGGCAGCGCGTCGTGGGCCTCGGCCAGCGCCCGCTCGGCGCGGCCGAGCTCGAGCGAGACCTGGCGCGAGCCGCGGCCGCTCCGACTCGAGGGCGCCCCGTCGGCCTCCGCCGTGGTCGCGGCAGCGAGCGAGGAGCGCAGCTCGGCGACCCGAGCCTCGAGGCGCTCGGCGGCGCCGGGGTCGAGGACGTAGAAGCCGCGCTTCGTCGTCGCGCGGATGAGCGGGTGGCGGGTGACCTGGCCCAGGAAGACCGCCTCGGGGCGTTTGCCCGCGACCGGGCCCGCCTCGGCTTCGACGGCCGCCAGCCAGCTGCGGTAGTGGATCGGACCAGCGTCGGGGAGCCGACTCACCAGCACCTCGACCGCGACCTCACGGATCTCCTGGCCGCGCAGGGCCCCGGGTGGCCCAGCGGGCTCGGGCCCGCGCTCGTCGAGCAGGGGCCGAAGCGCCGCGAGGCGGGCCTCGAGCTCGGCGACGTCGGCCTCGGCGGCAGCCAGCTCGCCCTTTTGCTTGCGGGCCTTCGTCTTCGCCTTGCCGAGTCGGGCCGAGAGCCGGTCGCGCTCGGCGGCCGCGGCCCGCGTGAAGCGCGGCGAGAACGCCACCGCGGCGCTACTCATCGCTTCTCCTGCAGAAGCGGTCTGCCATCTGGAACCTCCTTGAAGGTGGGTGTGGGAGCGAGCGCGACCGCGGCGGCCGCGCGGCGCTCAGAGCCCGTTCTGGACGCCGGGCACCGAGGAGTGGAAGTCCCCCTCACACGGCGGGGCCCAGGTGCCGCGGCCCGCGGCGCGGGCTGCTTCGGCCAGCGAGCGGTAGCGCTCGTAGCGGCGGGCCGGAGTGTCGAAGAGGTAGGGCATCGCCAGGCCGCGGGCAACCTCGGCGCCGCCCAGGTCCTTGCCGCCGGGCAGCTGCACGTAGCGCAGCAGTCGCCCGTAGCGGTCGACGGAGTCTTGGCTCGGGTCGGAGACGAGGACGACGCGGCGGCCGTCGAAGCGTTCCATGAACGCTGAGGCGGCGAGGGCGCCGCACTCATCGGGGCTGCCGTAGCGAGTCGCGTACTTCTCCGGCGAGTCCATCGCCAGCAACCTGACACTCCGAGACGGGCCCGAGTCCAGGCGCACCGTGACCGTGTCGCCGTCGGCGACCGAGACGACCCGGCCATGGGTGGAGCTGGCTGCGCTCGACGTGGCGAGGGCCGAGCAGCCCGCGGCCGCAAGTCCGCAGAGAACGAGGAGGGCAGCAGCGAGCACACGGGCGATCACTCGAGCACCGCCGGCCCGCGCTGGCTCGGGGGCGGGTACTCGCCGGAGGCGACCTTGGCGCGGTAGTTGCGAAAGCGGATCCACTGCTCGGCGACGACGCGGGCCCTCTGACCCCCGTCGTCGCGATCAGCGTAGAGGCGCACGGCGTCGACGAGGCGGTCGACCATGCGCAGGAGCAGCGGGTCGGTCTCCAGGCCCGCCCGGGCAGCGGCAAACTCCGAGGGGGCGAGCTCGACCGACGGCGCGTGGACGCGCGCGCCGGACAGCACCCGGTCGAGCTCGCGATCGACCCCCTCGGGCTGGCTCGGCATCGCGGAGGCAGGAGGGAGCGCGATGCCGCGGCCGATTTGCAAGAGCGCCCGGACGATCGCCAAGCGCTCCGCCTCGCTCAGCTCCGCGCAGCTACGGGCGCCGTTGATCTGGCAGGCGAGCAGGATCTCGAGCGCCGCCCGCAGGTCGACGCCGGGAAGCCAGGCGAGCAGCGAGTAGGCCTTCACGGAGTGTGCGCGGGGATCGGCGAGCAGCGCCGCCGCCCCCAGGCGCCCGCCGCGGGCGTCGGCCTTGAGATCGGCGATCTCCCGCCGGCGGTGGTTTGCCTTCGCCAGCGCCGCTTCGCGCTTGGCCTCGGGTCCCGAGCGCTTTGAGGTTCCGGCAGCGCTCTTGGCGGAGCGCTTCGGGGCGCGCTTGGCCCCCGCGGAGCGGGCCGGGGCCTTGGCCGTTTTTGCCGCGGCGGTCATCAGGGCGAGCCCCTTCCTCGGGCCGAGCCCTCGACACCGAAGATGCGCTGCAACTCCGCGACGCACTCCTTGAACTCCTCGCTGCGCAGCGTCGGTCCGGTCTGGTAGCCGCGCAGGGCGGCCACCAGGTCCACGGCACCGCCGCCCGCCCCGCAGGCGAAGCAGTACCAGCCTCGCCCCGCTCCGCGGTAGAGATGGGCGGAGGGGTGCTCGTCGGTGTGGGCGGCGTTGGGACAGCGAACCTTGCCGTCGCGACCGGGCTCGATGCCGACGATCGCGCGGTAATACTCGCGCGCCTCCATCCCCCGCCAGGGCTCCTCGCCGGCGGCGGAGACAGGACGTCGGGACCGGCGAGCGGGCCGCGGGGCCTTGGGGTCGCGCAGACCGACGGCCAACTCCCCAGGCCGGTAGGGCGCCTTGGCCAGATCACACATCACCACCCGGCACCAGGTCGGCGCCATGCCCTTGCAGGCGCGCTTGTGGTTGAAGGTGCCCGGCACCCGCAGGAAGCGCCCGCGGTTGGCCGAAACCGGGTCGGCCCCTAGGGCCGCAGCCAGCATCCGGTTGAGCGCCTCACAGCGCTCACCGGAGAGCTCTTCGGAGAGCAGCCAGTAGACATGGGCGCCGCCGGAGCCCGAGGCCACCACCGCGTGCGGGCGGTGGGCGAAGCGGCGCAGGGTGCCGAGCCGACGGGAGTCGTCGATGTCGACCCAGGCGAGCGCGACCCGGTCGACCGAGTCGTTGCCGGGGACTGGCACCCGCAGGGTCGCGGGGGTGAAATAGATTTCGCGCCGCTCCTCGGCACGCAGCGCCCGCACCCGCTCGAGGAACTCCTCGCGGCGCCCGGCGCGGACGAAGTTCTCGAGGTCGTTTCGCCGGAAGGCCCCGAGCCGGCCATTGGGGAGGCGAGGGGCGCCCGCCACCTCGACGAAGCCGGGGCGGCCGCTGTGCAGGAGCTCGGTGAGGAGCGCCGCGTGGGCGTCGGCACCGAGGGGCCCGTCGATCCGCCGCCCGTCGCGGGCGCGCATCGCGACCGGCTCGGGCGGGCGGCCCGCAGCCGGGGCGGCCGCGGAGACGGTGGGTCGCGGCGCACTCGCCACGCTCACAGTCCCACCTGCTCGGGAGCGAGGTCGAGCGCCTCGCAGAGGAGCTCGGCGGTCTCCGCACAGGCCACCCGCGCGTAGCGCAGGCGCTTTTGCGCATCGCGGGTGCCCTGCAGGCCGAGACGCCGGCAGAGCAGACTCGTCACCTTGCTCTCGTCGGGTGAGTCACTGAAGCGCGGTGAGCGCGAGCAGATCGCAGCCACCGAGTGCCCGAGGGCGAGCTCCTCGGCTAGCGCCCCCTGCAGCCGATAGAGCGGCACATGGCTGGGACGTCGGGCCCGCTCGATGTCGGCCATCAAGAGGCGACCGGCCTTGGCCGCCTCCTTGCCCGAGCTCTGCAGGATCGCGGCGGCGGCTTCGCTCAGCCGGCAGACCGCCTCCTCGCCGTCGTAGAGGTCACCGACTTCCTCGACGGCGCGGGCCTCGGCGACGGCGACGCCGACCGGGACCCGGCAGGCGCGCGAGTGCGCTGAGGTGAGACACAGCCGCCTCGCCCGCCGGGCCCAGTTGGGGTGCTCGCGCAGTGCCCGCAGCTCGGCTGCGGGCGGGTAGGAGATCGTGCGCTGCTCCCAGGCCGCCGTGGTGGCGGTGAGGCGCAGGGTGTAGAGGGCGATGCCAGCGCCATCGCAGATCACCAGGTCGCGGTCGCGGACCCGCAGCCAGGCGAGCGGGAGTGGCGCCTCGGGCCCGGCGGCCCGAAGCAGGTGCTCGAGGGGCATCCCCTCGAGGTCGGCGAACGGTTCAGTGCCGATCGCCACCGCGCTCGTGCTCTCGCATCGTTGTGCCATTGCGCTCGTCCCTTGCACGCCCGGGGCAGGGCTCGCGCCACCCCTCTCCCTGCGAGTGCCCGGCGAGGTGACCTCGGCGAGGACGCCCGGGTGGCGCTCAGTAGTGGTCTGGACCGCGGCCATCGCCGCCTCCTTCTCGCGGCCAGCCGGCCGCATCGCTTCCCGCCGCCTCGAAGTCCTCGAAGACGCCGGTTGGGTAGCGCTCCTCGGCCGCGCCCTCTTCGGCGGAGAGCGCCTCTCGGTCACGGCGCCGGCGCTCCAGCACCGACCCCAGTCCCCGCAGCGCCAGGTAGATCAGCGCCGCGTCGAGGGCGAACTGCACGCTCGCCAAGGCAAGAGCGCGCAGGGTCGCGACGTCCTTCAGCTCCCAGCCGGTGTCGGCCAGCCAGGAGAGGAAGGAGACGATCTCCTTGGTGAAGCCGCCGATCAGAAGAGCGGCGACGACCCGCCGCAGGGTCATGGCGTCCAGGACGCGCCTGGCCGTCGTCATGGTTGGACCTCCTCGAGTCGTAGGGGAGGCGCGGGCCCACGGCTGACCGTGACCCGCACCTGGTGGATCGCGCCCTCGTGCAGGTCGACCAGCGCGAGAGGGCACTTGGGGTAGTGCTCGTCGAGCGTCCAGCCCGCGAGCAGCTCGAGCGCCTCGGCCTCGGTGGCCGCGAGCTCGATGAACGTGTAGGTGGGATCGCCGGCCACGGCTGCGAAGCGACCACGAAGCGGCTCGCGCCCCGAGGCCATCGCCAGCACTCCCTCGACCATCTCGGGGTAGTCGACCTCCCAGTTGCTGCGCAGCAGCCCGTAGCGCTCGATCAGGCAAGAGAGCGTCCGCCGGCCGCGCTCGAAAGCGGCCACCGTCGCCGGCATCACCTCCCGCCTCCACAATGGCCGGATCCCCGCCGTCGGGAAGCGCCCGCGCGCTCCCCCGAGACCGGGCGCCGGGGGGATGGGCGGCGCTGGCCGGTCCCCGGCCGCCTCCGGGGAGAACGACCGCGGTCGCGCACCCTGATCACGACCCCAGGGCTGCGCCAGGCGAACCCCTCACAGCGAGGGATGACGCCAGTGGCTTCGAGGTGAAAGCGGACCTTCTCCGCGCCCGCGCGCGCGAGGCAGAGGTAGGCGCTGCGGTGCTCACGCGCCCGGCAGCGCATCCGACGACGCATCTGCGCCTCGAAGGGCTCCCAGTCACAGCGCAGGGCGCTCGCCACCTCCGCGGCCCCCGCGCGCTCGCCCAAGGTGGCAAGCGCGCGGGAGACGGCGGAGTGGGAGACGTCAACCTCGACACGGGCCATCAGGCCGCGAGCGGGACCCGCGGCGTGCCTCCCTTCCCCAGCGTGGGGAGAGCGGCGCGCAGGCTCCGGCGACGAGGTGAGCGCTTCGGGCTGGGCGCGGCGTCGGCCTCCGCTCGGCGGCGGTCCTCCGCCTCGTAGCGGGCGAGCTCGGTGTCGACGTCCATCCCGACCCAGAGGGGCTCGATGTGGTGCTCGGTCATGGTGTGTCCTCCTTCGCGCAGGTGCGCGAGGTCTCGGCGGAGAGGCGCTGGGCTCGCGGGCGCGAGCCGGCCTCCCCGCCCGGGGTTTGTCTTGCGGCGTCGCGCAGACGGAGATCCGCCTGGCGCGCCGGGTGCGTCTCGCGGCCGACCCCGGGGCGGGACTCGAAGAGCCCGGCCATGAGGGCGGCGATGGAACTCTCCCGGCGTCAGGCAGCCTGGGGGTAGCGGGGCAGCTGCCCGCGGACCCTGGCGTTGCCGAGCGCCTCGCGGGCGGCCTCGTAGATCGCCACGCCGCGGTCGAAGCGATCCACGTTGCTGAAGGCAACGCCGCTGGCGACTTCGAGCTTGGCCATCTTCACGATCTCCGCCAGGTCCTCGGGGCTCTTCAGCCGGGAGATGATCTGACGGATACGACTTGCTTCCTTGCTCATGGTGATCCTTTCTCTCACCGCCGCCGCTTCTCTGACAGCGGCGGTGAGCAGGTCAAGAGGTCCCGCCCCGAGGCGAGTCCTCGCAATGAAGGAGGGTGGGCGCCGCCTCGGCGACGCTCAGCCCGTGAACCGGTGCCCTGCGCCTGGGTCAGGCGGTGGCGAAGGGCAGCTCGGCCAGGTGCATGACGCGGGCCCGGCTCGCGGCCTTGATCGCGCGACCGGCCATCGCAAGCGCCGACTTCGGCGGCATCCCGGCCTTCAGTTCGCGGTCGAGGATCCGCTGGGCTTCCTCGCGGTGGCCCACCATGAGCTGGTGCGAATCGGTGAGGACATCACCATCGGTTATCGTCGTCGGTACAGGGGCAGCGTGACCTGAGTTCATCGCTGTTCCTTTCCGCGGGGTCTGTAGCCCCGCATCTTTTGAGGGGAGGGCCGTTCGAGCGGTCCTCCCTGTCTTGGGTTGGGTAACTCCACCGGGCCGCCCACTCGCGACTCCGCCGGCTCGCGCCGCAGGGCGCTTCTCTTCGTTTCGCCGATCACTGGCGCGCCTGCTCAGGGATCGCTTCGCCGCGCGCGGTCAGGCCGTGCTCGGGGTAGTCGATCGGTGAGGAGGCTTCTGGTTCTGCTGCTCGGTTCGGTCCTAGATGCTGGGCTGCACGGAGATGGCGTGGAGCTCGGCAATGGATCGAGAAGACGGCATAAGTCTGGTCTTGACGATCGCTGTGACTCTGGTTCGAGTGCCTATGTGGGGACCGCTGAGAGCGGGAACTGCCGTGAAATGGCTTGAGAGATGAGAACGCAGAGAGTAGGGGCTGAACGGCTTCTGTCAAGACCGTGTCCGTCTGGCTCTGCCTCCATGCCTGAACCTCTCTTCCCCTTCGCAGCGATGATTTGCGGACATTCAGGCAGTTCCGCTTAACAGAGCGGAAAACGAGAGATGAATACGACCGCTAAGACCGCGCGAAGCCGAGCATTTGCGGACACCGAAAAGGCCCTAGCGGACACCTGGCGGACGTGTTTTCGGGCCTAGCGGACGCCTTTTTCCGCCTAGCGGACCTAGGCTGATTCGGATGCCATCCTGGCCTCCTGCCAGTGTTGAGCCACCGAGTCCAGACCGCGACCAATCGAATCCCGCAGGGTTTCTTTTTGAGTCGATCCGATGCGGCCGACTGCACAGCGAGAGGAGAAGCGATGAGTTCACGATGTCTGTCCAACGCCCTCAGGCGTTTCATGTCGGTTGCCGCGCTATTGGCACTCGGGGCGATGGCCTTCACGGTCGCACCAGCCACCGCCGCTAATCCCGACGCCTGCGGGCTAGTCACCCAGCACACGATGGCCCGCGCCTTCGGATTGACGAACTCGGTTCAGCACAAGTCTGTCCTCAGAGCCCCCGGCAATCCCGCGGGCGTCGTGCATGTCCGCTGCCGGGCATTCGCCTGGAAGGGCAAGAAGCCGACCAACGCCGCGCGACGGCGCGACGGCCTCCTCGCCGGCACCGTCGCTACCTACAGAATCGAAACCTGGGTGGCGGATTCAGGGCCCGCCGCCAGCACCTGGCTGGCGAACTTCCCGAAGAAGCTCGAAGGTCTGAGGAGCCGAGCTAAAGCTCAATTCCTCGAAGGCGCATTGCGGGGTAAGGTGTTTACGCTGCCACTCTTCGGACTTCAATCTGCTCTCGGCTACCAGGCACCGAGCGGGGGGCTTAGGAAGCTGCGAGCGTTCTGGTGGGACCGGACCAGTGGAACCCTGATCTCGTTCAACGTAGTGGAGGACCGAGACAAGCCGGTGGGCGCGTCGCTGAGGAAGCTCGCCTCTGAGATCGTTCCCAGGGTCGAATAGGCAGCAGGCACACCCTGCGACATTCAGCTCATCGAGGGCGGCTACTGCGCTGGCTACGTCGCCGCCGCGTAGCCGCCACACCGCCGCCCGCATATTCATAATGCATCCCCGTTCCGTCGCTTCGGACGACGAGGATCCTGGAAGCACTGAGGCGAACGACTCGGGTGCCGTTCCACGCGGGAACCGTCGGTGAATCTGGATCGACATCCAGTAGTCGGAACTTCATTCGATCCGAGCGACGTCGATATTCCTGACCCTCGGCCAAGATATCGGGATGCTGTCCACCTGCTTTTCGAGACAACCCCCTGACCTTCGTAGTGCTGCAGGCGTGGATGCTGAGGCCGGCGACACTCTGAGAAGTCAGGTCAGCCCGGCAAGATCCGGCTGAGCCGGACTCGCGCAGGTCCGCCGGCAGCGCTGACAGCGACTCCTCTATCTCGGCGCTCGGGTCCCACTCAGGCAACACCAGCACGCACCGGGCGTCTTCCTCGGACACCGAGGCCACAATCATCTCGGTGCGGTATCCGCGCGGCAGGCGCTTCCAGCCGTGAAACCGGTAGTGGACCCCGTTGCCCGCCTCGTCGCGGGCAAGTAGCTGATCGAGCGCTACGTTCCCTTCGGATCCGTCCTCGCGGGCGACGCGGACCCACTCACCGTCGATGCTCTTGATTGTGAGCCGCAGCCGTTGAGCGCCGCGCCGCGGAAAGAACAGCTGGCCGGCACGGATGTGGGCGGGATGCGATGGAGTGCGAGGCCCCGGTCCCTGCTTGATGTTCAGCGAGTGGCCGCCCGCCATCGGGTTTATCCCCTGTCGAGCATGAGGTCGACGAGGTGGCAGGCGCCGACCCTGTAGACGCCGTCGACCAGTTCGGGGCGCTGCCGAGAGTGCTGCAAGCAGAGCACTGGGATGACCGCGCGCTGGCCTCGGTAGTGACGAGCTGCCCACTGGGCGTGCCGGAGGGCCTGAGCGAGATCCCAACGCCCCCCTCCCACCTTGGTCTCGATCACGAATGTGACCGCGGGCGACTGGACGACATGATCGATGTTTCCACCACCGCCCTTTTGCACGTCGTGCTCGACGAGCCAGCCAAGTTCCTCCAGCTTCCACAGCCGCGAACCGACCCGCTCCTCCGCGACCGCCCCGACCCTGAAGCGCCTGCCCGCGCGCCCTCGACGCCACGCATCCCACGCAAACAAGACCCCGATGACGATGAAGAGCCCCCCTGCTTCGCGCTCGCCGAGCTCGCCGAGGATGAGCCCTGCGGCAAGGAGCGCCACTGAAAGGACAGTGCTCAAAAGCGCCTCGCCGAAGAGACGCCGGGACGTCTGACGGACGCTGTGGCCAGCTGCTTGCGCTGTGTTCATCCGATTCACGGTAGGAGCCCCAGATGACGGTATGGCAACGACATTTCCAGAATCTCCGGTAATTCCGGCTCGATCATCGAAACGCCACGCAGAACTCCGCGCGCTCGAGATGAACGCTCGCGAGCAAAATCTAGGTCGCAGGATCAACCTGATCCCGGGGCTCGATCAACATGAACGACCTGGGGATCGGCCGCCCGGCACTACGCCTCTCCTTCGCGTTTCGAGCACTTCGGATCCGATCGCCGGGTAGCTCGGCCGGCACCCTCCACGCCCGCAGAGTGCGCTGGTGGATATCTCGAGCGACGGCAACGAAGATGTTGCGGCGCCCGAGGTAGAGCTTGCTTGGAGTCGGCGTCACGCGGCGCTCGCGCTGCTCTCGGGTCTGAGTTCGGGCAGGCCCAATCAGGTGGCTCGTCAGGGTCTCGTCCAAGATCTCGATGAAGCGGTTTGCCCGCTGTAGGTCGGGGACCACGAAGAAGAGGATTGGCGGCCGCCCGAGATCTTTGTAGCGGGAGTGCGCTTGCCACCAGCCGGTGAGGAACCCGTCGTAGTCGAGGGCCTTGCGACGGACGGTCTCGTCGTTGTTGCCCCACTCGATCTCGACCAGCAGGTCCGTCTTCACCTTCTCCCCGTCGGGCTTGGTCAAGAGCAACTCGAGGGTCAGGTCGGGGACCACGTTGCCAAACTCGGAGGCACCGAAGTCGATCGGCGCGTTCTCCTGCAGATCGTTCGGCGTCATGCGCCGAGGAGCCTCTCGACGCTCCTTAATCAGAGGCACCTCGATCTTTCCCGAGCGCGGGCCACACCAGGCAGCGACGTGACGAGGGGCGAGCGAGCGGAAGCCGAAGAGCCACTCGTTTCGGGCCAGGTCGTGGACGACGTGCTGGGCACTGTGTAGCTCGGGGGCCCGCCAGGTTCCCGTCGCCTCATGGTCAGCGGCATCCTTCAACAGCTCGAAGCCCGCCGTGTCGAGAACATAGAAGCGCTTGCCGCGGCCACGGGCCTGGCGCAAGCCGATCTCCGCTCGTTTGATCATCCGCTGGCGTATCAGCAGGGAGAGCTCGCGCCGAACCTGCCGCTCGCCCGAGGACATCATGAACTCGCGCTGGATCTGCCCGGCGCTCAGCACCCGCAGCTCATACAGGGCCTCGAGAATCGAACGCTGCTCGGCATTGATGGCGTTGTGTCTGAGCTGTGGTGGCTCGGCTTTCGATTTCTCCCAGGTGATACTCGCCGCCTTGTCCCTAAGCAACTCCACTTCCTGGTAGCCCTCGCTGAGGGGCTTATCAGTCGGAGAGCCAAGCGCCGCCACCTCCGCCTCGCGACGACCACGACGAACCGCCTGGCCGCCGCTCTCGCCCTGCGGCGCACTGGCTTTCGGCTGTCTCTCCTGTCGGGGAGGCTTGGCTGGACCCCCACCCTCAGCCGAAGGCTCCTCGGTCTTTTTCTCCGGCGGGGAAGGATCCCGCCCAGGCGCCTCGGCACCCGCCGCACCCGCGCGGTCCTCTTCTCCCCCGACGTCGTTGAGATCCTCGTTGTCGCCACGCCCGGTGAGCTCGCGAGGTGGAGCGATCACTTCCGGGTCATAGCCCCCTTCCTCCCGAATCCGCTCCTCGAACTCAGCCAGCTTCTTTGGGTCGCGCTCCCATGGGATCGTGACGACGGTGAAGGAGTTGGAGAGCGTTTTCCCTGCCTGCAGGACGGCTATCGCGTGGTTGATGTCGAGACCCGTTAGCTGGTTGACCTCGACGCGGGTCCGCTTCAGCTCGCCGAGATCGCCCTTGCGGTGCGCCATGTAAGCCGGGTTAAGGCGGTTGATCGCACTTTCTGCATCCACCTCCGATGAGCGCAGGTAGAACCGCGAGCTGCACAGCGCGTCGATCGCCTGGGCAAGCTCAGGCGTCATCTGCCCGCCGTGCTGCCAGCCCACGGCAAAATCGAGCCCTGCGGCGCGGTCGTCCTCCATCATCTTGGCGATCGTCGGCGAGAAGAGATTGCCAGCGTCGTCCCCGATCACCGCCACCCGGGCGCGCTCGTCCTCCGGCAGCTTCTGCTGGGCCATGATCGAGCGATGGATCAGCTGAATGAAGAACTTGAGGAGTACGGCGCCGTCGGGATGATCGGGAACCCGGGCTGCGACGATCAGAACCTCGCGCCTGCGAATTACCTCGTCGAAGCTGACCGTGACCGGATGGTGCAGGACGGTGTTCAGCCGCTCGTCGCCGAGCAGAGTCTGGATCTTGTTATACGGGGCCTCTAGACGCGCGAGGAACTGTGCTGGTGACTTCGCGAGCTGCGTCGGCAAGACCCGCGCGAAGTGATCCCAGACTGCGTGCCACTGAGGATCGCCGGCGAGCTTGGCGATCTTCTCGGCCCGCCATTCCGCCGCCGACTCATCCGGCGCGAGCCAGCGCAGCGTGTGCCAGAAGGTCGGGTCCTCCTCAAGGGCGAGGGTGGCCCCCCGTGCCATCTTGAAATACCGCTGGGAGGAGTTCAACGCCTGACTGTCTCCCTCCTCGGTGCGGGAGACGTCGACCATCGCTTCCGAGAAGATCGCGGCCTCTGCCTGGAGATCGCGACCTGGCGTCCGCAGCGCCATCCCGAAAAGCGGCCGGGCGACGTCGAGCACGCGCACCGTTCGCCAGCTCGGCATCAGCGCCGCGGCCGCCTCGGCGAGGTCACCCTTCGGGTCGAGCACGATCACGGCCGTGTTTGGCTCTCGTGCGCGAACCTCGGCGATCTTGGCGAGGATCGACGTCTTGCCACCGCCCTGGACCCCCGAGACCTGAACCCCGAACTTGAAGTCCTCACCCCGGATTCCGACGTAGTTGCCGCGCAGGTCCATCGCGATCGCTTTGCGCGCGTCGTTCAGCCGCAGCACCTCTGGAGGAGTCGCCAGCTGCGGAACGTTTGAGCGCTCGATCGCGACGTTCTTGGCGAAAGCGGTCGGGATATGCCAGAGACCGGCGATCTCCAAGCTGGAATAGACACCGCGCCACCAGGAGGGGATCGGGTTCGACTCTGCCCGCACCATGCGCTCGACGTAGAGGCGGCGGCGAAGCAGCGGCCGACGCTGGCGCAGGTGGTTCTCGCCTCCCTCGGCGTGTCCCTCGATCGCGCCCGCGACATGGCGAGCCGCCCGGTAGGACTCCGCACCAACCCTGATCTCGCAAAACGAGAGAGAGCGGAAGACCACGACGTCGGTGGACGAGCGCTCCTCGCGCTGCTGCACGGCGTCAGGGGCCGGTGCCTCGCGGGCCGGCCTGCGCTGCTGCACGGCGATACCGCGCGCGGCTCGCTGAAAATGGTTCGGGACCGGCGAGACGGTGATCTGGACCAAGACACGCTCCCCTACCTCGGCCATCACGGAAAGTAGACCGTCGATCGGTGCCTCCTGGTATGGCTCGATGCTCGAGAGGCTGCGCTCCAAGGGCCGATCCAGAGCCCTAGCGAACGGCTTCGCCTTCTTCAGGCGGACGATCTCCCGCAGCCAGGGCCGAAGGGCATCCGCAGCCGCCTCGCTGAGCGGAGTCAAGGTCGCGTCCGGGTAGCGGCTGGCCAGAACCCCGCGGACCGCCTCGACCTGACCTTTCCCCCTCGGGACAGCAATCCCGAGGCGCTGCTCGCGCGTTCCGCTCGGATGCACACCGGCGATCAGCTCCAGGGTCGCGACCGGTGGGACGCCCCTCCACAGCCTCACCCACCAGCGCTCCCGCGTCACGCTCCCGAGGGCCTCGACCAGCCCGGCGACCTGCGCAGGCGAAGCCTCGGAGGAACGTCCCGGGGTGAGCAGGAATCGCTGCATCGAACGCCTCCGGCGCTCGATCATCCGATTCGCACTGATGGCGAGGACGGTGGCGAAGACCAGGAGGAAGGGCCAGCGGACGAGGGACCAAGCTGCTCGCAGGGCCTGGGCGAATCTCGCAGAGCCGGGGCCGATTTCGCCAGCTTCGCCAGTACCTCGAGCCCCGCTCGGCCCCAGGTCGTCGAGGCGCGCTGCGCCGATCGGGGCTGGCTGGGCGAATCGAGCCCCTGGATCCCTGCCAGCCTCCGCTGCAGAACGGGCCTGACGGTCAGGCGGCACCGGCACACTCGACAAGGGCCGGTGCAACGCCATGACACCGAGAGCGGCTACGGCGAAGGCGATGATGACCGGCACGAGCCAGCCGCTCCGACGCATCGCTCCCATCAGTTTGGTTCCCGCTCGACTTTCAAGGTCATGCTCAAGCCCGACCCGTCTCGGGATCGGCTCCACCCCCTACACGGACAGGCACGACTCAGCGCCACCGGGTCCCGGCCACGGCGCTACGGCATGTCGAGATAACACAGGCCGTAGCGCCTCGGCCCTTTGATGGCGGTTCACTTACACAACCGCAATCGCGATCTGTATTCATTCGTGTGGCAGGTCGCCGATCCGCGAGAACCAGTTGCCAACTACAGTTGCCGTTGTGAGCCAGGAGGGGATGAGCGCCCACCGCGCGCGCGTGAGATGGGACCGCAGCAGGGAAGATCTTCGCGCTCATACCATCGAGCTTGCTGGTCAAAAACTCGCCGCGTCCAGCGCACCTGAGTTCGGCGGAAACGCCGATAAGGCGGATCCGGAGGAGATGTTCGTCGCCTCGCTGTCGAGCTGCCACATGCTCTGGTTTCTTGCGCTGGCGCGCGGCGAGCGAGTCCGCGTCATGTCATACGAGGACGAACCCGAGGGAACAATGGACGGGACCAAGTTCACCCGCGTGGTCCTACGCCCCCAGGTTGCCTTCGAGGAGGACCCCAACGATGAGCAACTCCACTCGCTACACCAGCGTGCCCATGAGCGCTGCTTCATCGCCAGCACCGTCAATTGTCCCGTCGACGTCGAACCCCGGAAATAGGCAGGTTGGGTCGAATCGCGGACCGGATCGAGCCGCTGCAAGAGCTGCACGAGTGGATCGAGGAGGCGCAGCGAGAGGAGGTGCCTCACCCAGCCTCGATGGCGTTCGTGACCGTTGGAGCCGATGGCCGTCCCTCGGCGCGCACGGTAACCCTGAAGCGCATTGAGGACAATGCCCTTGTCTTCACCACCGCGCTGTGGACCCGCAAGGCAAAGGAGGTCGAGGCAAATCCCCATGTCGCCCTCCTCTTCCACTGGCCCTCTCTCGGGCGGCAGGCCCATGTCACGGGCAAGGCCAGTCTTGCCGAGCGGGCGCTAGCCGAGGAGCTGTTCGCTGAGCGTGATCTCCTACACCAGCTCCAAACCGTCGTCTCCCGGCAGGGCGAGCCGATCGAGGACATCGAGCCTCTGCGGGCGAGACTCGCTCACCTGGCGGAGGTTCAGGAGACCGCCCCGGCCTGTCCCGAGGATTGGGGAGCGCTTCGTGTAAGACCGAATACCGTCGAGCTCTGGAGCGAAGCCTCGGACCGCCTCCATGAACGTCGCCTCTTTCGGCGTGACGGTGACGGTTGGAGCGTCAGCCTGCTGTCGCCGTAGTCCGCCCCGGCGCCGACGTTGACGATGCTGGCGCCCCTCCAAGCGCCTCCTCGATTCTCTGCGCGATGCGTGGATTGGGGACTGCGGAAGCCGCTGTAGCCGCGCCCGATTCGATCACAGGTCGTTTCGCTCATCGCTCTGAGCCTCCCGCCGCTTGAGGCACTTGACTTAGGCCGCTGAGGAGGCATCCGTATTGGATTTGCGTGCGGGTGAGCACACGTGCGGTTTTGCCCGTAGTCGCCATCCCGACGCCCTCGTAGAGCCCGCGGGCGGGGGTGTTATCGCTGTAGGTCCAGACACCCGCCCGCTGGTAGCCCAGCGAGCGGGCTGCGTCGAGAACGTGGAGGACAAGCGATCTGCCGACGCCTGTTCCCTGCGCAGCGGGGTGCACGAAGACCATCGAGATATGCAGAAGCGTCGGATCGAGCTCGCCCTCACCGTCATCGAAGCGGCCAGGCTCGGCGAGCGCCATGCCTACGATTTCTGGTCCAAGCGCCACGAACGCCAGGGCATCTGGGGCCGAGAGTTTCTCGCGGATGCGGGCGGTGCGCTCCGCCCCGTGCGGAGCGCCTCGGGCGACGTTCGCCGCGCGCCACACGCTGACCGCAGCCTCGAGCTCATCGGGAAGCATGCGGCGGACGCTCACCTGCGGTGGGTCCCCTTGGAGGGTCGCCCGGACGAAGGCGCTCTTGTCCTCGGTGTAGGTATCGCGGTCGTCTCGGTGCCGCTCGGCGAGCTCACGCTTCAGCATCGCGTAGCGACTTGCGATCCGCGGGTCGGCTCGGAGTCGATCGCGGAAGGACAGCTCGTCGCGATAGCGCTGAGAACCCACAGGGACGAGGTGCAAGTGATGGGTGCGCTGAGCCGGATGCGGCTTGCAGAACCAGTGCATCTCCTCGGGCAGGTAGGGCGCGTAGAGATAGCCGAAATCGGCAAGGGGCTCGAAGCAAGCTCGGGCTGTCTCAAGGTCGGATACGCCAGCGAGGATGTCGATGATCGGCTTTGCTTCGAGACCGGAGACCGCCGTGCTGCCGACGTGGTGGATGCCGCCACGGATCCACTCACCGATGACCCCCTCCAGCGCTACGCGCTCCAGCTCGAATCGAGCCGGCCAGTCGGGGTCGGGAGGGACGAGTCGGATGGGTTCGTCTGTCGTCAAGGGGAAGATGAAGGGGTAGCCAGCAGTCGCTCAACGACCAAAACGTCGCGCCAGTTGCCGTCAAGCTGCCCGTGACGGCAATGGATTCCCACAGAATGAAAGCCGCAGCGCTCGACGAGGCGAACACTGGCGAGATTGTCGGTGAAGAGCTTGCCGATCATCTTGTGGAAGCCGTTCTGCGTGGCCGTAGTGACGAGAGCTTCGGTCAGCGCCGTACCCATGCCGCGCCCACGCGCCGGAGTAGCGACGTAGACGCTGCACTCGCCGATGCCGGCGTAGCAGGAGCGAGTGCTGTAGGAGGCAAGACCGGCCCAGCCGATGATGGCCTCGCCACCGTCACAGACCAAGAGGGGGAAGCGAGCATCGTCGATTCTCGCTTCAAGATCCGCGGCGCATCGTGGCTCGGTCTCGAACGTCGAGGTCCGCTCGGCGATTGCTGCGTTGTAGATCCCGCAGATCGCTTTAGCGTCCTCGGGAACTGCACGACGTATGGCCTGCTCGTTCATGGCGGCATTCTCGACAGTCAGTCTTGATTAGGCAATGGCCAGTCGGCCAAAGCGCCTTGTACGGTGGCGAGGCTCTTTGCCTGAAGCGGATAGCGTGCGAATTCTGATGCAGGAGCAATGGTCGGCAGTTGATTCATACGTAGCTGGGCTTCTCGCTTCCCACGACTCGGCTTTGAATGCAGCGCTTGAGGCAAGTGAAGCGGCTGGACTACCAGCGATACAGGTTTCTCCGCCGCAGGGGAAGCTGCTCCACCTGTTGGCGAGGTCAATCGAGGCCAGGGCGATCCTCGAGTTCGGAACGCTCGGCGCCTACAGCACGATCTGGCTGGGAAGGGCACTGGCTTCGGACGGTCGCTTGGTCACCTTGGAGGCCAATCCCGCTTACGCAGAGGTTGCCCGCGAGAACGTCAGTCGGGCCGGACTTGCCGACGTGGTCGACCTGCGCGTCGGGGCGGCACTTGATCTACTGCCTGCGCTGCATGCCGAAGGTGTCGGTGCGTTCGACTTCACCTTCATCGACGCCGACAAGGAGAACAGCCCTGCCTACTTCGCCTGGGCACTGGAACACTCGCGCCCCGGCAGCCTGATCGTCGCAGACAACGTCGTTCGCGAGGGAACCCTCGCCGATGCTGGAAGCGATGACCCGAAGGTACAGGCACAACGCCAACTGCACGAGATGGTCGCCGCTGAAGATCGCGTCAGGGCGACGACGATCCAGACGGTTGGCGGGAAGGGCTATGACGGATTTACCATCGCCTTGGTCGATCCGTAACAAGCCCTAGGTGGGTCGAGAAGGCGCCGACATGGTTCTCTACGTCTGCAAGCGAAAGTGGTTCGGACCACGCCCGCCGCGTCGACTCCCTGTTCTGGGTCGGTTTGCGAAAGCTGTGCATCCTTGCGCCAAGGCCGCAAAGGCTCTCGACGATGCTGGCTATCACTATGTGCTGCATCGCGTCAGTGGCTATCGGGCCTCGCCTTGGACCTGGCGCAGTCGAGATGTCGACCGAGCCGAGGCGAGACGCCTGAGCGGAAGCAATGAGGTGCCGATCTTGGTGCTGGACAACGGCGAGGTGATTTCAGGCTCCAGCAAGATCACACGCTGGGCCAGAGAGCACACACCACGGATGGAGTGATCGAACTAACCGGCCAGCGGGAAGATGCGAACCCAGACGGGTGGCGGGCAGAGTTCGGGTCCGCATCCGTAGCTCGAACTCTGCCAGGAGACATGAAGATGGGCGTTCCCGCCTGCGTGCGCCGGGTCGCCGTGGTTTTCGAAGCCGTTGTAGCCCACGAACTGGATCGCCGGCGCCAGAGGGCACACAGGGGCGGTTCCCGACGCTCCGCAGCTTTCGTGCCAGCCCAGAGCCTCGGCCGCTGCACGCGCCGTTTCGTCCCAGCCCTTTCCCGCCTGGGGAACAATGTCGAGCGCGGTCCCATCTCCGTGCGTGCTGTGGGGTTCGCCCTCGCGAGCCGCGGTGACCCTGAGGTGAAACGTCTGTAGGAGCCAGACTGCATCCGACCAAAGACGAGCATCAACAGACTGGGGTGACCCTTCACCGACCCACAGGGCTTGGGGAAGGGGTTTGAAGACCCGTGGCTGGTAGAGCGTTTCGACCTTCTGCAGGATCGCCTCTCCTCCGACGACCTGTTCCGCGGAGGGCGTGCAGACGATCGAGCCTCCGAACTGCCCGGCGTAGCGTTCGACCTTCCGCACATACCAGTCGGCGTGGTTGTAGGCGAAGATCGCCCCATACCAGTCGGCCGGCGCGCCTTCAGTGCGAAGTAGGTTGGCCGCCGCGAAGATCGCGTCCCAGGGGTCGTAGACGTCCTTGTCCCCATCGCCGTCGCCGTCGACGCCGAAGGGTTCCCAGCTGCTCGGGTAGAGGAACTGCATCGGACCGGCGGCCCCGGCGAAGTTGCTCCCGGAATGCACACCTGGCAACGTGGACCGGCCGAAGTCGGACTCCACGTAGTTGATCGCCGCAAGGATCCCGGGGCCGCGAGGCCCCAGGCGGTATTTCTGCGCGGCCGCCGCGTAGATCGGCACCAGGTGGGGAGGTGGCCCATCGGCGCCACCGCTGGCCCTACAGGTCATCCCGCCTTCGGTGTCGGCCGTCGAGGTCGCCCCAGCCAACGCCGCCAGGAGAACGAGAAAGAGCAGGAACCCTCCGACCACGGCCGCCCCCGCGACCAGCAGCTTCGCTTTGCCGACCTTGGCCGCCAGCTTCAACGCCACCCTTCGCTTCAGGTAGCTGCGCAGCGCGGTACCGTGCTCGCTCATGGCCCGATTCCCGCGACCACCCAGCCGTCCTCGTGTTCGATCAGGCTGGTGCTGAGGAGGTGGGTTCCCGTCCTGCCTGCGATGACCAGGACGACGAGGAAGGCGGGGCTTCCGTCGAAGAGACCGGCCTCGACCGCGGCAACGCGCGCCACGAACTGGCGTGGCACCCGGCTTCCCGGTGGGACGCGAACGGGCGCCCCCACCAGCTGGCCGCCAAGGTCAGGGGTTGAGTAGAGGAGCAGAGACTCACGATCCGCGCCACCGAAGCGCCCTTCCTGATAGCGCAGATATGCCTGGACGAAGCGACGCGCTGAGTACGCTGCCGCACGCATCTCGGCGCCGTGCTGCGGGGCCCGGCGCTCCCCCTCGGGGAGATCTCGAGCCTGGCCAGACCGTGGAGCCACATCGGTAGATCCACCTCTGCCCTCCTCGCGGTCGAGGATCGCCATTGCGAAGACACCGGCCACCAGCGCCGCCACGGCCAGGGCGAAGACGATCTTGCGGCGCGTTTCATCTGGGCCCATCGCCGATCACCTGCTGATCCAGTCCCGTGCCCGCGACCGGCGCTTGGGCTTGGGTCCGCCTGATTGACCGTGGTGGCCGTCTGCGCTTGCCTTGCTTCCTGACTGCTCTCGACGCAGCCTGTGGGACGGCCGCCGCTGGTCGTCCCTTCGCCGCGGGCGATGGATGTCGACCTGCTCGATGCGATCGGCGGACATCGCGCCGACAGCGGAATGAGTCGTGGCAAGGCTCTCGGCGATCGCTTGGCGGCCCTCTGGACTGGAGGGGTCCTTGCCTGCCGCCTGAGCCCGCCAGCGATGCTCGGGCGAGTCGATGGGCAGATTCGCCTCGCGGCGGATGGCTTCCCGCGCGCCCTGTATTTCCGCCTTCCCGTGAACTGGCAGTCCAGCGGCCTCGTTCGCACGGACCCGGTTGAGTAGGCGTCGGTCGGCCTGGGCCTGTGGCCTCGAGGCTTGCAGTTCCCTCTGCAGCCCCTTCAGTCGAGCAGCCTTCGCCTCAGCGCTCCGCCGCGTTGGCTCATCCAAGCTCGACGAGTCCTCCCGCAGGCTCTGGACGTCGGGGTCTGCGCGCAGGTCGGCGACCTCGCGATCCAGCGCCGAGTGAGAGCCCTCCCGCGATTCCGCATTTGCCCTGGCAACGTCCAGGCGCTGATGGGCCTGGTTGTTGAGCTGGTCGCTCGCTCCCTTGTGACGGCGGCGCGCCTCTTCGTCTTGGTGGTGGCGCCGCTGGTCCCGGCGCTCCTCGCGGAAGTTGCCGACCGCACCCGCGGCCCCCCTCGCGATCCTGTAGCCGAGGTAGCCGCCGGCGAGCGTTCTGTAGAGACCGGCCGCACCCCTGTCACCTGCCGGGTCGACCTGAAACAGGGCGAGGTACTTCTCCCGCGAGAGGAAGACCGCCCACCAGAACGCCATCACCGCGATCAGGCCAAGCGTCGGCGAGGAGCGACCGATGGACGAGCCGATCACGCTTGAGCCAAGCAGGACGATCCCGAGCAAGCCGCTGAAGACGAGCTTGGCGACGATCGCGCCCAGGAGGGCAGTGAGCCATTTGGTGAAGGCGTTTCGGCCGGCCTGCCCGAAGACAGGGAAGAACATCGCGAGCGGGGTGGCGAGGACGAGGACGAAGGAGGACGCCGTCGCCATCACCAGCTTCATCGCCAGCCAGAGCAGGAGCAGCAGGCCCCCGAGCAAGCCGATGGTGAAGATGAGGACCATCACCATCCGGGTCAGGACGCCGCTGCGACCCTGCATCGCCACCTTGTCCGGAGCGACGCCGTCGGTCCCCCCGCCGATGTTCAGCTG
>Ga0075342_1000024_pt1 | contig 42167 bp, 46 predicted proteins | sample RushOxbow_ThreeS_3_FD_120085 | JGI IMG/M metagenome (GOLD analysis project Ga0075342, IMG submission 120085) | Natural and restored wetland microbial communities from the San Francisco Bay, California, USA, that impact long-term carbon... | ecosystem: Environmental > Terrestrial > Soil >...
AGCATGACGGCGGAAGGTTGGCGTAAGGGGGCTACTCGGCCCGCGTCCTACGCGCTTGCCTTCCGCACTGTCAACTCAAGAGGGCCGCTAATCGCCCCGGCCGCGCATGGTGCTGTCCCCAAGCTCATCCTTGAGAGCCGCGGTGACCATGCGGGGCATATTCTCGTCGAGCCATTTCCGTAGCATGGGACGTAGCATGTCCTTGACGCTGTCCTCGAGCGTCTTGTGGCCATGCGCGCCATTGGTCCGCGCCGAGGGACGCTCCGGCTCGACTAGCGGTTCCGGCGCCCGCGCCCATGGCGCCGGGTCATCCCGGAATGAAGCCTGTTCGGGCTCGCTCGCCTCCGCCTCGAGAACGGCCCGCTCCTCGACGATCACGCCGTCCTCGATCTCGGCCAGGACCAGTTCGGCATCAGGCTCGAGCTTTGGTGCCGGCTCGGGCTCGGTCTCGGGTTCCGGCTCGGGCTCGGGTTCCGGCTCTGGCTCTGCGGCAGTTGCTAGAGGCTCGGGCTGAGGCTCCACCGGCGGCATGAACCCTCCCACCGAAGTCGGCACATGCCCTGCCCGCAACGCGGCAATCGCCCGCTCGAGCGCCGAAGCCGCTTCCTCGCTCGCCGACATTGGCGGCGCAGCTGGGGCCGAAGCCACAGGCGCCGCTGGTTCCGGCGCCGCGGTGGCTTGGACTTGCGGCGCTGCCGGCGCCGATTCAAAGGCTTCCGGCGGCGGGGCTTCGGCCGGAGCGGCCTCAGCCACCACTTCGACCATCTCAACGACTTCGAGTTCGGCGACCATGGGCTCCTCGACGGGCTCAAGGCCGCCAAGCTCGGCGGTCAAATCGAGGATATCCTCCTCTTGCTCGGCCGGCGACGCGCTCCCACTCAAGACCCGCGCGATGTCGTCGATGATCTTATCGTCAGCCTCGCCCTCCGGAGCCTCAAGACCTTCCTCGTCCTGCTGGCTCGCTGAGGCGGGACGCTGCCGTGTCGCACTCGTCTCGTCGTCTGAGATAATCCGGCGGATGGAGGCCAGAATCTCCTCCATCGTCGGTTCAGGAGCCCGCTCCGTACTGCTCATAACTTGATCCCTTACCGCCATTTTCAAACCCCCCGCATCACCCGGCAGTCAAAACACCAGGGTTCGCCCATAAGTTTAGAGTTTAACACACTGTTAACGCCGAAGTCCCCCTTTGGTTGGCAGAACCTTAACGCTGGTTAACGCACCAGCCCCTTACGGGTTCACTCATCGGGAGCAGGCGGAGGCGGCGGGCGCAGGCCGAACCACTTGCCCTTGACGATGTCATAGTGCTCAATCGGATCGTAGTAAGGTACTGGCAAACCGAGCGTTTGCGCATCCATCCGGCCGATCGCCGTGTATACGGAGTACTCCGCCACGATGCGGTCTCTCAACGCCGTCACCAGGCCGATCTGCGAATTGAGGAGCTCCCGCGTGGCGTCGAGCACGTCGAGCGTGGTCCGCTGGCCCACCTTCTCCTCCTCGCGCACGCCAGTCAGCGCGATCTTGTTGGCTTCGACCGCCGACTGGGCCGATTCAATGGCTGGCCCTGACGACTGCAAGATGCCCCAATTCGCGATCACGTCGGCATGCACCCTGAGGCGCGCGTCCTCGACCTCCTTCTTGAGCTGGTTGTTGGTCTCCTTGGCCTGGCGCACGCGCGCGGCGACGCCGCCGCCCTGGTAGAACGGCACGTTGACCCGGCCCGTCAACGTCGTTGTCTCGAGTTCCTTGAGAGATTTGCTCTCGTCGAAGCGCTTCTCATACTGCGCCTGGAATGTGACCTCCGGCAGTAGCTCGCCCATGATCTGCTGGACGGCGTACAGCGACGACTCCTCGTTATACACGGAGGCGAGGATGATCGGGTTCTCGCCGTCGCCCAGCGTCATGGCCTCGTTGATGTTGGCGGGCAATAGATGGCGGATAGAGGCCGGCGTGACGAGATTGCCGGGGGGATGACCGATGATCTGCTCGTAGGCGGCGCGGCTGGTCTTGAGATTGGCTTGCGCGGCGGCGAGCGTGGCGAGCGCCTCCGAGCGACGGGCTTCTGCTTGGGCCACGTCAGTGCGGGTCACCTCGCCGACATCGAACCGGTCTTTGGTCGCCTTGAGCTGCTCGGTCAACACAGAGACGTCGTTCTCGCGCAAACGCACGATCGCCTGGTCGCGCACCACATTGACATAAGTGGTCGCGGCATCGAGCAGGACCGTCTGCTCGACGCTGCGCAGCGCTTCACGCGCCGCTTGCACGGTCGCCTTCGCCTGCCTGACGGCGTTGAGGTTTTGGAAGCCCTCGAACAACGGCTGGGTCAGTTGGACCGAATAGCCGTGCGGGTGGGTGACGCCATCGGTGCTGAGACCGCCCGGGCCGACATCGATCGCGTCCGGGCCGCCCACATTACTGTTTTGATCGATGTAGTTCCAGTCGGCGGAGCCGCTGACGAAAGGGCGCAAGCCGGACTTGGCGAGCGCGACCTGCTCGTCGGTCGCCCTGAGCCTGGCGCGTTCGGCGTTGAGAACGGGGTTGATCAAGTAGGCGTCGGCCAAAGCTTCCTCTAACGTCTCGGCGCATGCCGGACGGCCAAGGACGCTGACGACGAGGAACGCAATTACGAGAGCAGCCCCGCCTGGCAGCCGCCGTGATACTGGCGCGCAGGCCGACTCGTCGGGCCTGCCCACGACGTCTTGCACTCGACTTCTCCCGCAGGTGATGAAGCCCCCCGGCGCCCAGCTGCGGCCCAAACCATAGAGCAGCTTAGGCGGGGTGCGGTACCCTGGAAAGGTTGAGTCCGCGTCGATTCGTTAAATTGCCCAATGGACTGTGGGATCAGGGCAACAGTGCCAATAAGCCGCGGGACGGCTCAAAAGCTGAAGCAAGGCTCAGAAACAAGGCCCGGCAAGGGTTTGGCGCCGGCGTCGAAATGCGGCATCCCGCTGACCTCGCCGCCCACTTTGACGAACAGCCAAGCCTTACCTTGGCTTCCAGAGCCGGGGCCGCTCGACAGCACGGCGGCGAGCCTGCCGCCTTCGGCCAGTTGCGCCGTCAAGGCTTCCGGCGGCTCGGGCACGCTGCCGTTCAACAGGATCACGTCATAGGGCCCGTTCGCCGGGCATCCACCGGCAAGTGGGCCTTCGGCGATGTCGGCATTGCCGATTCCGAGCGCGAGCAGCGCGCCTCGCGCCGCGTGGGCAAGCTCAGGCTCAGGCTCAAGTCCGGTCACCGAGCGGCCGAGCCGCGCCAGCACGGCGGCTGAATAGCCGGTGGCGCAACCGACATCGAGCACCGCGTCGTTGGGCTCAACGGAAGCCAATTGGATCAGCCGCGCCAACACCATGGGCGCGAGCAGGAAGCGTGCCGGAGCGCCGTCGATCGAGGGGAACACTTCGATGCCCTCATCCATGTAAGCCAGCGGGCGGAGCTGGGGCGGCACGAAACGCTCGCGCGGCAGGGCTCGCAGGGCGGCCAGCAAGCGCGGATCGGTCACCTCGTTCGGGCGGATCTGGCTCTCGACCATGGTGATCCGCTGGGCCGCGAAATTGATCATCTGCTCAGCCTCTCCCGTGACGGATCGCGACCCGATTAACGAACTCTTCCGCGCGTCTTATCATCTGCGCGGCGAAGCCGGTAGCTTCGCTGCGCCCATGGCGCCGCAAGGCGTATTGACCGGGAGGGGGACCACCACTTAGTTAGGAGACTTCGCGAAGTCTCTCCCATGGTTTGGCCACGTGGCGGAGTGGTTACGCAGCGGACTGCAAATCCGTGCACCCCGGTTCGATTCCGGGCGTGGCCTCCAATCCCAGCCGTAGCGCACGTGCTAACGGGCCGAAGGGCTTTTGCCGTTCGCGCCGTTCTCGGCGTTACCGTCGCCGCCCCTGCGGCGGTGCCACCACACGGTGAGTTGGCGGCGCCAGCGGCGCACGATCGGCAGGTCGACCGACAGCACGAGCAACCCGAGCGGGATCATCCAGAAACCGAGCACCGGCAGGAAGCCCAGAATGCCGCCGGCGATCAGGAGAATGCCGAGTCCGATACGGATCGGCTTCGACTTGGGCAGATGAAACTGACGATCGAAGATGCGGACTTTGGGGGCCATCGGCTCCAAGCCTTGAGACGGGTCGAAGCCGACATAGGGGCGATAGCGGCATCCCGCAACCGCGTCCTTGTCGCGCCGCCGGGGGTCGCGCCAACATCATGCCGCAAAGCTCTGGAAAGGCCCCGTCCCTTTTGCTATCTACGGGTCAGGCGCCGCTCGACGCGCGCGCTGATGCTCCCCGGTAGCTCAGTTGGTAGAGCAAGCGGCTGTTAACCGCTGGGTCGCTGGTTCGAGTCCGGCCCGGGGAGCCAACTCAAGCGCTTTCACCAATTCCCGTCGATTCCTCCCAGACCGAGAACCGGAATCACGAAATTGGAGCCTCACCCCTGCAATTGCCTTCGAGAAACGAACGCGCCCCGGAAGGCCCGGAGCGCGTTTCAATTCTCGGCAGATAGGCGTTTGACTAGTGCGGGCGTGCGATCTGCATGGCCGCGTTGCCGGAGTTCGACTTGCGACCCTTCTTCCCTAATTCGGCGCGCTTGCGCTGGACCGCATCAACCGCGTTCGACGCAGCCTTCTTCTTTCTCGCCGCTTCCGCCTTCTTCTGCGCCGCCTCGCGTGCCTTCTTGAGCCCCGCTTGACGCTTCTTGCCGGCGTCGGTCTGCATCGGCGCCGGCGCGATCTTCACAGCCGCGGCCCGCGGCGTGCGTGGTGCATCGTCCGTCGGCTTCGGATCGACCTGCACGTCGTTCGGACCCGTCTCGACCGCCCGGTGCACGCACTTGAAGGTATGGCCCTTCCACTGGTGCACCCTTACCGGACCCGGCTGCACTGTCTTAAGCGCGCAGGAATAGACAGTCGTCTTGTTAATCTGGAAGCTCTGCATTGCCGCGGCCACATAGCCGCCCTGCGGAGCCGATACCGGCTTCACGTAGCCGGAAAGGTGCTGCCCGTTGGTGCAGTCGAGCGAGTAGTGGATATTGTCCGAGCTGTTGCTCTTGAAAGAGATAAGCGCCTTGCCCATGCGCGAGCACTTGGGCCCGCCGACGTCAACGTATGAGAAGTCGCCGGAGAGCTTCAGACCCGGGAGGACTGGCTCGTCGTTTCCAACGGTCAGGCCGCCGCCCTTGCCGGTACCCGTGCCGGTGCATTGAAGCATGATGTTCTTCCACTGCGTCGTCTCTCCGATGCTGTTCACCATGTCTTCGGCCATGGCCTGGACCTGCGTCGGCTCGCTGACCGTCACCCACTCGGTATGCTCGGCCTTGAAGCCGCCGTTGCCGTCGTGCGACGACCAGACGTCTACCACCTTACTGGTCATCGGGCCATTGCCCACCTTCTTCCACAGCTTGAACTTGGCGGGTCCCGCGGTGCTCGTGTTCACGCGCACGAGGATGCGCCCTTTCTTGCACGTGGTAGCCGGGTTCGGCTGGGTCGTCTCATTGGCGAAGGTCGACAGGAACAGGTCGATGTCCGCGGTCTCGAACTCATCCTCTTCCTGCTTTTGCAGGTCAGCAGATGTGTCCGGAGGCGACGTGTAGGGTTTGCAAACGACGTTGAAGGTAAAATTGCCACTCTTCTCATGGTCGATATCACGCGGATGTTCGAGTGTATCGTGGCCGGCCTCCTCAATTATTTTCCCCCACGAATTCTTGGTATCGGCAACGAACGTCGTCGACAGGCTGTGCTGAAATTCATGCCGGTTCGTCGCGCCGAACGCTGAGCGGTGCTGGTTGCATGTATCGATGATCTTCTGCCGTTCTGACGAGAGCTCAAGGGTCGTACCGGTGAGCAGGCTTGTGGGGACGGAGATATAGGTCTGGTCGATGAAGTCCCGAGCAAAGACCGGCTTGCTCCACAGAATGGGGAGCACTTTGCAGCTCTGCACAGGACACTTACCCAGCACGACACCAACAAAACTGACCTCACCGGGCCATTTGGTGTCAATCTTCATATGCGCGAAGAATGTCAGGACGTCGTCTTCGATAGTGTCCCACTTGGCGCCATCGCTGGAGGACACATGCATTGTCGTCAAGGCGCTGGTGACATCGTAGACATAGTCATTAAGACTAGCCTTTCCGTCGCCAATGGCAAATGCACCCGTCGAACCAAGCGTCATCACTGTGGCCGTGACGACGACCCCTTTCATGAGCTTTTTGAACATTTGACCCTCCTGTGGGTTCTTGTGAATCAAGGGCGGCACGAAGAGCGCTCGTGCGTCATCCCGGCGGCACACAGGTTCGTCGCGGTGAGAGGAAAAAAGGTTCAATTTCAGAGTAGGAGCGAAACCTCTTTGACTTTGCCAAGCCAGGCGACGCAGGTTTGGCACGCAAGAGGGGCCGATCCGATCAGAGGCTGGATCGTCCGCGTTGGATCGCGCGGCTATCCGGCCGAATGTTGGAAAGAGATCGCGCCGGCGAATGAGCCGGATGCGCCTAGGCCGGCACCGCCTCGATCACCGAGATCGGACGCGCCGTTGGAACGATGCGGCTGAGCAACAGCCCGCAGGCGGCGAACAACTCGCGGAACTCCTGTTCAGTGCGCTCCTTGCCGCCCACGGTCATCACCAGCATCTCGATGTCGAGCAGCTTGGCGGGTGTCGGTCCCGGCTCGTCGGTGACCACCATCTCGCACAGAAGCACGCGGCCGTCCTGCGGGAGCTTCTTACGCATGAGGGTCAGAATGGTGCGGCAATGCTCATCGCTCCAATCGTGGATGATGTGCTTCATCAGATAGGCGTCGCAGCCGTCGGGCACGCGTTCGAAGAAGCTGCCCGGTTCGATGGCGATGCGGCCGTCGCAGCCGGCGAATTGGTCTTGCGGCACGGAGCCGACCACCTCGGGCCGATCGAACAACACGCCTTGGAGCTTCGGGTTGGCGCGCAGGATCGCGGCGAGCAACAGCCCATGGCCGCCGCCGACATCGGCCAAGCGGGTGATGCCGGAGAAATCGTAAGCCTTGACGATCGCCGGCGCGGCAACCGAGGTCGAATTGGTCATGGCGTGTTGAAATGTCCCGCACTGGCTGGGCCGCTCGCCGAGAACTTCCCAGATCTGCTTGCCGTAGGCTTCGCTCACGCCGTCGCCGCCGGTGCGCAAGCAGGCGGCGATGTGCTCATAGGCGCGGGTCGAAAACTCCTCGCCGAACATCATCGCCATGTAGCGCAACGAACCCGGCGCGTCCGTCTTGAGCAGTTCGCCAACCGGCGTCAGGGAGAAATGGCGCGCCGGACCCTCCTTGAACACCCCGAAGGAGGCGAGCATGCGCATGACGCGATAGAGCGACGGCGCGTGCGCGCCACAGCGCGCCGCGATGTCCTCGACCGGCTTGGCCGTGCCGTCCATGTGGTCGGCGACGCCGAGCCGCGCCACACCGGACAGCGAATAGGTCAGCTGCTTGCCGAACAGAAGCTGCATCATTGCCAGGGGCGGCGGCAGCGCTGGCGTCGGGCGGTCGGTCATTGGCGCTCCCTGCGATGAGCTTGGTCCAGGGATGGCTCCTGCGGGGGAATATTGCGGGTGAAAAACAAAACCTGCCGAGACGGGAAGGCGCGGTGACGCGGGGCTTGATGGAAATGAGTGAAAGGGCCGGACCCGACCCCTTCACCCCCGTACACGGCGTGGCGGGAACGCAACACTGACCCCACCGAATCACTGAAACACGCGTATCCCGGGATGGTTCCACGGCAAGTCAAAAAGTTGCGAGGCCCGGATTGGGCTCGGAATTACCCGGCGGGGGGCTGGAAACTGGTCGTCAGGCCGGCACGAATTTCAGCGACACGCCATTCATGCAATAGCGCAGGCCGGTGGGTTTCGGGCCGTCGTTGAATACATGACCGAGATGGCCGCCGCAGCGGCGGCAATGCACCTCGTCCCGGACCATGCCGAAGCTCCAGTCCTGGGTGACCCCGACCGCGTCGTCGAGCGGCGCGTAGAAGCTCGGCCAGCCTGTGCCGCTGTCGAACTTGGTTTCGGACGAGAACAGCGGCAGATCGCAACCGGCGCAGGTGAATGTGCCCTTGCGCTTCTCATGGTTGAGTGGACTGGTGAACGGGCGCTCGGTGTCCTCCTCGCGCAGCACCGCGTATTGCTCGGCGGTGAGCAATTTCCGCCATTCCTCCGGCGTATGGTTGACCTCGAACGTCTCGGTCGCCGCCTCGGCGCCGCCGGTCCGCCATCTGGAGTGGCCCAGACCGATGGCCGCAATGCCGGCCACGGCAAGTCCGCCGAATGCAAGCTCGCGTCGCGTAATCATGTGTTCTCCTTCAGCCCGTGCGAAGCGCAGAGTTCTGACCGGAATGTATGCACTCTCTCCCCAGCCGCAACTCAACTTGCGCGCACGGCAAATCACGAGGGCTTGACGAACCAGGTCAGGTGTCCGGCGTTGCTAAGCCATGAACCACCCGCGATCGGCCTTCCCATGAATCTGTTGATTTTGGTCAATCCCCACGCTTCGCGGGCCCCCGAGGCGCTGCCAACCGTCGCCAAGTGGTTTGCCGAGCACAACCAGATGACGGTGGTGGCCGACAGCCAAGAGGAGTTCGACACCAGGCTGCGCCGGGACGGCCGGGCCGCGGATCGGATCGTGCTCGGTGGCGGCGACGGAACCCTGTCGGAGGCGCTGCCGGCGCTGCTCGCGTTGAACAAGCCGTTGGCCGTGCTGCCGCTCGGCACCGCTAACGACTTTGCCGTCACGCTGGGGCTCCCTCTCGATCCGCTCGAAGCGGCGAGGATCGCGCTCGACGGCGACGAGCATGCGATCGATGTCGGACTGGCGAACGGTACGCCATTTCTCAATGTCGCCAGCGTCGGCCTCGCCTCGCAAGTGGTCGTCGAACAATCGAAGGCGCTGAAGCGGACATGGCGGGTGTTCGCCTACGCCATCGGTTTGATGCGCGCGGCGCGCAACATGCAGCCGTTCTTCGTCGATCTCGACATTGACGGCGCAGCATGGTCGGCGGCGGTACATCAGGTCAGCGTCGCCAATGGCCGCCATCACGGCGGCGGCCTGGTCGTCGCCGAGGATGCCACGATCGATGACGGCAAGCTCGACCTCTATGTGGTCCATCCGGGCACGTTCGGGCAGTTGTTCACCTGCCTCACCCATCTGCGCTTCGGGTTGATGAAGCCAGCGGTATTGGAGCGGCACCGAGCAACCCGGGTCAGGCTGAGGACCAACAGGCCGCGGCAGGTGAACGCCGATGGCCAGTTTGTCACGCGGACGCCGGTGGAGTTCGAATTGCTGCGCCGTCGCTTGCGGGTACTCGTGCCGCCGGGACAGCAACCAGACATTGCCGGCTTGACGGAGGCCGCGGCGCCCGCCTAGCCGCGCGAGGTCACTTGTGCCGAGGGGATGACGATCACGCAGCGTACCCCCTTCGGCGGGAAAGACAGATTGACGTCGCCCTCGAGCGCCCGGCTCACCACGGTCTCGATCATGGCGCGGCCGAAGCCCGACCGTTCCGGCGGGATGACCGGCGGCCCCCCCTTTTCTTGCCAGGTGAGTTTCAGCTTTGAGGCTTCTTCGCAGAACTGCCAGCGGATGCTCACCTGGCCGTCCGGCTCGGACAGCGAGCCGTATTTCTCCGCGTTGGTGGCAAGCTCATGCAGCGCCAGGCCGAGATTCTGCACGGCCTCAGGTTTCAGCATCACGTCCTCGCCCTCGATGGCGATCCGCTCGCCAAACTGCTCGGCGTGCTCGCCCAATTGCTGCTCGACCAGCATGCGCAAGGACGCGCCGTGCCAATCGTCGGCGATAAGGAGATCGTGGGAAGCGCCGATGGCCACCAGCCTGGCGCTGAAGCGATCGAGGAAATCGTCGACCGAGCGCGTGCGCGACGCGGTCTGGCGCGCGATGGCGTGAATCACCGCCAGCAGGTTCTTGGAGCGATGAGTCAGCTCCCGGAGCAACAGCCGGAGCTGATCCTCGTTCGCCTTGCGCTCGCTGAGGTCGACGGCGACCGAAGTGGTGCCGATAATGTCGTCGTGGTGGTCGAGGAGCGGCTCGATCAACAGATAGAACGAACGTTTCCGGCCGGACAATTCGAAATTGGTCTCGAGCTGTTGCGAGTCTCCGGTCGCCATGACCTTTCGTTTCGCCGCCATGATGATCTCGGCGGCTGCAGGCGGCAGCACCTCGGCGTCGGTTTTGCCTTTGAGCTGGTCGAGCGAGAGGCCGGACGGCGCGTTATGCGCCCAGGTGAAGCGCAAATCGTTGTCCTGACTGAACACGGAGATCGGCGAGCCGCGCAGCGCGATCTCGAAGCGCTGTTTGGCTTCCGCCAATTCCTTGGTGCGCGCGTCGACGCGCTCCTCGAGCTGAAGCCGCGACGCCTTCAGTTCCTCGAAGGTGTGCAAATGGGCGGTGACCTCGGCCTGAAGACGGTCGCGTGAGGGAAGCCGCCACAGCAGCGGCGCGAGCCGCCAAATGACGACGGCCGTGGTGAGCGCAAGAACTGCCGCGGCGGCCTTCAACAAGCCCTCAACCTCGCTGCTCGGCACCCAAAGTCCGACCAGCGCGGCAAGATGCGCGAGCCCTACGGCGAAAATGAACAGGGCGAACAGGGTGACCAGGGCGGTCTCGCCGGGGCTGTTCTCCCCCCGCTTCTTATTGATGTAGAGCAGCGCGACGGGAATGGTCAGCAAGGACAGGGCGATCACGGCGTCGGAAACGGCATGAAGCAGCACAAGCCCGGAGAGACCCTGCTCGGGTTGGTTCGGGGCTCCCGCGGCGGCGAATGATAGCCAAGATATCATGTCATCTGTTCAATCGGGCGGGCGGGCGCAGCCTGGGCGGCGCGAGTCCCACATCTTATAACCCGCGGCGAATTCTCATAGTTCTAGCCCGCAGGAAGTATTTCTAAGTGGATTTAGGGCCGAAGGGTTCCATTCCGCAAGGCGGACGGGCCATAGGCCAAATAGATAGGGCTGTGCGGAACTCTCCAAATCGATCGGCGTTAATCAGCGGTTCGAGGGCATGCGAACTATCATCCCGCCCCTCCCCCGCAGCGCTCGAACCAGACGCCCGTAACCGTACTCCCCCGGTTGCGGGCGTTTCTTTTGAGCGGGGCGTCTGTCGCCAAAGTTGAAGTCGCGACAGCGGTCAGAGGATCGCGGCGATAAGCGTAACCAGAAAGACCACGATGAAAATGAAGAACAGGATGCGCGCGACACCGGCCGCGGCGGAGGCCACGCCGCCGAATCCAAACACACCCGCCACCAGCGCAATGACGGCAAAAACGATCGCCCAATACAGCATGTCAGGCTCCCTTAAATGTTAGCGGGCGGTTTGGCCGCCCCTCCTCGTCGCTACAACGCCAGTTGCCCAATCTTTGTTGCAACGCCGCAACCGGCGCCGCAGTCCTCAGAAGTGAGCCACGGCAGCAAGCAGGTCCTTGCCCGTAAACGGCTTCTTCACCAAGGGCGCGCCGCGATGGGCCGGCGGCAATTGCTCCGGGCCATAACCGCTCACAAAGGCGAAGGGAATGTTGCGGGCCTTCAGCGCATCGGCCACGCGTCCCACCGGCTCACCGGCGAGATGGGCATCGAGCAGAGCGCCGTGCACCTCTTCCCGCGCGATGGCTTCAAGCGCATCGCCGACGGTGCTGACCGGACCGATCACCGCGAGGCCCGCCTGCTCGAGCGCGCCGGCGATGTCGAGGGCGATGAGGAACTCATCCTCAACCACGAGGATGCGCGTTGCTGCCATCTCAGTCAGCCTCTCCTGCCGCAAGCCGCGCTCGACCTTGAGTTCATGTTATTTACGGCAACCAATCAAGGCCTGTTGGAATGCACAGCCGGACCCTTGCGGAACTTGCCCGATGGCGCGCGCGTTGTCTTTACACTTGTGAGCAGGAACGCTGCGATCGTAAGCGCCTGCGCCACGTCAAGGTAGCCGCCCTAGTGGGAGGCCAACGGAAGGAGTAGACGTATGAATTGGGATCGAATCGAAGGCAATTGGAAGCAGTTCAGCGGCAAGGTTCAGCAGCAGTGGGGCAAGCTCACCAATGACGACCTTGACACCGTGGAAGGCCGCCGGACCGAGCTGGTCGGCAAGATCCAGGAACGCTACGGCATCGCCAAAGACGAGGCCGAGAAGCAGGTCGATAGCTGGCTGAGCAATATGTAACGCAGGCGCAATGTGCCGCGGTTCCGTCGGTACGCTGCCGGTCGAGCCGCGGCATCACTGCAATCAACGTATTGTTTCAGTTTGTGTTCCGAACATAACGGCGTTGGGAAAAGTGGGCTGAGCGTTCCCGAGCCACTACTCGGTCCCGGCCGTCGCCGTCGGCTGTTGGACCTCTAGGAGCGAGGTAACATGACGACCATTCTCATTATCATCCTGGTCTTGATCCTGCTCGGGGCGTTTCCCGCCTGGCCTTACAGTCGTGGCTGGGGCTACGGGCCGTCCGGCGTGGTCGGACTGATCCTGGTCATCCTGCTTATTCTGTTGCTGCTCGGCAAGATTTAGCGTCTCGTAAAGGCCGTCGAAGAGGCCGCCCGGGGCTCAAAGCGCCGGGTCGCTTCTTTGACGGGAACTTTGAAAGGGGGGTGACATGCTGATGACAATTCTCGTTGTCATTCTGATCCTGATCCTGCTCGGCGCATTTCCGGCATGGCCGCATAGCCGCGGCTGGGGCTATGGCCCGTCAGGGGTGGTCGGGCTGATCCTGGTAATCCTGCTCATTCTGTTGCTGCTCGGCAAAATCTAGCGCAGGTTTGTGCGCCCATCGTGGATGCCCGGCACAAAGCCGGGCATGACGAGCAGATTTGGTCGGCTGACGACTTACGCGCTCACCTGCGGCCGGTCGCGCACATGCGCGCGGCGCTCAAAGAACAGCGCCTGGCTGACGATCGCCTTCACCGTGTCGGGCTGATAGGGCTTGGTGATGAGGAACGCCGGCTCCGGCCGTTCGCCGGTGAGCAGCCGGTCGGGATAGGCGGTGATAAAGATTACCGGCACCGCGAACGATTCCAGCATCTCGTTGACGGCGTCGAGCCCCGAACTGCCGTCGGCCAGTTGGATGTCGGCCAGCACCAAGCCAGGCTTATGCTGATCGACCGCCTTGACCGCCTCGGCGTGGGTGCGCGCCACCCCGGTGACGCGGTGGCCGAGGCCTTCGACGATACCCTCGAGATCCATGGCGATCATCGGCTCGTCCTCGATGATCAGCACGTCGGTGGCGACTTGCGCCGCAATCTCGCGGCCGGCTGAATCGATCAGCTGGTCGAGCTCGGCGACCTCGATATCGAGGATCTGCGCCGCTTCAGCGGCAGAAAAGCCTTCCACCGCGCAGAGCAGGAAAGCTTGGCGCGGCAGAGGGGTGATGGCTTCGAGCTTGCGGTCGACCGGGGTCGCGGCGCCGGTCGGTCCCTCCGGCTTGAGATTGATGCCGACGGAATTCCATAGGCCGAGAAAGGTGCGGTAGAGCGCAACCCGCGGATCGAGCGAATCGTCGAACAGCGACGGGTCCTCGATCAGCACTTCCAGGGTTGCCGCCACGTAGGCGTCCCCGGCGGCCTGGGTACCGGCCAGGGCACGGGCGAAGCGTCTGAGATAAGGAAGATGAGGCGCGATCGCTTTCGACATCGGCATGCGGTCATCAGCTTTCTTGGTAAGCCCGGGAATGGACCCCTTTACACAGACCGGGCGGAGGGTGGCAACTCTAAACCATAGTACAGTCGGAATGAACGCGCTCGCCAAGTTCCGGGTTCCAAAAAGGTGGAACCGATTGAGCAGCTTGAACGTTTTCTAGGCCCCAAGTGGGAAAATCCGGTATCTTGGGTTCGCTGATCGAAGGCGAACAGGGGACCGATTGTGAACCGCGATACAAGCAAGAAGGACCGCCGGGAAAAGATGACCGGCGCAAGCAAAAAAATGGACCGAGCAGTTGAGAAGCGCGCCGTCGGCAAATCCGGCGAGACGCAGGGCGCCGCGGCCGACGCCGGCTTGACCCCAAACCTGCAAGCTCACATCGGCCGCCATGTGCGCGCGGTGTTCGACGAGGTCGCCCGAGAGCCAATACCGGAGCATCTCTTGCGACTGCTTAGCGATCTAGAGCGAAGCGGAGACAAATAATTGCGCCCTAAAGTGTCGGCAAGCCTACGAGATGCACTCGTGGCGGAGATGGGTAGCTTGCGCGCGTTCGGTGTGTCGCTGTGCGGCGACAAGGAGCGCGCGGACGACCTTGTCCAGGAGACCCTGTTCAAGGCGTGGAACCATCTCGATTCGTTCAAGGAAGGCACCAATCTCAAGGCATGGCTGTTCACCATCCTGCGCAACACCTATTTCTCCGAGCGGCGCAAGCGGCGGCGCGAGGTCGAGGACGCCGACGGCAGCTACGCCGCGCGTCTGGCCACCCACCCGGCGCAGCACGGCCACATGGAGATGCAGGATTTCCGCGCGGCGCTGGTGCAGCTGCCCGACGATCAGCGCGAGGCGCTCATTCTGGTAGGTGCCGCGGGCTTTTCCTACGAGGAAGCCGCGGAGATTTCCGGCTGCGCCGTCGGCACGATCAAGAGCCGGGTCAATCGTGCCCGCAACCGGCTGGCCGCCATGCTGGGCCTGGAGGATGAGGACGGCGTCCCGTCTGGCCTCAGTAAGAGCGCTTAAGCTTCAAGCCATGGATCTCGACAAGGCCAAACTCGATCCCGCTTCAGTGTTCCATGCGCCTGATGACGTGCTCGGCACGCCCGGTCTCTCGCCCGAGGACAAGAAATCGATCCTGGTGCGCTGGGAGGCCGACGTCGAAGCATTGCTCAGGGCCACCGAAGAAGGCATGCCGCCGGCCGACAATCGCAGTCCGGCCGAGCTGTTGCGCGCGGTGCAGCAAGCGCTGGAGTCGCTCGAACACGGATCGGGCGCCGGTCACAGCTAACACTGGCATCCGCCACGGAACGCATGCGCCTTTCGCGCGTTTCTCCAGTGTACTCCCACGCGAAAAGGACGCGCCTGATGGCGACCAAACTCACGCCCACAGAAGCACGCCAAGGCACTGGCCCGCGCGCCATGTTCTGGGTGCTCGCCACCTCTGTCGCACTGGCGGTGATCGCAGGCATGCTGCTTGGGCTCGGGTGGATCTCCCTGCCCTGGGCCTCTTGATTACGACGCGGCGAGAACAAATCTATCGGTTAGGGATTTCGGAGACGCGAGGTCGATCGTGCCTTGTCGCCAGTTCATTTCGTTGGCCATCGCTGCCCTGATGGGGATGGCCTGTGTCGCCGGTTCGACGCCAGCCGCCGCCAAGCCTTCTGAGCCAAACGCCGCGCAGGCCACGATCGACAACTTCGTGGCTTATCTGAAATCCGAGACCAACGAAGCTATGTCGATGGCGGCCAGAATGGCCCGCGACAATAAGGATAGTCTGGTCGCGGCCAAGTCCTATCTCGACCGCCAGCTGTCCGCTTGGCGCGATTTGTTAAGCGACCGGAAAGCCACAGCGGGGACACTTGGCAAGGACGCAGCAACGACCTGGGAGGCGTGGCGCCGGACTGCTACCGCGTCATGGGCGGCGATCGAGCGCCAGGCCCTCGATGCTCATGACTGGATCGAAACCTGGATGCGCAATCAGTCATTGTCCGATCAGAATCCCGAGACCCCTGTTTGACCCCTTTCACGAGAGCGAGGCGAGAGATGGAAAACGAGCACAATTCGCCATTCGGCGATCAACAGACCAAAACCGAGACCCAGGCGGATAAGGAATGGACCGAGTTTGAGCGCGATCTCGACACGCTCGGCCACCAGCTGGCCGCGCTGCAAGCTCACACCGCCGCGCTGGGTAGCCAACTCGTGTCGACCCTCGAGGCACGCTTCAATGAGGTGAAGAGCCGCGCGCTCTCCTTCAAGCAGGCGCGCGAGGCCGAGCTTGAGCAGACGCGCCTCGACACTCAGCGCCACGCGGAAAGCACTTTCAGCGAAGCGCGTATGCGTTCAGCTGAGGCCGCGCGTCAGGCGTGGGAGCGTTCGGAGCCGCTGCGTCAAGGCGCCAAGGATGTCGGCGAAGGATTGGGTCGTGCTTGGAGCGAATTGCGCGCCTCGTTCGGCAAGGCCGCCGGCCGGTTGCATACCGAATCGACGAACAACGGACCTGTTCCCGCTACCACCGACGATCGCCGCGAGACCACCTAGGCCTATCCTGTCATGCCCGGGCTTGACCCGGGCATCCATGTCGTTATGTCGCGGCAAGTCGAGCGCCAATGGAATGGATCTCCGGGTCAAGCCCGGCGATGACGGAGCGCTCAGGTTTCGGCCGACGCGTGAGCAGGCTCGCGCGTCGGCCCTTTTTCGTGCGCCGGCTCCATCAACTCTGCGCGGATGAGGCCTCTGACCGAATTGCCGAGATAGACGCGGTCGGCGGCCAGAAGGTCCTGCGGCGTCAGCACCGCTTCGCTCGCCGCGGCGCGCGGCAAATCGAGCAGCTCTTCGCGCAGCGTGCCGGGCAGCAGGCCGCAGGTCAGCGCCGGCGTGAACAGCCGGCCGTCAAGCTCGATAAATAGCGTGGTGCGGGTGCCTTCGGTGAGCTCGCCCTTCTTGTTGAGGAACACCACCTCGTCGCAGCCGGTCAATTCCTTCTGCCGCGCCATCTCGCTGTCGTAGAACTGCCGCCGCGTGGTCTTGTGGTAGAACAGCGGATCCTTCTCATCGAGACGCTGGTCGGAGATCACGAAACGCCACACCGTATCCTTGGTGGGGAGCGTGAGCGCGGTCGAGGTTACGGTGATGTCGCCATCTTCGGCCAGCAGGAGGCGCACCAGGGCGACCGACTCGGTGACGCGCGCGGCCTCGGCCTCAAGCGCGGCAAGCACCGTCTCGCGCGAGAATGGATAGCCGAAATGAGCGGCCGAGGATTGCAGCCGCGCAAGATGCCGCTCAAGCAGGTGGAAGCCGCCGGCGCGCTCGTAGCGCAAGGTCTCGATCAGCTCGAACGGCGCATCGACCTTGGTCAGGAAATGCGCCTTCAGCAGACACTCCTCGTATTCGGACTCGACCTTGGAGTCGGCGACGATCCCGCCCCCGATCCCCATCTCGCCCTGGTCGCCGGTCAGCACCACGGTACGGATGCCGACATTGAACTGGGCATCGCCCGAGGGCGCGATATGGCCGATGGCGCCGGTATAGACGCCGCGCGGGCCGCCTTCGAGCTCTCTGATGATCTCCATGGCCCGCACCTTGGGGGCGCCAGTCACCGAGCCGCACGGGAACAGCGCGCGCAGCATATCGGTCAGCCCCATGTCCGACCTGAGCTCGGCCGTGATGCCCGAGGTCATCTGATGCACCGAGCGATAGGTCTCGACCGTGAAAAGGTCGGTGACCTCCACCGAGCCGATCTTGGCCACGCGGCCGAGATCATTACGCAATAGATCGACGATCATCAGATTCTCGGCGCGCTGCTTCTCATCCATAGCGAGCCAGGTCTTGAGGCGGGCATCTTCGCGCGGGGTGCGGCCGCGCGGCGCGGTGCCCTTCATCGGCCGCGTCGACATGTGCTTGCCTTCGCGGCGGAAGAACAACTCCGGCGACATCGACAGCACATCAAGCTCGGGCGTGTGAATCAGCGCACCGTAAGCCACGCGCTGCTTGCGCCGAAGCGCGGCATAGAGCGCGACCGCATCGCCCTCGAAATCGAAGCGATATTTCATGGTGAGATTGATTTGATATACGTCGCCGGCGGCGATGTAGTCCTCGACCCTGGCGAAGGCGCGGTCATATTGCTCGCGCGACCAGGAGAGCTTGAGGTCGGAGATCTTGGCCCGCTCGGCGGCGCCGTTTGCGTCGAGCCAGGCGCGCGTACCTTCATCGTCGAGCGGCCGGGGCGCGGCGAACAGGCCGATCCACAGCAGGGGCACGCGTCGGTCGTCCGGCAACAACGCTTTGAGCTTCGGCTCGAGGCAATAACCGAGCTCGTAAGCGAAGAAGCCGGCAGCATGGAGCCCGCGCGCCAACCCCGCCGAGATTTGGCCGAGAGTCGTCTCGACCTCGTCGGGCGCATAGGCCGACACCACCAACTCCGGCGCGGTGAAGAGCAGGCTTCTGCCGCCAGGCGTCAGGCTGTCATCGAGAAGGACGTAAGGAGAAGCGGTCATGTTTTAACCGATCGCAGCATTCGCTCGGCTGGCGAGCATAGGCCATATGGGCGTTCGAGGCGTCAACATCGAGTGTTGTTTCTGATGGGCGCCGTCAGGCCAGGATCAGCATTTCGCCCTTGCCTAGCACGGACATGTCGCCCATCAGACGCCGCGCGCGATCGCCGAGGCTGATGCGCTTGCCGGTCTCGCGGAGCCAATGCTCGAGCAGCTGGAGATAGTCGAACTCCATCACGCCGCAATCGCCGAAGGTCGGCAGCAATTCGTTCGGCTCCTCGACGAAGATGAGACTCCCGCGGCGAAGGCCATAGCCGGCGCCGCGCCCGACTTTGCGCTTGAACAGGATGGTGCCGGCGATCATGCGGCCGCCGGCATAGTCCCCGGCGTTGCCTTCGACGATCACCAGCCCGCGCCGCATGCGCTCGCCGACCATCGGGCCGGCATCGCCGCCAATGGTGAGCACCCCGCCCTTCATGCCCATGGTCTCGCCGACCAAGATGCCGCCGGCCCGCTCGTCGACATTGCCCGAGACGGCGATGCTGCCGCCGGCCATGCTGGCGGCGGCTAAGACCCCGGCATTGCCTTTGACCTCGATCCGCCCACGCTTCATGCCGGCGCCGAGATAGGCCCCGACGTCGCCATCAACGATGATGGTGCCGTCCTTGAGACCGGCGCCGATCTTGTCACAGCGCCCGTCGGTGCCGACGAATCTGAGATCGCTCGCCTCGTTGCCCTTGACCTTGAACACATCGCCGACGGTCAAGGGCACGCGCGTGGAGCCGATGGCAAGCCGCTCGATGTCCTTGGCCTTGAGATCTTTGAGCCGCTCGGGGATGAGCTGCGAGAGATCCAGCCTTTGGTCGGGCTTGCCCTTGAGCTCGAACGCAAGCGCGCTCACGCGACGATCTCCTTGAGGTGGAAATGATGCGGGCCGAGATTGCCGCCGTAATTGCCGGCGGTGATGTGGGTGATGCCCTGCTTGGCCCCGCCCTCGGCGATAGCATGGATGCCAGCATGCATCGCCCTGGCGATCGACTCCTTGGTCAGCCCGTCGATGACAATCTCCATCACCGCTTCGACGTCGAACGGAAGGTCGGTCTTCACGGCGGCTTTCAGCGTCGGGCAATAGGCGTCGTTGGTCGAGGCGATCTGGCCCTTGTATTTAGACCCGACCTTCGAGCCCGACCGCACGATGCCACCGGGGAACGGCGTGATCACGCCCTCGATCTCGGCGATGGCCTTGACCGCCCGTTCGCTCGCCGCCAGCACGGCGGCGTGGGTCTTGCCGAGCACCAACAGGTTGCCGCCGCCGACCGCCTTCTTGGTCAGGCCGGTGGTGGCTTCGCACAGAAACTCGCCGTCCATCACCGGGATGCGCCAGAAGCGCCTGCCGCCGACCAGTTTCGACATCTGCCAGCCGTCGCCGAAAAATCTGAGCGAGGCGCCGAGCTTCAGCTTCTTCTCGCCTTCGAGACCGGCGAAACAGGCCGAGCCCGGACTGGTCAACACGCATTGGCCGACGCGGTTGCGAAGTTGGCGCTGGAGCTTGTCGCTATCCATGGTGAACAGCAACACGGCCACGCCGGGGCGGCCATCCATGGTTTCATCGGGCGAGAGGGTGCGCTCGATACCGGCCTCGGCGCCGCAAGCGATCACCGACGTGGCGAACCCGGTCATGGTGCGGGCGGCGATCAGCGCCCACTCCTGGGAGGGCGCGGTGATGATGATCCGCGTGCCGACCATGGGGAAGGCCTCGGCAAAGGTCTCGACAATGGTGACGCCTTTGAGCTTCAGGTCAGCCATGGCACGGTTGCAAGACTCGGTCTGGGGCGCGAATTAGGTGGGGACGCCGAACCGGTCCGGATCGGCGCCATAGCCGGGCACCATTAAACAGGTGGCCCGAGCGGCGCAAGCCACAGGCGCGAAATTCAGCCTGACGCTAAGATTTGGGCTTGTCGTATTTGATATAGGAGAAGCGCATATCGTCGGCCGGCGTCCCTTCCAGCGCGCTCTCTTCGTTGGCGGGCTGCCAGTGGACGACCTCCTCGATCTTCTTGGCGAGGGCGAAGTCCTTGTCGGTGATGCCTTTGGCGGCGTGGTTCTTGAGCCGCACCTCGACCCAGGCATAAGAGGCGGTGATGTCGGGATGGTGCCAAGCGGCCTCCGACAAATGGCCGATGGTGTTGATCACCATCAGCGTGCCCTTCCAGCTATTGGTCTTGTACTTGCGCCTGATCCAACCGTCATCGAGATACCAATGGGGCAGCTCCTTCTTGAGCCGCTCCTCGACCTCGCTGTCGCTATAGGTGCGTTCGGACGTTGCCATCGCCACCGTCCTCTGAAAAACTAAGGCACTCCCCGCGCATCATCAGCATAGCAGAGGCTTCGAACCGATCAATGGAGGCCTTTTCCGCTCACTCCGACGCCGGCGGTGGCGTTTCCCATCCCCACCGCATAACGGTCACCACCACCGCGCGGCTGCATTTCGGCTTTCTCGACCCGAGCGGACGGGGGTCGCGCCCGTTCGGCTCGTTCGGACTTTCGCTCGACCGGCCGGCAACGCGGCTCACGCTCTCGCGCGCCGATGCGTTCGCCGTCAGCGGCCCGGAGCGCGAGCGCGCCCAGCGTTATCTGGAAACCATCGCCGAGAGTTGCGGCGTCGGGCAGGCCTACGAGCTTCGCATCGCCGAGGCCATTCCGCCGCATGCCGGCCTCGGCTCGGGAACCCAACTCGCGCTGGCGGTTGGGGCCGCCTTCGCCGCGCTGGAAGGGCTTAGCCTCGACCCGCACGACATCGCCGCGCGGCTGGGGCGCGGCGCGCGCTCCGGGATCGGCATCGCCACCTTCGCGCAAGGCGGCGCGGTGCTCGACGGCGGTCCACGCCAAGAGGCGTTGCCCAAGCTGCTAAACCGACTTCCCTTCCCGCCGGATTGGCGCGTGCTGCTGATCTTCGACGCGGCGACGAGCGGTCTTGCCGGCGCGAGCGAAACGGCTGCGTTCGAGACATTGCCGTACTTTGCGGAGAGCGAGACCGATGCGCTGTACCGGCGCATCGCCGAGGGGGCATTGCCGGCCTTGGCGCGGGCCGACTTCGCTACGTTTTGCGAGCAGGTCGGTTTTCTCCAGGCCTGCATGGGCGCCTATTTCGCGCCGCTGCAAGGCGGCCCTTATACCAGTCCCGCCGTCAGTGAGGCGCTCGCCTGGCTACAGGCCCAGGGCGTTGTCGGACTGGGCCAGAGTTCGTGGGGGCCGACCGGCTTTGCCTTCGTTGCCTCGGAGGACCAGGGCCAAGCGTTGCTCACTCGCCTGCGGGCGCACATCGAACGTCCGGGGCTGTTCTTTGCCCTGGCGCAAGGCCGCAACGAGGGGGCAAAGATCGAGACAAGCGCCGGCGAAATCCGCTAAGCAACCCCCATTGGGACGCTTGCCGCCTCGCCGTCATGCTCAAGCAGCGAGCCGGTCTTAGCAGGGAGACGACACGATCATGGTGCATCCTCGCATTCTGCACATGCTCACGCCGCTCAAGCATATGAGCCCGTTCGACGTAAACATGGCGCTCGACGCCGGCTACGACGACGCCATTCCCTACACCAACGTGACCATCGACGACGTGACCGGGCTGGTGCAGGACGCGATCTTCTCGCGCGGACCCGAAGGCGTGAAGCGCACCGGCATGTTCATCGGCGGCAAGCGCGCCATCGAGGCGCTCGACATGATGGACCGCGCCAAGAAGGCGATGGTGCCGCCGTTCGAGATCTCGGTGTTCGCCGACCCTGCCGGCTCGTTCACCACCGCGGCGGCGATGGTCGCCTGCGCCAAGAAGGCGCTTCAAGAAAAATTCAAGACCGACCTGAACGGCAAGCGCGTCGTCGTGTTCGGCGGCACGGGCGTGGTCGCTTTTGCCTCGGCCGTTATTGCCACCAGCGACGGAGCCAAGGCAACGCTGGTCGGCTATGACGGGCCGGAGCGCGTCCGGAGGCTCGCCATGGAATCGAATGCCCGGTTCGAGATCGATCTCGGCTATGCGGACGGCACCACCGAGGAGCAGAAGGCGGAGTTGGCCAAGCAGGCCGATCTCATCTTCGCCGCCGGCCCTGCCGGGAGACGGCTCCTCACCATTCCCCAACTGAAGCCAGCCAAGGACCTGATGGTGGTCGCCGACGTGAACGCGGTGCCGCCGTCCGGCGTCGAGGGGGTCGGCGTGAACGACAACGGCATGCCGATCGAAGGCATCAGCGCCGTCGGAATCGGTGCTCTCGCCATCGGCAATATCAAGTACAAAACCGAAGCCGGCCTGTTCAAGGAAATGATCGAGGCCGAGAAACCGGTCTATCTCGACTTTCGGGACGCCTACGCCCTTGCCCAGAAACTCGCAGGCTGAGGCGCCCTCGCTGCTGCTGGCGGCGATCTCGGCGCGCGCGCTGGCACAATCGGCACGTCGTGCCGGCTTCACGCCGCTGGTGGTCGATTTCTTCGCCGACGCCGATACGCAACAGGCGGCCCATGCCTGCCGCAAGCTTAGCTTCATCGAGCGTGGCATAAGGTGGGGCAGCCTCCATCGCGCGCTCGACGCGCTGGCCGCGCGGGCCCCCTCGCCCATCGCCGGTTTGGTCTATGGCGCGGGCTTCGAGGACCGGACTGAGTTGTTGACGCCGATCGCCGAACGCTGGCCGGTGCTCGGCAACGATGCCGAGACCGTGGCACGCATCAAGGCGCCGGAGACTTTCTTCGCCGCGCTCGACCGGCTGGGCATTCCCCATCCGCTGACGGCCGGCGCGCGCCCGGCGAAAGGCGGCAAATGGCTCGCCAAGAAGACCGGCGGCGCCGGCGGCAGTCACATCGTGCCGAGCCGGCTGGCGCGGCGCAGCCCTGATGTCTATTTCCAGCAGCGGGTCGAGGGCCGTGCCGTCTCGGCGCTGTTCGTCGGCAATGGCAGTGGCGGGCGCCTGCTCGGATTCAGCGAGCAGTGGACCGCCCCCACGGTGCGGAGCCCGTGGCGCTATGGCGGCGCAATTCGGCCGGCCTCTCTACCGCAGGCGATCGAGCGTCAGATGGCATCGGCGGTGATCGCATTGGCCCGCGCCCTCCAGATTAAGGGTCTCGCATCCGCCGATTTCCTGGTGCATGAGGGCGAAGCGCTGCTACTCGAGATCAATCCGCGGCCCGGCGCCACGCTCGACCTGTTCGACAGCGCCGCAGCGCCGCTTTTGCGCCTCCATGTCAATGCGGTGAAACGGGGCCGCCTGCCGCCCCGCGGACTGAAATTCGGGGGTGCGACGGCCTCGGCAATCGTCTATGCCGTCACCGGCGGCGCGGCGCCTCCGGGATTCGTTTGGCCCGGATGGACCGCCGACCGGCCTAAGTCTTCGGAACGGATCGACAAAAACCGTCCGATATGCACTGTCTTCGCGCGCGCCGGCACCAAAGCGCGCGCCAAACGGCTGATCGAGGAGCGAACTTGCAAAATCCAGTCTATGTTGCAAAGCGTTAGCAGGGGGGAGACCGTTGAACAAAAGGGAAGAAATCGACTTGACGCGCCGCATAGAACGGCCGAGCGTCAACGCCAAGGCGGAGCCGCTGGTTAAAGCTCTGATCGCTGACGCCGACGCCCTTCGCATCGAGGTTTCCAAAGGCAAACTGGGCGAATGCCGCATCGATTGCGGCGTGCGCGTGGTGGGCGGCTTGGAGGCCGGGCGCCGCATTGCCGAGATCTGCCTGGGCGGCCTGGGCCGGGTGGCGCTGGAGACCATCAATACCGAAAGCGCGTGGCCGTTCATGGTGACGGTGCACACCGCCCAACCGGTGCTAGCCTGCCTCGGTTCGCAATATGCCGGCTGGAGCCTCTCGACTGAAGACAACGGCAAGAAATACAGCGTGCTTGGCTCCGGGCCGGCCCGCGCCATCGGCTCGTCGGAGAAACTGTTCGACGAGCTCGATTATCGCGACAAGGCCGGCAGCGCCGTGTTGGTGCTCGAAGCCGACCGGCCGCCGCCGCCGACGCTGGTCGAAGAGGTGGCCAAGGCCTGCAAGCTGAAGCCCGAGCATCTCACCTTCATCTACGCGCCGACCTCGAGTTTGGCCGGTACGGTGCAGATCGCCGCGCGCTGCCTCGAAGTCGCGCTGCACAAGTCGCATGAGCTGCACTTCCCGCTCGACCAGATCGTCGACGGCATCGCCACCGCGCCATTGCCGCCGCCCTCGCCGGACTTCATCGCCGCCATGGGACGAACCAACGACGCCATCATCTATGGCGGCCGCACTCAATTGTTCGTATCGAGCGGCGCGAAGGAAGCTAAAGGCCTGGCGGAGGCGCTGCCGAGCTTGAAGTCCAAGGATTACGGCAAGCCGTTCGCCGACACGTTCGCTGCGGTCAAGGGCGATTTCTATGCGATCGACCGCATGCTGTTCAGCCCGGCCAAGGTGACGGTGACGTCGCTCAAATCGGGCGAGAGCTTCGAGGCTGGGCACATCGACAACGCCATCCTCTCCCGCTCGTTCGCCTGACGGCCATGCCCACGCCGCGAGCTTGCGACGCCGCCATCGTGATGTTCGGCGACGGCCGGGACTGGCACGGGCGGAGCCTTGGCCGCGCCTTCAAGCGGCGGGGGATCACGCCGCTGCTCGCGCCGCTCAACACGTGCGGTTTTTCGACCGAGACCGCCACCGGGCTTGCCATCCCCGGTCTTGGCAACCGGCTGCCGGAAGGTGCGTTCGTGCGCTTCGTGCCAGGCGGCAGCTTCGAGGAGGTCACGCTCTATCTCGGCGTGCTGCATGCGCTACGCGAGCTCGGGGTGACGGTGTGGAACGACGCCCGCGCCATCGAGCGCTGCGTCGACAAGTCGACCACCACCTTCTTCATGCAACGGGCGGGGATCCCGACGCCGCGCACCTTCGCCGGGATCGGCCGGGAGGAGGCCCTGGTCATCACCTCGGCCGTTCTCGCCGAGGGGCTTAGGCTGGTGCAGAAGCCGCTGTTCGGCGCACAGGGCAACGGCTTGCGATTGATCTCCTCGGTTGCCGATCTCTCCTCGCCGGAGGAGGTCAATGGGGTCTATTATCTCCAGGAGTTCATTCCGCCGGCACAGAAGCACCACCAGGACTGGCGGCTGTTCGTGTGCCAGGGCAGCGTCGTCGCCGCCATGATCAGACATGGATCGAGCTGGATCACCAATATCAAGCAGGGTGCGCGCGCCAAGGCGGCGATCGCGAGCCAGGAGCTGATCGATCTCGCCGTGCGGGCCGCATCCTGCGTCGGCGCCAATTATGCCGGGGTCGACATCATCCAGGCGCAGGACGGCAGCTTCCTGGTGCTGGAAGTCAATTCGATGCCGGCCTGGAACGGCTTGCAGCGTGTGTCGCGCGTCCGCATCTCCGACCATGTGGTCGATGCCTTTCTCGACGCGGCACTTCCCGGCGCACGCCTCGAAGGCCGAGAGGGCGCTTGACCAGGCCGCTCAAGCCCGAGGCGGTCGCCCGAAGCTTCCTTGACGCCTGCCTTGCTGAACTCGACGCGCTGAAGCCCGGGAATGTGCATCGCTTCGGCGATGGTCACGACATGACGGTCGATCATTTCGTGGCAAGCGCCGAAGCGGCCGCGCCGCCGATCGGGCGCAAAGGTCTGGCCGTCGGAGAGCGGATCAGGCTCGCGGTCGAAGCCACCCAGCGCGCCGTGGGCCAGAACACCAATCTCGGCATCGTCCTGCTGGCCGCTCCACTCGCCGGCGCGGCGCTCGAGCGGCATGGGGGCGATCTCAAAAGTCGCCTTCACCGCGTCCTGCACCAGCTCAGCGTCGCGGATGCCCAGGAGACTTATCGGGCGATCCGCGCGGCAAAGCCCGGCGGGCTGGGCGACGCACCAAGCCATAACGTTGCCTCCGACCCTCACGTGACGCTGCTCGAGGCGATGCGCGCGGCCGAGAGCCGCGACCGCATCGCCTGGAACTACACCCACAACTTCGCCGACATCTTCGAGCTGGGGCTCGCGTGGCTCGCGCAGGCGCTTGAGCGCTGGAACGAGCCCTCCTGGGCGGCGACGCGCGTCTATCTCGGCTATCTCGCCCATCTGCCCGACACCCTGATCGAGCGGAAATTTGGCCCGCGGACCGCCACCGAAGTGCAGGAAGAGGCCGGTCCGATCGAGGCGAGCTTCACGTCATGCCCGTCGCCGGAGGCCATGACGGCGCCGCTGATCGCTTTCGACCGCGCTTTGAAGGCGCGCCGGCTGAACCCCGGCACCTCGGCCGATCTGACCGTTGCGACCCTGTTCGCGGCCTCCCTGATCGCCCAAGAAGGGGCCAAATAAGGCCAAAAATGGGTGATCGATGTGGTCAATAATCGACTTGCCGATCCTTCCGCACCCGGCTTATGTTCACCCCGCGTAACTCAAACCAGGAGTTGCGGACGGAGGCGCGTTCAGCCAAGCACTTTCGTCGGCTCGCCGCCGGCGGCGAGCCAGGGCGGCGCAGCTGTTTTGTCGTTTCAGCATTTAGGGAGGGCTAAGTTTCATGGCCAAGATTAGTGGTACTTGTGTCGGCGAGTCGCTCGTCGGCGACGGCAACGAGGTCGCACACATCGACCTGTTGATCGGTCCCCGCGGCGGCGCCGTGGAGCAAGCGTTTTGCAACGCGTTGACGAACAACAAGGACGGCTTCACCACCCTGCTCGCGGTGGTCACGCCCAATCTTCTCTGCAAACCTCCGACGATCCTCTACAACAAGGTCACCATCAAGGACGCGCGCCAGGCGGTGCAGATGTTCGGTCCCGCGCAATATGCCGTGGCCAAAGCGGTGGCCGATTCCGTCGCCGAAGGCGTCATCCCGGCAAACGAGGCCGACGATCTTTTCGTCTGCGTCGGCGTGTTCATTCACTGGGAAGCCAAGGACGACAAAAAGATCCAGGACTTCAACTATCGCGCCGTCAAGGAATCCATCGCCCGCGCCGTCAAAGGCGAGCCGAAGGCTTCCGAGGTGACCGCGAAGAAGGACGCCGCGCACCACCCGTTCGCAGCCGGCTGAAAGGGAGAACCCCCAGGTCGGGGGCAACCCGGCAACAACGGCGGTCCGGGCCCGATTCGGCGGTGGCTCCAAAAGCTGGGTTTCTGACGGATGGGTGCGTAAGCGCTCGGATTACGATCGCCGCTCTCGCAAGAGGGCGGCGATCTCTTTTTGGGTGACCGCGCCTGAATGAAGCGCCGTGGCGATGAGCGCACCTTGCGCGTGCAGCGACGCCAGCGCGGACAGGTCGTCCAAATGACGCACGCCACCGGCCGCGTACACGGCACAGCCATCGGCCGCTTCGACAATGGTCTTTAGCCGATCGACATTGGGACCGGTGTCGGCGCCGACTCTGGTCAGGTCCATGGCGATCAGCCGCTTCGACCACAGCGCCGGATCGCTGAACAGCGGCTCGGGACCCCGGCTGCCGTCAGTGCCGAAATCGAGCGACAGCACGACGCTGTCGCCGAACGCGCCGTGGATCTCGCGCCAATTGTCCACCGCGGGCAGGCTCTCACTGCCGATCACCAGGGTGGCCCCGAGGGGAAGCCAGAAGGCGCAATCGGCCACGTCGGAGAAACCGGCGTCGATCCACACCGTTACGCCGGGCAGCGCATCCGAAATCCCCCGCACCAGCTCGAAATGATTGCCGGTGCCGGAAATGGCGTCGAGATCGGCGATATAGAGCGAGGGGGAGCCGGTGACGGCAAGCAAACCGCGGGCGATCGCTACCGGATCGTCGGGGGCGCCGAATGGGCTTTCGACCGGGCGATACTGGGCGCGGTCGCCGGCCTTGGCATGAACCACGGCGCCGTCCTTGAGGTCGAGCGCCGGAATAACAGCAAAATCGGCCATGGCCGCGACTCCAATGTTCCAACGACCGGGCTTTGCCACGGCCTCCCGCTCCTGTAGATGCACAGCCGAGGGGGCCGGGGCAAGGGCGCCCGGAGCGTAAAATGAGGACTAAATGACTTCGGTCATCGGTTGGGATCTAGGGGGCGCCAATCTCAAGCTCGCCCATCTGGCGGGCGGATGTCTGGTGCAGGTGGCGCAAATCCCCTGCCCGGTCCGGCAAGAGGCGAGCAAATTCGACTCAGCGCTGGAACAGGGATTGCTGATCTGCCCTGCCGGCGCGGCCCATGCCGTCACCATGACCGGCGAGCTGTCGGATGTGTTCGCCGACCGGGCCGAAGGGGTTGCTTATCTCGTCGATATGATGCGCCGAGCCACGGATGGAGAGGCATTGTTCTACGGCGGCGAAGCGGGATTTCTCGATTGCCTCCGCGCCGTGGAGCGCTCATCCGAGGTCGCTTCGGCCAACTGGCATGCGAGCGCCGCTTTGATCGCACAGCTTCTTCCCGACGCCTTGTTGATCGATGTCGGCACCACCACCACCGATCTCGTGCCGATCAAAGCGGGCCAGGTGGCGGCGCGCTGCCACAACGACGGCGAACGGCTGGCCGGCAACGAGTTGATCTATACCGGCGCCGTACGCACGCCGGTGATGGCGGTGACGCGCACGGCGCCGTTCAACGGGCACATGCAGCGCATCGCCGCCGAGCGCTTCGCCACCATGGCCGATGTCTGGCGGCTGGTGGGGGAGCTGCCCGAACATGCCGACCCCTACCCCACCCCCGACCTCAAGGGAAAGAGCACGCAGGACAGCGCCGCCAGGCTCGCCCGCATGCTCGGCCGCGACTTGAGCGACGCCGGTCTGCTGGCGATGATCGATGTCGCCTGTCACTTTGCCGCGTGTCAGGTGGCTGAGATCGAGGCCGCGGCGGAAGCGCTACTCGCGCGCGAGGTGATCGCCACCGAAGCACCGCTGATTGGCGCCGGCTTCGGGCGCTTCATCGCGCTTCAGGTCGCGCAGAAACTCGGCAGGCCTTATTACGATTTTGCCGAGCTGATCGACTGCCTGCCGGAGGCGCGCGACATGACTGCGGTGTGCGCTGCCGCCGTAGCGGTCGGACTGCTGGCCGAACGCGCGCGGCTGCAAGAGGCGGTGTGAGGGCAGTGGAGGTGAGCGCTAAAAGCGCCCACCTCCAGGCCGAAAGCTAACGGCTGGCGAGCAGGTGATAGAGCCACAGCACGACAATGGCGCCGATGATGGCGACGATCATGCTGTAGATGTTGAAGCCGGTGATGCCGGTCGCGCCGACGGCGGTGAACAGATAGCCGCCGACCACCGCGCCGACGATGCCGAGCACGATGTCGAGTAATAATCCCTGACCGGAACCGACAAAAATCTTGCTGGCGATGAAGCCGGCAATCAGACCCAATACAATCCAGGCTAGGATCGACATAAGGACCCCCTTTTGGCTGGACTCGGTTGACGGGGTAATGCGCTCAGGACATTAGCCGCATTAGCTCTTGCTGTGTGGGAAGCCGCCCGTCGGGGGTCAGCTTATCCACCACATTCGGCAGCATACGGGCTAATTCCGCCACGACCTGATCGCGCGACAGGCCGGTGCGCTTCGCCAGCTGATCGACCACGTCGCCGCCGAGCGCCACGCTCACCTGGTCGGGCGCGACGCTCTTGTTGGTGCCACGGTTGACCCAGGAATCGATCACGTCGCCGAGACCCTTCTTCTGGAACTGGTCGATCAGCCCGCCGAGGCCGTCGAGCACGCTGCCGGGATCTTCCGCCGAGTCTGGAACGGGCTCAGGCAACTTGGGCATCTCCGGGGACGCCTGTTTCTGTCCGCCGCCCATAGCGCGCGAGGCGAGCAGTGCGAGGAGAGCGATGATGAGCGGCTTGGCTAGGCTACCGCCAGGGACGGCTGGATTCTGGGACATGTTGACCTCCTGTTAAGAACAAACGCAACGTCTCACCCCCCAAGATCGTTTCAGCATTGCTGCCGCGGCCAAAGTGTAACACTAGGACCGGGTGCGCCCTATGCGCTTTTATGTCGGAGGTCCGGCCGGTTTAGGGTGTCAGGACATGGTTCGAGCGAAGCACAAGGAGAGTCGGATGCGTCACGTTTGCACGGTTATGGCGGTTCTGATCGGCGGCAGCATCGCCGCGACTGTCGCGTCGCACGACGTAAACGCCGGGTCCTTCCCCGCCGCCTCAGCCCCGGCCGCCGCGTCCACGCTGATCGAGCAAACCGGATATTGGAAGCGGCGCTGGCGGAACGGTTATTACGGTCCCGAAATCGTCGTTCCCGATGCGCAAGTCGATCTCGACGTGAATGGCGAAGTCGACGCGCCGGCCGTGATCGTGTTGCCGCCGCCGCGTCCGCTGAGCTGCGGGGAGTACCGTTACTGGAACGGCGATCGCTGCGTCGACGCCCGCTACAACAATCCCTATATCGGGCCGAAATAGCGGCTCAAGGCGGCGTCTCACCGGGGATGACCGCGCGCGACCGCGTGGCGGGATCGAGGCCGGTGATGCTGCCGAGATAAGCCAGGATCGCCGCGACCTGCTCGGGTGAGAATTGGATCTGCGGCATATCGCGGTGCTTGGACCCCATGCCCTCGGCGAAGCCCTCTTCCAACTGGTCGATCGGATATTTGAGATAGACGTCGCGCAGCGGCGGAGCCTGCGGCAGCGGGCTCGCGCCCGTCGCCTCGAGGCCGTGGCAGCGCCCGCACTTAGCCTCAAGGATGCTCTTGCCGCTTTTCGATGCGTCCGCGGCCGATGCCCCCAACGCGCCGAGCGTCGCGAGCGCCATGCAAACGAACACGACCTGCCGGCCGGAAGGCTCCGTCATCGCTGTACCCTAGCGACCCCTGACGATTAAGCCTTGAGGTGCGTCAAGGCTGGACCAGACTTCAGGCTCAGCCGGTCCAGAATCCGATCCTGGGAATGACCCGGCTGAGAGCGTAAGCCGACAGGACGGCAATCGCCGTGCAGCCGAGCCCGATCGCCAGGCGCCCGTAAAGCAAATATCCGGTGGCGAACAAAGCGGCATAGACGGCAACGCAGCCCAGGAACCAGGCGAGACACGAGGCAGCGATGTCGCCACCGGGGCTTGAGGTGCCGCCGGTATCGACGGCGTGGCGCCATCCGGCTGGGGCCGGACGGATGCAGTCGTAAAACGACTGGAGCACAACACGATCGGTCGGCGGCGTCAGGAAGGTTACCGTCAGCCAGGTGACGGTCGTCGCGCCGACGCCGATCACCAGCGCCCACGTGGGCTCGATCGGCGCAAAGCCGAGCCGCACATGGACAAGATGCAGGTAGAGCGCGATCAGGAATGACATCAGCATCGCGGCAATCTCGCTCCAGGCATTGATGCGCCACCAAAACCAGCGCAAAAGGAAGATCAGGCCGGTGCCGGCGCCGATCTGCAGCAGGATCTGAAAGGCCTGCATGGCGTGGTCGAGCCACAGCGCCACGAGCGCGGCCAGCACCATGAGGGCAACTGTCACGCCCCTCCCGACATTGACGTAGTGCGACTCCGACGCGTCAGGCCGCATGAAGCGGCGGTAGACGTCGTCGACGACGTAAGACGCTCCCCAGTTGAGATGAGTGCTGATGGTCGACATATATGCCGCGGCGAGCGAAGCCACGACCAACCCGAGCAGCCCGTGGGGCACGAAGAGCAGCATCGCCGGATAAGCAAGATCGTGGCCGATGATCTTGGGATCGACATAAGGCAGCTTGGCCTGAAGGTCCGTTAGGGTCGGATAGACGATCAGCGAGGCGAGTGCGACCAGGATCCACGGCCAGGGCCGCACGGCGTAATGGGCGATGTTGAACCACAGCGTGGCGGCCATCGCCTGTTTCTCGTTGCGCGCCGCCAGCATGCGCTGGGCGAGATAGCCGCCGCCCCCGGGCTCGGAGCCCGGATACCACGTGCTCCACCATTGCACCGCGAGCGGCACGATCAGCACGGCGATCACCGCGGCGCTGTCAGAGAAATCGGGGAGCAGCGACAGCTTGTCCTTGAGCTCGGGATTGGACACCAGGCCGGTAAGGCCGCCGACGCTCGGCTGGCTCACGGCATAGTAGGCCGCGGCGACCGACCCGATCATGGCCAGCATAAAGAGCAGGAGATCGGTCATGACCACTCCCCACAGCCCGGCCGTGGTCGAGTAGACCACGGTGATCAGCGCCGCCAGCACCACCGTGAAGTGGGCGTCCAACCCGAGCAACACGCCGGCGATCTTGATCGCGGCCAGCGTGACGGTCGCCATGATCATGACGTTGAAGAACACGCCGAGATAGATGGCGCGGAAGCCGCGCAGGAAGGCGGCCGGCGCCCCCGAATAGCGCAGCTCGTAGAAATTGATGTCGGTCAGCGCGCCGGACCGGCGCCACAGCTTGGCGTAGAAGAACACGGTCAGCATGCCGGTGATGAGGAAGGCCCACCACAGCCAGTTCATGCTGACGCCGCCAGTCCGCACCAAATCGGCCACCAGATTGGGCGTGTCGGTGGAGAAGGTGGTGGCCACCATCGAGGTGCCGAGCAGCCACCACGGCAGCTTGCGGCCCGACAGGAAATATTGCTCGAGACTGCGCCCGGCCCGCTTGGTGAACACCAACCCGACGATCAGCGTAATCGCGCCGTAGACCGCCACGACCACCCAATCGACAAATTGCAGCTGCATGGTCAGGGTCTCGGTCGCAACGCGTGCGTCACGACGCGTGCTTGTAATGGTCCTCGATCTTTTCGATCAGCAGCCTCCAAGCCTCATGCTCGCGGGGACCGGCGGTCTTCTCCACCGCGATCTGCAAATAGCCGAGTTCTCGCTCGATCTTCTCGCGCGGCAGCATGTGTAAGCGGCTCGCCAGGATGGCGGCCTCGATCACCGCGGCTTGGGCGCGGTTGAAGCCTTTGAACGGCGCGTGATTGCCCTCATGCACCACCCGGCAATGGAAGCGCGGCCTCTGTTCGTCCTCCTCGACATGATCGACCGTAAGCTCGGCATGGGCAAGCGCGCCTTCGAGCACGGCGCCGGGCACATGGGTCGAAGGCCGGGTCGGCCAATCCTTCCGCCCGGTCAGGCACCCGGCGAAAGTGAGCACATCGTCGGTGAAATTGGCGACCGCGTGCGGCGTGGCCCGGAGATTATCCAGCGTGGTCGAAGGCCGGAACGGGGCGACGATCCAGCCGCCCTCCTCGGCCCCGAGTGGTGCGGCGATCAGGCCGAGCGGCGCGATATGCACCTTGCCCTCCTCGTTAAGGGTGGTGACGATGCATTCGCGGATCATCGGCATGGCAGCACGGTTTGCTTCCTCCCCCTGAAAGGGGGAGGGTCGGGGTGGGGGTTCGTCGGCAATCTCCACATTAGCAGGATGATGGGACATTGACCCCCACCCGGCTTGACTTGAAGCCAAGCCGACCTCCCCCTTTCAGGAGGAGGAAACCGCCCGTTTCTTCTTGGCGATGAGCGTATGCCCCGCCTCCTTCAATCTGGTCCGGTCATCGGCCGGCGCATCGGCCGCCACCCCCCAATCGAGCGGCTCGTCCTGGGCGAAGCGCTTGGCCAGCCGATAGGCGATCTCGGACCGCGCCAGCTCGGCGCCGAGATAGAAAGCGTGCGGGCCGTCCTTGTCCACGCCGAGCTTGGGGAACAGATCGAAGGCATCCTGGGCCACGTGGTGGCCGTCGCGGTTATAGACGTGGATGCCGTCCTCGGCGATCTCGATGCGGAAATTCTTGTCGCGCACATCGCGCGCCGCCTCTTCGATCTCCTCCGGCGTCTGCGGGAACGGCCGGCGCGAATGCAGCGCCAGCAGCCCGTCGGCGTAGTCCTTCGGCAAATCGTGCTCGGCGCGGCTGGCATACATGATGCGCCGGGCGAGATCGTGCTCCTCGACCGTGCGGCGGGTGTGCGGGCTGACCTGCACCACCAGCACATTCTTGATGTGCAGCTCCGAGGCGATGCCGAGCAGCACGGCGGTGATGCCGGTGGTGTCGGCATCGGTAAGCTCGGTAAGATTGCCGGTGCCCATCAGCATCTCGGCGCCAGGCCGCTCGCGCCGTACGCGCGCATAACGTTCGAGCGACTCCATGAAACCGAAATTGATGGGATCGAGCACCGGGTCGACCAGATATTTGCGGCCCTTGGCGTCGAGCGCGTCCATGGCGCGGTAGAGCGAGTTGAGGTCGCCGTGCTCCTTGGGGATCAATACCGGAATCGAGTCCACCTGATCGGCGATGTGCAGCGTGTCTTCGTTCAGGCTCAGCAGAAAATCGGCGCCGGCCTTGCCGCCGCGCAGCAATTCGTCCGGGTCGGCGGAATCGAGGCTGACCTGATAGCCCTTCTCCTTCAGCGCCTTGACGGTCTCTTCGAGATGCGGAAAGGGCGTGTCGGGCAGGCCGCCGAGGTCGATCACGTTGGCGCCCTTCTGCACGTAGTCCTGCGCGCGCTTGACGATCGCCTCGACCGTGAGCGCGGAGGCATCGACGATCTCGGCGAAGATCTGAATGTCGTATTTGGTCATGTCGGAAGCCTTCCGCGCCCGGCCGAAATAATGCGGGATGTCCTTGAGCTCGTCGGGCCCGCGCAGGAACGGCACGCCGAAGCGCTCGCTCAACCGGTCGAGATCGGCGCGGCAGCGGCCGGGCAGCAGGATCTTGTCGGCCTCAACCGGCTTCGGCAGGCGCCGCGCGATGATCTCCTCGGTCATCAGGGCGGCGACCTTGACGCCGATATCCAGCACCTTCCAGTCGAAGCCAGGCTCCATGCCGCCGAGCACGGCCTCGAGCCTCGGCCGCGCCAGATGTCCGGTCAGGAACAGGATATTTTCAGCCATGGTGGTCCGCTAGTAGCCTGACGCCGTTCTAACCCGCTTCGGCCGCGAAGCGCGAGAGAATGCGCCGCAATCCTGAACGCTTGATTGGGGCCTAATTGATCTCGGCGCCGCAACGTCCGGCCGGGTCAGCCAGGGCAGCGGCAAAGGCCTGCTGATCACCGCGGCCGAGCAGGCATGCGGGAACGCCGGTCTCCTGCAGCATGGCGGGAAAGGCGGCATCGACGATGCCGTCCCGGGCAAGCTGCCCGGCGCCCGCTTTCGGTCCGTGCCGCACGATCGACTTAATCAGATAGCAGCGCTCGGCGCCGATCCTTGCCGAAAGCCACAGCGCCAGGCTGTCGGAGGTCAGCCGCCACGACTCCTCCAGATCGGTCCGCTCGGCGATCGAGGCGTAAGGCGCCCACACCGCCGCCGAACCCCGATCGAGCGCGGCGCGCAATTCCGGCTCGGTGGCGCCGACGGTAAAGCCCTGGCGCAATCCGGCGATGGCCCAAGCCAGCTGATCCATGGCGAGCAGCGCCATGCGGTGCGCCGACCGGTCGCCGAACCCAAGCTGGCTCTGGCAGGCGCGCACCTCGTCGGCGAGAGCCCCTCCTCCGGGCACCACCACGACCGGGCGCGGCGATTGGGCGATGGCATCGAGCCAGGCCGGAAGCTCGGCCGAGCGTACCACGCTGCCGCCAAGCTTGACCACGATCGGCCGCGCTTCCCCGGCAATCGGCGCGAGGCTGGTCTCGGCGCGTAACGCCCGGCCGGGCATGGTCAAGCGCTTCCCTTGGAGCGGACGATCTCGACGCCGACCGCACCAGGCTCTTTGTCGAGCTTCTCGATCATCACCCTGACCCGCGCGGCGCGAGGATGGGCGAGGCACCGCGCTGCCACGTCCGCGGCCAAAGTCTCGACCAGATTGATATGGCCGCGGGCAATGATGGCCTTGATGGCTTTGACGATGGTGTCGTAGTCGAAGGCGCCGGCGATATCGTCATTGAGCGCGGCGGGCGCGGGAGCGAGGTCGATATCGACCGAAAACCGCACGCGCTGCGTGACGCCCTTCTCGTTGGTGTAGACCCCGATCTCGACGTCAAGCACGAGGTCGTGCATGAACACGCGGTCTAAGGCTGCGGCCGCGTCAGGCGCGGGCTTGGGCATCCGCCTCACTCACTGTTCGGCCATGGTCAGACTCCGTCACGGCGCGACCATCACGGCGCGCCATGCCTTAGCATAACGCCTGGGGGGCGAAGCCGGCCAAGTCCGGCTCATGCCAGATGCGCGGGCGTTCCGGGATCAGCGCCCTGATCGCAGCAAGCCTGTCTTCATCGAGGGTCTGCGCCCGGTCACCCGCCCGGCACAGCGCGCCGCGAAAGCCGAGCAGATCGGGCGCCAGCGCAAGCAGGCTCGGCACGTGCCTGGCCTGGAGCGAGCCGGCCAGGCCAACCACCAAGCCTTCCGCCTTGGCGGCGGCGATATGGCCGGCCAAGGTCATGTAGGACATGTGATCCGGCAAAGACCCCGCGCCCTTCCCCATGGTGTCGAACATCACGCCGTGGGCGCCGATCCTTGCCGCCAACGCCACGGCGTCGATGTCGGGCAACGCGTCGGCGAACAGGACCACGATCAGGCGGATGCGGGTCGCGGCGGTCTTGAGCTGGTTCAAAAAGCGTGCGGCATCACCGTCCGGAAACAAACCGAACTTGACGTAGTCGACGCCGAGCGCGGCGGTCGCGAGCACGGCGGCGCGAACCGCATCTCCCTTCAGCGGCAGATCGCCGATGGTGGCGCTGACCGGTGCGCGGGCGGCGACCGATTTCACGCAAGCGATGATGGCGTCAGGAGAAAGAGCGCCGAGCGCACCTTGGCTCGGGTCCTTGAGGTCGACGATATCGGCGGAGGCTGCGAGCGCAAGCTCGGCCTCGGCGGGATCACGCACACTGGCAAGGAATAGGGTCATGTCAGGCTGTCACGCTTATCAATGGAACAGCCAATTGAACATGCCCCCGCCGCCCCCGCCGCCGCCGCCCCGGCGCGCGCGGCGGCTCTCGGAGGCAGCCGCGTCAGGCCGCTCGAAGCCCCAGAAATCGTCGCGCGGCGCAGCTCTCTGTTGCCGCACCTTGCGGAGTTGGATCTCGTTGGCGTTGCCGTCGGGGTCGGTCACCACCACGGAGACCGCCTGCCAATTCCATTGGGCGCTGTTGGGGCCCCAGCTATACGGCTCGATCGAGACCACTTTGTTGGCGCGGGTGTCGACGATGGCGACATATTCGAGGCTGCTCTCCTCGCCGTCGCCGAAATCGCCGGCGTAGTATTTCAGCAGGCCGATGCCCGACAGCGCGTCCTTGAGCAGCTTCCATTCGAGGATCTTGGGCTCGCCGGTGCCGAACATCTCAAGCTCGGCGCCCACGTTCGGATATTTGGGATTGCTGGCGATGTAGCGTCCCGGCTGCGGCTCCTTAACCACCCAGCCGGCGACCGGCTCACCGAGGACGCGGCCCTCTTCCGGCGGTACCTCTTGGTTCAGGCGTTGGAGCGCTTCGCGGCTCTCGGTTTGAAATGGGTCGGCCGCCAGCGCGCCGCGATAGTCGGCGATGGCCTCGTCGGGTCGCGCCAACGCCTCGTAGACATTCCCTCTGACCCGGAGCGCGAGCGGATCGCTCGAGGCAATCTGGAGGGCCAAGTTGGCATCGTACAGCGCGTCGTCCTTGGCCTCGGTCTGGACCTTGGCCGAGGCGCGCATGGCGTAAGCCCTTAAATTCCTCGGCTCGAGCTCGATGGCGCGGTTGAAATCGCCAATGGCGTCATCGAACCGGCGCGCACCGGTGAACACGATGCCCCGCTCGATATAGGCATCGACCCAGTCGGGCTTCTGCTCGATCGCCTTGTTCGAGTCGTCCAAGGCCTGATTGAGCTTCTTATCGGCGGCATAGGCGCGGGCGCGCAGCAGCAAGAGGTCGGGATCGGAAAGCTCCGGTTCGAGCGTGAATACCTGGGTGGCATCGTCCACCGCCTCCCGGTACATGCCGAGCGCGAAATAGGCGTCGGCACGATGGCGGTAGGCCGCCACATATTTCGTATTCAGGGCGATGGCGCGGCTCAAATCGCGCACCGCGGCGTGATAGCGCTTGAGCTCGGCATGAGCGGTGCCCCGTCCGTTGAACGGCACGGCGCTTTGCGGCATCAGCTCCACCGCTTTGCGGAAATCCTGAAAGGCGAGATTGTATTGGCCGAGCGCCACGCGGGCATTGCCCCGATTGTTGTAAGCAGGGCCGTAATTGGGCGACAGCGCGACGGCGCGGTCGAAGTCCTTCACGGCCTCGTCGGGATGGCCGAGATCCATCAGCGCGTTGCCCCGATTGTTGTAAACCGTGCCGCTCTCCGCCGAGAGCTCGATCGACTTGTTGAAATCCTCGATCGCCTGCTTGGTCTGATTGAGACGCCATTTGGCGATGCCGCGATCGCTATAGATGCTGGCTTCGATGAAGTCGGCGATCTCGGGCGCCGAGAGTGCCTCGTCATAGGAGGCAATGGCCTTGTCGTATTGCCCGCGCATCAGCGCCGCGGCCCCCTCGCGGGCGCGCAGAAGGGTCACGTCCTCGGCCATGGCTTGGCCGTCGACCGCGGCGGTCAGAAGAGCCGCCAGGAGCCAGGCGATCTTAGGTGGTGAAGCGTGCATGGCCACAATCAGGCAACGTTCCCTCAGAGCCTCTGCTCCATGTCTCCCATAAGGCGGGAGTGTGTCAACATAGGGTCGCCGAGCAGTTTGGGCGCTCAAAGGTCGCGCCGCAAATTGAGCTTTCCGGCCGACGCTTGAAGGTCGCGCAGGACGCCGGGCAGCATCTCCGGCACGTCCTCGGCGATCAGCCCGGGCCCGAACGCCTTGGCCGCAGCGCCATGCAGCCAGACCGCGGCGCTGGTTCCCTGGAACGCCGGCATGGCTTGGGCGAGCAGGCCGAGGATCATGCCGGCAAGCACGTCGCCGGTGCCGGCGGTCGCCAGCCATGGACTAGTGGTGGCGTTGATCGAGGCCCGCCCATCGGGGACGGCTACCACGGTGTCGGCGCCCTTGAGCGCGATGACGGCGCCTGAGCGCGAGGCCGCTTGCCGCGCCCGTTCGAGCTTCGGGAGCGAGCCAAGATCGCCGAACAGCCGGGCGAACTCCCCGTCATGGGGCGTAAACACCACCAGCGCTTGACGCGAGGCGATGGCGGCGAATAGCGGGCGCGGATCGTCGGCGAACGAAGTGAGCGCATCGGCGTCGAGCACTACCGCGGCGCCGGAGTCCATAGCCGTCAGCACCATGTCTTTAGTGCGCTCTCCCACGCCGACGCCGGGGCCGATCAAGACGGCATTCTTGCGTGGATCGGCCAGCAGAGCTTGCAGCGCCCGCGCATCGTCCGCCTCGGCCACCATGATGGCGGTCAACTGGGCGGCATTGACGGCAAGCGCATCTCGGGGCGACGCCACGGTGACCAGCCCCGCCCCCGCTCTGAGTGCGCCACGGGCGGCGAGCCGGGCGGCGCCGGTGCTGTAGATCGGCCCCGATACGACGACCGCGTGACCCCGCGCATATTTGTGGCTCTCGGCCTTCGGCCAGGGATAGTCGGCCAGCCAGAGCGCCGGCTCGTTGACGAAGGCCTGGGGTGCAATCTCGGCAAGCACGCTATCGGGGATGCCGATATCGGCGAGGCTCACTGTGCCGCAGAGACTGCGTCCGGGCAGGAGAAGGTGCCCAGGCTTCAGCCGGAAGAAGCTGACGGTAGCGGCGGCCTGGATGGCCACCCCTCTCACCTCCCCCGTGGTGCCGTCGACTCCGCTCGGCACGTCGACCGCAATCACCGGTACACCGGACGCGTTGACGCTGTCGACCAGTTGCGCCAACGGGCCTTCGATTGGACGCGCCAGCCCGGCGCCGAACAACGCGTCCACCACGACGTCGGCGCCGGAGAGAATGTTCGGGTGAAGGGGCACTCTTCGACCGGAGAAGCGCTCGGCCATGGCGGCGGCATCGTCGGGCAGCCGAGCCGGATCGCCGTCGAAACCGAGCCTGACTTTATAGCCGCGCTGCTCGAGGTGACGAGCCGCCACGAAACCGTCGCCGCCGTTATTGCCGGGTCCGCATAACACCACGACGGTCTCAAGGTCGGGAAAGCACCGCGCGACCTCAGCGGCGACGGCGCGCCCCGCGTTCTCCATGAGGGTCGCGCCCGGCACGCCTGCCGCCATGGCAAGACGGTCGGCGCGCCCCATCTGCTCGGCAGTCAGAAGCTCGAACATGGTCATTCCGTGCGTAAGCGTAAGCGCTTCCTTCTAGAGCAAAGCCATTGCCGAGAAGACCGCCCAAGACATAGGCTTCGAAATCTGCTTAGTTCTTATGCATACAGCCTATGCATTGAGCAGCCATCGATTTCCCGCCGCCGCCGACATCCGCCCAACCCCATAAAGACCTTGAAACGAGACAAGAAACTTGCGCGTAAAGGATTGGCATAGGGCGTGCTTTGGCTGACCCACAGTCTAGCAAGATCATGGACGGAAGCGCGGCTAGGCGCCAATTCACGTCCCAGGGAGGTGCAGCGAGACAATGAAAAAGATCGAAGCAATCATCAAGCCGTTCAAGCTCGATGAGGTGAAGGAGGCCCTGCAAGAAATCGGACTCCAAGGCATCACGGTGACCGAGGCCAAAGGTTTCGGCCGCCAGAAGGGCCACACGGAGCTCTATCGCGGCGCCGAATATGTTGTCGACTTCCTGCCCAAGGTAAAGCTCGAGCTCGTGCTCGGCGATAACATGGTAGAGAAGGCGATCGACGCGATCATCGCCTCGGCGAAAACAGGCCGCATCGGCGACGGCAAGATTTTCGTGTCAAATGTCGAAGAAGCCGTTCGCATCCGCACCGGCGAAACTGGTAACGACGCTATCTGAGGAGGATGGCAAGCCGAGACAACGGCAGGCGGGGGCGGGAGCTGATTTCCGCCGCCTACCGTGAAAGGGCGGCATTCATAACGCCAAATGACAGGGGAGTACGATGGCAGACGCTAAGAGTGTGAGCAAGAAAATCAAGGACGACGACATCAAGTTCGTGGACCTGCGCTTCACCGACCCGCGCGGCAAGATGCAGCACGTGACCATGGACTCCAAGGTGATGGACGAGGAGGCCTTCACCGACGGAATCATGTTCGACGGCTCCTCGATCGCGGGCTGGAAGGTGATCAACGAGTCGGACATGAAGCTCATGCCGGATCCCAATTCGGCTGTGGTCGATCCGTTCTTCGCCCAGAGCACGCTCGCGGTGTTTTGCGACGTGCTCGAACCCTTGACCAACGAGCCCTATGAGCGCGACCCGCGCTCGATCGCCGGCAAGGCCGAGGCCTATTTGAAGCAGACCGGGATCGGCGACGGCGCGGTGTTCGGCCCGGAAGCGGAGTTCTTCGTGTTCGACGATGTGCGGTTTTCCGCGGAGCCGTTCAATTGCGGCTACCGGATCGACTCGATGGAGCTGCCGATCAATAGCGACACCGAGTATGAGATGGGCAATCTCGGTCACCGGCCGCGCACCAAGGGCGGTTACTTCCCGGTGCCTCCGGTCGATTCGGCGCAAGACCTCCGCTCCGAGATGCTGTCGGTGATGTCCGACATGGGCGTCACCACCGAGAAGCACCACCACGAGGTGGGCGCCGCGCAGCATGAGCTCGGCATCAAGTTCGGGCCGCTGGTGACAACCGGCGATGCCCTCCAGATTTATAAGTATGTTATCCATCAGGTGGCGCAGGCTTATGGCAAGACTGCCTGCTTCATGCCGAAGCCGGTGTTTGGCGACAACGGCTCGGGCATGCACACCCACCAGTCGATCTGGAAGGGCTCGACGCCAGTGTTCGCCGGCGACAAATATGCCGACCTGTCGGATACGGCGCTGCATTACATCGCCGGCATTCTAAAACATGCCAAGGCGCTCAACGCCTTCACCAACCCGACCACCAACTCATACAAGCGTCTGGTGCCGGGCTACGAGGCGCCGGTGCTGCTGGCCTATTCCTCGCGCAACCGCTCGGCGTCGTGCCGCATTCCGCTCGGTTCGGGACCCAAGGCCAAACGCGTGGAAGTGCGCTTCCCCGATCCGGCCGCCAATCCGTATCTCGCCTTTTCGGCCATGCTGATGGCAGGCCTCGACGGCATCGAGAACAAGCTCAATCCCGGCGATCCGATCGACAAGAACCTGTACGACCTGCCGCCGGAGGAACTGGAGAAAGTGCCGACGGTGTGCGGCTCGTTGCGCCAGGCCTGCGAGGAGCTCGACAAGGATCGCGCCTTCCTCAAGAAGGGCAACGTGTTCACCGACGACGCGATCGAT
>Ga0075342_1000028_pt1 | contig 35570 bp, 29 predicted proteins | sample RushOxbow_ThreeS_3_FD_120085 | JGI IMG/M metagenome (GOLD analysis project Ga0075342, IMG submission 120085) | Natural and restored wetland microbial communities from the San Francisco Bay, California, USA, that impact long-term carbon... | ecosystem: Environmental > Terrestrial > Soil >...
CGCCCCCCCCCCGCCCAGGCGCCCACCCCCCCCCCCCCCCCCCCCCCCCCCCCGAGGATTGAGCCGTGACTGCACGAGATGCGTGGAAGCACTTCGAGGTTGCCCTCACCGGCGCATTTCTCACCGGCATGCCTTTGCGCGTACCGATCGTCGGTTACGAGCGATTCCAAGAGGATCTGTGCGCGCATCTGCGGGCCCACGATAACTGGGAGGTCAGCGGGGTGCAATGGCGCGGCGTGGAAACATATGGCGGCGGTGGCGGCTATACAAACCTCGTGCCGCTCGTCCTGTTGCGCCGAGAAGGCGAGGACCTTCGAGCACGTCTCGAAAAATCCCTGCACGAGCGCCCCAAGACCGAGTTGAACTGGTTCCAGCGGCAGCTCAACGGCTGGGACTGGGAGCTTCAAAGACTGCACATCGAGATATACGACCTCGGCGTGGGCACGATCACCGGAGTCTACGAGGTCAAAGTCCCAGACGGGACAAGTGTTGTGACAACACAACGAACAGTCGATTCCATCGGCGGTCTTCGCCGGCACACAGACATCTCCGGACGCTCGCCGATTGCTGAGAGCTACGAGTCTCTGACGCACGCCACGGTCAACGACTTCTCGCGCGCAGCGTTGCATGTAGCTCCACAAGCCAGGCAGGAGCCCTGGCTCGCGCCAATGCTGGAGGCGCTCGGCGAGACGGAAGCCAATGACATCTCCGAGGATGGAGAACCCTCCCGCATCACGGAGTGGGGACGACTCCTGTGGCTTCATCAGGTCGTCATTCTGACGGACAGCCCCGACGGAACAGCGAAGAGTCTTGCTTCTGTCGGAAAGCCTTTTTCGCCCGCCTTCTTTGGCGAGATCCCATACTGGCACGGGATGTTCATGCCGGGCGTCGACTCGAGTGTGATCGTGCTGCGAGGCGCGAGCCCCGAAGGCCCTGACCCGCCTCTTCACCTGACTCAGCTGATGTGGGCCTACTACGCGCTGTTCATGGAGATGGACCGCGGACTCCTCGCCCTGCTCGATAACGACCGTTGGCGCACACCCGAGTCGCTGCGCGCGCTAGAGCAGGACGCGGAGCGCATCTTCAATATCTACACAAGGGTGCAGGAAGCGCGTACCCGCTTGGACAGCGCACTGACCGAGCTCGCAGGCGGTCAGCTAAGCATCTGGCGGGGAATGACAGAGGTGCAGAAGTTCGACGAGCTGATTTCTTCCGTGGACGCAAAGATACAGCTATTGCAGCGCATCGCCGAGCGGCGAGTCCAAGAGGCATCGGCAGCCCGGGCCCAAAGGGCGAGTCGCATCCTGGGTGGCCTGACAGCCCTGACCGTCGTGACTGTGGCCGTGGCGCTGATGGGGAACTTCGTCGGAACCTCATCGATCGGGGTCAGCCTCGGCTGGCGCGTGCTGATCGTGGTTCTAGCATTCGCGCTCGCGGTCTTCCTCTATCTGCAGGCACAACGAGAGATTGCACGGACTCGGCGCGGCCAGTCTCGACGATGGTCCGCCTAGTCACGCCGAAGCGTCATGCCCCTGGTTCAACTCATAGACCGACACATGCCGGGCACTGGTCGCATCGAATTGCTCTTCGCTCCAGCCGGCCCATCGCGAGCGAAGCCGGAGACCCGCCGCTTCTGCCATCAGGTCCAGTTCGCCCGGCCACGCATACGTGTCGCTGACACTCGTCAGGGTTGTGTCGCCTTCCCGCAGGTGGACCAGCGTCCGGACTATCCGGTGTGTGGCATGGTCATAGTGAGACAACTGAAGCTCGACGTGATCCGCGGCGACCATTCGCGGGAGAACGCACCAGCCCGGACTCAGCTGCTCAGGCCGAAGAACGTAGGCCTCGATCACAAGGCAGCCCTCATTTTGCAAGCTGGCGGCGACATTCTGCAGGCAGACGGCCTGCTCGCGGCGACTGGACAGCGCGAAAATGGCGTTGAAAGTGATCGCGGCTAGCCTGAACCGGCCGGGCACCCTGATCTTCGAGAAGTCACCTTCGACGATGTTCACCCGGTCCGCCCCCGGCTTGGTCTTCAGCGCCTCCACCATCGCGGACGATACCTCCACGCCAGTGACGGGATGCCCTCTCGACGCCAGCGGCAATGCAAGACGTCCCGTTCCGACACCCAGCTCAAGAATTGTCCCGCCCGACCCGGCAAGCCTGTGAAGAAGCGCAACAGTCTCGTCCGTTTCTAGCTCCGCCTCCCCGTATAGCTCGTCGTACCGGGATGCAATTGCCGCGCCATAAGCGCTAGGGTCGTGTGTGCTCATTGCTGATACGCGGCTCGTTGGTGCCGGTCGGATACTACTGAGCAGCGAGCTTACACGCTCGCAGCTTAGATTTTTGAGCTTTGACCCCTGTGAGAACCCTGGAGGCTCCAACGCACCCGGGACGGAGCAGAGTTGGCCTTACCGCCGAGGCCTCACCACTACCGGGCTACGGGCAGCAATCGTCGCGTTGAGCCGGATCAAGTTTCGAGGAGCAAGAAGCCGCTTTCGAGCGGTAATGCCCGTTTTGGTGGCGGTTGGTGCTTAGGTTGCGATCAAGCTCCGACTCCTTCTCGACCAACCCGAGCAGCACACCGTCGTCGTCGTCGAACACGGCCTCCGCGGCTTCGGGCAGAATGACTATACGTCGGTCAGATGACGAGCATCGGTCCCATCAATGTCGGCTCACGAGGGTGAACGACACTACTCTCCCAGGCGGTCACACAAGTGCGTATTTCCTCGAAGACTCCGCGCAGCCTTCGCTTGGCCAAGCGAATCACCTCCGGGGGCGTCTTTTGCCGCTTCTTCTTTAGGGCCTCCAGTGAGAGAACACCTGCTTGCGCTTGCCCTGCGGCGCGAACAGGATCCTGTGGATGATGCCCTTGCCGTCGGCACGCACCTCTGCTCGAGCGCGATATAGCCGAGCGGCGTCCCGACTATGCCCGCCGCACGTCTGGATTTGTCCCCCTGCCTCCTCGCGACTGACGTGGGGCGAGCAGATACTGGCTGACCAGCCATCGCTCGCCGCGACTGCGACCCCACATGCACCGAGTGGAGAGCAAGAACAGGCGCCAGGTGCCGAGCAGGCGCCGCGCCTCGGCTCGCGACCCGCTTGCCCGCTCGAGAATAGCCAGCGCCTCTTCGCGCCCGCCGTCCAGGTTGTCGAGCCAGGCAGCAAGCGTCTTTGCGTAGTGGGTTCCCGACACAGCCCAGCGCTCGAGCAGGCAGAGATCCTCTTGAAAGTGCAACAGAAGCTCATGCGACGGCATCAGGCCCGCGCTGAAGAAGCGTTCCGCCGCCCAGGTCGACTCGAAGCGGTAAGGGAGAATTCGATGGCTGAAGACGTGCACGAAGGCACGGCCGTCGGGCTCCAGCCAACCTGCAATTCGCCGCAGCAGCTCTCGCCAGTTACGCATGTGCTCGAACATCTCGACCGAGATCACCCGATCGAAATTTCCCGGAGCCTCGAGCTCATTGACGTCCGCCGTCTGCACTGTGAGGTTGCGAACGCCGGCACGGCGTGCTCGCTCCTCGATATGGAGGCGCTGGGCGTGCGAGTTTGAGACGGCGAGCAGTTCCGCCTGGGGGTAGCGCTCGGCCAGCCAAAGCGAGAGCGAGCCCCACCCACACCCCAAGTCAAGGATGCGCATGCCATCCTCAATCTGGGCTCGGGCGCAGGTCGCCGACAGCATCGCCTCCTCGGCTTCGGCGAGCGAGCCGACCCCCGGGCCCCAGAGGCAGCCGGAGTACTTCAGCCTAGGCCCGAGGATCAGCTCCATGAACTCAACGGGCAGCTCGTAGTGCTGCTCGTTCGCCTTCCCGGGCAACTCGGCAACCGGTCCGGTCGACATTCGCCGGACCAGTTCGCGCAGGCGCCGCTCCTGTGCTTCGACGCCACCACGGGCCTCGCGCCGCTCGCGAGCAAACGCCGCCCAGGCAGCACCCCCCTTCAGCACTCCGTCGGGCATCAGGCCGAAGGAGAGCGCCGTATCCAGGATGCGGTAGCGCAGCGCGCTTGTCACGCCTCGGCCTCGTTCGCCGCCAACAGCGCCGGGGCAGACGAGGGCACCGCACCGCGCCAGTCGGGCGCTGCAAGCAGCGTCTGCCCGACCGCAATCCGTCGCTCGGTGAAGCCACTCTCGCAGTAGCTGAGATAGAAGCGCCACAGCCGCTGGAAGTACTCGTCGTACCCGTGCACAGCAAGACGCTCGGAGTTCGTTTCCACGTTTCGCCGCCAGCACTGAAGGGTCTTCACGTAGTGCGAGGTCAGGTCCTCGTGGTGGACATTGCGCAGCTCGGTCCGCAAGCCGAGCTCTTCGGCGAGCGCCTGCTGGGACGGAAGGCAGCCGTTGGGGAAGATCGTCGTCCGTATGAAGGTCTTCGCGTCCTTCTCGAGGTGGTATGCGCGGTCGTCGATCGTGATCGCCTGCAGGAGCATCACCCCGTCTCTTCCCAAGAGTCGATCACAGGCGGCAAGGAAGGTACCGAAGTCGCGCCAGCCGACCGCCTCGATCATCTCAATCGAGACGAGCGCCGAGTAGGAGCCGCTCAGCTCGCGGTAGTCCTGCTGCAACACCGTCACCCGGTCCTCCAGGCCAGCCTCTCGCACTCGCCTGCGGACGCGGGCAAACTGAGCGGTAGAGATCGTGGTTGTCGTGACCCGGCAACCACGGCTGGATGCGGCGTGCAGGCCGAAGCTCCCCCAGCCGCTGCCGATCTCAAGAACGTGGTCCTCCGGCCCAAGGCCCAGCTTCGCGCAGGCCAGCTCCAGCTTGGCGACCTGGGCCTCGCGCAACTCGGCGCCCTCAGTCGGAAAGAAAGCCGCGCTGTAGGTCATGGTCTCGTCGAGCATCAACTCAAAGAGCTCATCGCCGAGGTCGTAATGACGATGGATGTCTCGGCGTGCGCGCGCTGGCGTCACTGCCGACCTAGCGCCCCGCAAGCGTTGAAAGGGAACGCGTATGGGCGTCAGGCGCTGGCGGATCGAGTCCATCGCGGTTAGGTTGCGGGCGGCAATGCGGAGGACGGCGGTGAGATCGGGGGACTCCCACCAGCCTGCCGCGTAAGCCTCCGCAACTCCTCGGCTTCTCCTGGTCAGCATCGTCCATGCTCGTGAGTCCCGCAGCTCAACCCGAGCGGTGGGACCGCTGTCGTGGCCAAGGCGGTGAAGTCGGCCGTCGGGCTCCACCAACTCAAGCCGGCCTACCTCTATCCGGCCGACGAAGTCGAGAGTCGCGCGGCGGCAGATGTCAATCCACGCCCGTCTCATCGCAGATCCTCGCGATCGCTAGAGCGGAGCGGCACTCGCGGTGCGCGGCGCATCCAAAGGGCAAGGGCATGGGAATAGATCAACGCGAGAGCGCGAACGCCCCCCGCTGGGCGCACGAGAGCGCGACGCAGTCCAGCCTCCGAGAGTCGTTCGCGGCGCAAAGCCAGTCGAGCTTCGAAGTCGGACCTCGCGCTGCCGGAGATTCGGTTGACTATCTCCACCGCGAGGGTCTCCCCGGGGACGCTTGCGACCAAGTCGTGCCGTCGCTCCATCGGCTGAAAGGGGGACACGGGCAAGGACTTGAGATGCTCTCCTCGCAAGCAGCCAGCCGTCCGCGGTTCGGCCTCGGGGCGGAGCACATATGCGTGCCGGTCACCCCACGGGGTGTTGGTCACCTCGGCGACAACAGCGTCGAGACGTTCTTCGCAATCGAATGAGTAGTAGAAGGAAACAGGATTGAAGCCGAAGCCGCACAGGCGCGGGTAGGTGAGCAGGCGAATGGGACCGTCCGCCGCCAAGCGGTCGGTGCGTTCCGCGATCAAGACGCGGACCTGCGCGGCCAACTCGCAGAGCTCGCCCCGCTTGCCGTTCAACAGATCGCGCCGGCGCACTCGCAAGACCCCCGGATGCCGGCGCACGAACCGCCCGCCGAGAAGGCTTGGCAACTCGTCGAGGTCGAGATAGGTAAACGCGACCCGATGGCGGAAGTCTCGCGTGGGTGAACTCAGCCGACGGTGCCACACGAAGCCGTGGTAAATGGCCGACGCCGTCATGCGACCGTCGCCTTTTCGAGCCCGCCAAGCTCGATCTGCTCGGCGACTCGGTAGGCGCTGTTGACGCCGTCCTCGTGAAACCCCCATCCCCAGTACGCGCCGGCGAAATGAATCCCCCGGGCACCGCTGATCTCGGCATGCCGGCGCTGGGCCGCAACCGCCTCTGGGGTGAAGATCGGATGGGATAGCCGAAACGCGCCGTCGATCTTCTTGGGGTCTATCCGGTCGGTCACGTTGAGGGAAGCGAGGATCTCCCGCTTTGCCCGAAGGCCCTGCAGACGTTTGAGGTCATAGGTCAGGGTGGGGGCGGCTGGGGCGGGGTCGACAAGATGGCAATTCCAGCTAGCGCGGGCGGCATGTCGGCGAGGCAGTAGACGATCGTCGCGATGAAGCACGAGCTCGGAGCGCTGATATGCGAAGGAGCCGAGAATCTCCGCCTCCAGCTGAGTGGGATCCCCCAGGAGGGCAAGCGCCTCGTCGGCGTGGCACGCAAGCACGACTTCGTCGAAGCGCTCAACCCCCTGGTCAACGAGCACCTCAACCCCATCGGGGGTCCGGCGCACCCGTCGAACGGGAGCTCCAAGCCGAACGTTGCGGTCGCCAAGCCCGGCGCAGATCGCGTCTACGTACGTTCGAGATCCACCCACCAGTGTCATCCAGGTCGGACGCCCGAACAGGCTCAACATCCCATGGTTGTCGAAGAACTGGACCAGGAACCGCGCGGGGAAGGTCCACATCTGATCGGGATCCGCCGACCATACTGCCGACGCCTGCGGAACGATTAGGCGCTCGACGAAGTACGAGGAAAAGCCGCACTGATCGAGCCACGCGCGCAGTGACGGACTTTCCTCCGAGCGCATCAGCGCGCGCGCCTCGCGGTTGAACCTCGCGTGCTCCCACACCATCCGCAGGAAATCAAGATCGAAGAGGTGGGTTGGGTTGGCGAACAGCGCCATTGGCGTATGGCCGCCGAACTCGAATTGGTCTCCATCGGAGACCGAGAAGCTCATGCTGGACTTTCGAGTCTTCACGCCGAGTCCAGCGAACATCTGCGTCAGGCGCGGATAGGTTCTGTGGTTGAAGACCATGAAGCCTATGTCCACGGCCAGGGCACCCCCCTCGGGCAAAGGGACGTCAACCGTGCAGGCATGGCCCCCCGCACGCTCCTCTCGCTCAAACAGAGTCACTTCCTGGCTCTCGGCGAGCAGCTGAGCAGCGACAAGCCCGGCAACGCCGGCTCCAACAACCCCTACGCGACGCTTCTGCGCACGCTGGACGTCCGGGCTGGATGAGCGAGGGTGAACCGACATTTGGGTCCGGCGGAAAGGGCTATGCCTCAGTCAGCTGGGGCTCGGCCGCGTCCGACCCAGCATCAAGTTCTTGCCTGATCATCTGCGCGGCGTCCCATGCGCTGCGGGCCGCGCCCTCTCCTGAGTCGAGCGGATAGCTGTTGTCGATGTAGGTTCCGGCGAAGTGGACTCGCGGGAGAGATCCGAGGACGATCTCGTCGCGTTTCACGTAATCGGCCCAGTAAACCGCCTCGTTTAGAGCCTGGTTGTCGCGGCATTTCACATCAATGATCGGATACCGCAGCCCCAGCAACGCTCGAACCCTCTCCACCACCCAGTCTGGGTCGGTACTGGCAGAGTTGGTGCATAGTGCCACGCAACGATCGGCCGAGGTCTGCACGAGGATGTTGATGCCTTCACGGCAATAGATGCCGGGGCCCTCACGCTCGAGAATCGGCTCCGCCTCGTTGAGGCCAATCGTGAGGCAGGCGCAGTGGATGTGGTCGAGCTGCCTCAGCGAGTGCTCGATCCCGGATGCATCGAGCAGGGCGATCGCATCGGGGAGGAAGGCCGTGACCAACACCGCGTCAAACCGCCGGGCGCCGCCTTTGGTCTCGATCGTCACCCCACCCTCATCGGCGGCGAGCGAGAGCACCTGCGTATCCAGTTCAAAGCGGACGCCCTGGCCTTTCAGATGGCGGATCCAAGGCTCGATCAGGAAGCGATCAGTCGGTCCCTTCAGGGCGAGAGCCGAGCGAGACTTGAGCAAATTCCGCCCCAGCTTGAGAATGGTGCGAAAAGAGACGTTCTGTCGAGAGCCGAAGACGTTGGCATTGGGGCCGACCTCCGCAGCGACAAGGGGTGGCCGACGGCGGGCAAGAGCCGTGCGAAACCGATCACGCAGAGGGATCTCCCGCGCGAAGAAGCCATAGAGGTGAGAGAGCTCGACCCAGCCTCTGGTTTCGCTGAAGAAAAACCGTTTCAGCGGGTGCAATTCGTCATAAATACTGTCGCCCTCCGGACCCGAAAGTTGGCGCAGGGCCTGGAAAAGGCGATCGTAGTCGGTAAGGAAAAGGCGTGGGCAGTGCTCTCCCTCCGCGGTCACGTTCGCGCGGCCGCCAGGAACTTTCTCCTTCTCGAATACATCAATGCTCACGCCAGATTCCTGGGTCAGGTAGAGAGCGGCGCTTAGTCCGGATATCCCGGACCCAATGATGCAGAGGTTCACGTTGTTACAGCGCCTGCCGCCCGAAGCGGATGATTTCGAAGGATGTTATGAACGGTGCGGACATGGCGTCGCGTAATCGGCGCGGCAGCCTATATCAAACGGTGAACATATGCGTTCCGATAAGGAGAGCAGGGATTTACAAAGAGCTCTGGTTCACCTCTTTCCCAAGAATCGGCGTCAGAACTGGGGAGGTTCGCTGTTCCAGACCGAGGCGCGGGGCTACCTGCGTGTCTCGGCGTAACCATGGTCGAGTACGGCGGCGAGCATGCGCCAGACCCCCAGTACCGATAACCCCATCCGATAGAGAACCGCGTATCGAGCTTCTTCCTCGGGATACTCCAAATGTCCCTCCTACCGCGACGATCCCGAAACAGAGAATAGGAACGCTCGGCAGGGGTCGTGACTACGCGCAGGGGCAGGCTCCGACTCCGCGGGTTTGGGGCTACTGTCGATCAAATGACGCACGGGGGAAATTCCGACGAGACGCGACCCGCGGTCGCCGCCTACTTCGCAGAGCTCGACGAGTCTGCAACTCCGCTCTTGACCGCCCTCGGCCAGGTGGTGGTGAGCGTTGCTGCGCTTGAGAACAGCTTGCGCCTCGAACTGGCGCGCCTTCTACTCACAGATCTCGAAGAACAAGGGGGAGCCGCAGGCAAGGCCCTCGGACAGCGCGTGGAAGAGCTCGAGACCCTGACCGCCGGTCAGCTACTGCGCCGGCTCAGGGAGCAGGGGCTTCCCGAGGACCTCGAGCAACGCATCGATGACGTGATCTCGCGCCGCAACCAGCTGGTCCATCGCCTCTTCGAGGATCCGCAGCTCGTCGGGGCGATGGCAGGAACCGGGGCGCCAGATGACGCCATCGGGAAATTGCAGCAGCTTGCCCTGGACTGCGCGAGTGTCGCCCTCGAGCTCCAGCTCTTTGCCCTGCCGAAGATCGAGGCCTCGTTGGGCACATCGAAGGAGGCGCTGCTTGATTTGGTCGTCTCCCTCGATCCGGCTCAAATTCCGAAGCACGCCGACAGAAGCCAGGTTGAAGCGATCCAGACATTGGCCAGCGCCGCGGACTGGAATGGCCACTCTGCGTCGACCCCTCAACTCCCAGGTGACCCCTGGAGGCTAGACACGCATCATCGGATCACGATGACCTGGCTGGGAGAGCAGGTCGAGACGCTAGCCGATCTCCTGCGCCCCGGACTGCGGGCAATTTGCGTTGGCATCAACCCCTCGCCGGTCAGCGTTGCCGCCGGCCACTACTACCAGGGACAGATCGGCCGCCGCTTCTGGCAACGCCTACAGCGGACTGGCGTCATCGAGGAGACAGGCACCGGGCGCGAGGACGACGCAGCCTTTCTCGCCGGCATCGGCTTCACCGACATCGTCAAGCGCCCCACCGCCCGCGCCGACGCGATCTCTGCCTCCGAATTTGAGCATGGCCGCGAGTTGCTTGCCGAGAAGCTGCGTAGATACCGCCCCGCACTCCTGATCTTCACCTTCAAGAAGACGGCCACCTCGTTGTTCGGTCGATTTAGAGGCCACGGCCACCGCCCCGAGCTCGCGTTCGAAGGCGCGGAGGTCTTCGTCATGCCCGGCCCTTACGAGCGCACCGATCGCGTTGCCAGCGCCCTCGAGCAGTTGCGGAGACTCCTCGCAGAACGAGAACTCGTCTAGCTCCAGCTACGATTGCTGCTCACCAATGGCGGCAACAGTTTCGGCAACAGGATTCTCAGCGATTCGGCAACACGGCGGCAACAGCTGCGGCTTCTCAGCTCGCGGCACAGACGTCGCGTCCGCTGCATCGCGCCTGCATCCTGTTGCCGAAACTGTTGCCGAAAATGAGATTCGTGGTCATTTCGCGCAACAGTTTGGCTTGCTAGAGCCATACCGCTACGGGGATTCGAACCCCGGTTTCCGGACTGAGAATCCGGAGAGCACTTTGCGGATGGTTGCGGCCGTTGTGCCGCTTCCGCTCTGGAACGCGCCGTCTGGTCCGTTCTGCCCGCCCTGGACTTGCGGCGGGTTACGGCGGTCTTGTTGCCTTTCTGTTGCCGCCGACTGCCGGCTTGCCCTGGATGGGGCTCCGGATTCTCAGCGGAACAAGTGGCCCTGGTCTCCGGACTCGAAGTTGAATCCGGGGGGTGGCGCTCAACCCAATTCGTTCGTGCATTGGCCCATGAGATCCCAACACGGAGGACATCATGGGCAAGAAGAAATCGAGGCTGGCGAAGACCAAAACCCCAGGCATCTATCGCCGCCACTCCACCGAGTGCAAGCGTTCCAGGCAGTGCGAGTGCCCCTATGTCGTCATCTGGCGGCACCGAGGTCAACAGCACAAGGAGACCTGTGCGACGTTCCAAGAAGCATGTGAAAGGAAGTCCGGTACGGGAGTTGGGGATAGCCGCCCGAAGTCCAAAATTCGATTCGGCGAGTACTTCCCCAACTGGATCGAGAGCTATGCCGGTCTGACCAGCCGGGGCTTCTCGGAGACGACGCGACCCGAGTACCGCCGGCCGATCGAGGCATATGCCTTGCCACGCTGGCGGACCTGGAAGCTCACCGACATCGAAGGCAGCGACGTGCGGGAACTGTTCGGCCTGATGCGTCGAGAAGGGAAAAGCACGTCCGCTATCAAGAAGCTCCGCGCAGCCCTCTCGGCGCTCTTCGCGACGGCCGTCGAGGACGGAGTGGTCGCTTCGAATCCGGTCCGCGGCGTCCGCATCCCGCCAGCTCCCACCGATAACGATCCAACCGAAGAGCAGGCCAAGGCTCTGACTCGTGCCGATCTGAAGCTCCTGCTCGCGGCCATTCCCCCGAGGTGGCGTCTCTTCTTCGAATTCTTGACCCACACCGGCCTTCGCATCTCCGAGGCGATCGGCCTGAGATGGGAGCACGTCGAGCTCGGGGAGCACCCCCATATCAAGGTGCGTGAGCAGTTCTATCGAGGCAAGCGCCGGAAGCTCAAGAGTGGTGCAGGCAAGCGTGAGATCCCGCTGTCGAAGGGGATGACCGCGCGGCTCTTGATCCTTCGTCGTGAGACCTATCGTGGGCCAAAGTCGCCCGTCTTCCCTTCGTCGGTCGGCACCGAGTTGATCCGAGGAAAGGTCGCCGAACGCGTGCTGAATCCAGCGCGGGAGGCCGTGGGGTTGACCTGGGTCAGCTTCCACGCGTTTCGCCATACCTGCGCATCGCTCTTGTTTCAGGACGGCAAGAACATCAAGCAGGTGCAAGTCTGGCTCGGCCACGCAGATCCTGGCTTCACGCTCCGCACCTATGTCCATCTCATGGACGACGGCGTGGGCGGCGCCGACTTCTTCGACGGTGCGATCGAAGGTCCGCCTCGAGGCCCAAACGGCAGCGTTAGCGGAGTCAAGGAGGAATCCTGGATCACGGAGGTCGACGACGGAGTCGATCGTGCGGCGTCCGCCTCCGAGGAAACCGAGCCCAAGCTGGTCGACAACGCTGGGTAGCAAGAGGTCCGACACAGGCGAGAGCCGCCCTTCGGTCTCAGTCATGGGATCGTGGGGCGGCCCGCTCGCAAGTGGAACCGACCCAGCCTCAAGCGGCTTCGACGCCAGGATCCGGGACCCTAAGATCGCCGAGCCCCGCCCCGCTCGACCCATTCGTCGAGCTCGCTCCGCCGGAACAGCAGGCGAGCACCGTCGTGGTGGTGGGGGATCTTCCCTGCGCTAGTCAAGGCGTAGATCCGCGACGTCGGGCACCGAAGGTAATCCGCTGCTTCGCCGACATCTAGCCAGGCATCATCGGCCTGCGTCCGCTGACCGAGCAACTCGGCCGCCCGCTCGGCAACCCTCTCGATCAGATCAGCGGGGAACTCGTACTTGACGCCGACCGTCATTGCGCGCGCTTACTGCCCGAAGAGACCACAGATCTAGGACGCGACGGGTCAATCTCGCTTCGCGGCCTCATGCCACTTACACGGATGGACAGGGCCTTACGCCACCCTCGCCTAAAGTTGCTCCCTAACCGCTGAATCCGCGTGCCAGAGGCCCAGGCCGCCTCTACACCGGCTCACACCGTCGACATCAAGAAAGCGCAGCTCTCCATATCCTGGCGTGGCGCCGACTGACCCCTGCCGAAACCCAGCCAACCCTGACTACACCGCCACTTCAGGTCACCGCTCCAACGGCGGCGTCTTCGCCTACCTAGAAGGGCACCATTCTCAGCCACGGTGCTCCCCGCCGCGCCAATTCCCGGCTCCGCGAGGTACGGGATCGCCGCGGGGAGCTCTGGCCCTTCCTCACCGATCTTCAGCTCTGTTGCCGTTCCTCCAGCTCAGCCTCCAACTCGCCAAGCCACTGCTCGACATAGGCCAGGGTGTCTGCGCCTAGCTTCGCAACAACGCCAGGAAATCGTGCATCTTGCTGTGGAAATGGAGGGGGATCCTCGAAGACCTGAATTTTTGATTGGGCTGCACGCTCTCGGAGCCGCCGCACAAGTTCTAGCTGCTCTTCGAGCGAAAGAGCGTCCGCAAAATATAGCCGCAGAAGTCCCTCGTCGCGAAGCTGTAGAGGGGCATCGTCAGGTGATCGCAACCAATCTAGTAGTGCTTCTTTACCACTATCAGTGATTCCATAGATAGATCGACGGCGTCTTCCCTGAGGACTGTCGCGTTTCGTCACCAATCCGCGGTATTCAAGCCTGGCGAGCTCGGGATAGATCTGCGAGAAGGATACGCGCCAAAAAAACCCCGCCGAGACGCTTGCTGCCTTCTTGATCGCATACCCTGATTGCGCGCCAAGGCGAAGCATTCCCAGCAGAAATGCCTGTGACCGCAGGCTTTTGTCTGTGTCAAGATCGGATAGCTCTACCTCCGATCCCAACGAACTGACCTTTCCCGACCTTACGCTAGACATCCTGGCTATTGTCGGATTGAAAGGGGCAGCGTTCAAAGTTGGGCCTATGCGGATCGACTGCAAAGTGTCCGATCTTCGTGTCCTGATTGTTGCGACACTGACTGGGCGCCCTGGGATGTAAGGCAGTCAGGTTTTCAAGCTCAAGGTGACAGTGGGTGATATGCATTCGGTCCTGCGCGGAATCAGCCACGCGTGAGATCGGTTGCTAAGGCGCAAAGCGCATGCGACAACAATTCACGACCAGGGGCAACAGCATCCCTCCCAGCTTGTCCACGTTATTGACGCTGACTAGATTCCCTTTGCCAATGCCCGATCCGCCAATGCCCGATCCGCCTATCGCGCGCTTCCGACGCGTCATTACATCCGCCTATGCGCACCTGGAGGAGCGGCGCCAGGAGGTCAACGACCTCAACGTCTTCCCGGTCGCCGACGGCGACACCGGCGACAACATGGCGAAGACGATGCGCGCCGTGTTGGAGGAGCTCGACCGGCTCGACGGGCGCGAGGTGGACCGCACGCAACTGGTCCAGGCGCTGGCGCGGGCTGCGGTAATGGGAGCGCGCGGCAACTCCGGCGTCATCCTCAGCCAGATCGTCCGCGGCGCCGCCGAGGAGCTGGCCAGCCGCCCAGACGAGTTGATCGACCCGGTTCTGATCGCATCCTCCTTTGCCAGTGCCGCCGACGCCGCCTACGACTCGGTGCCCGACCCGACCGAGGGAACGATGCTGACCGTCTTCCGCGAGATGGCGCACTCGATCGCTCACCAGTCGACGCAGCTTGAGGCCGACGTGCAACGGCTCGATCGGGGGGGCAGGGACGAACAGCAGGATGCGGTCCTTGCCGAGATCCTCGAGCGGGCGGTGGAGGACGGCCAGAAGGCGGTCGAGCGGACGCCGGAGCAGCTTGCGGTGCTGCGCGAGTCCGGCGTCGTCGATGCCGGCGGCTACGGCCTCGTGCTGATCCTCGCCGGGGTCGTCGCCGGCCTTCGCGGCGATCAAAACGGGCTGCCGCAGATCTCCCACCACGAGGCTCCGCGGCTGAGCCGCCCCCACCACGAGCACAGCCGCTACCGCTACTGCACCAACTTCATCGTCTCCGGAACCGGGCTCAGCTCACGCGAATTCCTGCCTCGCCTCGAGGGGCTGGGCGACTCGGTCCTGGTGGTAGGTGACGAAGAGACGCTGAAGGTTCACGTCCACACCAACGACCCGGAGGCAGCTATCGACGTCTTCGGCGGCGCCGGCGATGTCACGAACCTCGAGGTCGCCGACATGCGCGAGCAGATCGCCGCGCGTGAGGCGAGGCTTGCCGGCGATCGCTCAGGGGCGCTCGCTGTCGCCGCGGGGGCCGGAATCGAGCGGCTGTTCGACGAGCTTGGGGCTCACGTCCTCCCCGGCGGCGAGACCCTCAACCCCTCGACCTCCGAGCTGCTGGCCGGGATCGAAGAAGTGCCGGCCGAGGAAGTGGTGGTGCTGCCGAGCTCCTCCAACGTGATCATGGCCGCCCAGCGCGCCTGTGAGCTCTCCGAGAAGCCGGCGCGCGTGGTGCGGGCGACCTCGCAACAGGCGAGCCTGCTGGCCCTGGTCGAGCTCGACCCCGACGGCTCGATGGAGGAGAACGTCGAGCGGCTCGACGGGGCACTGGCAGGGGTCGGCACCGGCGGCGTCGCCCCCGCCGCCCGCGACGATGCGCAGGGCCGCTTCAAGAAGGGCGACGCTGTCGGTTTCGCCAACGGTGAGATCGTCGCCTGGGGCGACTCCGGCACGACTCTGACCGAGACGATCCAGATGCTCGCCGACGGAGCCGAGGTCGTCACCATGATCGCGGGCAAAGGCGCCCCGATCCCCCTTGCCGAAATCAACCTCTACGTCCCCGGAGGGGTCGAGGTCGAGACTCACGACGGCAGTCAACCGAACTGGTGGTGGCTGCTCGTCGACAAGTCGTTCGGTCTATAGCTTCGATTTCGCGGTATATCTATCGTTCCTGCAGGTTCTCTGAATGCTCGTCGATCTCCACTCCCACTACCCCATGCACGTTGGGCCACAGGATCCGCGGCGGGTCGCGCTGCAGGTGTGGTCCCAGCACGGACGCGCGAACGCCATCGACCGCTTCGACGCCGCCGTGCTGCGCAACGCGAGCAGGCTGTGGAACTGGGAGTCGGCGAGTGCTGGCCCACGCGTGAGAGTCGAGAGCTTGCGCGCGGGCGGCGTCGACGTCGCGCTTTCGGTGTTGTGCTCGCCGCTGCTGGAGATGGGCAACAGAATGACCAAGTGGTACTCGCGCAAGCCGCCATACGGCGGGCCACCGAAGGACAACTTCACGACCGTCCTGATGCGTCAGATGGAGGCGGTGGAGCGGCGCGTCGCGCGCTGGCATTCGGACACTGCGGCGATCGCCCGGAGCCCCGCCGAACTCGACGAGATCCAGGCTGCCGGCAAGCTCGCGCTCGTGCACTGCGTCGAGGGTGGCTTCAGTCTCGGGGCAACCCCGGAGTCAATTGAACGCACGGTGCGCATGCTCGCGGCTCGCGGCGTCGCCTACGTGACCTTGGCCCATCTCGCTTGGCGGCAGGTCGCGACGAACGTACCCTGCGTGCCGTTCGCTTCCGACGAGCTCTACGACAAGATTTTCCCCCAGCCCGACGTCGGTCTCAGCGAGCTCGGACGGGCCGCCGTGTACGCGATGGTCGCCGAGGGTGTCCTTATCGACATCACGCACATGAGCCAGGCCGCGCTGGATGACACCTTCGCTTTGCTCGACGAGCTCGACCCCGAGGGGACCGTGCCGGTACTGGCGTCGCATTGCGGTTACCGCTTCGGCGGCCAGGCATACAACCTCGACGACACGACGATCCGTCGTATCGCCGAGCGCAATGGCGTCATTGGGTTGATGCTGTCGACGTATTTCATGGCCGATGGCCTTGATGCAAAGCCGGCGTCGTTCGACGAGTCATTCGACCTGCTCTGCCGCCACGTCGACGCGATACGCGACGTCACCGGCTCGTACGCAAGTCTCGCGGTCGGAACCGACCTCGACGGCTTCATCAAGCCGACTCTGCCCGGCCTCGGCAACAGCGCCCAGCTCCGGCAGCTCGGACCAGCGCTCCAGGCACGCTACGGCCGCACGACGGCCGAGGGGATTCAGTCGGGCAACGCGATGCGCGTGCTGCGTGCGGGCTGGCGCGCTACGGGCGAGCCCGGACCCACGGTGGCCGCCATTTAGTTTGGACCACGGCGGGCGGGGTCTGGGCGCCGGGTAGTGATATTTCGAGATCACGGCCCGGCGCTGGTAGAAAACCCGCCCCGCATGTCCGCCTTCGCCGAGACCGCCGTCGTCACCGATTCGACCGCCTACCTGCCGGACGAGGTCTGCGCCCGCGAGGGGATCGAGCGAGTGAGCGTCTACGTCACCCTCGACGGGGTGGAGCAGCGCGAGGCCGAGGTCTCCGGCGACGGGTACGACCGCTTCTACGAACGCCTTCTGAATAGCGCCGGAGGCGCGACTACCTCGCAGCCCTCGGTCGGCGATTTCCGCGCCGTCTACGAGCCACTGCTCGCGGCGGGCCGCGAAGTGGTCTCACTGCACCTCTCATCCGGGATCTCGGGCACCTGCAACGCCGCCCGTCAGGCCGCGAAGCAACTTGCCGACGAGGGCTGCGGCGGTGAGCGGATCGAGGTCTGGGACAGCCGCACGGTCTGCGCCGGTCTCGGGATGATGGCCCTCGTCGCCGCCCGCGCCGCTCAGAGGGGCGCCACCGCAGCCGAGGCCGTCGCTGCGGCCGGCCGCGCCCGGGAGAGGCTGGGGATCTGGTGCGTCGTCGACACGCTCGACTACCTGCACAAGGGCGGACGAATCGGACCCGCGCGGGCGTGGCTCGGCTCGGCGCTTCAGATCAAGCCGATCCTGACGCTCGGCGAGGAGATCATCCCGGTCGAGCGCGTCCGCACCCGCCGGCGGGCGTTCGACCGCATGGTCGAGTTCGGGCGCGAGCTCAAGCGCAATGGCGCCGACAGCTGGGCGGTGCAGCACATCCACAGCCCCGAGCGGGCCCACGACCTCACCGACGCCTGCCGGCAGATCTTCGGCTGCGAGCCGCTGTTCCTGAGCGAGGTGGGGCCTGCGATCGGCTCCCACTCCGGCCCCGGCCTGCTCGGCGTCGGGGGAATCCCGAAGGCGCTGCTCGAGTAAACCGCTAGACCATCTCCCGACGCCGGGAGTTGCGGCTTTTGGCATGGCCGGCGGTGAAAAGTAACGTCAGCCGCCGCACCGGCTACGACCTAACAAGGAGATGAGTGATGGCAGCGACCGACGTGGCAGTTGAGGGGAGCACGCAACTCGATCCGGCTTTCGTCGACGATTTCGTAAGGCGCTTCTATGAGGCCTGGAACGCACTCGACTCCGACGCGGTGGCCGCACTGTGCACTGTGGATGTGATCTGGGACGAGCCGATCATTCCCAGGCTGGCGCGCGGGCGCGACGAGGTGGCGGCCTTCGTCACCGCCACCCGCGAGGCCTCGCCCGACTTTCACATCGAGCGGCTCTCCCCCGCGCCCTATATCTCGGCCACCGAGCCGAAGGTGCTGCAGCCCTACCGGATGACCGCCACGCAGACGGGGGTCTGGAGTTACACGGGACTGCTCCCAACCGGCTACCGGGTCGACGCACCCGCGATCGACGAATGGACCTTCCGCGGCGAGCTGCTGTGTCATTACGTCACCTACTACGACACGCTCGATACGTGCCGTCAGCTCAGCAACATCCCACCCTGGGGCTGGATCGAAAACGGTGAGAAGCGCGGTTCCGCCGCCGACCGGATGCTGACCGGATTCACCAACCTGAACACCCGCCTCACTAAACTGCTCGGACGCCACCCCAAGGGTCCCTTTCCGCGCGGTTACGAGATGCGCAGGTGACCACCCAGGGCGCCCGACCCCCCGTCGACATCTTCGAGAAGGCGCGCACGCACGAGCGCAAGGAGCTGCTCGAGCTGGCCAAGCAGGCCGACCTCCTCCCCTACTTCCGGGTGATGACCTCGGCCGCCGGTCCGGTGGTCGAGATGGAGGGTCGGGAGACGATCATGCTCGGCTCCAACAACTATCTCGGGCTGACCAGTGACGAGCGTGTCAAGGGCGCCGCCCGCGAGGCGCTCGAGACCTACGGCACCGGGCTCACCGGATCGCGCCTGCTGAACGGGACGACCCCGCTCCACCTCGAGCTCGAGCTCGAGCTCGCGGAGTGGATGGGCACCGATGACGTACTCGTCTTCACCACCGGCCATCAGGCGAACGTCGGCTGCATCGGCACGATCGCCGAGCCCGGCGACACGGTGATCTGCGACTCCGGTGACCACGCCTCGATCCTCGACGGGTGCAAACTCTCCGGGGCGAAGCTGCGGCCGTTCCGTCACAACCAGATGGCGAAGCTGGAGCGAATGCTGAAACGCGCTGCCGACGATGGCGGTGGTGTCCTCGTCGTCGTCGACGGCGTCTTCTCGATGGAGGGAGACATCTGCGACCTGCCCCGGATCGTCGAGCTCTGCGACGCCTACGGTGCCCGCCTGATGGTGGACGAGGCGCACGCACTCGGCGTCCTCGGCGCCCGCGGTGCCGGCGCCAGCGAGCTCTTCAACCTCGAGAACCGGGTCGACCTGCGCATGGGCACGTTCTCGAAGAGCCTCGCTTCCTGCGGCGGCTTCATCGCCGGTCCGGTCGAGGCGATCGAGTACCTGCGCTACGCCTCGCGTCCGTTCGTCTTCACCGCGTCCGCCGTCCCCGCCGCCGTCGGCGCGGCGCTGGCGGCGTTGCGGATCATCCGCAGCGAGGGTCCCCCGCTGATGGAGCGGCTGCTCGACAGCGCCGACTATCTGCGCGCGGGGTTCCGCTCGCTCGGGCTGAAGGTCGTCGAGCCCAGCGCGGGGTCCAGCGGCAGCGAGGTCTCGACGCCGATCGTCCCCGTCCTCGTCGGCGACGACTACCAGGCCGGGCTGCTGTGGAAGGCACTCTTCGACGCCGGCGTCTACACCAATGTCGCGGCCCATCCCGCCGTCCCGCCGGGCGGAGCCCTGCTGCGCACCTCGCTGATGGCGACCCACGAGCGCGACCACCTCGATTGCGCTCTGGAGATCTTCGAGCGCGTCGCTGCCGACTTCCCCGACCTACCTCGCTGCGCTTAGTCTCAGGCGCTGACGCGGGCGCTGACGAAGTCAGCGGCTTGGCCAACGGTGAGGATCTTCCCCACCTCTTCATCGGGGATGCGGATGCCGTAGCTGTCTTCGAGCTCGACGATCAGCTCGACGAGGTCGAGCGAGTCCGCTTCGAGGTCCTCGCGAAAGCGGGTCTCCTCGGTGATGCGCGCGGGATCGAGCTCGAACTCGGTAGCGAGGTGATCGCGGATTCTCTGCAGCACGTCGTCCCGTTCCATAGCGATCAGCCGACGCTACCAGCGGGGTGAACCGCAACGCACATGCGACTTCCGTCGATTTCGGCGTGCAGTCGCGGCGGCAGTGCGACCAGCTTGTGCAGCCGGGACAGCGCCGCCTGGTCGCCCTCGATCTCCATCCCATCTGCCTCGCTGCCCAGCACGATCGCGGCGATCACGGCTGGCGCCGGGCCGCTCAGCGTGAGGTCCGCTCGCGCCACAGCTCCGCGACCCGAGGCGCACTCACCGTCGACGAGCCGCAGCCAGGCGGAGTGGTTTTCACTATGCAGTTGCAGCGTGATCGCCTTGCCGTCGCGCGGCGGTCGCAGGACGACTCGCAGAGCGCTGGCGGGCGAAGTGGTGGCCAGGGCCCACAGTTCGTCGAGGTCATAGAAGTTGAGCCCCCAGCGGCCGAGCCCGAGAATCGTCTCCTCCAGTTGGCGGCCCAGCTCGGTCAGCTCATAGACACCGCCGACGGCGGGCGCCTCGAGCTCGCGACGGAGCACGATCCCGTCCGCCTCGAGGTCGCGCAGGCGGCGAGTCAGGACGTCGGTCGGCGCGCCGCCAACGCAGCGGGCGAGCTCCGAGAAGCGCAGCGGGCCGAGCAGCAACTCACGCACGATCAGCATCGCCCAGCGCTCACCGATCCGGTCGAGAGCGCTGGCCACGCTGCACGCCTGGCCATAGCTGCGCCGCAAGCTCAACGCTCGCCTGCGACCGGCTCGAGCACATCGATCGCCGCGCGCCGTCCAACGGCCGCGGCCGGTCCCTTGGCCTTCCACTCGAGCACCGGCCAGCGCCGTCGATGCGCCTCGCGGGCGAGCCCGAGATCCGGGTTGACGGCATACGGGTTCCCGACGACGTCCAGAACCGGCAAGTCGCTGACGCTGTCGCCGTAGGCGAAACACTCAGCGAGGTCCACTCCGTGCTCGATCGCCGTTTGGGCGGCGAGCGACGCGCGGCCGTCCGCCGTCAGCGGCGGCTCCGCAAGCTGACCGGTGAACACGCCGTCCTCCTCGACGAGGCGTGCGGCCACGAGGTCGTCGCCGAGGTGGCGGAGGGGCTCCATGAGGAAGTCGAGGCCCCCCGTCAGCAACACGACCCGGTCGCCCCGCTCTCGGTGGGCGTGGATCCGCCTCACCGCCTCGTGCCGGATCCGCGGCAACATGAACTCGGCTAGGCATTCCTTCGCCTGCTCGCGCGCCTCGGCCGCCGGGAGATCCCGGTAGCAACGGTAGAACGAGCGGCTGAAGCGGCTATGCGAACGTCGGTCGGTAAGTCGCCAGCGCGGCACCTGCGTGGCGAATTGGAGCTTCCAGAGCAGCGTGCCGAGCGCGGGCATCTTGCGGGTCCTCAGCCACGCATAGAAGTGCGCAACGGTGGTGTTCAGGAGCACGCCCTCGACGTCGAAGAACGCGATCGAGGGCACTCCCTCGGCAAGCTCGGTGGAGCCAGCGTCGCGCGCCCTGCGGGCTTTCTGGGCACGACGGGGGCCGCCCCAGAGGTCGACCACGGCGGGGATGTAGCACTCGCTGAGATACGTGCCCCAGTCGATCGCCGCCGGATCGAAGTCGAAGACCGCCCGATCCTCAGGATCCATCCGGTCGCGCAGCTCGGAGGCGTTGCGGTCGTCGAAGCGAACGTCGAGCGCGTGCGGGTAGTAAAGGTCCATCAGGTGCCGCAGACGTTCGACCTGCCTGCGCTCGCGGTGCAGGCTGCGCGAGGTCGCTTCTGCCCGCTTCAGCGGTACGAACCGATCCAGCGCCGACTCGGCGGCCTTGATCAAGCCGATGCCGCGATCGACCAGGGGCAGGACGGCGGCCGGAGCGGTCAGATAGCGCATCTCGTGCCCGCTGATGGGACGGCCGTACTCGTCGAAGAACGGGTTCCTGACGAAATACTCGGTGATCTCGCGAGTCACCTCGTCCTGCGAGATCGGATTGCGCGTACCGCTGACGACGGCGATCGTCCGGAGACTCTCGGCGGGCGGGTTGGCGGCAGCCACGATCGCGGCGTTCGCGACGAGGTCCACGGGGATGAGGTCGCAAATCGAGTCGGGCTCGACGGGGAGGAAACGGAGCTGACCACCGCCGTAGAGGAGGATGAACGGACCGACGATGTTGAGACCCTCGAGCCAGCCGGGAAACGGCGTGCGCAGGGCCGCCGTCACCCCCGACGGCCGCACGATCGTCAGTGGCTGCGAAGAGGTTTCCACCAGTAGGCGCTCGCCGAGCGACTTCGACAACGAGTAGCCGTCCTGCCATCCGAGCGCGCGGGCGCGCTCGCGGCCGCGTTCGACCAGCTGCGCATCAACCCACTTCTGGCGCAACTGCTCCGCCTCTGCTCCGACGAGCACCGCGCCGGCCGCGCTCAGCCGCTTGCGAGCGTCGCCGGCGAAGCGGCGTTGGTGCTCCGGCAGCCGTGACTCCGCCTCCAGGTCACGCCGCCAGCAGCGCGCGGCCTCCAGCTCACTCCGGAGGTTCACGCTTAGCTCGTTCGACTGCGATCCCGACGGGCGCTCGAACACCACGCCCGACCGCATCCCGCCGCAGAAGGCCGTCGACAGATGCACGAAGTGCGGGAACGACCCGGCCTCGTAAAGTCCCCGCAGCAGCCGCTGCGGTCCGAGCGTGTTCAACTCGAACGACGCGTCGAGCGGGTCGTCGAAGGCGATCGACGCGGCCGAGTTGACGACCACGTCGACGCCCTCGAGAACCATGTCCGTGTCCTCGCGTCCGAGGAAATCGAGCGACAGGTCGGCCGCGTAGGCGGTCAACCTTCCGGTGGCCATCGCCTCCTCCGCCGTGGTCCGAAGGTCGGACAGAGCGGGGGCGCTGAGGATCTGTGAGGTGAGGCGCTCGACCGCCGCGTCGTCGTCGGCGGCGCGAATCAGCAGCCGGATCTCAGCGAGGCCGGGGAGCTCGCGCAGGCACGTGCTGAGCACCGCCTTGCCGACGAAGCCGGTCGCCCCGGTGAGCAACAGGACCTTTCCGGCCAACCCATCGGCGACCTTCGTCACGAGGAGCCCCCCATGCCTGCACTGTTCCAACTGGGCAGCGCGGCGTCGAATTCAGGGTCAGTCGCTTCGAGGTGGTCACGCAAGGGAAGGCCGTGGTCAGCGGCTCCCTCGGGACAGGTCCTACACAGACATCAGGAATTTTGCTGGTATTGATAGATCGGGCAGGGTGTCCGGTGGGGTGGCCGACGATGTCGATCAAGGGAAGGGACCGATGAGCAGCTTTATGGAACGCGCCGCCGCCGGGCTCCTGCGCAGGCGCCGGCTCGTCATCGCCGTCTGGTTGTTGCTCGTCTGCGCCTCCGTGCCACTCGCCGCCCGCCAGGCCGAGAACCTCGTCAGCGGCGGCTTCACGGTTCCCGGCTCCGATTCCGAGCAGGTTCGCGAGGCGGTCTCCGACGACTTCGACGTCCGCGATCAGCTCGCCATCGTGCTGGTCCCCCAGCCCGAGTCGAGCGCCGCCGCGCGAGCCGCCGAGGCCGGGCAGATCCTCCGCGGCGTCCGGCAGGTGCCTAACGCGGCCGTCACCGCCCGCGCCCAAGCGCAGGCTCAAGCGGCAACCACGGGCGGGCGGACCGTCGTCGTCCCGATCGAGGTATTCGCCGACCAGCAGCACGAGGCCGAAGTCGCGCGCGACGTGCAGGACGAGGTGGAGGGCGCCGACGGGACGCTGAGGGTTTACGTGATCGGCCAAGGCGCGCTCGACGTGGCCATCGAGAAGGAGGCGCAGGAGCAACTGGTGAAGGCGGAGCTGATCGGCTTCCCGATCGTGCTCCTGATCCTGCTCGCGATCTTCGGTTCGCTGACCGCCGCGGCACTGCCGCTGCTGCTGGGGCTCTGCGCGGTCGCCCTCACCGGCGCGATGATCTACCTGATCTCGCTGGATTTCCTCGTCTCGGTCTTCGCCACCAACACGGCGATGATGTTCGGGATCGCGCTGGCGGTGGACTACACGATGTTCGTCCTGGTGCGCTTCCGCGAGGAGATCCAGGGCGGCAGCGACCGCGACGCCGCGATCGTCAAGGCCCTGTCCACCTCGGGCGTCGCGATCCTCTACTCGGGGCTGACGGTGATCGCGGCGATCGGCGGCCTCTGGCTCTATGGCAACGCCGGTCTGCGGTCGCTGGCCGCCTGCGCGATGCTCACCGTCGCGATCTCCGTGCTGCTCTCCACGGTGCTGCTGCCGGTCCTGCTGCGGCTACTCGGCGACCGGCTCGTCAGGCGGCGTCGCCTCCAAATCGGCTCCTCGCGCGGCGCCGAGGCAGAGACCGATCCGCGAGGGACGTTCTGGGAGCGATGGGCCCGGGTCGTGCTCGGCCGTCCGCTGCTGTTCGGAGGCGCCGCACTGGCGACGCTGCTCGTCCTGGCGATGCCGACGCTCAGCCTGAATCCAGGAGAGGACCCGCTCAGCCAGCTCCCCGCCGGGAACGACACCCGCGTCGGCTTCGAGCGCGCCGCGGCGGTACAGGGTCCCGGGACGGCGAGCCCCGTGCAGGTGCTGCTGCGCTCCGAAGGCCAGCAGCCGGTCGCGGCCGGAGGCGTCGCCGTGGCGCGGAGGACGCTCGCCGGCGATCCCGAAATCGCTCGCGTCGGGCCACCGGCCTACGCCCAGGAGGGGCGTCTTGTCCTCCTCACCGCGATCCCTCGGCAGGATGGCGGCTCGACCGCGACCAAGGACCTGGTCCGGCGGCTGAAAACGGAGTTCGACGCCGAACAGGTCGCCTCCACCGGCGCGTCCGCGCACGTGGGCGGCGACACCGCTTACAGCCTCGATTTCCAGGACCAGGTCTTCGGCGGGCTCTGGAAGGTGGCGGTGTTCGGCCTCTGCTTCACCTTCATCCTCCTCACCTTCCTGTTGCGGTCGCTGATCCTGCCGCTGAAGGCGGTGATCCTGAACGTCCTCACGATCGCCGCCGCCTACGGGGTCATGGTCGCGGTCTTCCAGTGGGGATGGCTCGACGGCTTCCTCGGATTCGAATCGACGGGTTCGGTCAGCACCTTCACGATGCCGCTGATCGTTACCACCGTCTTCGGCCTCTCAATGGACTACGAGATCTTCCTGATGTCGCGGATCCGTGAGCGCTACGAGCGCACTGGCGATCCCGACCGGGCGATCGCCGAGGGGCTGGCCAACAGCGCCCGCCCGATCTCGGGAGCGGCGCTGATCATGGTCGCCGTCTTCTCGGTCTTCGCCGCCACCAGCCTGGTCAGCATCAAAGAACTCGGCCTCGCCCTCGCCGCAGCGATCGCGATCGACGCGACGATCGTCCGCCTCGTGCTGGTCCCGGCGACGATGAAAATGTTCGGGCGCTGGAACTGGTGGCTGCCGCGTTCGCTCGCCGGGCTGTTCAGCCCGGCCGAGCCGAAGCCAGAGGAAGAGCCCGCGCAGTAGCGGCCCGGCGAGCCCCGCAGAACGCCGCGAGCGCGGCGATCAGGCGCTCGCGGGTCCGCGCCGGCTCAATCAGCTCGTCGACGACCCCGTCGCGGGCGGCAACCCGGGCGTCCAGATGCTCAGCGACGTAGCGGTCGGCGAGCAGCACGCGCTCGGCCTCGGGATCCTCGGCCGCCTCGATCTCGCGCCGGTGGACGATCCCCACCGCCTGCGCCGCTCCCAGGACGCCGATCCGCGCCCCCGGCCAGGCGAATGCGAGGTCTGCCCCGAGCTCCCTGGAGTTCATCGTGATGAACCCGCCGCCATAGGCCTGCCGCAGCACCACCGTCAGTTTCGGCACTTCGGCCTCGATGAAGGCGCGCAGCAGCTTCGCTCCGTGGCGGATAACGCCGTTGGACTCCTGCGCCCTGCCCGGCATGAACCCGGGGGTGTCAACGAGCACGACCAGGGGGATCCCGTAGGAGTTGCAGGTGTTGACGAAGTTGGCGCCCTTTTCCGAGGCGATCGCGTCGATGACGCCGCCGATGTGGCGAGGTTGATTGGCGACCACGCCGACCGGCCTGCCGTCGAGGTGGGCGAACGCGGTCACCATGTTGCGGGCCCAGCGCGGTGACACCTCAAGCAGGCTGTCGCCGTCGACGATCCGCGCGAGGACCTCGCGCACGTCGTACACCTTCGACATCGCCTGCGGCAGGACCGCTCCCGGGTCGCCCGCCGCCGCCGGTCGCGGGCGGACCTCGGGGAGCGAGTCCCACGCGTTCTGCGGCAGGTAGGTGAGCAGCGCCCGCGCCAGCGAAGCGGCGTCGGGCACGGTCTCGGCGACGAACTGGCAGACGCCGTTTCGCGCGTGGACCCGATCGCCGCCGAGCTCCGCCGCCGTCACCTCCTCCCCGGTGACCGATTGGACGACGCCGGGGCCGGTGAGGAACATGCTGGTGCCCTTGGTCATGACGACGAAGTCGGTGAGGGCGGGCGAGTAGCAGCCGCCGCCCGCCGCGGTCCCGGTGATGATCGAGATCTGCGGCACCCTGCCGGAGAGGCGGACGTTCTGGCGGAAGACGTTCGCGTAGCCGCCGAGCGCCGTGGATCCCTCCTGGACGCGGGCCCCGGCCGACTCGAGGAAGCCGACCACGGGGGCGCGGGCGTCGGCGGCGAACTCGAGGACCCTGACGATCGTCTCGGCGTGTGCCTTGCCGAGCGAGCCTCCGACGAAGCGGCTGTCCTGGGCGTAACAGAAGACCGAGCGCCCATCGATCGTCCCGCTGCCGCCGACGACGCCGTCCCCCGGCCGCGCCTTCTCGCCGAGCTCCCTGGAGCAGACCAGCGAGCGGAACACGTGTAGGGACCCCGGGTCGCAGAGCAGTTCCAGGCGCTGCAGCGGAGTCATGACAGGCGTCTCCTCGGGCGGCCTCGAGAGGACCGCTGCTCCGCCGGAGGTTTGTGCCTGCGACTCCATCGTCCGGGTCCCATCCTCCGCCGTCGGGCCCCGGGGGCAAAACTGAGGCGCCTCTCAGACGACGACGGCGGTGGCGAGGATCCCCCGCTCGGCGCACCAGCGGCCGCGGAACTCGGTCAGGGGGCCGGTGCCGACCACCGGTCCCGGCACCAACAGCGCGGCGCGGAAGCCGCCGCCCCCGACGTCGATCATCACCTCGACATCCTCGAACCCGAGCCAGCGCCGGGCGAGCGGGAACCAGGCCTTGTAGATCGCCTCCTTGGCGCTGAACAGCAGCCGGTCCAGGCTGACGCCGGCGGCCGGCTGAGCCACCATTGTCCGCTCGCGACCGAAGGCGATCGCCTCCAGCACCCGCGGCGGCAGCGGCTCGTCGACCTCGGCGTCGATCCCGACCGACAGCACCTGCCCGGCGCCGGCCACGGCGCAGGCGCGGTAGCCGCGGCAGTGGGTGATGCTGCCGACGATTCCGCTCGGCCAGAGCGGCTCGCCGCGCTCGCCGCTGGGGATCGCGACCGGGGTCCGTCCCAACTGCGCCAGCGCCCGGCGGGCACAGGCGCGGCCAGTGAGGAACTCCCGCCGGCGCTTCTCCACGGCGCGATCCACTGAACTCGCCTCCTCCGGGAAGAGGTCGACCTCGACCAGGTCCGCCCGCGTCGAGGCCACGGCGACGGATGCAGGCACCAGGCGCTCGATCATCCCCGCCCCCCCGCGGGCACGATGCGGCGCGGCAGCCGCGGGCCATGCAGCCGGCGCCGGCGCTCCAGCGGATAACCGAGCGAGACCTCCTCGAAGCGGACCCCGTCGTGCACCGTCGTCCGCGGGATGTGGAGGTGCCCGTAAACGACCACCGCCGCGTTGAAGCGCGTGTGCCAGTCGGCGGTGGCAACCGTTCCACACCACTGGGCGAACTCTGGGCGCAGCAGCATCCGCGTCAGCTCGAACAGCAGCGGGTAGTGGTTGACGAGCATCGTCGGTGTCCCCTCGGCGGCCATTGCGGCGAGCCGCTGCTCAGTGACCTGCAGGCGCGCCCGGCACCACGCCTCCCGCGAGGGATAGGGATCTGGGTGGAGGACGATCTCATCCGAGCAGACGACGCCGGCGGCGTGGGCGCGCGCCAGCGACTCCCGCTTGGTCGGCGCCACGTTCGCCCCGAAGCTGTAGTCGTAGAGGGTGAACAGCGGAGCGACGACGAGCGGGCCGCCGGGACCCGACCAGACCGGGTAGGGATCCTCCGGGGTCGCGATCCCGAGACCGCGGCAGGTGCCGACGATGTGGCGGTAACGGGCCTCGCCGCGCAGCTGGACGCGATCGGAGGGGGTCGTCCACAGCTCGTGGTTGCCGGGGACCCAGATGACCCGCTCGAACCGCCCGGCCACCGTCGCCAGGGCCCACTCGACGTCCGCCATCTCCTCGCCGACGTCGCCGCAGAGGATCAGCCAGTCGCCGTCGTGCGCCGGCCGCAGCCGCTGCACGAAGCGCCGGTTGTCGACCGCCTCGACGTGGAGGTCGGCGACGGCGAGGATCGCCGGCTTCGGCGCGCCGTTCGAAATTGCGCTCATCGCTCACCCGTCGGACATGATGCGCGCCGATGACGCCGCAACTGGACCCCGAGGCGCAGTCCATCCTCGACGTGGTCGCCGCGGCCGGCGAGCCGCACCTCTCGACGCTTCCGGTCGAGGCGGCGCGCGAGCGCCTGCGGGCGGCGCTGGTCGTGAAAGGCGCTCCGCTGCCCCTGCATGGCGTCACCGACTTCGAGCTGCCCTCGCCGAACGAGGCCCTGCGGCTGCGCCTCTACCGGCCCGGGCCCGGCCCCCTGCCGCCGGCGCTGTTCCTCCACGGAGGCGGCTGGACGGTCAACGACGTCGACACGCACGACGACCTCTGCCGCCGTCTGGCCCGCCGCTCGGGGCGGCTGCTGGCCTCGCTCGACTACCGCAAGGCTCCCGAGCACAGGCACCCCGCCCAACTCGAGGACGCCCACCTCGCCTACCGCTGGCTGCTCGACAACCCGGAGGCGATCGGCGCCGACGGGTCGAACCCGGCCCTCTTCGGCGAGAGCTCGGGCGGCAACACGGCGGCCGGCCTGGCGCTGCTGCTGCGGGACCTCGGCGCGCCGTCTCCCGCCCTCCAGGTGCTGGCCTACCCGGCGCTCGACCACTTCGACCGCTGGCCGTCCTACGAAGAGCGGGCGACGGGCTACATCCTCGACCGGGAGCTGATGCACTGGTACCTCGGGCAGCTGCTCGGCGACGACCAGCGGCTGGAAGACCCCTACCTCTATCCGCTCACCGGCGACGACCTCTCGGGGCTGCCGCCGACGGTCCTCCTCACCGCCGAGTTCGACCCGCTGCGCGACGAGGGGGTCGCCTACGCGAAACGGCTGGCGGAGACCGGGGTCGAGGTCGAGCACGTGCATGCGGCCGATCAGATGCATGGCTTCCTGCTCTTGGGCCGGGTCGTCACCCGCGCCGGCTCGCTGATCGACCGCGCCGCCGACGCACTGGCGCGGGCAGGGAAGCCCGCGCCAGCCTGAACGGGGACGGCATTCGGGGGGCCGTCCCCTACGGAGTTGCCGCGCCGGTCGCAACCGCGGGCGGCGAGCGAAGCAGGCCGTCGGTTCCCTCGACCGCGGGCGTGGGAATGTGGGCAAGCGAGGTCTTGGGGGCGCCATCCATCGCGCGCCTCAGCAGGGGCACGGTCATGAACGTCGTCACCACGGCCATCGAGACGAGCATGAAGAACGAGGTTTGGTTCAGGATCCCGGCCTCCAGCCCGACGTTGACGACGATCAGCGCCATCAGCGCCCGCGCGTTCATCAGCACCCCGACCATGTACGCGTCGCGCCAGGGCATCCCCGTGGCCCGCGCCGCGAGGGTGCAGGCACCGAGCTTGCCCGTGATCGCGGCGGCGATGACCAGCGCGCACATGGCCCAGGTCAGCACGCCGGACATCGATCCGACGTCGGTGCGAAGGCCGGTGTAGGTGAAGAAGATCGGCAGGAAGAACACCGTTACGAAGTCGCCGATCTTCGCCAGCACCGCGTCGCGGAACTCCTCCTCGTCGTGGAAGACGGCGCCCAGCATAAAGGCGCCGAAGATCGCGAAGATCCCGATCTCGTGGGTGATCAACCCGGCGCAGAGCAGCATCACCAGCAGCACCGCCAGGTCGTTGAGCCCGAGGACCCCGTCGCCCCGTCGCACGGCCGACCGAGCCCAGCGCTTCAGATGCGGGCGGGCGATCACGAAGACGAAGACCGCGAAGGCCACCGTCTCCACGGCCATCAACCCGACCTGGCCCCAATCGGCGCCCGTGGTGGCGATGCTCGTGATCAGCGCCAGCAGGATCCAGCCGACGGCGTCGTCGAAAGCTGCCGAGGTGATCGTCAGGACCCCGAGCGGCGCCCGGTTCAGACCGAGCTCGATCAGGATCCGCCCGAGGATCGGCAGGGCGGTGATCGCCAGGGTCATCGCGACGAACAGCGCAAACGTCGACTGGCTGACGCCCGCGTGCCCGACGTGGGGATAGATCAGGAAGCCGACGCCGAGCCCGAGCACGAACGGGGCGGAGATGCCCGCCGCGGAGACCGCCAGAGGCTTGCCCTTGTGCTCCTTCAGGTGCTGGAAGTCGAAGTCGATCCCGATCAGGAACAGCAGCAGGACAAGGCCCAGCTCGCTGAGCGCGCTGAATGCCTCCGCCGTGTCGCCGGTGAACACCCCGGCGGAGACGCCGGGGAGCAGGTTGCCGAACACCGAGGGGCCAAGGATGAGCCCGGCCGCGATCTCGCCGCATACCACAGGCTGCCCTATCCGCTGCGCCACGATCCCGCCCAGGCGGGCGAAGGCGACAATTACCGCGAGCTGGACCAGTACGTGAGCCAGCAGTGACTCGTTCATAGGAGGATGAAGTCGGTCTTTTTCGCACCGCACTCCGGGCAGACCCAGTCGTGGGGTATGTCCTCAAACGCGGTGCCCGGCGGGATCCCTCCATCGGGATCTCCCTCGGCGGGGTCGTAGACGAATCCGCAGTCCTCGCAGATCCACTGCTGCGTCTTCTCAGCGGCCACGGCCTCGGGCTCGCCGTCAACGGTGCGTTGGTCAGGCATGGGACACCTCGTTGAACCACTGGTAGTCGCCCAGCTCGGCCTCGAGGTCGATCGGGTCCAGCGCGGGGCGCTCGACAATGTCGAACAGCCCGTCCGCCTCCCAGCGGCTCGGGTCCATGCTGATCCTGTAGACGTCGATCGGCCGCCGCTCCGGTGGATCCGGAAGCGCCTGGACCGCCATCCAGAAGATCTCGGACGCCGTGGCCTCGAGGTTCGAGAGGTTGTTGCGGAACTTGTCCTCGAACACCTCGTTGCTCCACTCCTCCTTCAGTTCGCGCAGCAGACGGTTGCTCCACGGGTGGGTGAAGATCGGGACGAAGTAATCGGTGAGCTCGTTATCGCCGACCACCTCGTACCACTCGACGAAGAATTTCTGCACCTTCTGCAGGAGATCGATCGCGCGCTGGGCCTCGTCTTCGATGTTCGCCAACACGCCGAGATCGGTGATCTTGTCGTGGAGGATGAAGTTGGCCAGGACCGACCAGTACCAGGCGGTCGACCAGTGGACGTAGAGACTGAATATCTGCGAGTTGCCCATCAACAGGTACTTGTCCTGGAACACGTCGAACATCGGGGCGACGTACCAGTTCAGGAATAGGTCGTTGTAGATCTCCGTCCTCCCGCTGACGTCCTCACCGGCGCGTTCCCGCAGGATCAGGTCGGCGATCAGCGTGTTGGCCCAGCCGATCACGTCGCTGCCGACCGAGTAGAGCGGGTCGTGGAACACGCCCGCGACGCCGGTGATGTACCAGCGCTCGGGGGAGAACACCCGCTCGCAATTGTGCGAGTAGTGGCGGAGGAACTTGAAGTCCATCACCTCGTCGAGGTGTGGGGCGATGGAGTCGTATACCTGCGGCTCGTGCTCCCTCATCCAGGCCATCGTCTTCTCCAGCGTGTTCAGCTCGGAGATCGGGAAGACCCGGTCGTCGACGACGATCCCGACGCTGGTGATGTCGCCCGCGAGCGGGATCAGCCAGACCCACCAGCCGCGGCCGACCAGGTGAATCGTCGCGTGGAAGCGAATGTCCCCCGTACGCCCGTCGCCGAAGTCATAGGGCTGGTTGCGGGCCTGCCAGTCGGCGTCGTCGGACCAGGTGCCGACGTCGACCCGCCGCGGGATCCGGAACCAGGTCGCGTTCGCTTTGTGAGGGGCCGGCACGGCGAGGTCGAGCTTCCGCTTCAGCATCTGGAAGCGCCCCGTCGCGTCGATCACGTAGCGAGCCTCGATCTCGGTCTCCTCGCCGTCCCGCTTGATGCTGATCCGGTGCGTCCCGTCGCCCTCGGCCATGGTCACGTCGCGGACGACGCAGCGCTGAGCGAACTCCACCCCAGTCTCGACCGCGAGCTTTCCGAGCCGCTCCTCGAAGGTGCCGCGGTCGAGCTGGTAGGTGCGATACGGCAGCGTTTCGCTCGGTCCGATCTCGACGCGGCGCGCGATGTCGGTGTTGGAGCCGTCGGAGAAGAAGAAACGCAGCCCGGACTTGCGGAGCTGCTCCTTCTCGAGCCACTCGGTCAAGCCGAGGGTGTCGGCGAAATGGTGCACCGCGCCCTCGACCGTGGACTCGCCGACCTTGTGTGCCGCGCGGGGCGGGGGATGCTCGGTCCGCTCGAGCACGAGCACGTCAATGTCGGGGTCTTTTTGCTTGAGCTGCAATGCGATGCATAGGCCCGCGAGGCCGCCACCCATCACCACAACCTCTCGTGAGTCGGTGGCCATGGCTAGGCCCTTCTGTCCTTGGCGAGGTCACCGAAGTCGGTGCCGGGTACGTTGCCGAAGCGGAGGACGCCAACGACGCCCATTTCCAGGATCCGCGGCAGCGGCCGGCAGATCGCCCAGACGATCGCCGCCCGCAGCGGTCCGCGGTAGCGCCTGACGAGCTTCGGGAAGATGAATGCCGGGAAGATCGCGATCGACGGCAGCGGGCGGGCGTAGACCGTACTGTCAGCGATCAAACCCTCCTCGTTGAAGCGGGTGACGCTCAACATGTCGAGTTTGCGCCCGTGGACGGTGGTGGTGAGGGACATGATGTGGATCTCTCCCAGGTCCCAGAAGTCCAGGACCTTCCACTTGTCCGGGTCGGACTCTTTCATCACCGTTTCGAACAGGTCACCGGTGAGTTTCGGCCCGCGGAAGTTGAAGCGCGCCGCCGGCGAGTGAAAGGCGACGTCGTCCGCGAGGCGGTTCCGAAGCTCGTCCCAGTCACGCCTTGCGATGACGTCGACATGCCGGTCGCCCTTCCCGAACTCCTCTCTTGGGAGCTTCGTCACCTTTTTCGCCGCCTCCATCAGTCCTCCCCTTGTCGATCGTTTCCCCACCGATCCAGTGAGGCGCCGCGCAAGCTAGACCGATGCACACAGGTGGCCAAACTTCTCCCGACGCCGGGAGGGCAGAAGTGTGAGATGGCGAAGCCGGCGAGGTACGGTGAGGTCGATGGCGGAGACCACGTCCACGACCACGCGCAAGCGTGCCCTCAGCGTCCGGCGACGGCTGCAAGAACGCATCGCCGAGGAAATCCGCGAGTTGGGCGTGGACCCTACGGCTCACCTGATCGCGGATATGAGCGGCATCGAGTACTACGAGCGTTGGCTCGGACCGGATGAGGTGACGCCGCCCCCGCCGATCGCGATGGTGATGCCGATCGACTGGCTCGAGGTGGAGCCCGGCAGAGCGGTCGCCTCGCTCGACCCGGCGGAGTGGATGTTCAACCAGATCGGCGCCCTCTACGGCGGCATCTCCGCGACGCTGCTGGACACCGCCCTGGGCGCCGCCGTCCACAGCATGCTTCCCGGCCGCACCGCCCTCGCGACGACCGACATGCAGGTCCGGTACGTGCGGCCGCTGATGGCCGGCGCCGGCCGCGTGATCGCGACCGGCACCTCCGTTCACAGAGGCCGCCGCCAGGCCACCGCCGAGGGCCGGATCGTGACCGAGGAGAGCGGCAAGCTGATCGCCACGGCCACCGCGGCCTACGCGATCTTCGAGATCCCGTCCTAAGGGAGACGAAAATCTAGGGCAGCGAGAATGGCGGACCTGACCCGGTCGCAGCACTCGATCGCCCTCTTCTCCATCGTTCTCGAATCCCCCAGGACGAACGCTTTCAGCCAGGCCTCGTCACGCAGGATCGGAGGGGAGACATCCGGGTCATCCCTCCAGCGTCGGAGCGCCTCCCAGCCACGATGCGTGAGGTGGAACGAGCGACGGCGGCGGCCGGAAGCCTGCTGTTGCGATGCTAGGTAGCCAAGCTTCTCAAGGCGTAGTGGCTCCTCGTATGCCGTCGTATGAGCGAGTGGCCAGATCCCGGCCAGCTCGGACTTCGCCGCCGCCTCGAGATCGTACGAGCTGCCATCGCCGAGCTTCGCCAGCAGGGCGAAGATCGCGTAGGAGCTCGTGGTCAGCCCCTCGGCCACAGCCTGGCTCAGGTCCCGCCCTGCACGACGTGCATCGCGCTTGCTTCTCCGGTCGTCTCCCTAACCCAGGTGTCGATCGCCTGCGCGGTGCGGCTCGCCGACCTGTCGATCAGGCCGAAGTGGTCGCCGCTGACCTCGACCACGTCGGGCGGCAGCTGCCACTCCGGCAGCCGCCCGCCCTCGAAGGCGTCGCCGAGGGGTTCGCTGGCGCGGACCAGCATCGACGGCGCCGCGATCGGGACCGGGTCCCATTCGACTCCGACTCGGAAGTAGTTGCCCATAGCGAGCAGGTTGTCGTCGTCGAGCGCCTCCTGGAGCAGCGCGTGGCCCTTGTCGAGGATCGTCCCCATCACGTCGATGAAGAGCTGGTTGCGCTCGTCGTCGTCTTCGGGGGCGTAGGTGTCGATCATCACCAGGCCGGACGGGTGCACGCCCTGCTCCTCGAGCAGGTGCGCCAGCGCGTGCGCCGGCGCGCCGCCGTGCGAGTAGCTGACGAGGACGAAGGGATCGTCGCCGACGGCCTCCCGGGTCGCCGTCGCCAGCGCCTCGATCAGGACGTTCCAGCTGCCCGGCACCAGCTCGCCGGGGCGGAAGCCCGGCAGCGCCAGGGCGGACACCGGTCGGACGCCGTCGAGGCAGCCCGCGAGGCGCACGAACTGGTGCGACCCGGATCCGGCCAGGAACGAGGGGACGCAGATCAGCTGCGTGCCCTCGCCGGCCGCCAGCGAGACCAGGGACGGCGGACGCTCGAGCTCCTCGGGCGAGTGGAACGCGGGGACGAACTTCGAGGCATCCGTGATCAGGGGGACGAAGGCGGGGAGCGAATCCTGATCGTGCGCGCTGCGCAGCAGCGCGGCCAGGGTGCCGGCGTCGCTCGAAACCTTCGGCGAGCCGCCGTCGGCCTGTGCACTCGGCCCCTCCTCGGCGACGCGGTCCGCAAGGTAGGTGGCCAGCGCCATCGGGGTCGGCAGGTCGAAGGCGACGGTTGGCTGGATCCGCAACCCGGTGCTCTGCGTCAGCCGGTTGCGCAGCTCGATCGCGGCCAGGGAGTCGAAGCCGAGCTCCTTGAACTCGCGCTCCGGGTCGATCGCCTCGGAGGAGTCATGACCCAGGACGGTCGCCACCTCGCCGATGACGAGGTCGATGACGATCGCTCGCCACTCCGACTCGGGGGCGCCAGCGAGCCGCTTCGCCAGCGAGGCCTCGCGGCGGTTCGGGGCCTCGCTGGTTTCGGTGCGCGCCAGCCCCTCCAGGATCGGCGGCAGGACGCCGGCCTCCTGCAGGGAGCCGAGCGCCTTCGCGTTGAGGGCGGCGGGGACGAGCATCGTGTCTCCAGCCTTGGCGGCGGCATCGAGAAGC
>Ga0075342_1000030_pt1 | contig 34983 bp, 37 predicted proteins | sample RushOxbow_ThreeS_3_FD_120085 | JGI IMG/M metagenome (GOLD analysis project Ga0075342, IMG submission 120085) | Natural and restored wetland microbial communities from the San Francisco Bay, California, USA, that impact long-term carbon... | ecosystem: Environmental > Terrestrial > Soil >...
ATGCGCCCGATGGTTGCCTTGTCCTTGCCGATGATGCTGTTGTAGCCGGGGAAGCCGGTCGACTGCTCCGAAATCACGCCGAAGCCGACCGAGTGGTGGTTGCGCCCGGTGATCAGCGCAGCGCGGGTCGGCGAGCACAGCGCCGTGGAGAATATTCGATTATAGCGCAAGCCTTCGTTGGCAATGCGGTCCATGGTGGGCGTCGGAATCACGCCTCCAAACGTGCTCGGCACGCCGAAGCCGGCGTCGTCGGTAATGATCAGCAGTATGTTCGGCGCGCCCTCAGGCGGGATGATCCGCGGTGCCCACCAAGGCGTAGAATGTAGCGCGTCGTCCTTGATCACGCCGCCGAACTTTGGGTCGGGAGGCGGAAGCTGGCTGCCGTCGATGGTGGTGGTGGCACCCGGTGCGCCTAGGGTGCCGATGGTCTCCTGGGCGATAACCGCTTGGGTCACGGCCATTCCGACGAACAGGCCCAGGACAGCAGCAGCGCAATTCCTCTTCATCACGTATCTCCCCACTTCGTTAGCTCACCTGAAGTCACTGCGGCAAGGTCGATCTCGCCGGTTCCTTGGTCACGTCTGGCGGATTCCATTTGCCGGTCAGTGCGTCGGATTTCGGCGCGTAGAGGCGCATGGTCAGATTGAATGGCCCCTTGGGCGCCGGCAGCCAGTTCGCCTCCCTGTCCGCGCCCGGGCTCTCATTCTGGAAATAGAGATCGAGCGAGCCGTCCGCGTTGTATTTGAACGGCATCCAGCTCGACACGGCGAAGCGGTCGATCGAATTCCCCACCTGGAAGCCTTGTGGATCGTAGAGCGTGATGGACCAGAATGCGTTGACCGGCGGAATGTCCTCTTTGGCGAAATGGATGGTGTACTTGTTGGTGCCCTCGAGGGGTTTGCCCTCCTTGTCGCCGATGTTGAGCGGATAGACCGCATCCTCGGGCGAGTTCGCGCCGAGCCCCTGTTGCGTGATGATGGCGCGCTTCAGGTAGTAGTTGCCGTAGACACCCATGGTGTCGGTGTTCATGGACCAATAGTTCACGACTCGGGCGAGCGTCGGAAGCTTCCACATCATCAGCTCTTGCGCGGCTTTCGGCGCAGCCTCCAGACCCTTGCGAATCGCGGGATCGAGCGACTCCATGTCGAAGCTCTTTCCGGCCTCGATGCCGATGCGCTTCATGCGCGCGATGATCGGCTCGTCGGTGAAATGCGGCGGATGCAGCTCGAGCAGCTTGGCCGCGTAGGCGAAAAACTTATCCGCCGGCATGTTGTCGACCTGCTCCTTAGGCGGCGTCTTCATGTCGACATTCGGGTCGATTGGGGTGGGCGCCGGCTTCCAATCGTCATTGCCCATCTGAGAAAGCGGCATGAGCTTCAATCCGGCTTGGATTTTATGCACGGCGTCGTAGTCCGCAGGGCCATCGGTCTTGATGCGCCCAATGATCCACACATAAGGCGTCGAGGCTTTGATCTGCGTAACGCCCTCCGGGACCGTGCCAGTCCAACTGGGCGGCGTGACCAAAAAGGTTTGCGCTCCGGTTCCCGTAGTGCGCCATCCCGGCGAGGCGAACACGTCGGTCCACATGTCGAGCATGGGCAGGAGATAGTAGCGTCCGTCGGTATCGGGCACCGACACGAGCATCGGTTCTTTGGTAAGGTCGAGCCACGCGGACGAATAGAGCGTGTCGAAGTTGGGACGCACCACGGTCCGCATCTCCGCCGTGGGGTAGGCGGGTACGTTGACGAAGACGTTCATCGGACCTTCGAAGGCATGTGGCGTTTCGACATTGGTGAACTGAAGCCGCGTCAGATCCATGGTGACGAGCGAATAGAGATAGAGGTAGGCGTCGACGCCGATGGCGCGCGCCTCGTCCTCGGTGACAGCCTTGGCACCCGTGGCCAAAGCCGGGAGCGCAAGCACACTCATAATCAAGGCAATTAGACCGCTTCTCATGGTGAAAACTCTCCCCGGTTGCTCCGACCCATGGTGCCTCTTATGCCTCAACTGACGCGATTTTACGGCAGCGGACCATGTAGAACGGTGGTTGTTCAGCTCTGCCCCCCTATCTATAGTCGCGACGGTCGCAATTCTTGCCATTTGGCGCCAATGATCGGGGAGCCGCGTTTGAGTGACCGGTATACTCATAATCCGGCGACTCTGCTTCATATCGCCGAGTATTTGCGCGATCGCGGCATCCACCCGCTTGAGATTTTCCGTCGCGCCGACCTGTCGCCGGCCCAACTCCTCAACAGTTGGATTTTGCGCGAGCACTGTTTTGCACTCGGTCATCAACTCGGCTTGGTTGTCAGCGAAAGGTTTCCCGGCGCGCACGTCGGCCGGCGCTTCCGCCTGACCGAGTTCGGCGCATGGGGCCGGATGGTGGCCAAGGCTCCGACGCTCGAGCAAGCGTGCGCGGTCGCCGTCAATCACGTCGAGTTGTTGCACCAGGGTAGCGACCTGCGTCTCGTCAAGATCGGCCGCCACGCCGAGCTCAGATTCGCCTATCGCGGCAAGCTAGGCTTCGATCCCGTGCAGCACATTCTCGGCACGCTGGCGGTGTTGCGCAAAGTCGCGCTGCTGGCCGGTGTGCCGGAGGCAGTCGGCGTGCGTTTCTCAATGCCTTATGCGCCTGGCGCCGATCAGCTCGAAGCGATGCATGGTCCGTCGCTCGAGTTCGGCTGCGCGCACGACGCCATCGTGATCGATCGCGAGATTCTGGATCAGACGCTCAAAGGGACGAACGGCCGGGTCAACCCGGAGGAGCCGATGGAAACCGCGTCTTCCGTCGGCGCGCTGGTGAAGCAGTTATTGCCCTATGGGCGCCTCACGGTCGAAGAGGTGGCAGCAAGGCAGCGCATTAGCGTTCGCACGCTGCAACGGCGGCTGAGGCATTGGGGATTTTCGTTCGAGGAGATCGTCGATGACGTGCGGCGCACCGAGGCGATCGCCCATGTGCGGGCCGGGGAGCATTCGATGATGGAGATCGCCTTCCTGCTCGGCTACTCGGATCACGCGCACTTCACCCGCGCGTTCAAGCGCTGGACCGGCTTGCCGCCCCGCCAATACGCCAAGGCGCACGGGTAGAAAGAGGCCGAACGCCTGATGGCGTCCGGCCTCTTGAGCCTAGTAGCAGGGTGGGTAGGGGTAATAACCGCAACGGGGCGGCCCATAGTAGTAAGGGGCTGCCGCCGCGGCGCCGATCGCCGCGCCTGCCGCGAAGGCGGCGCCGGGATGGCCGTACCAAGCACCATGCCAGGCGGGGCCATGGCCGACCACGGCGCCACCGTAAGGTCCGCGCACCGCGAACCAATCGATGAACAGCGCGGCCGCGCCTTTGGCGCCGCTCAGATCTCCTTCGAGAACAGAGACATCGAACGACAGGTTCTCGCCCTCGAGCTTGGGTGTTTTGAGCACGACGACTGCGTCCTTCACCGTGGCGCCGTCCTCGCTCAGCACCGAGATGGTCGCATTGGGCGGGTCCTTGGCGAAGCTGTCATTGCCAACGTCCCACTCCTTGATGAAATGTGAGGTCAGTACATGACCTGCCGCCCGCACCGGACGATCCGCGAACACGATGGAATTGGGTGCTACGCCGGTCAGCGTGAGCTTGTTGCCCTCGAGAGTCGCGCCATGCGCATTCAGCACGGCGAGCGAGGGAATCATCTCGTTGGTCGTGGGCCCGATGGGCTTTTTCGCCGGGTGGCTGATGGCGTCCTCGGCCGACGCCGGCGCCACGACGAACGCCAGACTTGCAAGCGCGATGGCCACGCAAGCGATACGATTCAGTGTCATGAAGGGACCTCCTCTCGGTCGTAAGGTGTGATTCGTCTGATTGAGGGGCAGAGAGTAGCGCACAAGATTGCAACAGAACTGCGAGAGCCGACGCATTTTTTATCTGTTTCGAATCAATCCCGTGTCATCGCACCGAGCGTCTGCTGTTGGGGCATTCGTCAAGGAAGGCGGAAAGTCACTTGGGGCGACTCACGGACTGATTTGTGGAACACTCTTGGTGGTGTTTGGCCAGATCACGGGCCGCCGACCTTCGTCTATTGGAAAGGCATGATCAGCCCGCGCAGATCCGACCAGCTGTTTGATCTCGCCGACATTCTGCCGACTGCGCTCGATCTGGCCGGGGTGCCGCGTGAAAAGCTCGCCGACCTATTTCCCAGGACGACCTATATTGACGGCGTCGATCAGGCGTCGTTCTTGGTCGCGGATGACGGTCTGTCTGAGCGCCGGAGCAGGATCTACACCCTGAACCACTACTACTCGGCCATTCGCATCGACGAGTTCAAGGGTGTGGTCACCGGCGAGATCGAAGACGGCGTGGTGCAAAGAGGCTATACCGCGGATTCGGCGGCTCGGTGGTCACCGATACCGGTGGCGCGATCGTGTTCAACCTCTATACCAACCCGCAAGAGGACGTGAGCATTGGCATCCGCCATATTCCCATGGCCGTCTCGCTCGGCGAGACCGGCGGCTGGTATTTGAAGGAGTTGTTCGAATATCCGCCACAATTCAAGGTTGGCTTCATGTCCAACAATCCGCCGGCTTATGATATTATCCCAGAGGTCAACATGGGCGAGAAGGCCTGGCTCAAGGAACATGGGTTCGGCCGCTTCCAACCCTAGGCGATGACGTAACATTGACGATGTACCAGCGCGTTTGGGTGGGCGTGGGCTTGGCTTTGGCTCAGCTCGCGGCCCTCGCTCTGACAGAAGAGCCGGCCAAGGCGGCGTCGCCGATCGTCGACTGCAAGACCTATTCCGGCATGCCCGCGGATGAGGGCGATAAATCCGGCATGGTGTTCATTCAGGCCGGCACCTTCACCATGGGCTCCGACAGCGAGCGGCCCGAAGAGCGGTATAACCATGTCGTGCGCGTCGACGGTTTCTGGATCGACCAGCACGAAGTGACCAACGCCGAGTTCGCGCAGTTCGTAAAGGCAACAGGCTACAAGACACTGGCCGAGCGAGGGGTCGATCCGAAGACACATCCCAACATGGGCCCGGAGCTGACGGATCCCGGCTCCATTCTGTTCATCCAGCCGACCGCGCTGAGCCGGGGCGGCGATCTCACGCAATGGTGGCAATACGTCAAAGGCGCCAATTGGCGTGAACCGGAAGGGCCGGACTCCTCCATCGAAGGCAAGGGCCATTATCCGGTCGTGCATGTCGCCTACGAGGATGCGCTCGCTTACGCCCGGTGGAAGGGCCGCGACCTTCCTACCGAGGCGCAGTGGGAATACGCCGCGCGGGGCGGGATCGAGAATGGCGTGGACTGGAGCTACGCCTTCGACAAGGACGGCAAGCCGATTGCCAACAGTTGGCAGGGTATCTTTCCGGTCTACAACAGCAAGCAAGATGGCTATGTCGGCGCCGCGCCGGTCGGCTGCTTTCCCGCGAACGGCTACGGCCTTTACGACATGATCGGGAATGTGTGGGAGTGGACCCAGGACTGGTATGTGCCGGAACATCAGCGCGAGGCGGCGCTTAACCCGATCGGACCCTCACTCATGGACATCCGTGTGGCCGCCGGACAATCGCCACGCAAGGTCATCAAGGGCGGCTCATATCTTTGCGCGTCGAACTATTGTTCGCGCTACCGGCCGACGGCTCGGCAGCCGCAAGAGGTCGACTTAAGCACCGGCCATGTTGGATTCAGAACTGTGCTAAACGCGCCGCAGACCGGCGGCGCGGAATAATCTTCTCTAGGAGGGGAGTACGTCACATGGGTAATGGCTTCTCGGATGTGTTGCGTTGCCAAAGCGCGGCAGCCGCCCTGGCATTAGTCGCATGCCTTGCGGTCTTGGTGGGCGGACTTTCGCGCGCTCACGCACAAGACCAAAAACCAAACATCCTGGTCATCATGGGCGACGACGTCGGCTGGTTCAATATCGGCGCCTATCACCAGGGCATCATGTCTGGCAAAACACCGAACCTCGACAAGCTGGCGTCCGAGGGTATGCGCTTCACCGACTACTACGCGGAAGCAAGCTGCACCGCCGGCCGCGCCAATTTCATCACCGGCGAGCTCCCGATCCGCACGGGATTGACCACGGTCGGTCAGGCCGGCGCCGATGTCGGGTTGCCGGCGCAAGCCCCAACCATCGCCACGGCGCTAAAGACGATGGGATATACCACCGGCCAGTTCGGCAAGAACCATCTCGGCGACCTCAACAAATACCTGCCCTGCGTGCATGGCTTCGATCAGTTCTTTGGTTATTTGTACCACCTCGACGCCATGTCGGATCCTTACTGGTACTCGTATCCGACGGACCCGGCCATTCGTGACGCGGTTGGTCCCCGGAACCTCGTCCGCTGCTCCGCGAGCGACACCGACGATCCCACGGTTCAGCCGCGCTGGGGCGCCATCGGCAAGCAAAAGATCGTCGATGAGGGGCCGCTGGCACCAGGGCCCTACACCGGCCGCACGCCGTATGGCGGCGCCGGCGAAGGCGTGGGCGACGCCAAATACGACATGACCACCTTCGACGACGTGCTCGTCAAGGAATCGATCGATTTCATGAAGCAGGCGAAGGCGTCCGGCAAGCCATTCTTCCTCTGGCACAACACCACGCGTATGCACGTGTTCACCTTCCTCGCCGAAAAGTACAAGGCGATGATGAACTCCGAGACGAATTTCGGTCTCGAAGAGGCGGGAATGGCGCAGCTTGACGACAACGTCGGCCAGCTGATGAAGGCGCTGGACGATCTCGGCATTGCCGACAACACCATCGTCGTGTTCACGACTGACAACGGCGCCGAAGTGTTCACCTGGCCCGACGGCGCCATGACACCGTTCCGCGCCACCAAAGGCACCGTCTATGAGGGCGGCTTCCGCGTGCCGACGATCATTCGCTGGCCAGGCAAGGTGCCGGCCGGCAAGATTGAGAACGGCGTCTTCTCCGGGCTCGACTGGTTCCCGACTTTCGTGGCGGCGGCTGGAAATGCCAATATCGTCGATGAGCTGAAAGCCGGTAAAGACCTCGGCGGCACGGACTACAAGGTCCATCTCGACGGCTACGACCAGCTCGATTTGCTCACCGGCAAGGGGCCATCGAAGCGTCACGAGATTTGGTACTTCGCCGAATCCAATCTCGGCGGCTTACGTCTCGACGACTTCAAGTATCGCTTCATCGACCAGCCGGAGGGTTGGCCGGGGCCGAAGGTGCCGATCAACATGCCAATCCTGGAAAACATTAGGCAGGATCCGTTCGAGCGGCTACCAGTCTCGAATTTGCTCGAAGGCTCTCCCGCCTACTTCAACGATTTCTATGCGCGCGAGTTCTGGCGGTTCGTTTATGTGCAGCAAAAGGTCGGCGACCTCGCCAAGACAGCCATCGAGTTTCCACCGATGCAGAAAGGCGCGTCGTTCAATCTTCAGGCCATAAAGGAACAGGTTGAAGCCGCCATCGCCAAGGGACGTCCTGGCCAATGACGTGAAACAACGCGGGCGCCCCGAAGCGGACGCCCGCGTTACTTTGCCCATATCACTCCCGGGAGAATTCCAATGCATGTCTGCCGAAGTTTGGTGCTTGCCTTCGTCTGCGCGATGTTATGGGCCGGGCAGGGAGGCGCTCCGGCCCAGGCTCAAGACGATCCGCTGCCATCGTGGAATGACGGCGAGGTCAAACGGTCGATCATCGATTTCGTCACGCGGGTGACGAAAGACGGTGGGCCGGATTACGTGAAGCCAGCGGAGCGCATCGCCACGTTCGACAATGACGGCACGCTATGGGTGGAGCAGCCGATCTACACCCAGTTCGCGTTCGCCATCGACGAGGTGAAGGCGAAATCGAACCAGCACCCCGAATGGAAGACCAAGGAGCCGTTCAAGTCGGTTCTGGCCGGTGACATGGGCGCCGTCGCCAAGATGGGTGAGAAGGGCATGTTGGAGATCGTGGCGGCCACGCATTCCGGCATGACTACGGTCGACTTCAACCAGACCGTGAGCGATTGGCTGGCAACCGCCAAGCATCCGCGCTTCAAGGTGCTGTATACCGACTTGGTATACCAGCCGATGTTGGAGCTGCTCAGCTATCTGCGGGCCAACGGCTTCAAGACCTTCATCGTGTCCGGCGGTGGCGTCGAGTTCATGCGCACTTTCGCCGACAAGACTTACGGCATCCCGCCCGAACAGGTGATCGGCTCGTCGGGAGTCACCCAATTTCAGATGTGGGACGCCAGCCCGGTGCTGATCAAGCAGCCCAAGGTGCTGTTCGTCGACGACGGCCCGGGCAAGCCGGAAGGCATCAATCACTTCATCGGGCGCCAGCCGATCTTCGCCTTCGGCAATTCCGACGGCGACAAGGAGATGCTGGAATGGACGGCAGCCTGCCAGAGGCTCTGCTTCATGGGCTTGGTCCATCATACCGATGCCGTCCGTGAATACGCCTATGGTCCCGATTCCAAGGTCGGCACCTTTTCCAATGCGCTGATGGAGGAGGCGACCGGCAAGGGTTGGGCCGTGGTCAGCATGAAGGATGAGTGGAAGACGATTTTTCCACCGGAAAAGGCAAGCCCCTAGGCTCCACCGGCGACGGTCACAATTCGGACCCACAAACTAGGCCACCATGATTTTCGGGCAGCGGGAGGCGGCGGCGATGAGGTTCCTGGCGATTGTCTTGACATTGACCTTGGCGCCGATGGCCGGCGGTGTTGCCTGGGCCCAAGATCAGCAGGCCGCAGCCGAACAGCAGCAGCCGGCGCTGCTTGATGCCGGTCAGCTCGATCAGCTGGTCGCACCGATCGCGCTCTATCCCGACGATTTGCTGGCGCAAGTGCTGATGGCCTCGACCTATCCATTGGAGATCGTGCAGGCCGAGCGCTTCGCCACGGCCAACAAGGGGCTGAAAGGCGACAAGCTCACCGACGCCCTCGCCAAGCAGGATTGGGACGCGAGCGTGAAGGATCTCGTGTCGACGCCGACCGTGCTCGCCATGATGAACGAGAAGCTCGACTGGACCCAGTCTCTCGGAGATGCCGTGCTTGCTCAGCAGGCCGACGTGATGGACGCAATCCAGCGGCTGCGGGCAAAGGCGCAAGAGGCCGGCAAGCTGGAGACGACCGAGCAGCAGACGGTCACAACGACCCAGGAAGCCGACAAGGAAGTCATCGTGATCAAGCCGGCCTCACCGGAGGTCGTCTACGTGCCCTATTACGACCCGGCCGTGGTCTACGGGGCGTGGCCCTATCCCGACTATCCGCCCTATTATTTTCCGCCCCCGGCGGGCTGGGTCGTCGGCGGCGCCATCGCCAGCGGCATCGCCTGGGGGGCAGGCTTTGCTATCGGCAATGCCATTTGGGGCGATTTCGACTGGCGGCATGGCAATATCAATGTCGACATCGACAGGAACGTAAACATCAACAACGCGCATTTCTCGAAGTGGGAGCACAATTCCTATCACCGGCGCGGCGTGAGCTATAATAACAACAACGTCCGGAATAAGTACGCCAAGACGAACATCAACGCCGGAGACCGCAACCTCGACTTTCGCGGGCACAGCGGCAATCAGGTCCTGAAGCCGGGCACCGGCGACCGGCCCAATCTTGGCGGTAGCGATCGGCCCAGTGCCAAACCGGGCGGCGCGCGTCCCAATATTGGCGGTGGTGGCAACCGGCCGGGCACGAAGCCGGGTGGCGCGGACCGTCCCAATATTGGCGGTGGTGACGATCGACCCGGCGGCAAGCCGAATGCCGGTCAAATTCAGCAAGGACTGAAAGACCGTTCCAACAAACAGGCGGCACTGCCAAGTCAGAAGCCCGATCTCGGCACCGCAAAGGCCAAGGCGAAAGGCAAGCCTGGCGGCAATGCGTTCGATCCGAGCGATGGCGGCAAGGCCAAGGATTACTCCAAGCGTGGTCAGGCAAGCCTCGGCAATAGGGGCACCGCGGACTTCAAGCGTCCGAGCGGTGGCGGTGGTGGTCGTCCAAGCTATGGCGGGGGCGGTGGCGGTGGTGGCCATATTTCTCGCGGTGGCGGTGGGGGACGCGGCGGCGGCGGTCGCGGTGGCGGTGGTGGTCGCCGATCCGACATTCGGGTCAAGCAAGACATCACTCCGCTGGCGCACCTCGATAACGGCCTTGAGCTCTATCGCTTCCGCTACAAGGGCAGCGATCACACCTTGTATGTGGGTGTCATGGCGCAGGAGGTGCAGAAGATCGACCCAGGTGCGGTCTGGCGCGATCGCAGCGGCTATCTCGTGGTCGACTACGATCAGATCGGGCTCAAGTTCATGACTTGGAAAGAATGGCTGGCGCGGACCGGCGCGGGAGGAGTCAGATGAGACATTCACCTTCCATTCTCCTTTGCGCGGCACTGATGGCGTGGAGCGCGCCAGCCTTGGCCCAGGAGACGTTCACGACCCCGGGGGCCGCCGTCGACGCGCTGGTCGGCGCGGCGAAGTCGGGCGATAAAAAAACAATCCTTGCCGTCCTGGGGCCGGATGGGCAGGCCATCGTCAGCTCGGGCGATCCGGTTGCCGACACCAATACGCGCGAAAAGTTCGTCCAGGCTTACGATACCAAACATGCGATCGAGCCCCAGGGTGACGGCACACAGATCTTGATCATCGGCGACGACGATTGGCCATTTCCGATTCCACTCGTCAACAAGGCGGGCGAGTGGCAGTTCGATACCGGGGCGGGGCTCGACGAGATCTTGCGCCGCCGCGTCGGCCGCAACGAGCTCTCGGCGATCCAGGTCGCGAATGCTTATGTCCAGGCGCAAAACGAATATGCCGAGCTCGATCCGGCCGGCTTGGGCCGCGGTGTCTATGCGCAGAGGATCCAGAGCCACAAGGGAATGAAGGACGGCCTCTATTGGCCGACTGCGGAGGGTCAGCCTGCAAGTCCGCTCGGCGAGCTTGCGGCGCAAGCGTCTGCCGAGGGCTATAAGACCGGCAAAGGGCCGATTCCCTATCACGGTTATTACTATCGCGTCCTCACCCGTCAGGGCGCGGGCGCACCTGGCGGCGCGTACGATTATCTGGTCAAGGGCAAGATGAGAGGCGGCTTTGCGCTGCTGGCGTTCCCCGCCGAGTACGGCAATGCCGGCATCATGACCTTCATGGTCAGTCACGACGGTACGGTGTTCCAGAAGGACCTCGGGCCTAAGACCGCCAAGCTCGCACGCAAGATCGAGTCGTTCGCGCCGGATCAGACTTGGACGAAAGTCGATAGCGTGCAGTGACGGCTGCGGGGGGAGCGGGACATGCTGCGGCTGCTGCTGATCGTTTCAGGCGGTTTCGAGGCACTGTTCGGCCTGTCGGCTCTGCTGGCGCCTGATCTGTTGATCGGGTCGCTGGGTTCGGAGCCCAATGCCGCGACGATTTTTCTCGCACGCGTGTTCGGGGCGGCGACCCTCGGTCTCGGCATCGCCGCGCTGCTGGCCCGCGATCAGGCCGGGACGCGCGGCGGCCTGGCCGTTGCTTATGGGCTTGGTCTCTATAATGTGCTCGCCGCGTGCCTGATCATCCGGACGGCGATGGCCGTTGGTGGTGCACCGCTATGGAGTACCGACGTCGTCCACGCCGCGATCGGCGCGCTATTCGCGCTCGCCCTGTTACGGCGGCGGCAGAGTCTGTCTTAGCTATCCGCCCTTCGACTCGCATTTATTGGTTGCGTCAGACCACTGGCAGCCGAGCGATGATGTGTTGCAAATTGCCTTGGCCTCGTGCACGAGGCAGACATCCACCTTCGGAAGCGGCCCCGGGTAGCAGCCGCGCTTCTCGCCGTCCCAGTGGCAATTTGGGTCCGCCAGGCACATCGCCGAATCGCCGATCGCGCACTCCACGGCCGCAGCCTCGAGCGTGCCGGCGGCGGTTGCATTCAGCACCGCCATCACTGCAAAGACCATCCGTCGCAATGAAACCTCCAGCTTTACAAATGAGACCGGGGCGCCGTTATGCAACGTTTCCAAGGACGTTGCTAGCCCTTGAGCGGCCCGCGAAACCGTGTTTGAACGGGTGCCACGCCCAGGGAGGAAGCAATGGCGGGGAGCAAGCGAGTTAATCGTCTCGCGGAGATGCGGGAGACGTGGCGCGATCCGCTGCTCACGGCGCTTACGGTGTTGCTGGTCTTGCTGATGTTCGTGGTCGCGCCGCTGCATGCGGCCGGGGTCATCCATGCTCAGGCCTACGGAATCGGCATGGGACTTGTGCTGGTCGCCGGCGTGTTCGTCATGTCGGCGAGCCCGTTCGCGGTCGCCGCCATGCTCTTGGCCATCGGCCTGTTGATCGCCGCCCGGCTTCTGCCATCGGCGGAGCAGGCACGGCTCAATGTCCGGTTCGAAGCCGCCGCCTGGGTCACGATCGGATTTGCGTTGATCTGGGTAGTGGCGCGCGCGGTGTTCGCGCCGGGGCAGGTGACCTACCACCGCATCATCGGCGCGGTTCTGCTCTATTTGACCATCGGCCTTGTCTTCGTCGGGCTTTTCACCCTGGTGGGCGTGGTCTCGCCAGGGTCGTTCTCCGGGTTGCGTATCGACAACGCTCCTGGGCTCGCCAGCGAGCTGATCTATTTCAGCTTCGTCACGCTGACCTCGATCGGTTACGGCGATATTGTCCCGGTGCATCCCGTGGCGCGCAGCCTCTGCAATGTGGAAGGGATCATCGGGCAGCTTTATCCGGCAACGCTGCTTGCCAGGCTGATGACGCTCGGGCTGGAAGGGCGGCCTATATCCCAGCGCAAACACCGGTAGGGCCGCGGGAGGAGCGGGAGGACGAGGCATGGCGACCAAGAAGATCCGCGCTTTGGCCGGGGCAACACAGCGGGCCGATCGGCGCTTGCCGGGCCTGGTCTGGGCCTTTCGCTTTCATGCGGACGGATCGTCCGAGGAGCTTCCCGCTGATCGGCCGATCGTGAGCCACGCCGATGGCTGGCTCTGGCTCCATTTCGACCTGAGGCCAGGGCAGCCGCCGCAGCTTCCGAAATTGTCCCGGCTCCCGGATTCGGCCATGGAGCTGCTGGTTGCGGCCGATCAGCGTCAGCAGCTTCATGTCGACGAAGGTTGCGTCTATGGCGTCTTCGCCAATCTGGTCGCAGGCCGCGACCAGACCGGCGACGAGTTCGATTTCATGCATTTCGCCATGACCGATAAGTTGCTGGTCAGCAATCGCGGTCAAGCGGCGAATGCGCTGGGAGCGACCCGCCAGGCGCTCCGTAAGGGCCGCAAGATTTCGACGGCAGGGAGTCTTCTCATCGCGATCGTGGAACATGTCGTCGACGCAGTGGACGACTACGCCCAGGACCTGGCCGGCTCGCTCGACGAGATCGAGGAGAAAATCGGCATGGGCCAGGCGGGCGACGAACGGGCGAAGCTTGGCGAGATTCGCCGCGATGCGGTGCGGCTCCACCACCAACTGGCGATGTCGCGCTCGCTCATCAACCGCTTCGAGTCCAGCGTGACAGGTCCGGCGGTGCCCTTCGATCTGCCGGCGGCGAAACTCGGCCAGCGGCTCGACTGGCTGGACAGTAGTGTCGTGGCATTGCGGGACCGGGCCCATCTCCTGCAGGAGGAGGTCACGGCCAAATTGTCGGAGCAGACCAATCGCCATCTCGAAGTGCTGTCGATCGTCGCGACCGTGTTCCTGCCGGCGAGCTTGGTAGCGGGAATCTTCGGCATGAACGTCAAGGGACTGCCGCTGACCGAAGACGGCTACGGGTTCCTGTGGTCGATGGGAATCCTGATCGCAGCCTCGCTTCTCGTCTTCTGGTTGCTGAGGCGCTCCGGCACTATTAGGCGCTAATGGGCCAACGGGGCGGTTTCCGAACCGGCTGGCAACGTGATGGTGGCCCGCCAAGGCACTCCCGCCGCCACAATTTTGCGCTAATGTTCTGTGCCTGAAGAGAATTCCGCGAGCCTCGCTGCTCCGGTTCTCGGCGTTCACGGGGGGATACGTTGTGCGCGTGGTGTGGGCTCTGTTCGCGGCTTGTGTGGTGGCCGGCTGCGCTTCCGCCATGGTCCGCAATCCGGTGCCACCGACGCTCGAGGGCGACGTCCAGGTGGTCGGCATGGGCCCATCCCCGATCCGCTTCTGGGGCGACCAGTTGCCGCCCCACGCGGACGCCATGGTCAGGGAAAAATGGGCGCAAACGCGCGCAATGCGTCCCGAGTTTGCACGAGGCCGCAGGCCGGTCGTCAATTTCCTCGCATTATCGGGTGGTGGCAGCGACGGTGCCTTTGGGGCAGGCGTGCTTGGCGGCTGGACCGCATCCGGCAAGCGGCCGGAATTCGATCTCGTCACCGGCGTCTCGACCGGCGCGCTCACCGCGCCGTTCGCCTTTCTTGGGTCGAAATACGATGGGGCCCTGAAAGAGGTGTTCACCCAATCGACTACTAAGGACATCGCCATCATGCAGCCGGTCAGGGGTCTGCTTGGCGGGGATTCGCTGGCGAGCAACGCGCCGTTGGCCAAGGTCGTCGCGTTCTATGTCAACGAGGAGTTCCTGCACGAAGTCGCCGAGCAGCATCGCAGGGGCCGCAGGCTGCTGATCGGCACCACCAATCTCGATGCCGAGCGCCCGGTGATCTGGGACATGGGGGCGATCGCGGTGTCGGGCCGGCCCGAGTCGCTCGAACTGTTCCGCAAGGTGCTGCTCGCCTCGGCCGCGATCCCGGCGGTGTTTCCGCCCGGCTTCATCGAAGTCGCCGGCGACGGCGGCGTCTACGACGAAATGCACGTCGATGGCGGCGCCACCCGCGAGGTGTTCCTGGTGCCGACCCAGTTCATGGCCAACAAGGCCGATAACGGGCTCGGCATCAATCCCATTCGACGCGCCTATATCATCCGCAACGGGCATGTCTCCCCGGAATACAAAGCGGTTAAAGCGAAGACCTTGTCGATCGCTGGCCGCGCGGTGTCGAGCCTGATCAAAAGCCAGGGCGTCGGCGATCTTTACGAGCTCTTCGTGTTCTGCAAAAAGAACGGCATCGATTATAACCTCGCCTACATTCCGGGAGATTTTCACGACACCAGCACCCAGGCGTTCGACCCGGTTTATATGACCAAGCTCTACGACCTCGGCTTCCGCATGGCCCAGAGCGGCTATCCGTGGAAGAAGACGCCGCCGCGCATGGCGGGGCATTGACGATCACGTCGGCTAGGCGTTGAGCTGCGGCGCCTCCTGGCCTACACCTGGGCCCAGACCAACATCCCCCCGGGACGAATGGAGTGGATCATGGATCTCGCTGAGCTGAACCGAGTGGCAAACGCCATGGTAGCGCCCGGCAAGGGCATCCTGGCGGCCGACGAGTCGGGCGGTACGATCGCGAAGCGCTTCACCGCGATCGGCGTCGACTCCACCGAAACCAGCCGGCGCGACTACCGCGAGCTGCTGTTCCGTTCCGCCAAGGCGATGGCCGACCGCATCTCAGGCGTTATTCTGTTCGACGAGACCATCCGGCAACAGTCTGCGGACGGGACGCCGCTGGTCAAGGTGATCGAGCAGGCCGGCTCGATCCCCGGCATCAAGGTCGATAAGGGCGCCAAGCCGCTTGCCTTCTGCCCTGGCGAGACCATCACCGAAGGTCTCGACGGCTTGCGCGAGAGGCTGGTCGAATATCGCGAGCTCGGCGCCAAATTCTGCAAGTGGCGCGCGGTGATCGATATCGGTCCGGGCATTCCGAGCTACAACTGTATCAGCGCCAACGCCCATGCGCTCGCCCGCTATGCCGCTCTGTGCCAGGACGAGAATTTAGTGCCGATCGTCGAGCCCGAAGTGCTGATGGACGGGGATCACGACATCGACCGTTGCCAAGAGGTCACCGAGTTCGTGCTGAAAACGGTGTTCCAGGAGCTTTATTACGCGCGGGTCAAACCGGAAGGCATGGTGCTCAAGCCGAACATGGTCGTGCCAGGCAAGAAGTCCGCCAAAAAAGTGCCCGATGCCGAGATCGCCGAGAAAACCTTGCGTGTGTTGAAAGCCTGCGTGCCAGTGGCGGTGCCGGGCATCGCCTTTCTGTCAGGCGGCCAGTCCGACGTCGAGGCGACGGCGCGGCTCGACGCCATGAACAAGATCGGCGGCGTGCCGTGGCGGCTGTCCTTCTCTTATGGGCGGGCACTCCAGGCGGCGCCGCAAAAAGCGTGGTCGGGGAAAGCGGAGAACAAGGCGGCGGCGCAGTCGGCCTTCGCCCATCGGGCCGAGATGAACGGGCTCGCCACGCTCGGCAAATGGGCGCGCGATTTCGAGCAGAAAGCCGCCTAACCAGCGCCTACGGCATTGGTTGATCGGGAGCCTCGGGCGGCGCGACGGTCACTGGCGGTGGTATAGCCTGGTCGGGAGCTTCGGGTGGGGCGACGGTCACCGGCGGCGGCATTGCTTCATCGAGCGCCTGCGGCGGCGAGACGGTAACCGGCGGCTTGGGTATCTGGTCGAGGTCGGTCGTGGTCCACTCGATCAGGTCGGTCATCAGTTTGGCGAAGACTTCATCGAGCGCCTTTACATAGGCCGGCGCGTCGCTTCCGCTGACGGGTGCGGCCCCCTGAAACGTGCTCGCATTGATGATCTTGCCGTCCCTATCGACAAGCTTGGCGATGAAGTCGATCTCCGCGACGGGCTCCGGGGCGGTTGAGATCTGGAATGATCTGATGTCGATTAGGAGCTGGAAGTCGGAATCAACGCCGTCTCTGGTCCGGCTGACCGACCGCGCGTAGCCGGCATTCTCGAAGCTCTCAATCAATCTCGCTTGGAACAGGATCGGCAGGTTGTCGCCCCACCGGGCGTCAGCCAAAGGCACGCTCTCGCCCTCGGCCGGCTGAAGCAGGATCTTGTCGACATTGAACCCCATCAGCGTGGTCGGTTCCGGCACCACCAGCAGCCAGTCGGGCGCTTTTTCGGGCGGTGCCGGAAAACCGGTCGCCGCCTTGAGATCGTAGATCGGCTGCTGGGCCGGGTTGCTGCTGCCGCCGGTCATGCGCTCAAGCCCGGCCAGAATGCCGTCGACCTTGTCGGAGTTTCTGGCCAGCGCGTCGGAGAACGTGTCGATATTCTCGATGGCGCTGTGCAGCAAGTCGGCGTTTTGCTGGAGGACCTCATCGACCCGCTGGAAGGCGTCGCGCGCCGCCTGGGTCCAATCCTGACCGGCTTGCGGCGCGGCGATGAGCATTGCCGGCGTGCCGCCTTCGCCCGCCACCAGCGGCGACGAGGCGTTGCCGCCTTTGAGCGCCACCGCGGCGCCGCCGGTCAGTCCTTGGGTTTCGATATTGACTTCCGTGTCGCTGCGGATCGGCGTGCCGCGAACGACCGCAATCGTGGCGACCACGTCTTGCGGCGCATCGGCATTGAGTCCAAGCCCGGTGACCTCGCCGACCCGAATGCCGTTGAACAGCACCGCCGACCCGATCAGCAGGCCCGAGACCGAGCCTTGAAACTTGATCTGGTAGGTTTCCCGCTCGCCAAAGCCGCCTTTGTTCTCGAGCCAATAGACGAAGCCGAAGCTGGCAGCAATTACGGCGAGAATGAAAAGTCCGATCAAGGCGTAACGGGCGCGCGTTTCCATCGATCAGGTTCCTTGATTTTCAGGCGCTTACTCGCCGGTCGACCAGCAGGCCGCCGCGCTTGCCCTGGAAATAATTCTTCACCCAGGGATGCTTGCTTTCGAGCATGGTTTCAAGGGGGCCGTCCGCCACCACCTTGCCGTCGGCGAGGACGGCGATGCGGTCGCAGGCGGTATAGAGGCTTTCTAGGTCGTGGGTCACCATGAACACGGTCAGCCCGAGGGTCTGCTGGAGCGTGCGGATCAGCTCGTCGAAATCGCCTGCCGAGATCGGATCGAGGCCAGAAGTCGGCTCGTCGAGAAACACGATCTCGGGATCGAGCGCGAGCGCGCGCGCGAGCGCCACGCGCTTGGTCATGCCGCCCGACAACTCGGCGGGATATTTATTGGCATCGTCTGGCGTCAGCCCCACCATCTCGAGTTTGGCCAACGCCATCTCGTCCATCAGCCGTGGCGACAGGTCGAGATTTTCGCGCATGGGAAATTGTACGTTCTCGCGCACGGTGAGCGAGGAGAACAGCGCGCCTTGCTGGAACAGAATGCCCCAGCGGCGTTCGAGCGCGCGCCGTTGCTGTTCGTTCGCCTGGTCGAGATCGACGCCGAGCACTTCGATCGAGCCGTGACGCTTGGGCAGAAGCCCGATGATGGTGCGCAGCAGCACCGACTTGCCGGCACCTGAGGCGCCCACCACGCCCAGTATCTCGCCCCCGCGCACATCCAGCGACAGATGGTCGAGCACCGTCTGGTCGCCGAAGCCGACCACCAAGTCGCGTACCTTGATCACCGGCTCCTGAGCCATCTCACTCACATTCCGATTGAGGCGAAGAAGATGGCGAATATGCCGTCGAGCACGATCACCAGAAAGATCGACTCGACCACTGAAGCGGTAGTCTGGAGGCCGAGCGATTCGGCGCTGCCCTTGACCTTTAGTCCCTCGGCGCAGGCGACGATTCCAATCACCAGCCCCATGAAGGGCGCTTTCAACATGCCCACCTTGAAATGCGTGAGCGAGATCGCTTCGGTCAGCCGCGATAGGTAGATGTCCGGGCTGATGCCGCCATAAAGCCAAGCAACCAAGCCGCCGCCATAGAGCGCGGCCATGCTGCCGAGGAATGTGAGGACGGGGAGGGCGATCACTAGCACCAGGATGCGGGGCAGGATCAAGACTTCCACGGGATCGAATCCCATGGTGCGGAGCGCGTCGATCTCCTCGCGCATCTTCATCGAGCCGATCTCGGCGGTGTAGGAGCTGCCCGAGCGGCCCGCGACCATGATGGCGACGATCAACACGCCGATCTCGCGCAACACCAGGATGCCGACTAGATCGACTGAATAGAGTTCGGCGCCGAACTTGCGAAAATGGAAGATGCCCTGCTGTGAGATGATGGCGCCAATCAGAAAGGTGATGAGCAGAATGATCGGCACGGCCTGCCAGGCGACGCGGTCGAACTGATTGATGGTCGAGGTTAATCGGAACTCGCTCGGATGCCTGAGCACGCGCAGCGTGGCAACACCAACTGCGCCGAGCATGTCGGCGAACAGCATGAAACCGCGGCCGAGCCCTGCGGCGCCGCGTCCGATGGCCGCAAGCGCCCCGACGATGCGGTTCTCACGGGCCGAGGCGCGCGGGGGTTCGCGGTTGACGCCGTGCATCTCTTCGAGCAAGCCGCGGTCGTGCTTCGGCAACCCGACGATGGCGGGCTTTTGCCCGGCGGCCGTCCACGCCCGGGTCAGGCGCTCCAACAACCATGCGCCGAAGGTGTCGAACTCGCTCACGCCGGTCATGTCGATGGACACTTTTTTGGCCTGCGGGGCCTCGCCGGCCACTCGATCGACCAGCGCCTCGAGCTCGCTCGCATGCGCGGCCGTCCATGGTCCCGCGGCGGCAAGCTCGAGCCGCTCGCCCTTCAGCTTACTCGTGAGCAGAACTTCGCCCATGACGGCTCCTCCGGCCAGTTGTGACAGACCTGCCAAGAGACAATGCCTGCCCGGCGGCCAATGCGCCAGCCTGAGAGGGAGGGGCGGATTAGCTGCGGGAAAGGCTGATCGTCACGCTCTTCAGAGCAATGTTTTGGGTCGAGATCGAGACGCTCTGACGGGAGCCGCTATAGTTGACCTGCATGGAGCCGCTGACCCCGCCGGCGATCGAAAGGCTGATGCGGTTGCTCGAGGCGGTGCCCGAGGCGGTTCCCGAGGCGTTGTAGGTGCGCTCTTCCCAGGTGCCGGAAATGCGGCTGCCGCTCAGGCTGAGCTGGCTCCTGATCTCGACATTGGAGTTGTCGCTCTGACAGCGAATGGCCATGCCGAGCTGTGACCCGCCGCCGGTGTAGTAGGCGTTGCAGGTAAGACGCTCCCGCCGCCCGTCGCTGAGCAGAATTTGTCCACTGCCTCGCCATGAGCCGAGCAGTGTATCGAATGGGTTTGCGGCAGCTTCACTGCCCAGCTGGAGAGCGAGAAGGAACCACGCCGTTGTGACCAGTACAGCCAGGGGGCGGAGAGTGGAATGGCGGAGAATTGTGAATCGCATAGGCCTCTCTTTCCCGCAGTTTACGTTCAGGAACAAGCCAAGATTGCGATTACAGAGTGATGACAAGAGGGCAAGCGACACCATGCGACCAGCGAAGGCGGTCCATGTGCGTCCGCCTGCGGCGTGGCATGAGATCCTTAACCACAGCTAACTGTTTGTTGTAAAGGTGAAAAAATACTGCGCCGTAGGTGGGCGACGCGAGATGGGATGGGATTTCGGCTGCGACGTCGGTTGCGCCCTGGACGGCGACCGAATTTGTGGAATTTCTTTTCGCGATGCTTAGTTCGATCGGCCGCGCCGCGCCGTCGAGAGCGCCAAAATCAGAGGTAATGTAGTTGTTGATTCGGCTGCGCGGCCCGAACATTTGTTGAGTAGGAGCGGGACCACGGACTAGATTGCCGAAGCCAAATGACTTTATGGAGCCTCTCGCCATTCCTCCTGCGCCCAACATCGCCATCACCTATTGCCGGCTGTGCAACTGGCTGCTCAGGGCCGCCTGGATGGGACAGGAACTCTTGTCCACCTTCGCGGAGGAGCTTGGCTCGGTCACGCTCATTCCCGATGACACCGGCGGCGTGTTCGAGATCAGGTTCGACGGCAAGCTGATCTGGTCGCGTAAGGAGCAAGGGCGCTTTCCCGAGATTACGGAATTGAAGCAGCTGGTCAGGGACGAGGTGGCGCCAGAGCGCGATCTCGGCCATGTCGATCACAAGGACCCAAAGCACTGACGGTCCGCGCGCCCCTTGCGCCCCTTCGTTTTCTCTCTCGTCGCCGGCACTGGTAGTCGAGGCTCGTCTGCACCACATTACTCGGGCGCAAATGTCAGAGGAGAGGTTCAGGGTCAGATGTCCCAGCCGGTCGTCGTTACTATCCCCCACAGGCTCGGCAAGCAGGAGGCCGTCAGGCGCCTCCAGGCCGGCTTCGGCAATGTTCGCTCGAATTTTGGCGAGAAATTCGTGGTGCTGAAGGACGAGTGGGCTGGAGACCATCTCGATTTCCGCGCCAGCCTGCTCGGGCAGACGACCACCGGCTCGGTCGACGTCGCCGACGACCATGTGCGGCTCGAAGTGCAGCTTCCTTGGTTCCTGTCGTTGCTTGCCAATAAGGCCAAGGCCTTGGTGCAGAAGCAGGGTCAGCTGATGTTGGAAAAGCCCAACAAGCCCACGACCCGGAGCTGACGCGTCGCTCAGGAAATGCCGACGATGGTGGCTTCAGCGGTGCCGGCCTGCACCACTTCGTCAATCTGCTTGCCCAGCAAGGCCTGAGCGACCGGCGACACATAAGAGAGCGTGCCGAGAGCAGGATCAGCCTCGTCCTCGCCGACGATGCGGTAGGTCTGGCGGCGGCCGTCCTTGCGCTCGATCGTCACGGTCGAGCCGAACCGAACCTCGGCGGCGTCGCGCGGCGCCTCGACCACCTGGGCTGTGGCTCGGCGCGAAGTCCAATAGCGCAAGTCCCGGTTAATCTTGGCAAGGCGCGGCCGGTCGTCGGCGTCCTGCGCCACCGCGTGCTCATGGTGGAGCCGGGCGAGCTCGACCTCGATCAGCTCGAGCCCTTTTGGGGTCACGAGGTTGTGGGGGGACACCGGTCGGTCCGGCAGGTCGTCATAGACCTCGCCGCCTTCCGCCTCCTTGGTAAAAGCCTTGCTCACAGGCCAACTATACCACGCCTCATCCGCGGTTTGTGGCGCATCTGCCACGGCGCATCTGTGGGCAGCTGACGTAAGATTGGGCAGCCGCCCTGCCGCCATCCTTCCTCCCATGCTAATGTTTAAGGCAAAAGCACGATTTTGTGCAGAAGCCTGTGGGGGTACATCAATGATCGACGCGGGGAATACCGCCTGGCTCATCACGGCCACGGCGCTGGTTCTGTTCATGACTTTGCCGGGGCTTGCCTTGTTTTACGGTGGGCTGGTGCGCGCCGAAAACCTGCTCTCGGTGCTGATGCAGTGTTTCGCCATTGCCTGCCTCGTGTCGGTTGCCTGGCTGGCCGGCGCCTACAGCCTGACCTTCAACGGCGGGGGTGCCTGGATCGGCAATCTGGACAAAGTGCTCCTGCTCGGCGTGCCGCGTGATGCCGTGGCGCCGAACACGACTTTGCCGGAGACCGTGTTCTTCATGTTCCAGATGACTTTCGCCATCATCACCCCGGCGCTGATCGTGGGCGCCTTCGTCGAGCGCATGCGCTTCGGCGCTGTGCTGCTGTTCAGCCTGCTCTGGCTGCTGCTGGTCTACGTCCCGGTGGCCCATTGGGTGTGGGGCGGTGGCTGGCTTGCCCAGCGAGGCGTGCTCGATTTCGCCGGCGGTCTGGTGGTGCACCTGACGGCGGGAATCTCCGCATTGGTGCTGGCCGTCATGCTGGGCGCGCGTACTGGCTTCCCCGACGATCTCAAGCCGCCGCATGCGCCGTGGATGACCATGGCGGGCGCCTGCATGCTGTGGGTCGGGTGGTTCGGCTTCAACGCCGGCAGCGCGCTCACGGCCGGCGCCGATGCCGGCATGGCCATGACCGTCACCCATATCTCGGCGGCTACAGCGGCGTTGGTCTGGATCCTGATCGAATGGGTGAAGTTCGACAAGCCGAGCATGGTCGGGGCTGTGACCGGAGCGATCGCCGGATTGGCGTCGATCACGCCTGCCTCGGGCTTCGTCGGCCCCGGCGCCGCGCTGATCATCGGCATTGCCGGCGGGACGATTTGCTACGTCATGGTCGGCGTGGTGAAACGCCGCTTCAAGATCGACGATTCACTCGACGTATTTGCCGTCCATGGCGTGGGCGGCGCGATCGGGGTCCTGCTGACGGCCGTGTTCATCGACGCGGCGCTTGGCGGGGCGGGCCTCGCCGAAGGGCGCACCATGGGCGGGCAGGCCGTAATTCAACTCACCGGCATCGCCGCCACTTTGCTATGGTCGCTCATCGTAAGCTTCGTCATCGCCAAGGTCGTCCTAGCGGTCACAGGACTGCGCGTCAGCGCTGAGACCGAGGAGCAAGGCCTCGACCTCAGAGTTCACGGCGAGCGCGGCTACAACATGTGATTGGGGACGAGCATCCATGAAATACATCATTGCCATCATACAGCCGCACCGCCTTGAGGCCGTACGCGACGCGCTCGCGGAGATCGGCGTGAAAGGGTTGACGGTGACCGAGGTGCGCGGCTTCGGACGCCAGAAGGGGCAGACCGAGATCTATCGCGGCGCCGAATACGCCATGCAATATGTGCCGAAGGTGAAGCTTGAGATCGCCGTCGACGATGAGATCGCCGACCGCGCGGTTGAGGCGGTCGGAAGCGGCGCGCGCACCGGGCACATCGGCGACGGCAAGGTGTTCGTGCTGCCGCTTGAGGGGGCGATGCGGGTGCGCACCGGCGAGATGGGCGCCGACGCGCTCTAGAGTCGCGGCACGTGGATTTCACCTCCTTCCGAAGCCAGCTCCTTCAGGAGCGCGAGGGGGAAGTCGCGCTCTGGTAATTGGTACGCAATTTTTCCCGGTGGTTCTTCGACCTCCTGCGCAACTTCATCTTGGTCGGAGCTCTGAAGTATTTCTACGAGACATCGGGCAGCACGGCTCTGTTCTATCTGCATCACGCGCTGGTCGTGATCTTCTTTTATTGTCTCTCCTATGCTGACCAGTGGTACCTCAACCTATTCGGCTTTCTGGAGAACAAACGTATCGCGCATGGGCTGAACCGCGCGGTGAATTTCGGCATCGCCGCCGGGTTGTTTCTCTTGATCCTCTGGGCCGTTTCGATCGTCGTAGCAGAGATTTCTCACCCGCACGTTCCGTTGCCGTCGCTCTAGCCTCGCGCTTTCCGCCCCGCTTTGGCGGCCAGGCGCAGGTCTTTGACCAGCAGATCGAATTCGCGCCGCTTGTCGCGATCCTCGCGCAGCCGCAACAAATAAGACGGGTGCACGGTGATGAGCGCCTTGAGCGCGCCGGGCAGCACCAGAAGCCGGCCACGATTGGCGTTGATGGTCATGGGTTTGCGCATCAGCGCGCGCGCCGCGGTGGCGCCGAGCGCCACGGCAACCGCGGGCTGAACGATCTCAAGCTCATGATCGAGCCACCAGCGGCAGGCGTCGATCTCACCGGTGTCGGGCTTTTTGTGGAGGCGGCGCTTGCCGCGAGGCTCGTTCTTGAAGTGCTTCACCGCGTTGGTGATGTAGAGCGCGGCGCGGTCGAGGCCGGCCGCGTCCAGGGCACGGTCGAGCACCTGGCCGGCAGGGCCGACGAACGGGCGCCCGGCGAGATCTTCCTGGTCGCCCGGCTGCTCGCCGATCAGCATCAGGGCGGCATCGGCCGGGCCTTCGCCGAACACGGTCTGGGTGGCATTTTTGTAAAGGTCGCAGCGCGTGCAGCCTGCCGCCTCGGCGCGCAGGGCTTGAAGCGCCCGCTCGGGGTCATTGATCCGCGTCTCGCGGAACAGAGGAAGATCTGCCTCGGGTCCTCTAGCGGCCATTCGGTGCGTGTCCGGTCAGTCGCGAGTCAAGCCTAGCATGGGCGCCCAGACAGGAACCAAGACCTCAGCGCGGTTGTTCCCTGTAGAAATCAGCGTTCGATGCTTACATGAGCGGCCGATTAGCCCTATATGTGACCGGGGGCACGGGCTGCGAGATCAGCTTCGAGGTGTCAAAAGACATGTTGGACGATATGCCCAAGTCCCAAAGTGCTGCCCTGGTTGCCCATCCCGCAGACGCGATCGCCGAAATCGATCTTCCGCGCGGCCATCACGCGCTGTCGAAGGCCGAACGCCGCCCCCGCGCGGCGCGGGTGAAGGTGGTCCGCCCAAGCGCGCTCGGCATGCTGCTCCGGCCGATCGGCATCGCCGTTGGCGTCGTGCTTATCGCTTACGCGCTGCTCTCGCTCGGCACGACGTTCTATCGCAGTTATTACCGCCATCTCGACCACACCGCACCGGCGCATGCCGACAAGAGCGTGCTCGATATCTTCTTCGGCGATAAAAGCCTGCCGCCCGACGCGGTCGATCTCGTCATCAAGGATGTCGACGGCTCGTTGCATAAAGTGGTGGCCAGCCAGTCCGAGGCCGACAAATTCGTCAACGACACCATCCTGATGCTCGACGACGAACGGACGCGCATCAAGCAGGCCGCGCATGAAGACCTCGACCGCAGCTTCGCGCTCGCCTTCCAGGATCGCGAGCAGGCGATCTCGGCCTATGCCGATTGGTATTTCGAGTGGAAGCGGTCCTATGTCGTGCTCAAGGAGACCATCTCATCGGCCATCACCCGGTTCTTCGAGGTAGGCAAGTTCGAGTCGCTCAATGAGGCCATCGAGGCCGACGTGAAGGACTATTTCCTGACCAACTACAAAGAGCAGGTGCTGAAGCCTGAGCTGCGCGACCAGACCATCACCAAAGGCGTCGAGCAGGCGGTGCGCCACGCCCATGACAGCTACCGCCGGGTGATCGCCAATGGTGACATGCGGCTCCAGCTGTTCCTAGCCAAGCATACCAGCCATCTCGAGGACATTCCGGCGGCGACGCCGATGACCAACGTCAAGCTCGACTGGGACGCGCAGAAATGGAAGGCGCCGACCTATCTGATGGAGGACCGGGCGTTCGACGGCGTGGTCGGCGTCGGCACGGCGGCGGCGGGCGGCACGGTGGGCGCGCTGGCGCTCGGCCCCGCGCTCAATCGCGTGCTGGCCCAGAGCTTCGCGCAATTGTCGCGCCGGGTCGCCACGTCGCTAGGCACGCGGCTGGCCTTCGCCCAGCAGGGCGCGGTCGCCGGCACGGTGGTGCAGCCGATGGGTGGCCAGGTGGTCGGCGCGGCGATCGGCGTGTTGATCGGTGCCGCGGTGGATTATCTCGCCAATGCCGCCAGCGAGGCATTCAGCCGCGAAGGCTTCATCGCCGCCAACGATCAGGCGCTCGACGTTACGATCGCCACGTGGAAGTCGGGGCTTGAGGCCAATATCGACACGGCGGTCGACAAATGGTTCGACGACGCCCGGGCCTCGGTGGTGCTCGCCGGGAAGTAGCCAGGCTGAATTCGGTCGCATTTCCGCCCTTTGGCGCGCTATGCTCAGTCCCGAAGCCAAGGCTCGAGGGATGGAAGAAAGCGCCAAAACCATAGGCCGGCCGGCCGCGTCGCGCTCGCTGCGCGAAGCCATCCGCAAGGCGCGCCTCGAAGAGGCCGAGCGCCTCGATCTGTCGGCTGACCATCGCGATGGCGAGATCGCGCGGCTCGATTTGCTCAAGGCCGAGCTCGAAGCCGTATTCGCCGAAATCCCCGACCACGACGACCGCTTCAATCTCGTGCTGGTGCCGAGCCGGCCGGCGCGGCTGTGGATCGACCTGTTCACTTATGCGGCTATCGACGATGGGTCCGGCGCCTATGTGTTCGTGCGCAACGGCGAGAGTGGCAGGCGGACTCTGTTCAGCTCGTCCAATGTTGCCGACATCGCCGACCGCATCACCCGCTATATGGCTCACGAGATCGTGCGGCGCGAGCGGATCGAGGCGGCGCTGGTCGAGCCCGACCGCATGGGCCGGATCGGCGCCGAGCTGGCTCCATCGGGCGCGGCGTTGGGCGTGGTGATCGCGGCCTTCGCTATCGGCATTCTCACCGGGGCGACCGGGTTGGTGGTCGCAGTGTTGCTCAGCGCGCCTTAGGGCTACGCGTCTCGGAGCACCCGGTGCTCGCTTTCCCACACATGGGCCGGATCGGCGCCTACCGAGCGTCCGACCATCTCCACACGCCAACCGTCACCCTTGCGGGCGATCGCGTATTCGTTCCAGCGCGCGGCGGGGATGCGCCCCTCAACTGCTTCCGACGCCGACGGGACACCGACCACGAAGGCAGGCCCGGTCGCGGTCTCCAGCTCATGCACGGTCTGCACATGGTTATGGCCGTGCAGCACCAACTCGGCGCCGTGATCCCGCAGAATTTTGGTGACCTTGCCGGCGTCGCGTAAGCCCCGATGCCAGCCCGCCTGCGAGCGCAGGGGAGGGTGGTGGATCAGCACCACGCGGAACAGGTCTTGGCGTGCCAGGTCGGACAGCGCGGCTGCCAGAAACTCACGCTGCGGCGAACCGACCTTGCCGGCGGCGATGAATGGCATGGTGGGGATGGCGGAGGACAGCGCGATCAGCGCCACGTCGCCGAAGCGGCGCACGAAGGGAAAGCGTTCGGGCGGTGTCAGAAACAGCTTCTCGCCGGCCGCGTTGGATTTCATGTAAGGCCGCCAATGATGGGTGCCGGCTTTGGGGTGGAGCCGCACATAGGCATCGTGGTTGCCGGGGATCGCCGTCACGCGGCTCGGGGGCCCGAGTTGACGCAGCCACTCGGCGGCGCGCAGGAATTCCTCGGGCAGGCCGAGATTGACCAGGTCGCCGGTCACGGCGATATGGTCGGGCTTCTGCTCGACGATGTCGCTGGTGATGAGATCGAGGATCTCGCGCCGGTGCACGTATTTGCGCCCGCGATGCCAGTTCACGTAGCCCAGGATCCGCTTCGACAGAAGGTGCCGTCGCTTGGCCCGCGGCATGGGGCTCAGATGGATGTCGGAGAGATGGGCAAGGGTGAACACTGGGCCTGATGAGAGTGCGAGGGGTTAAAACCCCGGCAGACTAGGCCAATCGACTCCCAAGCGCAGCAGTAGATGCAAACTATTCGGCGAACAGAGGCAACATCTGCTGCTGCATCAAGCGGACAGCCTCAGCGATGGTTTGAACGTTGATGCGGGGTTCCAGGCACGCGATTCCGCTGTTAAGAATGGCCCGCACGTCAGCCTTGGTTAGAATTTTTCGTTCAACCAAGCGCTCAAGGAGCGCCACAGTGGTCACACCATTGGCAACGGCTATGCCCTGAGCGCTGCAGCCGAGAAAGCTCATCATGGCTCATCCTCCCTATCTCGGTGCCACGATTGTAGCCGCACCAAGTCTCCTTTTTGCACGAGCCTACATCTTACACCCGCCGTCCCATCCGCCTCACCTGTCTCGTTCACTGAAGTGCCACGGAAAATGAACGGCTAATCCAAGGGAGACTGGGATGTGCAGTCGGGCCGGGCCGCGGTATATCTAGCGGTCCCAAACTGCCGATTGAGGCGCGAGCCGACTGCACCGCCCAGTGCTAGCACCTTGGAGGTCATCCAATTCGTACGATGCTCGCCATCTGCACTGCCGTTCTTGTCGCGGCAGCGCTCTACTTCGCGAGGTCTATCTTCGCTCCGTTTGCTTTTGCACTCTTCATTATGGCGATTGTCTGGCCGGTACAGAGCGCATTGCAGAACAAGCTTCCTGAATTCGCGGCCGTGGTTCTTACTTTGGTCGCGACCGTGTTAGTCGTCGTCGCATTTGGAGGCATGGTGGCCTGGGGCTTTAGCGTGGTCGCCGAGTGGATGATCAGCCACGCGCTACGGTTTCAGGAACTCTATCTCGAATGGGCCCACTGGCTTGAAGAGCATGACATCCTGGTGATCGGCAGTCTGTCCCAGCATTTGGATGCGGCCTGGATGGTGCGCATGCTTCAAACGGTGGCTGGCCATGTCAACAGGACGGTCGGCTTTGCGCTTCTTGTTTTTGTCTTCATGATGCTGGCGCTGCTGGAAACCGGAGACCTCCAACAGAAGCTGGTGACCTTGGGGAGACGAGGCGAGTTTCGTGAGTTCACGCAAGCCGGGGCCGAAATCGCCGCTAAGTTTCGCAAATACATGGTGGTGCGCACATTGCTGAGCGCGCTAACGGGCGTAGCCGTTTGGGCCTTCGCGCTTGCCACCGGCCTTGAGCTCCCAGTCGCTTGGGGCATCATTGCCTTCGCATTGAACTATATCCCCTTCATTGGGTCTTTTGCGGCCACCATCCTTCCTGGCCTCTTTGCCTTGGCGCAGTTCGACTCGTGGCAATCGGTGGCGGTCGTGTTTGCGGGGCTCGCGGTCATACAATTTGTTATTGGCAACTACCTCGAGCCCCGCATGGCCGGCGCCGCGCTCGCAATCTCGCCACTCGCGGTGATCTTCGCCGTTTTCTTCTGGAGCTTTCTCTGGGGCATTCCCGGGGCGCTGATCGGCGTGCCGATCACCATCGCCATCCTCACGCTTTGCGAGCACTCCGAATCCACAAAATGGATAGCCATGCTGCTGTCCGGCACATCGCCCCCGCCACCTAGGTCACTACGAAAGAAATGATCGAACGGGCACCGCAGTCTCCTCAGGCTCCACTTTTGGTAGATCTCGCGCTTCAGGGCGGAGGCGCGCATGGCGCCTTTACCTGGGGCGTGCTTGATCGCCTGGTTGAGGAGAGTTGGCTCCAGATCGAGGGCATATCAGGCACCTCCGCCGACGCCATGAACGCCGCGGTGCTGGTGGACGGGTACGCCGTGGGTGGCATCGATGGCGCCAAGGCACGGCTCGAGCAGTTTTGGCGTCGCGTCTCAGACGCCGCCATGTTCAGCCCGTTCAGGCGGATTCCCCTCGATGTCCTACTCGGACGTTGGACGCTCGACACCTCGCCGATGTTCCTGACCCTCGATCTTCTGGCGCGTATTCTGTCGCCTTATGATCTCAATCCGCACGGCGTGAATCCGTTGTCGAAGATTCTCGATGAGTGTATCGACTTCGAGCGATTGGCCAAAGCGCAGATCAAGCTGTTTGTTACGGCGACGAGCGTACGCACAGGGCGCGGCCGCGTGTTCCGCAACGCTGAACTTACATCAGACATCTTACTTGCTTCGGCCTGCTTGCCGACGATGTTCCAGGCCGTTGAGATCGATGGTGAAGCCTATTGGGACGGCGGGTTCGCGGGCAATCCGACCATCACGCCTCTAATCCGCGAATGCGATTCGACCGACACGATCCTGGTCCAGGTCAATCCGGTCGAGCGGCGGGGGCACGCCGCGCTCGGCGCGAGAGATCGTAAACCGCGTCAATGAAGTTTCCTTCAACGCCACCTTGCTCAAGGAGCTTCGGATGATTGCCGTGCTGCGGCAAGTGTCGGACCCGGGAAGCTCCGAGGGCGCGCGCTGGGCAGAGATGCGCATTCACCGTATCGCGAGCGATATGATGACGGACCTGGGCTATTCATCGAAGTTGAATGCCGAATGGGCGTTCTTGACCATGCTTCGGGACGAGGGCCGCCGATCCGCCGATGCGTTCCTCGCGACGCAGGCGTCTGACCTCGGCATGCGTTCGACACTCGATCTTGAGCACTTCATCGGCCCGGTTTAACGCCGGCCGCTGATCGGCATCTAGAAGGATCGACCGAAGATCCGGCTGGGCTCGGGGCCACTTGCCCTGGACTCCGACTTACGCCGCAATAACGAGCGGTAAGAAGGATGATGTAGAGTTGTGCCATGACCGATGAGGCGAGCAAGCAAAAGCTGAACCAGAAGGTGCGGGGCAATGCCACTGTTGCCCGGGCCATCAACACGGTGCTGCGGCCATTCTGGCGCATGCGGCGGGGAATAACGCTCGGCGCTCAGGGCGCGGTCATTGACGGCGAGGGGCGGGTGCTGCTGGTGCGGCACAGCTACCGGCCCGGTTGGTGGTTTCCCGGCGGGGGCGTCGAATGGGGCGAGACCCTCGAGACCGCGCTTGGCCGCGAGCTCGAGGAGGAAGTGGGCGTGACGCTCACGGGTGCGCCGACGCTCCACGGGGTGTTCTCCAATTTTGCCAGCTTTGCCGGCGACCATATCGCGGTGTTCGTGGTGCGCCACTGGCAGCGCCACGACGATTACCGCAAGCGGGGCGAGATCGCCGAGACCGGCATGTTCGCGTTGCGGTCGCTACCGGAGCGCACCGACCCCGGCACGCGAGCGCGGCTGGCCGAGATCTTCGACCAAGTGCCGATCAATTCGTTATGGTGATAAGGCTACTCGCCGCCGGCGAGCTTCTTGGTGATCTTGGCCACGTGGTGGCCCTGGAAACTCGCCAGGTTCAGTTCCTTTTGCGACGGCAGCCGCGAGCCGTCGGGCGCGGCGATGGTGCCGGCGCCGTAAGGCGAGCCGCCTTTGACCTCGCTGATATCGGGTAGATCGGGGGCGGAGTAGGGGAGCCCCACCACGACCATGCCCTGATGCAGCAAAGTCCAATGGACGGATACGATGGTGGTCTCGTTGCCCCCGCCGGTCGAGGTCGAGGTGAATGCGCTACCCACCTTGCCGATCAGAGCACCGGAGACCCAGAGCGGCCCGGTCTGATCGAGGAAGTTCCGCATCTGCGAGGTCATGTTGCCGAACCTGGTCGGCGTGCCGAAAATGATGCCGTCATACTCGGCGAGTTCTTGCGGGTCGGCTATCGGTGCCGGCTGATCGACTTTCATGCCGGCCGAGGCCATGACCTCTTCGGGCATCAGCTCGGGTACGCGCTTGACGGTGACATGCACGCCCTCGACCGCGCGTGCGCCATGGGCCACGGCATAGGCCAAGGTCTCGGTGTGCCCGTAGGACGAATGATAAAGAACCAGCAGTCGCGCTGTGTCGGCCATCGTTGCCCCCGCTTACCTCACAAAGGGGCCCGGCTCAACCGCCCCTCCTCGCCAGCCGATAAGTTGTAGCAGATTCAAAGATGTGGAAAGAAGCGATAAACACCGGGCGCGCACAGTGGGATCGGCGCCGTCCGAATACGTCATAACGCGAATGGGCCTCGTGAAGCTGGACCGAGGTTACTGTCCATGATAGAGCAGCGCCGCCATGTGGACGAAGATCGGTCTCACGACACTTCCCCGACGACGAGTGCGCGCGCCGGTAGGCCCGGTCGCCTAGCCCCTCGCCGCGAACACCTCTTGCCGAATTGCCTGTGGTGCCGCTTCGCGGTTGAGGGAGTCGCTCTCGATCACCCTCTGACGGACCCTCGACCCCATGTCTTCCTCAAGCTTTGAAATTCGCCTCGAAACCGGCGGCGACGCGCCGGCACTGTCGCAACTCTCGGCCGAGGCGTTCGGGCCCGGCCGCTTCACCCGCAGCGCCTATCGCGTGCGCGAGGGCGTGCCGCCGGTGAAATCACTATGCCTGTGCGGCCTGCTCGATGGAAAATTGGTGGGCGGCATCCGCTTCACCGCGATCCGCATCGGCGAGAGCGAGGGAGCAGCGCTGCTCGGACCGCTGGTGGTCGATCCGCTGGTGAAAGGCAAAGGGTTCGGCAAGGCGCTGGTCGCCGAAGGATTGGTACGGGCGCGCGGCGAGGGCTTAGCTCTCGTGCTGCTGATCGGCGACATGCCCTATTACGGCCGGTTCGGCTTTCAACCGGTGCCGCCGGGGCAAATCACTTTGCCGGGGCCGGTCGATCCCGCTCGGCTCCTTGCCGTCGAGCTGGTTCCCGCCGCGCTGACTGGGGCTACCGGGGCGGTGAAAGGCTACGCCCGCTAGTGACCTTCGCGGAACCAGGTCGCGGCCAGGAAGCCGAGTAGCAGGCCGAGCGCGAGGAAGCCGGTGAAGAGCGGGAACAGGCGCACGCCCTTGACATGATAGGCGTCGCGCTTGTGCAGACCGAGCCAGTCGTCGCCGTGCATGACTTGGCCGCCGCGGAGCATCACCAGCCGGGGCAGTTTCGCCGCCTCGGCGTCGTCGCGCCCGAGCCAGAAGCTGCCGCCGCCGGTCTCGTCGAGGATCGGCGACAGTACCGCATCGGTGGCGGTCACGGCTGACAGCTCGCGCGCATTGGCGTTGCCGACAGTGACCACGCTGGCGAGGCTACCCGAGGCGATGCGGTAGACGCCTTGCTCGCCGGCCGTCAGCGCCTTGCGCCAAATACCTCGCTCGCCCTTGTCGAGGGTGACGGTCTCTTTCTTGCCGGACGGCGCGGTGACGGTGACCGGATCGACTTCGTCCTTGATCGAGCGCCGCTCGATGGACAGGGTTTGGCCGCGGCTCGTGGCCTTGAGCGTCTCTTCTTCGAGGTCGGGCTCCTTCATCAGCCAATGGGCGAGCCGGCGGAGCAGGTCGGTATAGGGTCCGCCGCCTTCATAGCCGCGCGCCCACAGCCAGGCATGATCGGACAGCAGCAACGCCACCCGGCCTTTGCCGCGCTGGCCGATGACGAGGAGCGGCTTGCCTTGCGCCCCTTTCATCAACACCTCGGCGTCGCGCGGATCGGCTTCGACGATGCGGAACCAATGGCCCCACGAAGGCTCGTCGCCCACCGCGCCCGGTAGGTCGCTGGTGACGGGATGCTTCTCGCCGAGTTCGGTGAGCCTCGGCTTGAACGGCTCTTCGACCACTCGGCCCGACGGCACGGCGGGAAGAATTTGGCCGAGCGGCGTGCGGTACAGACTGAGCGGCGAGGCGTAATCGTCACCGGCCGAGACCAGCACTGCGCCGCCCTTCTCCACATAACGGGCGACGTTTTCGAGATAGAGCAACGGCAGCACGCCGCGCCGCTGGTAACGGTCGAAGATGATCAGATCGAACTGATCGAGCTTCTCCTGGAACAGCTCGCGCGTGGGGAAGGCGATCAGCGAGAGCTGATTGATCGGCGTGCCGTCCTGCTTCTCCGGCGGCCTGAGAATGGTGAAGTGCACGAGGTCGACGGAGGCGTCCGACTTGAGCATGTTGCGCCAGGTGCGCTCGCCGGCATGGGGCTCGCCGGACACCAGCAGCACCCGCAGATTCTCGCGCACGCCCTCGACCGTGAGCACGGCGCGATTGTTGACGGTGGTCAGTTCGCCCGGCGCCGCCTCGGCTTCGATCTCGACGATATTGGCGCCGGCGTGGTCGATATTGACCGGGATCTCGACCTTCGCGCCGATTCGGACGGTGCGCGTCACCGCCGGCTGGCCATGGTGGGTGATGGTGAGCTTCACCGGTCCCTGGGTCTCGGTGGCGGCTGTGTCGGTGACTGTGACCTCGATGTCTTGCGAGCTGCCGACAATGCCGAAGCGCGGCGCGCTTAGTACTTGGAGCCGGCGGTCAAACTCGCCGGGCTTGCCGGTCAGAAGCGCGTGGACGGGGGCATCGAAGCCGAGTCCTGCGGCGGAGGCCGGAACGTCATGCACCTCGCCTTCGGTGACCATGATCACGCCGGCGAGGCGATCAGGCGGCACGTCGGCCAGCGCCTGGGCCAGGTCGGTGAACAGCATGGTACCGTCGCGCTCGCTGTCGGTCGATGTCGAGGTGGACCGAACCCAACGTACATCGAGATTGGGGAAGGCCTTGAACCGTTCCTCCAATTCTTTGCGGATCTCGTCCGTGCGTGTGGTGCGGCCGGCGATTCCTTGGCTCTGGCTATCGTCGAGCACCACGGCGACCACGTCGCTGAGCGGCTCGCGGTCCTCCTGCTTCAGATGCGGATTGGCAATGGCGAGCAGCAGCAGCGCATAGCTCGATATCCGGAGGATCGCGCCGCGGCGCGAGCGCCAGAACAGCAGTGCGAGCAACACGGCGCCCAGCGCGGCCAGGGCCCACAGCACGGACCAGGGCACGAAGGGTAGGAACTCGATCGACCAACTCATGGCGTCATTGTCCTAAACGCTCGAGCAGGGCAGGGACATGCACTTGGTCGGCCTTGTAGTTGCCAGTGAGCGCGTACATCACGATGTTGACGCCGGCGCGGAATGCCATCTCGCGCTGGACCTCGCCGCCGGGCACGGTCGGATAGATCGGCCGGTTCGCCTCGTCGAGCGCCCAGGCGCCGGCCAGGTCGTTGGAGGTGATGACGATCGAGCTCACCCCGTCGGTGCGGCGGGAGCGTTCGCTGCGCTCGGCCTCGTCGGCCGGCTCGGCCTCGACCCAGAGCTGGCCGCCATCCCAGCGGCCGGGAAAGCTCCGCATCAGGTAGAACGACTTGGTGAGGACGTGATTTTCAGGCACCGGCTCGAGCGGTGGAATGTCGAGCTGGCCGATCAGGCGGTTCAGCGCCTTGCCCTGTGCGCCGGCGCCGAAGCCGGTCTCATGGTCGCGGGTATCGAACACGATCAGCCCACCCTGCTTCATGAAAGCGTCGACCTTGGCCAAGGTAGCGTCCGACAGCGGGCTCGCGTCGTCGCGCACCGGCCAATAGAGGAG
>Ga0075342_1000031_pt1 | contig 30918 bp, 31 predicted proteins | sample RushOxbow_ThreeS_3_FD_120085 | JGI IMG/M metagenome (GOLD analysis project Ga0075342, IMG submission 120085) | Natural and restored wetland microbial communities from the San Francisco Bay, California, USA, that impact long-term carbon... | ecosystem: Environmental > Terrestrial > Soil >...
ATCGAGACGTTGGGCGGCGTGTTCACCCGGCTGATCGACCGCAACACCACCATCCCGACCAAGAAGAGCCAAGTATTCTCCACCGCCGAGGACAATCAGAATGCGGTCACTATCCGCGTGTTCCAGGGCGAGCGCGAGATGGCCGCCGACAACAAGATGCTCGGCCAGTTCGACCTGGTCGGCATTCCGCCGGCCCCGCGCGGCGTGCCGCAGATCGAGGTGACCTTCGACATCGATGCCAACGGCATCGTCAATGTCGCGGCCACCGACAAGGCCACCGGCAAGGAGCAGTCGATCCGCATCCAGGCCTCGGGCGGACTGACCGATGCCGACATCGATCGCATGGTCAAGGAAGCCGAGAGCCACGCCGACGAGGACAAGAAGCGCCGCGAACTGGTCGAGGTCCGCAATCAGGGCGAGGCTCTGGTCCATTCGACCGACCGGATGCTCAAGGACTTCGGCGACAAGGTCGCCGCGGGTGACAAGAGCGCGGTGGAAGCCGCGGCCGAAGACCTCAAATCGGTTATCCAGGGCGAAGACAAGGACTTGATCAAGCAGAAGATCGATGCGCTGGCTCAGGCCTCGATGAAGCTCGGCGAGGCCATGTACCAGGCCAGCCAAGGCGCGGCCGGAGGCGGCGGCGAAGGCGGTCCGTCCGCCGCGGCCGGCGGTCCCGACGACAAGGTGGTCGATGTCGACTTCGAGGAAGTCAAGGACGACGACAGCAAGAAGTCGGCGTGACGAAAGAACACGGCAAGGCGCCGGGCGACCCTGCCCGGCGCCGGCCCAACACAAGAGGCTTAAGCGCCGCCACGCGGTCGGCGGTGTAAAGGGCCGGAGGGGCGATGTCGAAACGATGCTTTTATGATGTGCTCGGCGTAACGCGCGGCGCTCGCGACAGCGAGATCAAGGCCGCGTTTCGCCGGCTCGCCAAGGAATGTCATCCCGACAGCTGCAACGGCGATGCGGACGCCGAGCGCCGCTTCAAGGAACTGAACCAAGCCTACGAGGCGCTCAAGGATCCGCAGCGCCGCGCCGCCTATGACCGGTTCGGTCACGCCGCGTTCGACGCCGGGATGGCCGGCGGCCAGGGTCACAATTTCGGCGCCGATTTCTCCGCCTCGATGTCGGCGATGTTCGACGACCTGTTCGGCGAGTTCATGGGCCAGCGCCGCCCACGCCAGCGCTCGTCGCGCGAGCGCGGCTCTGACCTCCGCTACAACATGGAAATCACCCTGAGCGAAGCCTTCGAGGGCAAGACGGCGCAAATCCGCGTGCCGACATCGGTAACCTGCGACGGCTGCTCGGGCTCCGGCGCCAAGGCCGGCACCTCGCCCACCACCTGCCGCACCTGCAACGGCGTCGGCAAGGTGCGCGCCAGCCAGGGCTTCTTCACCATCGAGCGTACCTGTCCCTCGTGCCAGGGTCGCGGCGAAACCATCGAGACGCCCTGCCCGTCCTGTAACGGCGCCGGACGCGTGACGCGCGAGCGCACGCTGTCGGTTACCATCCCGGTCGGCGTCGAGGACGGCACGCGCATCAGGCTGGCCGGCGAAGGCGAGGCCGGGGTGCGCGGCGGACCGCCCGGCGATCTTTACATCTTCCTGTCGATCAAGCCGCACGAGTTCTTCCAGCGCGACGGCGCCGATCTGTTCTGCCGCGTGCCGATCGCCATGACCACCGCGGCCCTCGGCGGCCAGATCGAAGTGCCGACCATCGACGGCGGCCGGACGCGGGTGAAGGTTCCGGAAGGCACCGAGAGCGGCAAGCAGTTCCGTCTCAAGGCGAAAGGCATGCCGGTGCTGCGCTCGAAGCAGCAAGGCGACCTCTATATCCAGGTCGAGGTCGAGACGCCGAAGAACCTGTCGCGCAAGCAACGCGACCTGCTGAAATCCTTCGAAGAGGCCTCGAACCCTGACACCAGCCCGGCCTCGACCGGCTTCTTCGCGCGGGTCAAGGATTTCTTCGAAGGCATCCGCGAGTAGCTTCTACCCTTAAGCTCCCCGTTTGACGTAGAGTGCCGTTCCCAGCCACTGCGCGCCGCGCGCGACAGGGAGAAAGACCGCCATGGCCGGCCAGGCATCGCGCAAGTCCACCGGGACCAGCGCCCAGAAGGACCTGCGGCTCGGCACTCCCTCCGTGACGCGCGCCGCCAAGATCACCGCGGCCGTGGTCGGCGTCCTGGCGCTCGCCATCGGTCTTTGGTACGCGCGTACCGCGATCCTGCTCGCTTTTGGCGGCATCCTGCTGGCTATCGTGCTCTATGGCGCCAGCCGGGCGCTGGCGGAGTTCACCTCGCTGCCACGCATGCTCATGCTGGCGGCCGTGGTCATCGTTACGGCGGCGTTTTTCGGGCTGGTGGTCGTTGCGGCCGGCCCGACGCTCGCGGTGCAGATCGCCCAGCTGGCCCGGGGTATCGCTGCCGGCGCCACCACCTTGACCAAGGAGGTCGCCAGCTTCGCCGACCAAGCCAACCTCCTGCAGAATATCGATCTCGTGCAAATGCTGAGCGGGTTTCTCAGCCCGTGGGGCATCGCCACCGGTGCCACCTCGGTCGCGGTGTCGATCGTCGGCATTTTCAGCGCCGGCCTGATCGTGATCTTCTTCGGCATCTATTTCGCCGCCGACCCGCACACCTATGTCACCGCCGCAGCGCGGCTCGTGCCGGAGGAGCGGCGCCCCGCCATTGTGGAGATGACGTATGAGACCGGAAGTCTGCTGCGGCGCTGGCTGATCGGCCAAAGCATCTCCATGGCGATGATCGGCTCGTTCACCTATGTCGGCCTGCTGCTCCTAGGCGTACCGATCCCATTCGTGCTGGCGCTGTTTGCCGGACTGGCCGGCTTTCTGCCCTATCTCGGGCCGATCATCGGCGCCGTCCCCATGGTGCTGGTCGCGGGCGGCGAAAACCTCGATCTGGCGCTGTGGGTGCTCGGGCTCTACGCCATCATCCAATTCACCGAAAGCTATCTGCTCACGCCGCTGATCCAGGCCCGCGCGGTATCGATGCCGCCGGCGGTGGTGATCCTGAACCAGTTGGTGCTCGGCGCCGTGTTCGGTCTGCTCGGCCTGGCGCTGGCCACGCCGCTGGCCGCGGCGGCGACCGTGCCGCTCCGCTATTTGTTCGGCATCGGCGAGGACGACGCCAAAACCCGGACCGCCAAATCCAAGTCATGAGGGAACCGACGATGCGTCTTCTGTTCTTCGCCGGCAGCACACGGGACGGCTCGTTCAACAAAAAGCTCGCCGCGCTCGCGCACCATATCGCCGAGGCCAACGGCATCGAGGCTGTGCTGGTCGACCTCAAGGACTATCCGATGCCGATTTATAACGCCGATCTCGAAGCCGACGGGGGCCCGCCCGAGCGGGCGCGCGCCTTCAAGGCGCTGCTCGAAGAGTATGAAGGCGTGTTCATCGCCAGCCCGGAATATAATTCCTCGGTGACGCCGCTGCTCAAGAACACCATCGATTGGGTGACGCGGGTGAGGGCCAAGGGCGAGACCGGGCTCGAAGTGTTCAAGACCCGGGTGTTCGCCATCTCGGGCGCTTCGCCCGGCTATTACGGCGCGATGCGCAGCCTGTTGCATCTTCGCCAGATCCTCGAAGTGGGCGTCGGCGCAACCGTGATTCCGCAGCAAATCGCGCTGCCGCGCGCCATGGACGCGTTCGAGGAGGACGGCAGCCTCAAGGACAAGGCACAGCAGACTTTGTGCAAGAGCGTGGTCGAGGCGCTTGCCGTCGCCGCGCGGAAATTCGCCGCACCATGATGCTGCCCCGCGACCGGCTCATCGTGGCGCTCGACGTTTCGGGCGCGGACCAGGCAAAGGCGCTGATCGCGGCGCTCGGCGACAGCGTCGGCGTGTACAAGATCGGGCTCGAGCTGCTGTTTGCCGGAGGCTTCGAGCTCGCCCGCGCGCTGGCGCAGAGCGGCCGGCCGGTGTTCGTCGATGCCAAGCTGCTCGATATCGAAGCCACAGTCGAACGCAGCACTGCCGCCATCGCCAACAGCGGGGCGGCGTTTCTCACCGTGCATGCGCTCGACAAGAAGACGCTTGCCGCCGCGGTGCGCGGCCGAGGCGACAGCACGCTAAAGCTGCTAGGCGTCACCGTGCTCACCAACCTGGCGCCATCGGATTTGATCGAGCAGGGCATCGACCATCCGCTCGCCGAGGTCGCACTGCACCGTGCCAAGCTTGCGAAGGATGCGGGCCTCGATGGCGTTATCGCCTCCGGCCACGAGGCGGCGAACATACGGGAGGCCACAGGACCGGGCTTCCTGATCGTCACGCCAGGGGTCAGGCCGCGAGGCAGCGAGGCTCAGGACCAGGCGCGCGCGGTCACGCCGCGCATGGCGATCGGCGCGGGCGCCGACTATCTCGTGATTGGGCGACCGATCACCCGCGCACCCGACCCGCGTGCCGCGGCCGATGCCATCGTCGCCGAGATCGCGTCAGCGCTAGCCGGCTAACTCGGCGAGGCGCGCCTCGATAAGGCGGACCAGCGTGTCGGCGTCACCCTCGACCAGGACTTGCTTCAGCCGCGACTTGCCGCCTTTCGCCACCGAGACGAAACTCGGCGGAACTTTGAGCCAGCGCGCCACCAGAAGCTCAAGCGCTTCGTTGGCGCGGCCGCCCTCCGGCAAGGCCCGCACCTTAGCCTTTAACACCGTCTCGCCGCCGAAGCTTTCGAGCCCGACAATCTCGTCGCGCGACGATTTGGGCGTGAGCCGCACCGGAAGCGCGACGCCTTCGCTGACGCGGCGAATTCCAAGCGTGAGGAGGTCGCCGCTCAAAAAGTCGGCGACGGCGCGACCGCCGGCAGAATCCAGCCGAGCAACACGACGTTGGTGATGAACATCAAGATCAGGATCAAAATAACGGGCGAGATGTCGATGCCGCCGAGATTGGGCAGCACGTTCCTGATCGGGCGCAGCGCCGGCTCGGTCACGCGGTACAGCATGTCGGCGACCGAGTAGACGAAGCGGTTCTGGGTGTTGACCACATTGAAGGCGATCAGCCAGCTAAAGATGGCGCTCGCAATGATCACCCAGATATAGAGCTGGATGACATAGACGATGAAGGCGATCAAAGGCACCATCAAAGACCTCCTAGGCTGACTGGACCATGTAGCGGAGACGCAGGAGGGAGGGCAAGGGCAGCGAACGGGTCCTTTGTGGGGCCTCGCTTGACATGCCTCTGGGGCAATCCCTAAATGCCCCGGTCTATGGGGCCGTAGCTCAGTTGGGAGAGCGCAGCAATCGCACTGCTGAGGTCGTCGGTTCGATCCCGTCCGGCTCCACCACCCACGCTATTCGAGCTGCGGGTGGCTTACGCCAATAAGCCGCAACAAAGTCGGTAGAGCTGAAACCCTACTTGCCCAGGCTGCCTTTGTTCGCTTCCAGAACCTTCACCAGGATGTCCAGCTCGTCATTGCTCGCCAGCCGAGCCGAAACCTCGAGTGCGCCGGGAACGAGCGCCACGCGATAGCCGGAACTTGCCGTTACTGCGGCGGTCGCTGCCGGCGTGCTTTCCTTCGCCATTGAATTGTCACTCATAGCCTTTGCCCTTCGCGGAACCATGCCAACAGGGTCGGCCACTATGGTTAACAAAAAGTGTCGGACGGTAACGATAGCGCCGAGAGCGAGGACGATTAGGCCGAGAGGCGCTTGCGGCCGCTCGGCGCGACCTCGGCAGGAGCGCGCTTCTTGGAGGTGGGCTGCGGCGCGTCCAGAGGGTCGGGCAATTGCAGATTGCCTTGCGCGTCCCGCACCCGGAACAGCCAACCCATGCCTGGGACGAGCGCGAAGTCGGGTGCGAAGCGGCGGGCGAACACGCTCAAGCGGTTGAACCAGCCGGTGACGATCACCTTCCTGCCGCGCTTGAACTTACGGTAGCCGATGCGGGCCACGTCTTCCGCAGTCATTACCGGAAAGAGCTGGACATAGCGGGAATATTCGGCGCCGGCCTTGGCGTGCATGGTGGTGGCGATCGCCCCGGGCGCCAGCGCCGACACGCGGACATTGGTGCCCATGGTCTCGTAAGCGAGCGCGCGGGTGAACGAAAGCACGAAGGCCTTGGCGGCTGCGTAAGTGGCCTGATAGGGCACGGGCATGAACCCCTCGACCGAGGCCAGGTTGAGCACCCCGCCCTGCTTCCGCGCAATCATGCCGGGCAGGAAGCGGCGCGTGAGATCGATTACCGCCCTTACGTCGAGATCGACGATCCGCCTGAGCGTGTCAGGATCTGCGTCCTGGAAGAAGCCGGCCGTCATGATCGCGGCGTTGTTGACCAGGATGTCGGCGTAAAGGTTGAACCGCCGTAACGCGTGCTCGACCTCGGCGCAGCCTTTGAGCGTGCTCAGGTCGCAGGCGGCGTACTTCACCTCGACCCCATGCGCATCGGACAGCGTGCGCGCCAAGGCCCCGAGCCCGACTTCATCGCGGGCCACCAGCAGGAGCGTGTGGCCGCCGCCGGCGAATTCATTGGCCAGATGCTTGCCGACGCCCTGGGTCGCCCCGGTTATGACGGCGGCGGGTGAGAGAGGCTCAGGCACTTTTTCTGATGTCGTGCATCGTCGATCCCGACTGCTCACGCCCCGCAAGTCCCGCGGCGGCAGCTTGTTGGCCAACACCTAGCACACAAGCTTCCCGGCTGCGTGCAGGTTCCACCCGAATGCGGCCAAAAGGGCAGAGGACGGCCGAGAATCCGGGGCCTAGAATAGACCCCGCGCGAGTTATCATCCACCCAGGGATCATCACCCCCCCCCATGGCCCAAAAACCGTTCTTGCGCCTAGTTTTGTTGCTGTCGGTCGCCGTCATGTGGTCGCCGGGCGCCGCCGATGCCGACCCGACGCTGGCCCAAGCCATCAAGCAGGCGGATGCGAAATATCTCGACGCGCCTGACATCGGGGGAGAGGACAGCGCGCCCAAGATCGAAGGCGGCGACAGCGAAGAGGGCACCGCGCCGAGCACCCAGGAAATTTCGCAAGGCGCGGTGAAGGTGGTGCTGAGCTACTCCGAACAGACGGGCGAGGACGGCGAGACCATGCGCGCGCCCGTCGTCACCGTGTTTGCCGGCGGCAAGGAAGTCGCCAAGCTGGAAGGCGAAGACGTCGGCTTTGCCGACCCGCCGGTCAGCGTGCAGATCGCTGAGCTCGATCCCAGCAACGCGCAGCCTGAAGTGGTGGTGTCGTTCTACACCGGCGGGGCGCATTGCTGTTCGGACACTAGCGTGATCACCGCCAGCGCCGACGGCTCCACCTGGACCACCGTCGAGGTCGGCGAGTTCGACGGCGGGCCGTTGCTCGCGACCGATCTCGACGGCGACGGCAGCTACGAGTTCCAGACCCGCGACAACGCCTTCCTCTACGCTTTTGCCTGCTATGCCTGCTCGGAGGCGCCGCTCCAGGTGCTCGCCATCGACAATGGCGCGGTCAAGATTGTGTCGAGCGAGCCGCGCTTCAAGCCGGCGCACGCCTCATATCTCAAAACCATGATCGAGAACGTGCCGGAAGAGGAGCCGAACGGATTTCTGGCCGGCTATGTCGGCGAGAAGACCCTGCTGGGCGAGGGCAAGCCGGCCTGGGACCTGATGCTCGCTTATTACGACAAGGCGTCGGATTGGGGGCTCGATGCCTGCGATCTGCCCCTTACCGACGACGGCGCGTGTCCGGGCAAGGAGACCAAGCTGACCTTTCCCGAGGCGCTCGAACGCATGCTTAAGGAAAATGGTTATAAGGTAGAGAAATGAGCCCGAGTTGGCCGGGTTGCCGCGGGAACCGCAGCGATTTGGCCCCGTTGTTCTGGACCTGGCCCCCGGGGGCCCGGGCGCATTTGGGGTGATTTCGAGGAGTTACGAGTATGGCACCGCGCGCTTTCTGGACCGGCCATTTGCGGCTTTCCCTGGTCAACATCCCGGTCAGGCTGTACCCGGCAACCACCTCCGAGCGCGCCATCGCCTTCCACCAGATCCACCAGCCTTCCGGCAAGCGCATCCGCTACCAGAAGGTCGCGCCCGGCGTCGGTCCGGTCGAGAACGAGGACATCACCAAGGGCTACGAGTACGAGAAGGGCAAATATGTCCTGATCGACCAGAAGGAGATCGACGATCTCAAACTGGAATCGAAACAGACCATCGAGCTGGTGCGCTTCGTCGACGAGGACGCCATCGACGTGCGCTATTTCGAGACGCCCTATTATCTCATGCCCGACGGCGACATGGCCGACGAGGGTTACGTCATCGTCCAGAAGGCGTTGAAGGACACCGGCAAGATCGGCGTCGGCCAGTTCATCCTGCGCGGTCGCGGCAATGTCGTGGCGATCAAGCCATTCGGCAAAGGCCTGATGCTCGAAGTGCTGCGCCACGCCAACGAGATTCGCGCGGCGGAGCCGCTGTTCAAGGAAATCACCGAGGTCAAGATCGACAAGGAGGCGCTCGATCTCGCCAAGGAGCTGATCAAGCGCAAGACCGGCAAGTTCGAGCCGGAGCAATTCAAGGACGAGTACAGCGAGGCGGTGTGGGAGCTGATCAACGCCAAGCTCGAGGACCGCGCGCCGGAGATCGTGACCGAGCTGCCGGGCAGCGCCAAGGTCATCAATATCATGGACGCGCTGAAGAAGAGCGTGCAGCAGGGCAAAGGCGCCGGCAAGGCCGCCGCCAAGCGCGGCGCCTCGGCCCGCTCGAGCAGCAAGAAGGCGGCGAAGGGCGCGCCCAAGCGGAAGTCGGCTTAAGCCATGGCGCGGGCCGGCAGCCGCGATCTTCTCGCCGAGTACAAGGCGAAGCGCGATTTCGGCAAGACGCCGGAGCCTGGGCCCAAGCGTGCCAAGGCCAAGGGCAACAGTTTCGTCATCCAGAAGCACGCCGCCCGACGCACCCATTTCGATTTTCGTCTCGAGCATGACGGCGTGCTGAAGAGCTGGGCAGTCACCAAGGGGCCGAGCCTCGACCCGGCGCAGAAGCGCCTGGCGGTGATGACCGAGGACCACCCGCTGGAATATGGCGGCTTCGAAGGCGTGATCCCCAAGGGCGAGTATGGGGGCGGCCCGGTCATGATCTGGGACGAGGGCACCTGGGAGCCGCTCAACGATCCCGACGAGGGGCTGGCCAAGGGCGACCTCAAGTTCCGGCTGCACGGCCATCGGCTGAACGGCGACTATGTGCTGGTGCGGATGAAGCCCCGCAAGGAGGATCGCGGACGCCAGAACTGGCTCTTGATCAAGAAGCGCGACGACTATGCCGGCGACGGCAGCGAGCCGACCGAGGAATACGACACCAGCGTCAAGACCGGCCGCACCATGGACCAGATCCTGACCGGCGATTCCGCCGTGTGGACCTCCAACAAGGCTCAAAAAAAAACTCCGGCCGTGACACCAAAGCGCGCGGCAACGGCAAAGCCCCGGCGAAAATCGCCCGCGCGCTGATCCCGCACTTTGTCGCCCCAGAGCTCGCTACGCTCGATACCGAGGTGCCCGCCGGGCCTGGCTGGCTGCACGAAGTCAAATATGACGGCTACCGCATCATCGCCCGCAAGGCCGGCGAGGAGGTCACGCTGTTCAGCCGCAGCGGGCTCGATTGGACAATTCGGTTCCCGGCGATCGCCAAGGCGCTGCTCACCTTCCCGGAGAAGAGCGCCCTGATCGACGGCGAAGTCGCATTCGTGTTGCCGTCGGGCATCACCGATTTCAAATCGCTGCAGGACCATATCGACAGCCCGCATGGCTCGATCCGCTATTTCGTGTTCGATCTCCTGTCGCTGGACGGCAAGGACTGGCGTAAGAAGACGCTCAAGCAGCGCCGCGCCGAACTCGGCCAGTTGATGGCTGAGAAGGGAGTCTCGAATTTTCTGGTCTATGCCGATTACGTCGAGGGCTCGGGGCAGGAGTTTTTCGACCAAGCCTGCGCCGCCGGGCTCGAAGGCATCATGTCGAAGCGCGCCGACCGGCCCTACATTTCCGGGCGCGGCAGGGACTGGCTCAAGATCAAATGCACTAAGGGCGAGGAGGTCGTGATCGGCGGCTATAGCCGCTCCGACGTCAGGGGCAAGCCGTTCTCGTCGCTGCTGCTCGGCACGTTCGAGGACGGGAAGCTGGTTTACTCAGGCAAGGTCGGCACCGGTTTCGATTCCGGCGACTTCGCTAGCCTCGCAAAGAAATTTGCGCCGCTCGAGCGCGCGGCCTCGCCGTTCGAGGACGCACCGCGCGAGGAGCGCAAGAACGCGGTGTGGCTGGAGCCCAAGCTCGTCGCGCAAATCTCTTTCACCGAGCGGACCCGGGACGGCAGGCTCAGGCATCCGAGCTTCAAGGGCTTGCGTGAGGACAAACCGGCGCGCGAGGTCGCGCGGGAGCAATCCGACGACGAGGAGGCCGGCATGGCCAAGATGAAAAGCGCCGCGAGCAAGACATCCGGGCCGGTGTTCGAGGGCATCACGCTGACCAATCCGGACCGGGTCTATTACCCGGATATCGGCCTGACCAAGCTCGGCGTGGCCCAATATTACGAGACGGTCGCGCCGTTGATGCTGCCTTACGTGGTGCGGCGGCCGATCAGTCTGGTGCGCTGCCCGGAAGGGATCGACGGCGAGCATTTCTTTCAGCGCCACGCCATGAAAGGCATGAGCAAGACGGTGAAGCAGGTTCCTATTTCCGGCGGCGAAAGCAAGAAGCCTTATCTCTATATCGACGACGCTGAGGGCCTGTTCGCATTGGTGCAGATCGGCGCGCTTGAGATCCACGACTGGGGCGTGTCGCTCGACCATGTCAGCGAGCCTGACCGCATCGTGTTCGATCTCGATCCCGACGAGGGCCTGGCGCTTGCCACACTGAAGGCCGCGGCGATCGAGGTGCGCGATTTCCTCGCCGCTCTCGGCTTCAAGAGCTTCCTCAAATCGACTGGCGGCAAGGGGCTGCATTTGGTGGCGCCGATCCGGCCGAAGCTCGGCTGGAAAGAGGTCAAGCCATTCACCAAGGCGATCGCCGACGCGCTGGTCGCGGCGCGGCCCGACCGCTACACCGCCAATCCGCTGAAGAAGACGCGTGAGGGCAAGATCTTCGTCGACTATCTGCGCAATCAGCGCGGCGGGTCGGCCATCGTCAATTATTCGACTCGGGCCAAGAGCGGAGCGCCGGTGGCCTGTCCGCTCCGATGGGACGAGTTGATGGGTCTCAAGGTGGCGTCGCCCTACAGCGTCAAAACGCTGCCGGCGCGGCTGAAAGCCTTGAAGGGCGATCCGTGGGAGGGATTTTTTTCCACCCGCCAGTCGATCACGGCCAAGGCGAAGAAGGCGCTCGGCCTCGATTAGCGACTTGCCCCAGACACTCCGGACGGCGAAGATGGTGTCCGGGGAGTAGGAGCACCGACATGACGCGATGGATGCCAGACCCCACGTTCTACCCCTCGCCGCGTCTTGCGGCCAAGGCGCCGGCCGAGACGCTCGCTTACGTCGCGGCGTTCGCCCCCAACCGCGACGTTCCCGATGCCATCGCCGTGGTCGATGTCGATTCCGCCTCGCCGACCTATTCGAAGATTGTCGGCGGCGTGGACATGCCGAAACTGGGCGACGAGCTGCATCACTATGGCTGGAATGCCTGCAGCTCATGCCTGTGCCCCAACGCGCCGCATCCGCACATGGAGCGCCGCTACCTGGTGGTGCCGGGACTGCGCTCCTCGCGCATCTACATCATCGACACCAAGCCCGATCCCAGGAACCCATCCATCGTGCGGGTGATCGAGCCGGAGGAAATGATCGAGGCGAGCGGCTACAGCCGCCCCCACACCGTTCATTGCGGGCCCGACGGCATCTATGTCTCGGCGCTCGGCAACGCCAAGGGCGAGGCGCCCGGCGGCGTGTTCCTGATGGACGCCGAAACCTTCGACGTGCTCGGCCGATGGGAGATGGATCGCGGGCCGCAACAGCTGGCCTACGATGCCTGGTGGCATCTCGGCTACGACACCATGGTGACCAGCGAATGGGGCACGCCGAATACGATTGAGAGTGGGCTCCTGCCGGAGGTCCTGCTATCGGCGCAATATGGACGGCGCTTGCATTTCTGGGACTTGCAAAGGCGCAAGCATCTCCAGGAGATCGATTTCGGCCCTGACTATCAGCTGGTGTTCGAACTGAGGCCGGCGCACGACCCGACCAAGGCCTATGGCTTCGTCAATGCCGTAATCAGCCTCAAGGATTTGTCGGCGTCGATCTGGACCTGGTACCGCGACGGCGACAAATGGGCGGTCAAGAAGGTGATCGAGATTGCCGCCGAACCGGCCGACCCTGAATTGTTGCCGCCGGTGCTGAAAGGCTTCAAGGCGGTACCGCCACTGGTCACCGACATCGATTTGTCGATGGACGACCGCTTCCTCTATGTCGCCTGCTGGGGCACCGGCGATTTGCGCCAATACGACGTGAGCGATCCGTTCGATCCCAAGCTCACCGGCAAGGTCCGGATTGGCGGCATCGTGTCGCGCGCCTCTCACCCGGCCGCCAAGGGGCCCCTAAACGGCGGCCCGCAGATGATCGAGATCAGCCGCGACGGCAAGCGCATCTATTTCACCAATTCGCTCTATGGCGCGGTCGACCCCCAATTCTATCCCGCCGGCATCGACGGCTGGATGGTGAAGCTCGACGCGGCGGAGGGCGGCGGCATCGACTTCGACCCGCGCTTCTTCGTGCAATGGCCCGCGAGCCACCGCCCCCACCAAGTGCGGCTGCAAGGGGGCGACTGCTCCTCCGACTCCTACTGCTATCCATAAGCGCGCATGACCGCCGGCGACGTCTCGCCTTGGCTGGTGCTGATCGGGCTCGGCGCCTTTCACGGACTCAACCCGGCAATGGGCTGGCTGTTTGCCGTGGCGCTCGGGCTTTACCGACACAGCCGGCAAGTGGTGCTGGTCTCGCTGATCCCAATCGCGCTTGGGCATGCGGCGGCCATCGCGGTGGTGGTCTATGCCGTGATGGCACTCGGCATGGCCATCGACCCCCACACGTTCCGCCTGGTGTCGGGCGTGCTGCTGATCGCGTGGGGCGTCTATCATCTCGTCTGCGGCCACCGTCACCGCGTGCGTATCGGGCTTAGCACCGGGCTGGCTGGCTTGGCGGCGTGGTCGTTCGTGATGGCCACCGCGCATGGCGCCGGCATGATGCTGATCCCGGTGCTGATGCCGCTCGCTCAAGGCGGCGAGCACGCCCACCACATGCCGGTGACAAACTCACTATGGGTCGGCACGCTCGCCGTGCTGGTGCATAGCCTCGCCATGCTGATCACCACCGGGGGCGTGGCGCTTACCGTCTATCAGTGGGTGGGACTCGATTTCCTGCGGCGTAGCTGGATCAATCTCGATCTCATCTGGACCGCGGCGCTGATCGGCATGGGCCTGTGGCTGTTGCTGACGTGAGGTGGCCGCCACCCGTTCCCTTTTCGTGCCCGTGCCCTTATATGGAGCACTTCCCAGCAACAAGCGAAAGGAGGTGATCCAGTGTCTCATTGTCATAGCCCGCGGTCGCAGGCTCGGGTGACCTGGATGCTCGCCTCTGGTGAGGTCTAGTCGTCGGCACTAAGCGACGCTCGAAGCGGTTCGCTGCGGGCCGCGGTCGACAATGGAAGGGCTGCCCACGCGGGCGGCCCTTCTTTTTTTGGGAGGCCGCGTTAAGGTTCATTGAAACATTGTTCAGACCCTTGGCCGCATTTTAGCGGCCATGGGGGTGAGGGTTGCGTATGTCGTAGCGTGTGTTGCCGTTGCCGCGTGCCTTGGGGCGCTGATCGGCTGCGGGGGCGGCGGCACGTTCAATTCCGGCCAGCGCGCGCCGTGGCGCGCCAAGACCGAACAGGCTTGCCTGGTCGGCGGCTCGGTGCAGGCCTCAGCCTATATTCAGCCGATGTCGGCCATCAACGGTCCCGGTGTGTGCGGGCTCGAGCGGCCGTTGCGGGTCTCAGGGCTGGCGGGCGGAAGAGTCGCGGTGTCGCCGCCGGCCACCATCGGCTGCCCGCTGACCGCGAGCCTCGATCGCTGGATCCGAAATTCGGTACAGCCCGCTTCCTATCGCTATTTCGGCCGCCCGGTCGTCGCCATCGAACAGATTGCTTCGTATGGCTGCCGTGGCCGCAACGGCAATAGCTACGGCCACATCTCCGAGCATGCGTTCGGCAACGCACTCGACATCGCCGGCTTCCGGCTCGCAGGCGGCGACGAGATCACCGTGGTCAGAGGCTGGTGGAAGGGCAGCCCACGCGAGCGCGCCTTCCTGCAAGCGGTGTTCTCAGGCGCCTGCGCCGAGTTTTACACCGTGCTCGGCCCAGGTGCCGACAGCCACCATTACAACCACATCCATGTTGATCTCCTGCTGACCAACACGCGGAGCGGCCACCATCTCTGCCAGCCCTCGCCGGCGCGCGGCCTGCCGGTGGCCGAAGCCGAAGGCGCGCCCAGAACCACCGCTTCGGTGAAGCCCTTCGCCTTTGCCGGCCCGGCTCCAGGGGAAGACTGACCGAAAAGCGGCAACTGTGGCCGGATCGCCACGTTCAAGCCGTCTCAAACCAAGTATATTCAAGCGAATCGGGAGGGATTCGCACCAGGAGAGCGCGCGAAGGCGACCGCAGCCGCAGGCCTCAGGGCCGGCAGATTGGAGGGGCGCGATGGCAGCAGAATCGTTGGTGCAGATGCTTGAAGAGATCGCCGTCGGCCTCAAGGCCGGAGACGAGGAGATTTATGGCTGGCTGCGCGAGCAGCTCAAGGAATGCGGCGCCAGCGAGATCTCGGTCGAGCTTGCCATGGGGGTGATCGCCAGGCTGCTGCCGGAAGAGGCGCAAGGCCATCTCGAGGCCGTGCAGCAGCACGCACGGCGCTGGGCCCACTAAGCTGCTTCGCTTGTTAGCTCCATAGCGCAAGCGCCTCTTCGAGGCGCTGCCAGTCCGCTTCGTCACCGGGAAGACCGAAGCGGAGCCAGGTCGGATGCTCGGCGAACCGCCGCACCAATATGCCGGCCTCCCCAAGGGTCTGAAACAGGCGGGCCGCGTCCGCCGTCCGCACCAAACGGAACAGCGACGTGCCGCCGACCAGGTCGACCCCGGCGCGCGCCAGCACGGCATCGAGCCGGCCCGCCGCTTCGGCCAGCGCTTTCCGCGCCGCCTCGCGCCAAGCAGTGTCCGCCAACGCCTCGGTGCCGACGGCGATGGCTGCGCTCGACACCGGCCACGGGCCTAGCGCCGCCGCCAGTCTTGCGGCGATGTTCGGCGACGCCAGCGCGAAGCTCAGCCTCACCCCCGGCAGCCCATAGAACTTGCCGAACGAGCGCAGCACGACGATGTTGCCCTGCTCGACATATTCGCCGAGGCTCGCGTCCTCGGGGCCGACATCCATGAACGCCTCGTCGACCAGCAGCAGTCCGCCCCGCCGCCGTAACCGATCGGCGAGCGCCAGCAGCGTGTCCTTAGGGACAACGCGGCCATCGGGATTGTTGGGATTGACGACGATAGCAATGCGGGCGTCGGCCAGCTGTCCGATTTCGGCCAGCTCGACCACGTTATGGCCGGCAAGTTCTGCCACGCGGCCGTGCTCGGCGTAAGTCGGGGCCAGTACCGAGGCGCGCCCCCGGGCCAGCAAAAAAGCGGTCTGCGTCACTAGAATCTGCAAGCCCGGACCGGCGGCGACATAAGCCGGCGAGGGGGCGCCATAGGCCCCGGCCGCCGCCGCAGCCAGCCTGGCAAGCGCTTCCGGCTGAGGCAGGCCCGTGAAAATATCGGGCTGAAACTGCGGGATCGGGTAGTGATAGGGATTGATCCCGGCCGACAGGTCGAGGAAGGGTTCGGGCGCGCCGGGAAACAGTTTCCGGGCAGCGTCAAGGTCGCCGCCATGGACCAGCGGCGCAAACTCGGGGTGAGAAGTCATGGCCGCGCCGCTGGCACTGCTGGCATTGTTGTTCGAGCTCATGGTGGGCTATCCGGCGGCGCTGGCGCGTTCGATCGGCCATCCGGTCACCTGGATGGGCCATCTCATCACCTGGCTCGACCGCCAATTGAACCGTGATGACGCCAGCCCCGAAGCGCGCCGGCGCGCTGGCGGCGTCGCCTTGCTGGTGCTGCTGGTCGTGGTCGGCGCCGTCGCGCTGGTGGTCGAGCAGGCGCTGCTGCTACTTCCGCTCGGCCTGCTGTTTGCGGCCGTCGCCGCCAGCACCACGCTCGCCCAGCGCGCTTTGGCGGTCCAGGTCGGCCAGGTGGCCGATGCGCTCGACGATGGCGGGCTCGGAGCCGGCCGCGAGGCCGTGGCGCATATTGTCGGACGCGACACCGCAGCGCTCGACCAGGACGGCGTGGCGCGAGCCGCGATCGAAAGTCTGGCCGAGAATTTCTCCGATGGCGTGGTGGCGCCGACGTTCTGGATGGTCATCGCTGGGCTTCCAGGGGCTGCACTCTACAAGGCGATCAACACAGCGGACAGCATGATCGGCCATCGCACCGAGCGCCACCAGGATTTCGGCAAAACCGCGGCCCAGCTCGACGACATTGTGAACCTGCCGGCGTCGCGGCTTTCGGCCCTGCTCATCGTCGGCGCGGCATATTTTACCAGAGGCGCGTCGGTCGGTGCGGCCTGGCGGGCGACGTGGCGCGACGGTAAGAACCATGACTCGCCTAATGCCGGCTATCCCGAAGCCGCCATGGCCGGCGCGCTCGGGCTCGCCCTTGGTGGTCCTCGCAGCTATGACGGGGCGGAGGTCGAGGGCGCCTGGATGGGCGATGGGCGGCGCGAGGTGACCGCCGAGGACATCCGTTCCGCGCTCGAACTTTATAGCCGCGCCGACGGGTTGCTGATCGCGATCGTGTTCATGCTCGCCGCCACTATCGCGCTAGCGTGAGCAGCCGGTCGATATCGACATGAGCGGCAAGATGGGCGGCTAACCGGTCGAGCGTCTCATCCAGCAGGTCATCGTAGGCCACCGCCGCGCCGCCTGAAGCGAAGCGTTCGAGCCAAGCCGAGCGCTGGTGGTCGTCGGCGAACAGGCCGTGGATATAACTGCCGATCACCCTCCCATCTGCCGACATCGCGCCCTCGGTCGACCCATAGGCGAGACGGGCGAACGGCCGCGCACATGCCGCGCCCTCGGTTACGCCCATATGCATCTCGTAACCCGCGAAGGAGACATTATCGAAGGTCGTGCCCTGGGCCGGTTCGAGCCGCTTGTCTGCCGTAAGCGTGGTGTCGACCTCGAGCAGGCCGAGTCCTTCCGCCGTGCCGGGCACCCCCTCGATGCCGACGGGATCGTGGATGGCGCGGCCGAGCATCTGATAGCCGCCGCACAGCCCGAGCACCATGCCGCCCCGGCGCAGATGCGCGGCGATATCGATATCGAAACCTGCGTCGCGCAGCGCGGCGAGATCGGCGATGGTCGCCTTGGAGCCCGGCAAGATGATGAGGGCGGCGTCGCCCGGCAACGCACCGCCCGGCCGCACCCTTACCAGATCGACGCCAGGCTCGGCGTCGAGCGGGTCGAGATCGTCGAAATTGGCGATATGCGGCAGGATCGGCACGGCGATCTTCACGCGCGCGTTGTCCTTGACGGGCCGGGCGCCGTCGAGCGCAAGTGCGTCTTCCGCCGGCAGCATCCGCGCTTCGGCAAAGAATGGAATGAGGCCAAGCGCGTCCCAGCCCGTGGCCGCGGCGATCAGCTCCATGCCGCGGGCGAACAGCGCCGGATCGCCGCGGAATTTGTTGACGAGGAAGCCCTTGATCAGCGCGGCATCGTCGGCCTCAATCACCGCCTTGGTGCCGACCAGGCTCGCGATCACGCCGCCGCGGTCGATGTCGCCGATCAGGATTACCGGCACGTCCGCGGCGCGGGCAAAGCCCATATTGGCGATGTCGTTGGCGCGGAGATTGATCTCCGACGCGCTACCCGCGCCCTCGACCAGCACGATGTCGGCCTCGCCCTTGAGCCGCGCGAAGCTATCCAGCACGAACGCCATCAGCTCGGGCTTGACCTGCTGAAACTCGGACGCCGTCGCCCGGCCATAGACGCGGCCTTGCACCACCACCTGCGCGCCGACGTCACTTTGCGGCTTGAGCAGCACCGGGTTCATATGGACGCTCGGGCTGGCGCGGGCGGCACGCGCCTGGAGCGCTTGCGCCCGTCCGATCTCGCCGCCGTCATCGGTCACCGCCGCGTTGTTCGACATGTTCTGCGGCTTGAACGGCCTCACTTTGAGGCCGCGGTTAGTCAGGGCCCGGGCAAGACCGGCGACGATCAGCGACTTGCCGACATCGGAGCCGGTGCCCTGGAACATGAGGGCCGTGGCGGCCATGGCGCTAGAACTCGATGCCTTCTTGGGCCTTAACCCCGGCGGCGAAGTGATGCTTGACCAGCGTCATGTCGGTGACGAGGTCGGCGGCCTCGACCAGCTCGGGCTTGGCGTTCCGGCCGGTGACGACGACATGGAGGTCGGGCCGCCGCGCTTGCAGCGCCGCCAGTATCTGGCCGAGATCAAGATAGTCGTAGCGGAGCGCGATGTTCAGCTCATCGAGGATGACCAGCCCGAAGCTCGGGTCGGCCATCAGCTCTTCGGCCTTAGCAAAAGCGCGCTTCGCCGCTTCGATGTCGCGGGCGCGGTCCTGAGTTTCCCAGGTGAACCCCTCGCCCATGGTGTGCCACGAGACCTGGTCGCCGAATTTGGCGAGCGCATCGCGTTCAGCGGTGTGCCACGCGCCCTTGATGAACTGCACCACGCCGACGCGCTTGCCGCGGCCGAGCATGCGCAGCGCCAGGCCGAAGGCCGCGGTCGATTTGCCCTTGCCGGTGCCGGTATGAACGATCAGCAGACCCTTCTCGATGGTCTTGCCGGCTACCTCATCGTCCTGGACCGCCTTGCGCTTGGCCATCTTGGCGCGATGACGCTCGGCGCCCTTGTCGTCGATCGCCTTGGTCATGGGCTTTTCACCGCGACCGGTACGCCGGCGACCATCATCACCACGCGCGGCGCCTGTGCTGCCAATGTTTGATTGAGCGCACCCTGGAGGTCGCGGAACCGGCGCGCCAGGGCGTTATCGGGCACGATACCAAGGCCGACCTCGTTGGAGACGAGCACAGTCGGACCGGGCCTGCCGGCCAGCACCTGTTGCAGTCTTGCGGTTTGCGCGTCGATATCGAAGGATCCTTCCATCAGATTCGAAAGCCAGAGCGTCAGGCAATCGACCAACACCGCCGCGCCCGCCGGCGCCGCCTCGAGCGCGCCGGCAAGATCGTGCGGCGCCTCGATCGTCTGCCATCCGGCGTCGCGTCTGGCTTTATGCGCGGCGATGCGCCCTGCCATCTCCTCGTCCCTTGCCTCAGCAGTCGCGATGTAGATCCAAGGCTTCGGATAGGTCGCGATCAGCCACTCAGCGTAGCGGCTCTTGCCGGAGCGGGCGCCGCCGAGCACGAGCGTCAACAGCCCCGGCGCGGGCGCATCACCAGTCATCAGCCGGCGTGGACGAAACGTCCCCGGAACAATCCGGCCAAGCCGCCGAGCAGCACCCAAAACAGCAGCGTGGTCAGCACCACGGCGACCACGAAGCTGTGATGTAGACCCTCGGGGATGGGCGAGTCGTAGCTCAGAGGCTGCGGCGCGCCGATCAGATGCGGCATCACCAGCAGGACGACGGCGGCAATCGCCGCAATCACGGAGCGGCCATAGACCAGCAGGCCAAGCGCAAGCGCGGTCGAGATGGCCGTGCCGATCCACCAGAGCTGGCGCGCGCCGAGTTCGGCCGCGGGCATGGCGGGAAGCTCGGGCGGAAGGCCGAGACCGGGGGCGAGCGTGAACACGGCAAAGCCGGCGAGCCCCCAGAACAGGCCCTGGCGCCAATCCCTGATGCCGCCGAACAACTCGCTCACGGCGACCAGCAGCAGCGCGAAGCCGATACCGGTGACGATATTGGCCAGCGCGGAGAAAAAGGTGCGCTCGGCGCCGTCGGCCGAAGACCAGCCGTCATCGCCATGCTCATGTGCGCCGGCTTGCGCCGTGGCTGTATCGTCGTGGTCATGCGTCAGCGTGGCGCTCTGCTCGTAGACCTCGGCCTTCAGGATCAACGGCACGGTGGTGAGCTGCTGCGCAACCGTCATGCCGAGACCGGCGATGGCGCCGGCCAGCGCGGCAACAACGACGATGTTGCGAAAATAGTCCATGTCGCGCCCTCCCTAGTGACAGGGGAAGGACATGGAATGGCGATAGTCGTGCGCGGCGTTGTGCAGCGCCTCGATATGGGAGAAGCCCACGCCACCGACGATGAACAGCCCGAGCAGGGCGGCGGCGAAAATCGGCACGGCGCGCGACAGCGTCAGGACCGCGACGGCATTGGCTGGTTTGGTCGCTTCAGTCATCGTGATCCCCCATGCGCCCTCCACCCGAGGACGCTGGCTAGAGTGACGCCGCCGGCAGGTCTCCTGGCTCGCGGGTCACCGCCTTCCCTCGGCCTTCCCGGAGGCACCATGCCTCTAGTGGCTGACTGAGGGAGGCTCGCCGCTTACAGTTGCGGGGGCAGCCGCGGCATCGGGGAAGACCCCTTACCGCGTTCCCTTTTGGTCCCGCACCCTGCGGGAACCGACGACAAGACGGACTATAGCGGGCGCGCCGTCGGGCGCAAGCGGGCCTTCCGGGGCGGCGCATTGACAAAGGCCGCGCCAGAGCCGTTAAGTGCCTGATCGACGGTCTCTCAGCATGAGAGCGAACAGGGAACGCGGTACGGGATACCCCAAATCCGCGGCTGCCCCCGCAACTGTAAGCGGCGAGCCTTGAGCCACAGAGCCACTGGGAATTTCCCGGGAAGGCGGCGAAGGCTGGGACCCGCGAGCCAGGAGACCTACCGTCGATGCTGGTCGCTTCCCCGGGCGGGGTGCCTCGGAGCGGTTGGTTGGTTGGCGGCTGGTCCTTGGCCCGGTCGCCGCAGGCACCCCAAGCCGCGAACGAACCGGTTCCGAGGAGCGACGGTCAGGGTGACTCTCACCGACAGCGTAGCGGACGACGATCTGGACATCGAAGCCGACAGCTCGATGACGATCTATGTGTGCATCACCTGCAAGCGGGCAGGCCTCCCGGAGGACGGCGTTCGTCCCGGATTGCTGCTGGCGCGCGCCACCGCCCGCGCCGCCGACGGTACCGGCCTCATTGTCCGCCAGGTGCGTTGCCTCGCAAATTGCAGCCGCGCCTGCAGCGCCGCGATCCGGCGCGACGGCGCCTGGACTTATGTCTTCGGCGGTCTCGAGCCTGACCGCGACCCGGACGCGCTGATCGACGGCGCCCGGCTGTTCGCCCGCGCGGCCGACGGCCTGATGCCGTGGCGCGGACGCCCCAACATTTTGAAACGCGGGCTGATCGCGCGCGTACCTCCTATCGACTTCGAGGAGGACACCGGAGAATGACCGCGCCGCTTGCCCGCGTCCCCTGCACCATCGTCACGGGCTTCTTGGGCTCGGGCAAGACCACGCTGATCCGCCATGTGCTGGCCAACGCCAATGGGCGGCGGCTGGCGGTGATCGTAAACGAGTTCGGCGATGTCGGCATCGACGGCGAGATCCTCAAAGGCTGCGGCGATGCCGCCTGCCCGGAGGATAATATCGTCGAGCTGGCCAATGGCTGTCTGTGCTGCACCGTGGCCGACGAGTTCGTCCCGGCGCTCGACCAGATTCTGGCGCGCGAGCCTCAAGTCGAGCACATCGTGATCGAGACCTCCGGCCTGGCGCTTCCCAAGCCCCTGGTGCAGGCGTTCCATTGGCCGGCGATCAAGAGCCGGGTCACGGTCGACGGCGTAGTGGCGGTGGTCGACGGCGCGGCGCTGGCGGGCGGCCAGGTGTCCGCCGATCTCGATGCCTTGTCCAAGCAGCGCGCGGCCGACTCCGCGCTCGACCATGACGATCCGATCGAGGAAGTGTTCGAGGCTCAGATCGCCTGCGCCGATCTGGTGGTGCTCAACAAGCGCGATCTGTTCGACGAGGCCGGCCTGGAGCGGGCCTTAACGGCGATCCAGGGCGCGCTGCCCCGCGCGGTACGCATCGTCACCGTGGCCGACGGCAAGGCCGATCCCGCCGCCCTGCTGGGCCTCGGCATCGGCACCGAGGACGATATCGAGAACCGCAAGACCCATCACGACGACGAGCTCGACCACGACCACGACGATTTCGACAGCTTCGTCGTGCCACTCGCCGAGATCGGCGACCCCGCCGCCATCGCCACACGCATCGCCGATGTCGCCGAGGCCCACAACGTGCTGCGCATGAAAGGCTTCGTGGCGGTGGCGGGCAAGAACATGCGGCTCTTGGTGCAGGCGGTGGGAGCCCGCGTCAGCCATTATTACGATCGGCCGTGGGCGGCATCGGAGGGGCGTCAGGGAAATCTGGTGGTGATCGGGTTGAAAGGCCTCGACCGCGCCGCGGTGGCCAAGGCGCTGCTGGAGTAACCATGCATCTCCTCCAGACCACATCGGCGAGCCTGGACGACAGTGTCGAGCCGGTCGATCTCGGCCAGACGCCGGGCGATATCGTGGTCCTGTCGTTCGCCGACAGCGATCTGGCCGGACTCGCCGCGGCCTATGCGGCCGATGCCGACCTTCTGCCGAGCCTGCGGCTCGCGCATCTGCGCGATTTGCGCCACCCGATGTCGATCGACCTCTGGCTCGACACGGTCGCGCGTCACGCCAAAATCATCGTGGTGAGGCTGCTCGGCGGGCTCGATTGGTGGCGCTACGGGGTCGAGACCCTTGCCGCCACGGCACGCGAACGGAACATCGCGCTGGCGGTGTTGCCCGGCGAGGACCGCACCGACCGGCGGCTCGACCAGGCCTCAACCTTGCCTACGGACGAGCTTACCGCATTGCTGGCGTTCTTCCGCGAAGGCGGCCGCGACAATCTCCGCGCGCTGCTCCGCCGCCTCGCCGGTCATGCCGGCCTCAATCTCGGTACGCCGCCGCCGCAAATCGTTCCGCGCCTGGCCGGCTATGTGCCGGGCACGGGCGCGGTGAGCCTCGACCAGCTTGCTGCCGGACTCGTCCCGGGGCGCGCGGTGGTGCCGATCATTTTCTACCGGGCGGCGCTGCTCGCCGCCGACACGCTCGCCATCGACGCCCTGTGCGCGGCGCTCGACGCGCGCGGGCTGGCGCCGGCGCCATTGGTGGTGCCTAGCCTGAAAGATCGAGAAGCGGCCGCGTTCGTGCGCGAAGCACTCAAACGTCTCGCGCCGTCCGTCGTCGTCACCACCACGGCGTTCGGGGCCGGCGGCGCGGGCGAGAGCTCGCCGCTCGATTGCGTCGACGCGCCGGTGCTGCAGGCGGTGATTGCCACCACGCGGCGCGCCGCCTGGCTGGAGAGCCCGCGCGGGCTCGGCCCGGCCGACCTCGCCATGCATGTGGTGCTGCCCGAGCTCGACGGGCGCGTGCTGGCCGGCGCCATCGCCTTCAAGGATGCCCTGCCCAAGTCGCACGATCTCGCCTTCACCGCCCATGTCAGCCGGCCCGAGCCGGACCGCGTCGACATGGTGGCGGACCGGATTGCCGCCTTGGTGCGGCTGCAGCAGACGCCACGCGGTTCGCGGCGTATCGCGGTGCTGATGCCGGATTATCCGGCAGCCGGGGGCCGGGCCGGCTACGCCGTCGGTCTCGACGTGCCAGCCAGCGTGCTGGCTTTGCTGTCGGACCTCGCCGCCGCCGGGTATGGCGTCAGCGATCAGCCGGACAGCGCCGCCGCGCTGCTCGAAACACTCGATGCGGGCACGGCGGCAGCCGGGCTGTCGCTTGACGACTATCGCCTTATGCTCGCCGCGCTTCCGGCCGAAATCGCAAGCACGGTCGAGGCGGCGTGGGGCGACCCGGCCGACGACGACGATGTCCGCGACGGCACGTTCCGGTTCCGCGTGGCCGCGTTCGACAAGGTGCTGGTGGCACTGCCGCCCGAGCGGGGGAGGCTCGGCGACCGGCGTGCGACCTATCACGATCCTCTGCTGCCGCCGCGTCACGCCGTGCTCGCGTTCGGCCTGTGGCTGAGGCACATCGCCAAGACCGACGCCATAGTGCATATGGGCGCGCACGGCACGCTCGAATGGCTGCCGGGCAAGGCCGTGGCGCTCACCTGGTCCTGCTTCCCGGAGGCGGTGGTCGGGCCGTTGCCGGTGATCTACCCCTTCATCGTGTCGAATCCGGGCGAGGCCGCGCAAGCCAAACGCCGCATCGCCGCGGTGACCATCGGCCATCTGCCCCCGCACTTAGCGAACACCGAGCTGTCGGGCCCGGCGCAGCAACTGGAGCGGCTGGTGGATGAATACGCCGTTGCCGACGGGCTGGACCGGCGCCGGCGCGAGCGCTTGGCGCGCTTGATCATCGAGACGGCACAGAGCACCGGGCTCGCGCGCGAGGCCGGCATCGCCGGCGAGGTTCACCCCGACGAGGCGCTGCGTAAGATTGATGCCTGGCTGTGCGACCTGAAGGACCTCGCGGTCAAAGACGGGTTGCATGTCTACGGCCGGACGCCCCACACCGACGACTTGCAATGGCAGGCCTGCGCCGTAGCCGAGCGCGACGCGCTGATCGCCGCGCTCGACGGCAAGCGCGTGCCCGCCGGTCCGGCCGGCGCGCCGCAGCGCGGACGGCGCGACGTGCTGCCGACGGGGCGCAATCTCTACACTGCCGACCCGCGCCTGCTGCCGACTCCGACCGCCCTGGAGCTGGGCAGGCTCGCCGCCGACGATGTGATCCGGCTTTATCTCCAGACGCATGGAGAGATGCCACGCGCGCTGGTGATCGACCTATGGGGCAGCGCCACGCTTCGCACCGGCGGCGAGGAGATCGCCCAGGGGCTGGCGCTGATGGGTTGCCGTCCGATCTGGGACGGCGCCAGCGCGCGGGTCACCGGCATCGAGGTGCTGCCCTGCGCGACCATGGGCCGACCCCGCGTCGACGTCACCTGGCGCATTTCTGGGCTGTTCCGCGATTTGTTTCCGGCGCAGATCGCGCTGATCGACGCCGCGGTCAGGCTGGTGTCAGACCGCCAGGAAGACGACGAGGAGAATCCGCTGGCCGCGGCGGCGCGCGGCAGCAGTACGCGCCCCGCCCGCATTTTCGGCACGGCGCCCAGTGCTTATGGCGCGGGCGTCGAGGAGTTGCTCGGGCAAGACGCCGGCATTGATGCGATCGGGGCGGCCTATCTCGCCGCCACCTCGCACTTCTATGGCGGCGCCGATGGCGAAGGCACGGCACTGCCGGGCGCCTTCGCCAAGCAGGTCGCCACTGCCGATCTGCTGCTGCACGGCAGCGACGACCCCTCGCGCGATCTGTTGGAAGGCGCCGAGGACGCCGCTCATGTCGGCGGTTTCGCCGCAGCGGCCGCCTCGCTCGGGCGCGAGGCCGACCTCGTCATGCTCGATACCACCGATCCCATGCGGCCGCGTGCCCGCACCCTTGAAACGGCGCTGGCCAGGATCGTGCGCGGCCGCGCGGTCAATCCACGCTATATCGACGGCATGATGCGCCACGGCGCGCGCGGGGGCGCCGAGTTGGCCGAGACGGTCGACCGGCTGGTCGATTTCGCCGAGACGACGGCTGCGGTGTCGAGCTCATTGTTTGACCTGGTGCACGACGCCTATCTCGCCGATCCGCACGTGCGGGAGTTCCTGACGCGCGAGAATCCCGGCGCAGCGCGGCTGATTGCCGAGCGCCTCGACCTGGCGCGGCGCAAGGGCCTATGGCATCCGCGGCGCAACGATCTCGGTGTCGATCTGATGGTTGAGACGGAGTTAGCGCTATGACCGCGTCATTCGCTCGTGGGGCTTGTCCGAGCCTGCTCGCGCCGATGGAGACCGGCGACGGCTTGATGGTGCGCATGCTGCCCACCGGCCCCATAGCGCTCAGGGCGTTCGCCGGCCTCTGCACTGCCGCGCTGGCGCAGGGCAACGGCACGATGGAGATTTCGGCTCGCGGGAGTGTCCAGATCCGCGGGCTAACGCCGGTGACCGCACCTTTATTCGCCGCTGCAGTGTCTGCGCTCAGACTCGATATCGGCGATGGCGTACCTGTCCTCGCCGATCCGCTGCCGGGCGACCCCACTGCGCTAATCGATGCCCATGCGCTGGCCGCAGAACTGCGCGACGCCATCGCATTGGCCGCGCTGGCGCTCGCGCCGAAACTGTCGGTGATCGTGGATGGCGGCGGCAAGCTTCACCTCGATGCCCTCAACGCAGACATCAGAGTCCGGGCCGGTATCACGGCGGACGCATTGCTGCTTCATCTTGCGGTCGCAGGCGACGGCGCAACGGCCTTGCCGCTTGGCGCGGTGGCGCCGGGAGAGGCGCCGGCGGCCGTGTTGCGCCTGCTTGCAGTGATTGCGGCACAGGGGGCGCAAGCACGGGCCGCCGATGTGCTGCGGCGCTGCGGGACCGCTGCGTTCCAGGAGGCCATCGGGACCCGCATCGCGCTTGCCCCCTCTTTGCCGCCTCGGCTTCCCGCCGAGCTGGTTGCCACGCATTTTCTCAAGGACGACCTCTATGCGCTGGGCGTGGGACTCAGCTTCGGCCACGCCGAGGCCGAGACGCTCCGCGCGCTGACCGAAATCGCCCGTACGCATGGTGGCTTCTGGGCACGGCCGGCGCCCGACCGCTCGCTGTTGCTCGGACCTTTCGAGAGGACAACGATCAAGACGATGAGAGACGAGGCGCGACGGCTTGGCTTTGCGGTGGACCCCGCAGATGCGCGTCGCCGCATCGTGGCGTGTCCCGGCGCGCCGTCATGCGCTTCGGGCTTGATCGCCGCGCGGACCATCGCTGCGGAGATTGCGAAATCCCTTGAGCTGCCCGGCCACGGTGTTGCCGTTCATGTCTCGGGCTGCGCCAAGGGCTGCGCTCATCCCGCCGCCACGCGCCTTGCCATCGTCGGCACGGCCCGGGGTTGCGGCGTCGTGCGCGACGGAACGGCAGGCGCCACGCCCTCGTCCTATGTCGTCCCCGCAAGTCTCGCCGAGGAGATCGACCGCATCATCGAAGCGCAGGAGGTGGTCGATGCTTAAGCCGGACTATCTCCGCGACGGCGCCGCCATCTACGAACGCTCGTTCGCCATCATCCGCGCCGAGGCCGACCTCGCCCGCTTCTCGGCCGAGGAAGCGGACATCGCCGTGCGCATGATCCATGCCTGCGGCCAAGTCTCAGCTGCCGAGATCATCGCATTTGCGCCGGGTCTCGTCGCGGCCGCACGTAGCGCACTCAAGCGTGGCGCACCGATCCTGTGCGATGCCGAGATGGTGGCGCATGGCGTCACCCGCGCCCGGCTGTCCGCCAACAACGACGTGATCTGCACCCTACGCGATCCGGCCGTGCCGGAGCTTGCCGCCAAGCTCGGCACCACCCGTTCGGCTGCCGCGCTCGAGCTGTGGCGCGATCGGCTCGACGGCGCGGTGGTGGCCATTGGCAACGCGCCGACCGCGCTGTTCCGCCTGCTCGAGATGCTGGAGGCTGGGGCCCCGGCACCAGCGGCGATTCTCGGCGTTCCGGTCGGGTTCGTCGGCGCGGCCGAATCCAAGGAGGCGCTGGCCGCCAATCCTCATGGCGTGCCGTGGCTGATCGTGCGTGGCCGCATCGGCGGCAGCGCCATGACGGCGGCGGCAATCAACGCTCTGGCACGAGAGGGACTATGACCAACGGTGGCACACTGATCGGCGTCGGCGTCGGCCCGGGCGATCCCGGCCTCGTCACACTGAAGGCGATCGAAGCCCTGAAACGGGCCGATGTGGTCGCTCATTTCGCCAAGGTGGGCAATGCGAGCAACGCGCGGACCATCATTGCCGCGCATCTCAACGGCGCCGAAGAGCTGGCGCTGCTCTATCCGGTGACCACCGAGATCCCCAAGGCCGATGCGGCGTATCGAGAGGCCATCCGCGGCTTCTATGACGAGGCGGCGCGGACCATCGGCAAGCGCCTCGACCAGGGGTGCACGGTGGCAGTGATCGCCGAGGGCGATCCGCTGTTCTACGGCTCCTACATGCATCTCCATGTGCGGCTCAGCGCCCGCTATCGCACCGAGATCGTGGCCGGCGTCACCGGCATGTCGGGCTGCTGGTCGGCGATCGGCGCGCCGATCGCGCAAGGCGACGACGTGTTCACGGTGTTGCCCGGCACGCTGCCCGAATATGAGCTCGAGCGGCGGCTGGCCGATACCGACGCCGCCGTGGTGATGAAGATCGGCCGCCATCTTGCCAAAGTGCGCCGCGCGCTCGACCGCGCCGGCCGGCTCGACCGCGCCATCTATGTCGAGCGCGGCACCATGACCAATGCGTCGGTAATGAAGCTGACCGACAAGCTCGATACGTTCGCGCCCTATTTCGCCATGGTGCTGGTGCCGGGTTGGGAGAGCCGGCCATGAGCGGACGCCTCGCCGTGATCGGGCTCGGCCCGGGCGACGACCGCTATCTGACGCGGGAGGCTTGCGATGCCCTGGGCGAGGCCGGCGCGCTTTATGGCTATGGGCCGTATCTCGACCGCGTGCCGGCACGGCTAGGCCAGACGCGGCACGCGTCCGACAATCGCGAGGAAGGCGCGCGCGCCGAAGCCGCGCTGCGCCATGCCGCAACTGGTGCCTCCGTCGCCGTCGTGTCCGGCGGCGATCCCGGCGTGTTCGCCATGGCGGCGTCGGTGTGCGAGGCGGTCGAGACCGGGCCTGAGGCGTGGCGCGCGCTCGATATTGTCATCGTGCCCGGCATCACCGCCATGCTGGCGGTGGCGGCGCGGGCCGGTGCGCCGCTCGGCCACGATTTCTGCGCCATTTCGCTGTCGGACAATCTCAAGCCGTGGGAGATGATCGAGCGGCGGCTGGAGGCGGCGGCGTCAGCCGGCTTCGTCATCGCGCTTTACAACCCGGTGTCGCGGGCGCGCCCGTGGCAACTCGCCAAAGCCTTGGAGCTGCTCGCCCGGCACCTGCTGGATCGGACGCCGGTGATTTTCGGCCGCGCGGTGGGCCGTCGGGACGAGAGCGTGACAGTCGCCCCCCTTGCCGCGGCGCAAGACATTGCCGCCGATATGGCGACACTGATCATCGTCGGATCGAGCGAGACGCGGCTGATCGCCCGGCCCGGTCGGAGTGCGCTGGTCTATACGCCGCGCGCCGTGGAAAAGGTCAGCGCATGATCGAGCCAGGCGAGCGCCTCATCGACGGTCGCGGCCGACGCGGCGTCCGCCAGGACTGGGCGCTTCAGCATGACGACCGGCAGCCGAAGCGCGCGCGCCGCTTCGATTTTGCCGTAGGTGGCGTCGCCGCCGCTGTTCTTGGCGACGATCGTCTCGATGCGATGACGGTCAAGCAGCGCTTGGTCGCCCGCTTGGGTGAACGGTCCGCGCGCGGTGATATAGGTCGCGTGCGGCACCGCGAGCGGCGGATCGACCGGATCGACGCTGCGGATGAGGTAATGGTGCTGCGGCGCGCCGGCGAAAGGCTGAAGTTCGTTCCGCCCGAGCGCCACGAACACGCGGCAAGGCGCGCGGCCCAGCGCCGCCACTGCGGCTTCGACACTGTCCACTTCGATCCAATCGTCACCGTCGATCTTGGGCCAGGGCGGGCGCCGCATTGCGAGCAGCTTGACGGACGCCGCCTCGGCCGCCTTGGCGGCATTGGCCGAGATCTCGGCAGCATAAGGATGCGTGGCGTCGATCAGAACATCGATCCGCTCATCCCGCAAATAGCGCGCGAGGCCCTCAGGCCCGCCGAAGCCTCCCATGCGAACCGGCACGGGTTGCGGCAAAGGATGCGCGGTGCGGCCGGCCAGCGACAACGTCACTTCGAAGGCGAGGCGATCGGCCAGGGCGGCGGCAAGCTGCCGCGCTTCGGCCGTACCGCCAAGAATGAGGATGCGCATGGGTCGCGCTGAGAAGGTCATGCCCGAACCTGCCCCACCGACACGCTGGCTGTCCATCGTCGGTATCGGCGAGGACGGCGTGGAGGGCTTGAGCCCCATCGCCCGCGACCTGGTCTCGGCGGCCGACATCGTGTTCGGCGGCGAGCGCCACCTCAAGCTGGCGGCGGCGATCATTCGCGGCGAGGCAAGACGCTGGCCGAGTCCGTTCTCCGGCGCGGCCGGCGAAGTGCTGGCGGAGCGCGGCCGCCAGGTCTGCGTGCTCGCCTCGGGCGACCCGTTCTTCTACGGCGTCGGCTCGGTGCTGGGGCAGCACGTCGCGCCGGAGGAGACGGTCGTGGTGCCGGCGCCGTCTTCGTTCAGTCTGGCGGCGGCGCGGCTCGGCTGGGCGCTGCCCGACCTCGTGCTGGTGTCGCTGCACGGTCGTGCGCTCGACCGCATCCGCCCGCTTCTGCATCAGGGCGCACGCGTGCTGGCGCTGACCTCCGACCGCGAGGGGCCGGCGGCGCTGGCGGGACTATTGACCGAAATCGGTTTCGGCGCCTCGCGTCTGACCGTGCTCGAGGCGCTTGGCGGGCCAAGCGAGCGCATTCGCAGCACGCCTGCCTCACAGTTCGCTCTCGCCGCCATCGCCGAGCTCAATGTGGTGGCGGTCGAGGTCGAGGCCGCGCCCGGCGCCCGGCTGCTGGCCTTCACGCCGGGACTGGCGGACGAGCTGTTCGAAAATGACGGCCAGATCACCAAGCGCGAGATCCGCGCCGTGACGCTGTCGTCGCTGGCGCCGTGTCGCGGCGAGAAGCTGTGGGACATCGGCGCGGGGTCCGGCTCGGTGGCCATCGAGTGGATGCTCGCCCATCCGTCGATGCGCGCCGTGGCGATCGAGGCGCGTGCCGATCGCGCCGCACGCATCGCTCGCAACGCCGCCGCGTTCGGCGTGCCGGAACTCGAAATCGTGGAAGGCCGCGCGCCTGATGCCCTTGCTGGCCGTGCCACTCCCGACGCGGTGTTCGTCGGCGGCGGCGCGAGCGAAACGGGCGTGCTTGACGCGGCAATTGGGGCGCTGCGTCCGGGCGGGCGGCTGGTG